>Ga0207416_1001739_pt1 | contig 26751 bp, 24 predicted proteins | sample PaiPotPPM11metaG_FD_184107 | JGI IMG/M metagenome (GOLD analysis project Ga0207416, IMG submission 184107) | Iron sulfur acid spring bacterial and archeal communities from Banff, Canada, to study Microbial Dark Matter (Phase II) - Paint Pots PPM... ... | reverse complement strand
CTTCACCACCTTTCGCGCCGACGCGGCCGCACAGACCCGCGACGTGACCGACATCTTCGAGGAGATTGCCCCCGACGGCAGCGTGCGGCGAGTGGTGACCGAGTATCGGCTGCGATTCGTATTCCCGGCGGAGCTACGGCTGTTGATTGCCGCCGCCGGGCTGCGGATCGACGTGCTCTCCGGCAGCTACGCCCTTGATCCGTTCGACCAGTACAGCGAGCGGTTGATCGCAGTCGCGGCGCGGCGCAACCGCTGAGCGATACGGGCAGCAGTGTGTGCAGCAAGGCACTGCTGCGGCAGCGGCCGGCGGTATAGACTTGGCTGCATGAACGAGCGCCGCGTCGCGGTCGATGCCATGGGAGGCGATCACGCACCCGCGGCAATCGTCGAAGGCAGTTTCGCGGCGGCCCGCGAACTGGATATCCCCGTCACGCTGGTGGGCGACGAGCCGGTGATCCGTCGGGAGCTGGTCCGGCTCGGCGCCGCGCCGGCGTCGCTGCGCATCGAGCATGCCCCGTCTGCCGTGGCGATGGACGAGCAGGCGACGGCGGGCCTGCGCCACCGTCGCGATACGTCGCTGGCGGTGGGCGTGGGTCTGGTGAAGGAGGGCAAGGCCGGCGCCTTCGTGTCTGCCGGCAACTCTGGCGCGACGATGGCCGTGGCAACCATGTTGCTCGGGCGGCAGCCCGGCATCGAGCGGCCGGCGCTCGGTACCGTCTTTCCGAGCGAGTTCGGCCGTTTCCTGCTGCTGGACGTGGGCGCGAACGCCGACACGAAGCCATCGTACCTGCTGCAGTTTGCAGAACTCGGACGTGCCTACGCCGAGCAGGTGCTGCGCGTCAGCCGGCCGCGGGTCGGCCTGCTCAATATCGGGGAGGAGCCGGGCAAAGGCAGCGAGTTCACGCGCGAGGTCTACGAGCGCCTGGCAACCTGCGCGGGCATCAACTTCGTCGGCAACGTCGAGGGCAAAGACCTCACGCGCGGCCTTGCTGATGTCGTCGTCACAGACGGCTTCACCGGCAACGTGACGATCAAGACGGCCGAGGGGGTCGCCGAGTTCATCCTGCGTGAGCTGCGCGGGGCGCTGACCTCGCGCAGGCGCTATAAGCTGGCGGCGCTGGTGTTGCGGCCGGCGTTATTGGCGCTGCGGCAGCGCATCGACTACGCCGAGTATGGCGGCGCGCCGCTGCTCGGCCTCAACGGCGCGGTGCTGATCAGCCACGGACGCAGTACCGCGCGCGCGATCCGTTCGGCGGTACGCGCCGCGCACGAGGCCGCGGCGCTTGACTGGCAGGCGCCCCCGGCTCAGGTCTCGTCGCGCGCGGCCGGCAACGGCGACGCATCGTAGCGGGCGATCAGCCGCATCGCCCGCTGAATCTGCCTCAGCCGATCGGGTTCGGCCGCTTCACCCGTCAGCACGCAGCGCTCGACATGCCGGTCCAGCAGCGCCAGCGTCGCCTGGTCGAGGCCGGCGCGGACGGCGGTGAGTTGCGTGATCACGTCCTCACACTCACGGCCCTCTTCCAGCATGCGCAGAATGCCGCGCACCTGGCCCTCCACGCGCCGCAGCCGCGTCTGAATCGCCGCCAAATTTTCCGCCTGCTGCGTGGACATCGCTTCGGTACTCCAGTCGAGGTCGATCCAGGGGCTTGACATACCCCCTGGGGGTATCTTATCATCATGGTGAAGCCGGGGCAACACGCCCCACGATCCGGTGCGATCCGGAGAGAGGAAACAGAGAGATGGCAACGAACGACGTGAAGGAAGTGCAGGAGGTTACCGACGGCAGCTTCCAGAGCGATGTGCTGCAGTCCGGCAAGCCGGTACTGGTGGACTTCTGGGCGCCGTGGTGCGGACCCTGCCGCATGGTCGCGCCGATCGTCAAGGAGCTGGCGGGCGAGTACGATGGCCAGGTTGAGTTCCGCAAGCTGAACACGGATGAGAATCCGCAGGTGGCCACAACGTACGGCATCCGCAGCATCCCCACGCTGATGCTCTTCAAGGGCGGCCAGCGCGTCGATCAGATCGTCGGCTTCCGCCCGAAGGCGGCGATTAAGGAGCGCATCGAGGCTGCGCTGGGGTAGGCAGCGCCTCAGCCAGTGCGCGGGGCCACACCGCCGATCGGCGGTGTGGCCCCGTTTTGTGTCCGACTCGACCCTGTTCGGCGTTGGCGATGGTTCGTCACACTCTTGTCATTTGTCCGGCTCGTATCTATGCTAGCTATAGAACATACCAATGCTGCAGCCAGCATCGCCGGCTGCCGCGAGGAGCCACGATGGGCACGATGGCGATCACCATGCACGTAGACAGCTCCGATGTCGTCGTCGACGATCCGGAGGTTGTGCGCTTCCTTTTGAGCCAGCCGGATCCCGGCGCCGCCCTGCGCAGCAGCTTGCGGCTGGGCGTCGAGTCGCTGCGGCTCAGTTCCGAACCCTGGCCGGACCGCGACAGCGGCGGCTTCCGCATCAGCGGCGCCAACGCCTGATCCCGCGCCCATCTCATCAGTTCCGCCACCGGGAACGCTGTGCTACGCTCGGACGGGCCTCCGCCGGCCGGGGGAGTGGGGGCGCTCCGGTGAGCGTCGCGGTCTTCAAAACCGTTGCGGGGCGGTTGCGCCGTCCTGGGTGGGTTCGACTCCCATGCACTCCCGCCATCGCCGGCGTAGAAGCCGCGGGCGGGGCTTCCGATCAGCGCACATCGCGGCAGGCCGCTCCGCCGCAGCGTTGCGGTTCGTCGCCCGCCAAACGGCAACCTCGCCCTCCCACGATCACACCCTTCCCGACGCAGCCGAACGCCGCTTCGCGGTGCCTGCCATGTGCGCTGCAAGGGCCGCCGCCGCGCGACGCCAGCGGTCGACCCAGACCGCGCTGGACGCGCCGGCCCGCGGGCGCTGATGATACGACGTATGCGAGTGCTGTATGACGTTTCGCACCAGGGCTATGCAGCCCGTGTGCGCGGCGGCCGTCGCGGTATCTACCGGGCGACCGAGGAGTTTCTCCTCCACGCCGCGGACGAGCCGCGGCTGGATTTCCGGCTGCTGGCCGGCGAGTCTCGTACCGCGGAGCTGAACCTCCGCTACTATGCCGCCGCCGCCGACCTGGCGGTTGCCGGGCGGATTGTGCCCATTGGCCGCCCGGCCGGCGAGTTGAGCGCTGTACTGGAGCGGGTTCTGTTCGGCGCCGGCCGGCGGCTGCGGCCGCTGTTCGGCGATCGATCCCGCATCTGGAACCTGTTCGCCGCGGGTCCGAAGCGCCTGGTGAATCGTGGTGGCCGGCCCGCCGTGCCAGCGAACACGATCGACATCTTTCATTCGCTGTTTGCACCGCTGCCGCCGCCCGGCCGCAGCAAGGCCCGCGTCGATATCCTGACAATCTGGGATCTGCTGCCGCTGACGATGCCCGAACACTTTCCCAATGCGCCGGTGCGGCGGGCCGTCGCCAGGGCCGCGCAGTCGCTCATGCAAGCGGGCGGTCACGCCATCTGCACGGCTGCCGCCGTCAAAAGCGACCTGGTCAACCAGATCGGCATCGATCCCGACCGTGTGCACGTGATCCCGCTCGCCGCCTCTGACGCGCTCTTTCATCCCGTACAGGATCCGACGCTGATCGCCGCCGCACGGCGCAAATACGGCGTGCCCCCAGGCGAGTACCTGCTGAGCCTGAGCGCGATCGATTCGCGCAAGAACCTCCCGCAGCTTGTGCGCTGTTTCCGGCGGCTGCAGTCGGAGACGGCCACGCCGGCCGCCAGCCTCGTGATCGCCGGCGAATACACGGAACGCCACCGGGCGCCCCTTGCGGAAGTCGAGGCCAGCAGCGCGGGGCACGGTCGGATCGTCTTCACCGGCAGGGTCGCCGACCAGGATCTGGCCGCGCTCTACAGCGGGGCGCGGGCCTTTGTCTTCCCGTCGCTGGGCGAAGGCTTCGGGCTGCCGCCGTTGGAAGCGATGCAGTGCGGTACGCCCGTCATCTGCTCCACCGCGCCGGCGCTGCCGGAGGTCACGGGCGACGCGGCGTTGGGCTTTGCGCCGCACGACACCACGGCGTTCGTCGCCGCGCTGCGCGCCATCCTTACCAACGACGCGCTGGCCGCTGACCTTGGCCAGCGCGGCAGGCGGCGAGCGGCCATGTATAGCTGGCGGCGGACCGTGGACGAGACGATAACGGTGTACGAACGACTGCTCGCCGAGGCGGCAAGCCGTGCCAACGCCTCGCCGGCCGAAGCTGGGTCAACGCGGCCGCGCGCGTGAGCCTTCTTGCCAGCCCTACGGTGGCCCGGGCGCGTAGCCAGCGGGGCGGGCCGAAGCCTCGGCGGGCGCGGGCAGGTGCTCGAGCCGGCGCTCGGAGTCGCGCGCTTCGCCACCCACTGCCGCCAGAACGCCCAGGCCGATGACGTAGTAGCTGCCGATGGGCAGCGTCGCAAGATACGGCACGAACAGCGAGCCGGTGAACATGGCGGCACTCAATGCGAAGACCGGATCGCGCTGCCGCGAGCGCGAAATGCAGCGCAAGGCGAGGTACAGCCACCAGGCGATAAGCAGCGTGCCCGTCAGCCCGACCGAATCGAGCCACCAGATGATCGCTGCCTCGTTCTGCTGCGGATGCGCCCGACCCACAAGCCACGAGAGTGGGTCATGCGGCAGATCGGCCAGGTAAACGCCATGCGAGAGGGCGCTTTGGCGGCTGCCGACGCTGCCCGCGACCTTTTGCCTCAGCATGCTGCCGACGACCGGCAGGTGCCCGTAGCCGAGCGCGATGATCGGCGCCGCGCCAATCAGGATCAGCGCGACGCCGGCGGACCGTATCAGGAAACGTCGGCGCCGGGTCGATTGCATGAGGCCCAGCACGAACAGGCCTGCGATGAGCATGACCACGCCCGAGAACGACCACGAGACGGCCAGCACAAAGAGGCCGCTGCCGGCGAGCACGCGCCGCTCGCGCCAGTCCAGCTTGATCTCGCGGCAGGCAAGGACGATCAGGCAGAGCGCCGCGTAGGCGCCGGCCGAGTTGGGATCGTCCCAGATACCGCCGAAGCGCACCAGCGCACCGGCGTAGCCGAGCGCCGGCAGCCGGCCAGCGGTGAGCCAGAGGGCGATCTCGGCCAGGTCCACCGCCGTGTGCACGAGCAGCAGACCGAACGCGAGCAGCAATCCGGCGTCTTCCAAATCGGCCCGCAAGCGCTGGCGGCCGGCAAACGCCGCCGGCAGCAGCAGGATCAGCGGCGCCACGTTCAGCACGGCGGCAAGCGGGCGCAGAACCTGGGTCGAGTGTGCGACAAGCGCATGGACAGCGCCGGCGGCGGTTCCCCAGGCGACCAGCGCCAGCAAGACGCGCTCTGAAGTGCTGCGCAGCAGGCGGCCGCGCAGCCGCGAGCGCGCTGTGTACGCCAGCATGCTCGTCAGCAGCAGAATCGCCACATACTTGCCGAGCGAGAGCCAGAGAGGCGTGTTCGCATACGTGGGAGATGTGGCGGCGGCGTTAATCCGGGCCGGATAGCGATACGCGTCGTAGAGCGAGATCACCGCGAGCACGGCCAGCAGCCAGAGCAGTGGCCCCGCCGAGCGGGTCCAGCGCCTCACCGCCTGCCAATAGCCCCCTGCCCGCGCCATCAGGGGAGCGCCGCGGCGAGTGCTGCCACCAGCTGGCTCCCGAGATCGTTTTCGAACCGCTCGGCAACGTGCGGCGGCGGCGGACCGCCCGGCGGCGGCCCTTCGCTCACCGCGTCGATCGCGGCAGCAAGGGCGGCGACGGACGTTGCAGACGCCGGCCGCGCGGCAGCGCCGGCGACCTCGGGCAGGGCGCCGCCGTCGCTGATGGCGACGGGCAACCCGCAGGCCAGTGCCTCCCAGACAGGCAGGCCAAATCCCTCTTCGAGCGAGGGCTGCACCAGTAAGCGAGCACGGGCGTAGGCTCGCTCCAGCTCGGCCTGGGAGGCGGCGCCTTCAAAGGCAACGCCGTCTGCAACTCCGCTGGCCGCGGCCCAGCGTGCCAACGCCGCGCGCTCGGCAGCGCCGCCGCCGACCAGGCGCAGCCGGCCGCCGTGCCGGCGAAAGCGCGTGCGGGCGAAGGCGCAGAGCAGGCGCGGCAGGTTCTTATGCGGGCTGAAGCGACCGACGAACAGCGCCTCCGGCTCAACCGCCAGTTTGCCGCGCAGCGCCCGCACCCGCGCGGCCTGCTCTGCGTCGACCGGCAGACGCAGCAGCCGCACCTTCGCCGGTCGCACATGAAGGTCGGCGCAGAGGCGATCGCGCGAGTAGGCCGAAACGGTGAGCAGCCCGGTCGAAAGCCGAGCGGCCGCAAGCAGAAAGAGGCGCTTGAGCGCCCGCGCCGGCGCGCTGCCGTTATAACGAAGCTGAATCGTGTCGTAGATCAGCGTCAGGCTGGGGCCAGGCCGCAGCGGCCGGATCTGGTGCAGATAGACCGCGACATCGTGATCGGGCAGCGCGAGCACTTCGCGCTGCCCCTTGAGCGCGGGCAGCGGATGGTGATTTGCAGACCAGTGCGCGCCCGGCCACGCGAATTCCCGAACAGCCGGCGGACCCCAGAGCACCCAGCGCCCGCGTGGAGGGGCGGCGCCGAGCGAGCGTAACAGCAGCTCGGTTGTGCGGCCGGCGCCGCTGTGCCCGAGCAAGCGGCAGTCCAGCAAGACGCGCACGTCCCGCAGCGCGGAGGGCGTCAACGCGCCGGCCATGGTTTCGGGCCGCACTCCCAACTCGGATGCCTGTTCAGCGTCGATCACCTGGGCACCATGTTCTCTGCGTCCGCCCGGCGCAAGAGGCCGGCTCGGCGCCGCCGACGACAGCCCCAGCCTACACCAGCCGGGCGGCAGCGTCCGCGCCGCATCCGGCGGCCGGCGCCGCTGTGGCCCCATCGCTCCCGCTGACCTACGATGGGCGCAACACCCTGCGCCCCGTCGCCTGATCGAACGGTTGCACTGTTGCAATGTGCGACGAAGGAGGCCGCCCATGGCTGTCTGGCCGCTCGCCGATCGCATGACTCGACTGGGCACGGAGACGGCCTTCGAGGTGCTGGCCCGGGCGCGGGCGCTGGAAGCGCAGGGGCGCAGCGTCGTTCATCTCGAAATCGGCGAACCCGACTTCGACACGCCGGAGAACGTGCGCGGCGCGGCCAAACGCGCGCTGGACGAGGGCTTCACCCACTACGGACCCTCCGCCGGCTTGCCGGAGCTGCGCGAGGCGATCGCTGAGTACATGGGTCCGCCGCGCGGCCTGCGTTTCACGCCGGACGAGATCGTCGTCACCCCGGGCGGCAAGCCGATCATGTTCTTCGTCATGCTCGCCACGCTGAACGAGGGCGATGAGGCGATCTACCCCAATCCGGGCTTTCCGATCTACGAGAGCGTGATCGAGTTTCTCGGCGCGAAGCCGGTGCCCGTGCGGCTGCGCGAGCAGAGCGGCTTCCGGCTCGACCTCGACGACTTCGCCGCGAAGCTCTCAGCACGCACACGCCTGGTGATCCTCAACTCGCCGCACAACCCCACCGGCTCGGTGCTGACGCGCGAGGATCTGGAGCAGATCGCCGATCTGGTGCGCGGGCGCGATCTGCTGGTGCTGTCGGACGAGATCTACAGCCGCATGATCTATGACGGCGAATTCAGCAGCATCACCGCGTTGCGCGGCATGCGCGAGCAGACCTGCATCCTCGATGGCTTCTCGAAGACCTACGCGATGACCGGCTGGCGGCTGGGCTACGGCGTGATGCCGGCCGATCTCGCGGCGCAGATCGCACGGTTGATGACGAACAGCAACTCCTGCACCGCCTCGTTCGTTCAACGTGCGGGGATCGAGGCGCTGCACGGACCGCAGGACTCGGTGGCGGCAATGGTCGCCGAGTTCCGCCGCCGGCGGGACGCGATCGTGGACGGCCTCAACGGCATTCCGGGGGTGAGTTGCCGGCTGCCCGCCGGGGCGTTCTACGTCTTCCCGAACATCACCGGCACGGGCCAGAGCGCGGGAGCGTTCGCGGATCGGCTGCTGAACGAGCACGGCGTTGCCGCGCTGGCGGGCACATCGTTCGGCGCCTACGGCGAAGGCTACCTGCGGCTTTCCTACGCGAATTCGCTCTCTCAGATCCGCCTGGCGCTGGAACGCATCGGCGACGCGGCGCGGGCGATGGCGACGAGGTAGGTATGGAGTTCCGCCGGGCGGGCCGCGCGTCCGCCGTCTTTGCACTGGCAGCGATCGCGCTGCTGGCCGCGTGCAGCAGCAGCAATAACAACAAAGCACGCTCAACCGCAACGACAACCCGCCCGGCGGCCGCCGGCGCCTCGGCGACGCGCACGCCGCCATCCGGTCAGGCCCCACCAGGTGCGCCGCTGACACCGCTGCCGAGCAGCGGCTCGGCCAGCGCGCCGGCGACCACACCAGCCAGCGGCGCAACGCCGTCGCCGCAGTTGCAGACGGCGATCACGCGGCTGACGCCGCTGTTCCTCGGCACGGGTGCTCTGCCGGCCGCGCTGCAAAAATGGTCGTATACCGCGCCGGTCGGCCTCTCCAACAGCATCTACGTGCAGGGAAAGCCAAACGCCGCCCAACTCAGCCAGCAGTTGGACAGCGAGGGACGGCTGGGCACGCTGGTCGCCGCCTGGGGCAACGGCAGTGGCCAGCAGGCGACGTTGCAAACTCACGCCGAGACGCAGCTGCAGGACATCCTCGCCCTCTACACGAGCGCGGACAACGGCATGAAGGGCTGCCCCTTCGTGTCGCAGAACATCCAACCGCTCGTGCAGAGTCCCAACGGCGATGTCACGACGACGACACCGTTGACCATGACCGCCGTCGGTCACGAGTTCGCGGCCTATCACATCGACTTCCGCTACAACGCGGGCATCGGCGCCGCCGGCAGCGGGACCACTGCCCGCCTGCAGCAGGTGTTCTTGCTCGCCTGCTGGCGGCGCGGCGACGTGGTGGCCACGGTGCAGCTCGCGGCTCTGAACGAGGAGCCGTCGATGGACGAGTTCGCGCAGATCGTGACAGCTCAGGACAAGAAGCTGACCGACGCGGGGTTACAATAAGCCCCGCGAGCGGCGAGACACCGCGCAGCGAAGGAGGCTACCGCGTGCTTTACGAAATGCGCACGTACACGCTCAAGCCGGGCAGCGTCGGTAAGTTTGAGGAGATCTGGGCGCCAATGGTGGAAGCGCGCAGCGCACTCTCGCCGCTGGCCGCGCTCTGGCACACGGAGTTCGGCCCGCTGAATCAGGTGATCCATGTCTGGCCGTACGAGAGCCTGGACGAACGCGCCCGCATCCGCGCCCTGGCCGTCGAGCAGAAGGTCTGGCCGCCGCCCACCGAAGACCTGATCGTGCGCATGGAGTCCGAGATCCTGCAGCCGGCGCCGTTCATGCGCCCGCTGGTGCCTGCGAAGCTGGGCAACGTCTACGAGATGCGGACCTATACCTACCGCCCAGGCACGATGCCCGAAGTGATCCGCCGCTGGGCCGAGTGCGTGCCGCACCGGGAAAAATACTCGCCGCTCGCCGCGGCCTGGTACAGCGACATCGGCACGGTGAACCGCTGGATTCACGTCTGGCCGTACGAAAGCCTGGCGGAGCGCGATCGCATCCGCGCCGAGGCCAGCAAAGACCCGCACTGGCCGGCGCCGACCCTCGAATTCCTCGTCAGCATGGAGAACAAGCTGCTGATCCCGGCCGCCTGCTCACCGCTGCACTAGCGGGGCACCTAACCCTGACCTCGCAAGCGAGGTCTGTCATTGGAAGTCTCCGACGGTTGCGCTGCGCTATGGCCCGAGGCGGGAAAGGGACGTTTGGAGCGATCCCAGCGGCGTGGGACGGCGGCGGGGCTCGGGTGTCCTTGCGGGACAGGCGGCGGGTCAATCTGCCCTCCGATCGTTCGTCCTCGACTCAACCCTTCCCGGCTCGGGAAGGGAGCTTTCGCTGAAGCGAAAGCGGGGTTAGGTGCCCCGCATGGCCTCCGCAGCAAGCGGGCCGGGCAGTTTTTGCCCGGCCCGCGCAAGTCCGCCCTGCGCCCTACGCCCTATTCGTAGCGCAGCGCCTCTGCGATCGGCAGGGCGGCGGCCTGACGCGACGGGATGTACGTCATCAGCAACGAGGCGAGGTAGCCGACGCCGGCGAAGATGATGATCTGCGCCCACGGCAGCGAGAAGGAGATGCCATTGGTGCTTCCACCGACCGTGCCGCTGCTGAACAGGTTGTACGACAGGATCGAGGCGGTGATCACTCCCGCGGCGATGCCGAACAGCGCGATGAAGCTCGTCTCCAGCGCGAAGCTCAGCGCGACCTGGCCGCGACGGTAGCCGACCGCGCGCAGCATGCCGATCTGCTGCCGGCGCTCGACCACCGTGCGGGCCGCGATTACGGCCACCGCGGCGATGCCGACGAACAGGCCCAGCCCCATGAAGCCCTCAAACAAATAGCCGACGCCCCTCGAAATCGCAAGCGCATCCGCGATGTCGCTGCGGATCGAGGTCGCCTGCACACCGTACTGCGAGAGCGCGGCGCGGATCGACTTCGCGTACGTCTTGTCGTCGGTCCCGGATGTGAGCCGAATCGAGTCGAGCGTGAAGGCCGGCTGGCCCAGCGTCTGCGCGTACGTCGCTCCGGAGACCATCAGCGTCGCGAAGGCGCCCTGCACGGTCTGATCGATCACACCGATCACGTGCAGCGTCGTTTCCTTGCCGGCGGCGTCGCGGATCACGACGTCGATTGGCTTATCAAACGTCTTGTCGCTGTTCTTGACGCCCTTAAGCTGGAAGTTCGGCCCGTCGCTGCCGCCGCCCCGCTGGCTGCCCAACGCACCGGCATCGATCACGGCGTCGTTTGGCTGCGAGGCCAGCGTCTTCCAGATCTGGTCCGCGGGAATGTCCTTGACGTGCGCCTGGATCTTCATCTGGTTGGCGCCAAGAAAGTCCTGGTTGCCCGCCCGAACGAAGTAGCGCTGCCATTGATTGGAATTTGCCATGCGGATATCGGTGGTGCCGCGATAGTCGGTCGTGGCGCCCATCGCCGCGATCTTCGATGTATCGACACCGTTCTGCGCCAGCGCGGTCTTCAGATCGCCCAGGTTGTTGTTCAGGTTCGTCGCAACGTTCACGTCCCAGCCGCCGCGGGCGTTATCGCCGGCGAACAGCTTGGACGTGTTGGAGTTGACCGAGCTCATCGCCGTGATGCTGAAGATGATCAGCGAGAACATCCCCAGCGTCAGCCCCGTGCGCAGCTTGCTCGCCATCGGATAGGCGATCGCTGTGGCCAGCGACGGCCGCACACTGCCAAGCCCGCCGCCAACGCGATTGACGAGGCGGGCCAGCAGCTCGCCGTTGAAGATCAACACCAGCGTCGAGCCGAGCACGATCATCACGCCGGAGAGGAAGAACATCTCCGGCCCGCCCGAGTCGTTGCCGTAGAAGCTGCCGAACAGGTTCTTCAGCACGCTGAACGGCAGCAGCCAGTACACCAGCATCAGCACGCCGAACACGGTGAACGCCGGCCGATTGGGCAGGCCGCGCACGCGAGCGATCAGCGCCAACCCGAGCGCGGTGATCGACACGCCGGCGGCGAACAGGAACAAGCTGCCCGCGGAGTGGCTGAACAGCAGGCTGAGCAGGCCCACCAGCAGGCAGACCACGCTCCAGACGGCGGTCCAGCTCATGCCGAAGCCGCGCAGGAAGCCGAGCACCGCCCAGACCGGGGCAACGCCCGGAATCAGGCAGATCAGCGCCCGCCAGGCGACGCCCCAGCCCCTGCGGCCGATCAGCCAGGGCGCGACGATCAGCAGCACGACGCCGATGACCGCGATCGCCAGCCCAACTGCCGGCGCCTTGGCCGCGGCGGACAGGCCGCTCACCACGGCGATGCCGCCGAGCAGGCGCAGGATGCTGCTGAGAATCCAGCGCCCGCGTACGTGCCGGCCGTTACGCCCCTTGATGCTGTCTTCGGGCATATCGCGGATCGCCGCCACGATGTTCATGCGCGTGGTACGGTACGCCGAGAAGACGACGGTGATGAAGGTCAGCGCCACGCCGAGGCAGTAGGCGACCACGACGCTGCGCGGGCTGACGTGTCCGGCGAAGGGCAGCGTGTTGTTGCCGGTGAAGATCAGGTTGGCGGCGATCCAGATGATCAGGAAGGCCACGCCGACGCCCAGCGCCGCGCCAACCACGCCCGCGAGCAGGTTGTAGACCATGCCTTCGGCCAGGAACGACTGCACCATTCCCAGCCGCGAGATGCCGACGGCGCGGGCCATGCCCATCTCGGTGCGCCGCTCGGCGGCAAGCATCACGAAGATCAGGAAGATCAGCATCATGCCCGCGGCGATCGAGAAGAGGCCGATCAGCAGGAACAGCGTGGTGAAGACGCTGCCCAGCGTCTGCGCCGTGTTGACGAAGTCGTGCTTGGCATTCACCGCCTTGACGGTCACGCCCTTGCCGTCAAGTTCGGTAATCACCGCCGGCGAGTTGACGGCGTCTTTCAACGTCGGGAACAGCTTTTCGCCGCGGGAGAGTCCCGCGTGGGCATCTCTGCTCGTCGAAAGATAGAGTTGATTGACGCCGTCAGTCTGGCCGACCACCTGCCTCGCGGCGGCGAGCGGCAGGACGATGCCGCCGTTATCGCTCGAGCCCACGTCCTGCCAGCCGGTGATCATCTGATCATTGACGACCGCTTTGACCGTGAAGCTGTGCTGCTGGTTGTTGACCAGGCTGACGATCGTATCGCCGGGCCGCGCGTCGATCTTGTCCGCCGCGGTGGCGTTGATGAACACGTCGTTCGGACCCAGGTCGCTGACCTGGACCCGTCCGCCGCCCTTCGCCTGCAAGCCGCCGAGCTTCTGCACGACGGCCGGATCGAGGCCGACGAGGTGGTACTGCGGCTCTGTCAGCCGTGTGCGCGGATTGCTCGCCGGTACCGGCTCGTTGATCATCGGCACCCAGGTCAGCAACTCTTTAGGGTTGCCGAACTGATCCTCGATCGTCTGCACGGTGGAATCAGCGATGTACGGCGCGCCCGCTGTCGCCTGCGCGCCGCCGACCGGCCGCGTCTGCACCTGCAGGTCCAGCGCGCCGAGGTTGTCGTATGCCGACTTGGTAATGCTGTAGCTGAGCGAATCGCCCACGGCGAAGGCCGCGGCGATGATCATCGTGCTGACCATCAGGCCGAAAACGATGATGATCGTCTGAGCGCGGCGCCGCGGAATATTGCGCAGCCCCATCTTGAACAATACGGGGTTGCGCAGTGCGGCGAAGGCGAAGGCGAGCAGCGCGACGCCGACGACCACCAACAACCCGATCATGATGGCGTTCATCGAGAGGCCGAAGAGTGAAGTCATTATGGTGCTCCGAGCACAATCAGAGACGAGAAGACCGCACCGAAACCGCGTGCAGCCGCCGCGAGGCAGATGCACTTCCGCGCGATCCGCCCCGCGCATAGCGGAGGAAGGTCGCATCCGCGGCGGGGTGCGCTGTCAATTTGAGGGAAGCAAAGCCATCCGGTTTGCGCTTGCCCGGTCAGCGCAGCCGCTCTTCGCCCACGATCAGGCCGTCTTTCATGTGAACGATGCGGTTGCAGCGCCGGCCGACGCCCGCGTCGTGCGTGACGATCACGAACGTCTGCTGCTGCTCGGCGTTCAAACGCTCCATCAGCACCATGATGTCGTCGGCCATCTGGCTGTCCAGATTGCCGGTCGGCTCGTCGGCCCAGACGATCGCCGGGTCGTTCACCAGCGACCGCGCGATCGTCACACGCTGGCGCTGGCCGCCGGAGAGCTGCGCCGGCCGGTGGTGGCCGCGATCGTCGAGCCCGACCTGCGCGAGCGCGGCGTGGGCTTTCTGGCGGGCAAGCTTCGGGTTCACGCCCGAGACAACGAGCGGCAGCTCAACGTTTTCGAGGGCGGTGAGCACGGGCAGCAGGTTGTAGGCCTGAAAGACGAAGCCCATGCGCCGGGCGCGGTACGTCGTCTTCTGATTATCGTCGAGCCTGGCCAGGTCTGTGCCCTCGATCAGCACACGCCCGCCGTCGATATAGTCGAGCCCGCTGAGGCAGTTGAGCAAGGTCGTCTTACCGCAGCCCGATGGACCCATGATCGCGACCATTTCGCCCTTCGCCACGTTCAGCGTGACGCCGCGCAGTGCCGGTGTCGTGACAGAGCCGCTGTGATAGGTCTTTTCAACCATCTCGGCGCTCACCATACCTGGCAGCGCCGGTTCGTCGGCCCGCACGTCATCGATCACAGCGGTGTTTACCTCAGCCATTGCTGATTGTCCCTTCCCCTCACGTCATCCCGGCTCCAGCGCCGGATTCCCCTCTGCATGATGCATGGATGCATCGGTCCGGGCACGGTCCGCGGTATCCGTGGCAGTGCGATCGATGGGCACGCGATACCCCGTACCTCGGTACGGGGCGGCGCCGGATGCAAGCGGGGTCGTAGCGCCCGCGAACTGTCTTCATACTTGCATAGTCATCGTACCGTACGACGAAGGATCGCACCAACCGTGCGCCGGTTGCCTCAGCGGCCCACCTCGCCGCCGCCGTCCGAGCCGGCGGGCGGTGCGGGCGCGTTCGGAGCTGAAGCGGCCGGCGTCGCTGCCGCAAGCGGTTGGAAGGTCGCCGCGCCGGCGGGTTTGGGCGTGTTGTCCGACCAGCCCGGATAGAGCGCGTTCAAGTTGGCAATATCCTGCGACTGCGGCGCATCGTAGCCGTTCCAGCCCTGGCGCATGACCTGCGCGGTGTGATCCGTCTTGAGTGGATGGGCCAGCCCGAGCACGTGGCCCAGTTCGTGCGTCGCCGTCTTCAACTGCACCTCGACCGTCTCGGCGTCAAGCTCGGAGCGATTCAGAAACACCTTCGCGTGCGCGTAGTGGCAGTCAAGGCAGTCGGCGCCGGCGGCGTCGTACAGCACCGTTACACCCCAGTAGTCGCCGTCGGGACCGTCGTCGAAGCCGGTGCAGACGAACAGTTGTACGCTGATCTGGTCGGTGCTGTCCGTGCGCACGAACGCCGCGGGAGAGTCCGTCTGGTTCCACTGTGCGGCCGCGTCGTCGATGATCGTCCGGTATGATGGATCGGCGCAGGCCGTATCGTTATAGGCGATCACGAGCGGAGCGCCGCGATTCACCGCCCAGCCGCCGCCGAAGACTGCCGCCCGGACATGTGGCACGGCCACCGCCAGGATGGCCGCGGTGAGCAGCGCCGCGCCGATGGCCGTTCGCCAGCCACGCCGCGGGCTGCAGAAGTTCCACACTCCGGTCATGTTCATGTTCGACACCATCCTCTACTGAGTTTCGTGTTGCACGCATCGTACCGATAGCCTGAGGTTCCGAGATGCGGGACCGGCAACGCTCGCAGTGTGAAGCCCGAGACAGTGCACGCTCCGCGGATCGCGGTCCGCGCCGATCGGTTGGGCAGCGATGCTAGCGCGACGGCAGCGTCACCCGCAGCGCCTCGGGCTCCTCGGCGCCGGAGTTCAGCTCGACGACCACGTGTTCGACTTCCGGCAAGTGCGCGACCAGCCGCGATTTGAGCGCGTCCACGAGCGCCCCTGCCTGCGCAACACTGAGCGTGGGATCGACGTCGGCGTGCAGCTCGACCAATGTTTCTGAACCGATCATGCGCCCGGCGACGCCGGTGATGTGCACACCGTCGATCTGCGCGATCTCGGCGATCACCGCGGCGCGCAGCGCCGGGGTGAGGCTGGTATCCATCAACTCCGTGGCCGCACCCAGGAAGACACTGAAGGCCGTGTACAGAATGAATCCGCTCACGACCAGACCGGCCAGCGGGTCGAGCACGGACAAGCCGGCGCGGGCGGCGCCGATGCCGACGATCACGACCAGACCGGAGAACACGTCCGCCACATGGTCGCGCGCATCGGCATTCACGGCCTTGCTGTGTGTCTGGCGCGCGACCTTGCTCGCGTACACGGCCAGCGCCAGCTTCGCGGCGGTGGCGATCACGGCGATCCACAACGTCAGCAGCGCCGGATCGGTTCCCCGGCCGTGCGCCAGCGTGACGATGGACTCCCAGCCGACAAGCAAACCGGCGGCGCCGATCACCATCGCGGCAAAGTTAGCGGAAAGCGCCTCGGCGCGCCCGTGTCCGTAGGGATGTGCGGCATCGGGCGGTTTGCGCGAGACGAGCAGACTGGCCAGCGCAAGCAGCGAGTTGACCAGATCGGCCCCCGAGTGGACTGCGTCGGCGACAAGCCCGCTGCTATGGCCCGCAACACCGGCCGTCGCCTTGAGCACGATCAGCAGGGCGTTCGCGGCGACGCCAAGCAGCACTGCACGGATACCGCGTGCTCGCCGTCCGCTCATGCGCCGCGCTTGCACCTGGCTGCGCTCTCAGGAGATCGCCATCAGATCACGACGCATCCGCGCCGCCGCGGCCGGATCGGGCGCGTGGGCGGCGAGCCGGCGCGGGTTCCTCGCCGGCAGCTGCCTCACGCGCCGGCGCGCGCCGTTGCGCGGCGCCGTCGGTCGCACCAGGTTGAGCCGGTCGCGGCCCGCGGGCCATCGCCGGTGCGGCGCGGCCGTTGGGTGCTGTGGCGCGCTGGCCAGCGCGCCGCGGCGCCTCGCCGGTCCCCGCCGCGAAAGTGGGCGCCGGCTCTGGTCGCCCGTTGGGCTCGTTCGCATACTGCCCGCGGGCATGATGGACGGCGGGTTGCCCGGCGCGGCCGGCTCGGCCCGGCTGCTCGCTCGCGCCCGGTCCGGACGGCGGAGCGCGTCTTGCCGGTCCGGCGGCGCCGGCGAAGCGGCGCGGCGCCGCGCCGCGCGCCGGTGGCCGCCCGCCCTGCTCGTCTGGTTGTCTGCCGTTCGCCTGCGGCGCGGCAGCATCACGACGGCCGCCTCGCTCGGAGTGCTCCTGGTTGCCGCGTGCTGAGCTCGGCGCAGCGGCGCCGCGGAACGGCCGTCCCGGCACCAGCGAGCGAGGCCGCACAGGCGTGGGCGCGGCGCCGCGCGATCGTTCGTCCCGCTCGCCGTCGAGGCTGCCGTCGCGTTCGTAACTCTCGCGCTGGCCAGCCGAAGCGCCGCCCATTGAACCCGGCCGCAGAAACGACTTCCCCGGCGGCGAGAACGGCCGACCGCCGATGGTGCGCCCGCCGGTCGCCGGCGGGCCGGGACGCCCGCCCACACCCGGACCGGGCGGGCGCGGCGATCCAGGCGCCGGCCCGCGCCCGCTGGCTGCTGGCGGACGGCCGGCGGCGCCGGGGGTCCAGTCGTGCAGACCAGGGCGGTAGCTGCGCGCCCCGCGGCGGTCGCCCTCCTCGCCGGGGCGGCGGGCGCGGTCGCGCGGCTGTCCTCCTCGGGGTTGATCGTTGCGGCGGCGGCCTTTGCTGCCAAACGGTGGCGCCACGGTAGTCTCCTCAGCATCCAGCTTTAATCGGCTCGGGAACGAGCCTGGATCGGACGCGGCGCGGTCAGGATCGCCGCCGCGGAGCCGGCGCTTCAGCGCGCGCCTGCAATCGTGCCCGATGTCCAGGCCAGGGCACGGATCGCCGCGGCGCTCCCGCTGCAGCTGCCGGACCGCCTTCAGAACGCACGGACGGTACGGCGCTCGCGTGCGCCATCGTCGGGACGGCGGGACATCAGCCAGCGCTCAACATCGTTCATCGGCCGGCGCAACGGATCGATCCAGGCATTCACGACCACTCGAATTGAACAGGGCCGCTCAGGATTCACCGCACCCCGGAGGGGCAGCAGGCGGATGGACGAGCAACATCCCGAAAGGAGGAGGTGTCAGGCGCCCGCCGCTGGCCGGCGCGACAACTGCAAACGCGGGCGCTCCGTTCCATCCGGCGCGGCGCGGCTGCGCCCCGCATGCATGGCGTACTCGCAGTATACCGCATCTTTGGGCTTGCAACTCCCCGCCGGGCGGTTTCGCGACGAGAAAAATGCACGGTCGCGACGATGAATCCCGCGCACGCCCGGTTTGACCGGCCTTCGAAGCGGCTCCTAGAATGGGGCTTGCGAGTGAAACCGGCGAACTTTCGCGCGCTGTGAGGTTGGACCCGCTTGCACGAACGTACCACGTTGCCCAACGGCCTGCGCATCGTCACGGAAACGATGCCCCACACGCGCTCCGTCAGCATCAGCATCTACGTCGGGGCCGGCAGTCGCTATGAAACGCGCCCGCAGGCCGGCATGTCGCACTTCGTCGAGCACATGCTGTTCAAAGGCTCGGCGCGACGCCCGACCGCGCAGTTAATCTCAGAGGCGGTCGATGGCGTCGGCGGACTGTTGAACGGCGGCACCGACCGCGAGCTGACCGTTTATTACGTCAAGGTCGCGCGGCCCCATTTCGAACTCGCCGCCGACATCCTCATCGATATGCTGCGCCATCCGCTGTTCGAGCCCGAAGAGCTGGAAAAAGAGCGCTCGGTCATCATCGAAGAGCTGCGCAGCGTGGCCGATTCGCCGGCGCAGCAGGTCGAGGTGTTGCTCGACGAGCTGGTGTTTCCCGATCAGCCGCTCGGTTGGGACGTGGCTGGCTTCGAATCAACCGTGCAGACGATCAGCCGTGAGGTGATGCTGGGCTACCTTAAGCGGCAGTACGCGCCGAATAACGTGGTGATCAGCGTCGCCGGCTGTGTTGCGCACGCCGAGGTCGTCGAGCTGCTGCAACGGTCGCTGGGAGACTGGGCGCCCGACGAGCCCGCGGCCTGGTTTCCCGTCGTGGACGGGCAGACCAGCGCCCGCTGCGCGGTCAAGTTCCGCCGCACGGAGCAAGCGCACATCAGCATGGCTATGCGCGGTTTCAGCAGCGTACACCCGGATCGCTACGCGCTCGATCTGCTCAGCGTCGTGCTGGGCGAAGGCATGAGCAGCCGGCTGTTCATCGAGCTGCGTGAGCGGCGCAGCCTGTGCTACGACGTACACACGTATACCAGTAAATATCTGGATACCGGCACCTTCAATGTCTACGCCGGAGTCGACCCGAAGAAGGCCGTTGACGCGACCGGCGCGATTTTGGCCGAGTTGGCCCGGGCGCGCGCCGGGATTCCCGAGGCCGAGCTTGCCAAGGCCAAAGAGCTGGTCAAGGGGCGTACGCTGCTGCGCATGGAAGACACGCGCAACGTCTCGGGCTGGATCGGCACACAGGAGATGCTCTTCGGCAAGGTGCACAGCGCCGACGAGGTGGTCGCCGAGGTCGAAAAGGTGACGCCGGCCCAGGTCGAGCGCGTGGCCACCGAGGTGATTCAGGCCGAACGGCTGTCGCTGGCGATCGTCGGCCCGTACCGCAGCGACCGGCGTTTTGCCTCGCTACTGCGCCTGTAATCCTTTGCAGGAGCGAATGCGGCAAACGCACGGACACGGCGGCGTGATCGCGTTCTGATGCCGCCTGCTCGGTAGTGACGCGGCGTTAACACGTCAAACGGCGCCGTTCGGTACGCTGGTGCCGGAGCCCAGGACAATCAGGCAGCAAGGCGCGGGCAAGCGGCTACCAGCCCTGATCCACGGACCCCAACGCGCGGGAGTGTCAGTTGGCCTTCCTCATCGAGCAAACGCGGCAGCGGGTTCTGCGCAGGACCAGCGTTTCGCTCTCACGCTCATTTGTGATGAGGACATGGAGGACATCGCGTCGCGCCCTCCCGCCGTTCTCAGGTCTGGCGCTGCCGCGAGCGTTCGGCAGCGTACCCACCCTGATCACCGCCGCGGCGCTTGCCGCGGCGAGCCTGGCCGCGATCACCCTGCACCTGACGGAGCCGCAGGCGATCAGCGGCGTGCGCCCGCCGGCGCTGATCGCCGCGGGCGGACCGCTGACCGGGATCGGCCTGCCGCAGGGCACGGCGCTCGCGCCGGCCGCGGGCGGTCCGCCGCTCGTCACCGCGCTGCTGGCGGCCGATCTCTGGCAGGCGGCCAATGCCGTCTATCAGGCGCGGCTGCTCGGCCCGGCCGCCGCCACGGCCGCTCCCACGGCGACGGCCGCCAGCGGCCCGACCGTCGAGCAACTGCTGCAGGCGCAGATTCGACTCACCCAGGCGCAGCTCGCTTACCAGGCGCTCACCCAGGCCGCCAGCGACGCTCAGCTTGCAGCGGCCAGGGATGCCGTGGGCGCCGCGCAGGCGCAGGTGCTCGCGGCACAGCAGGCCGTGCAGGCGGCAAGCGCCGCCACGGCGACCCCAACGCCCTCGCCGGCCGCCGTGCCGACGGACGCCGACATCCAGAATGCGCAGAACGAGGTCAGCCTGGCTCTCGCCGCCTTCCAGCGCGTGGAGCATCCCTACGGCGATGACCAGATCGCTGCCGCGCGCACGGAGCTGAGCACTGCGCAGCAGGCGCTCGCCGCCGCTCAAGCGGCCACGCCGGCGCCGGCCCAGCCCACCGCTACGACCGCACCCACCGTGACTGCTACGGCGGCGCCAACGCCGCCCGTGCCATCCGCGACACCAGCGGCGGTTGGCGACGCGAGTGGTGTTGCTGCTCCGGCCATCGTCTACCAGGCGCCGGGCGCTGCCGGGGCGGTGATCAACGGCGCTGCGATCGCGGCGCCTGCGCAGGTCGCCGCGGCGAGCGCGACGGCCAGCGCAACGCCACCGCCATCACCATCGCCTTCGCCGACGCCCACACCCTCGCCGACTCCGCGGCCGGTGGCTTCTCCTGCCGGCCGCTCGGCCAACGATCTGTTCCTGTTGCAGCAGCGGGTCAGTCAGGCGCAAAACACGTTGAGCCGCATGACCGCGCCGCCCGATCCGGCCGCGCTGCAGGAGGCCGCCGACAAGGTAGCGACGGCGCAAGGCCGCTTGAGCACGCTCCAGGCCGCGCTCGCCGCCGCGCAGGCGGCGACACCCGCTCCGGAGCCGCCACCCGCCGCTGCGACCGCCGACCCGGCGACGGCGCTCTCGCCGGACCAGCAGCTCGCGCAGGCGCAGGCGCAGTACGCCGCGGCGCAGCAGCAACTGCTGGCGTTGACGCAGCAGCCCGACCCGGCGACGGTGAAGGCCGCGCAGGACGAGTTGAACGCCGCGCAGCAGGCGTGGCAGACGCTGCTCTCTCAGGCCGACCACACCGTCGTCGCCCAGGTAAACGCGGACCCGCAGAACGCGCTGCTGCGGTACGCCGCCTCAAGCGCGACCGCGAACGGTCTGGACGCCGTGCCCTTCGCCTGGCCGGCGCGCGGGCCAATTTCGAGCCTGTTCGGCCCGTCGCATCCGCTCGGCATCGACATCGCCCAGAGCGCGGGACTGCCTGTAACCGCGGCGGCGTCGGGCGTGGTCAGCTTCAGCGGCGGCGACCCCTGTTGCGGCTACGGCTACTACGTCGACATTACGCATCCAGGCGGCTATGTCACGCGCTACGGCCACCTGCTGACGCCGTCCTATCTGAAGCCGGGTGACCATGTTCGCCAGGGTCAGATCATCGGCCTTAGCGGTTCCACGGGCGACAGCACGGGGCCGCACCTGCACTTTGAGGTTCGCCTGAACGGCGTGCCGCTGGATCCGTTGCGGCTGCTGGCGGGCGCGCTGCCGCGGCCGCTGTCGCCGTAGCTCTTTACATACGCCGCACAGCCTTTGCTACACTGGCGCCGCAGGTCTGGCATCGAGGGGTTCATCGTGCGCTGCCGATTTCTGCGCGCTGCCGCCGTCTCAGGCATCGGCTTGATCTCGCTCGCGGGCGCCGGCAGCGCGTATGCCCAGTCTCAGGGGGGCACGAGCGACTTCTCCGATCTGGTTCCTGTCGTGCTCTGGACGCTCGTCGCAGCCGTGATCGCGATGTCCGTCGTCTCCGTTGCCTATCTGTACCGTCGGGCGCGTGGGCTCGACGAGCCGCGGCCCACCGTGCCCATCCCGCCGTTCAGCGAGACCGCCGACGATTCGCACCTCGGCGCCGCCGGCCAGCCCCTGCCCGAGCACGTGGTGCACGAGCACGCGGCGGCCGGTCACGACGACGCGACGGAGCAGGCCGAACTGCTGCACGAAGCCCGGCACTAACGCGGCCCTCAGCGGCAATCTGGCCGTGGCCGCAGCCTGATTTCCCGCGAGAGGAGTGCGCCATGTCGGTACAGGTAGGTGATTCCGCGCCCGACTTCTCGCTGCCCGACGGCAAGGGCGGAAAGGTCGCCCTCGGCGACTTCCTCGGCAAGCAGCCGGTGGTGCTGGCATTCTATCCATTGGCGTTCACCGGCGGCTGAACGAACGAGTTTACAGGCTTCGCGGAGGTACAGGACGACCTCGGCGCGGCCGGTGCCCAGGTGCTGGGCATCAGTGTGGACAGCTTCGCCGCCGCCAATCACTTCTGCGAGCATATGGAACTGAAGTTTCCCCTGCTCGGCGACTGGCCGCGCTACGACGCGGGCAAGACCTACGGGGTGTTCTCAGCCGAGCGCAGCTTTCACGGCCGCGTGACCTTCGTGATCGATGCCGCGGGCGTTGTGCGGGCGAAGATTGAAGAGCGCGATCCGCTCAAACACGCGCCGCTCGCGCTGGAAGCGGTGCGTGAACTGGCCAGAGGTTGACGAATCCACGCCGCGATCAGCGCTCGTGACCATATGTTAACGCCGCTGCTTGACTGCGCGTGCTATTCTCTCCGCACGGATTTTCGCGGCCGCGCCGAGCGGCATTCGCTCGGCGTCGCCGCGAGGCTCTCGTGCAGGCAGGGGCGTAGCACCACGCGAGGGTACGGCGGCATTATGCACGAACCCGTGATCACCATCTCCCGCCAGCGCGGCAGCGGCGCCGACGAAATCGCCGCGCTGGTCGCCCAGAAGCTCTCCATCCCGCTCTACGACCAGCAGGTGATCTCGCGCGCGGCCACGGAGGCCGGTGTCTCTGAAACGGCGATGGCCGATGCCGAACGCAGCCAGGGCTTCCTCAGCCGCATGCTGGAGAGCCTCGGCCGCTACGCCGGCATGGGCGTCGAGGGGTCGGTGCCGATCGACTTTTCGTCGGTGTCCATGCTGTACACCTCCGCAGACTTTCGCACGGTCATCGAGCAGGTGCTGCGCAACATCGCCGACTCCGGCCCCGGCGTGATCGTCGGACACGGCGGGGCACAGGTCGCGCTGCGGCGGCGGCCGGACGTGCTGCACGTTTTTATCCACTCTCCCTTCGAGAATCGCGTGCAGCGCATGATGGCTCTGCGCAACCTGAACCGCGAGGCGGCCAAACGCGATGTCGAGGAAACCGACCGCGAGCGGACAGAGTTCTTCAAGAACAACTACAATGTCAACTGGTACGATCTGCGCCTGTACGACCTGGTAATCAACTCCGGCGGGCGCGAATACGATGACGTGGCCGAAGAGATCGTGATGATGGCACGCCGCATGCCCGACCGCACTCCGGCCGAAACGCCCGACCATCCGCTGCGTCACGGATGAGGAAAGCGCGGAGATCGCCTGATCGCGGGCAGCGGCACGCCCGGAGCGGCGCGGCAGTGCGAGCGGCGCGTGTGCTGACCACGGCCGCGCTCGTGGCCGTCCTGCCGATCGCGTGCGGCGGCAAGAAGAAGAACGCCGCACCCGCCACGACGCCTGCAGCGGCAGCCGCCACCGTGCGCGGCGGCGTGGCGACCCCCGCAGTCCCCGGCGCCGTCACCACGCCGATTTCTGGTCGTTCGCCGACGCCCTTCCCGCAGGCCACCGTGCGCCCGGCGTCGACGCCGCCCGGCTCGCCCACGGCTTCGCCCACGCCCGCGGCCAGCCCCACGCCGGCCGTGCGCGAGGAGAACGGCCTGCAGATCTCGGACGTGGCGTTTACCGGCAAGGTGGCGGCCAGCGGCGGTCTGCGCGTGCGCTCCGCCCCGAATCTCAGCGGGGACAACGTCGTCGGCTCGGTGCCCGAGGGCGCGATCGTCAACGTCGAGGGCAAGGTGCTCAACGGCGCCGAAGCCGAACAGGGCAAAGGCACCGTCTGGTGCATCGTCGGCGTCAAGCAGTACATCTACTGCGCCGAAGGCTACGTCACCAACGTCGGCACGCCCGTGCCGCCGCCCACGCTCGTTGCCACGCCCGCGCGCTAGCCGCTAGCGCCTGGTATGAACGCCGCCGGGACGGGCCGCTAGCATGGCAGCATGCCTGACCGCACCGCGGCCCCGCGTGCTAGCCGCGACGCCGCCTGGGCCTTCGGGGCGCCGTCCGGGGCCCGCGTGCCTGCCGGTGCGCCGTGGCGCTGGGGGCCGATCCTGTGCCGGGGCCGCTGGCGGGCCTGCCCGTCCTCGCCCTGGCCTGGCTCGTGCGGCATCGCGCCCGCCCACGCCTACCCCCAGGTTCAGAACAGCCGCTAGCGACCAGGGCCTTTGCATCGTGCAAGGTGCGCAGCACCCTGCTGGCCGCGCGCCGCGGGGAGCGGCCGTTGGCGCCGGCCGCTGGCTGCCGTGTGCGGTAGGGCCACGAGCGTGGGGGGTGCCCTGGCCGCCGCGTGGCGGGCTTTGGCTGGCCCGCCGCGGCGTGGTGCGTGGCGCAGGCGGTGCCCCCGCCGCGCGCCCGCACGCACGCTGGCCGCCGCCGGGCGCGCGGCGCTGGATCGGTCAGTGCACGCTGGCCACCGCTGCTGGGACCGGGCGGCGCGGCGCTGGGCGGCGTGCAAGCGCCGCCGCTGCCCGCCGACCGGCGCTGGGGCCGCGGGCATGGCCGGGCGGGCCGGCACGCCCCGGAGGCCGAGCGCCCGGCCATGCCCCGGTTGGCGCCCGCACGGCTCCGCGCCGCGGCCCGGCACGAGCGCGGGCGCGGGCCGTGGGGCAACGCGCCGCGCCGGCAGCGGATGCGGGACGGGACGGTGGGCGCGGCCCATGGTCAGGGGCGTACCGGCCACGGTCCCCAGGCGCTGGCCGCGCGGCGCCCCGCCGCCGCCCGCGCCCTCCGCGGCAGGGTACGCTGAAAAGGCCCTGGCCTGGCGGATACTTGTCTACGAAACCGGATCAGGTCTAGAGTTCTGAGCGTCCTCGGGCTCCAATCTGTCAGCGCCGAACAACGCCATGGCTACCTTGCACTACTCACCGTTCACCACTCACCCTTGGGGAGCGGAGCCAGATGCCGCAACGCACAATCGACCTGGTAGTTCACGGCGGCCGCGTGGCGCTGTCCGGGGGTGTCTTCGAGACCGCGATCGCGATCGACGGCGAGCGCATTGTCGCCGTGGGCGAGGCGGAGGCGCTGCCGTCCGCCCGCGACTATCTCGACGTCACCGGCAAAGACGTGCTGCCGGGCGTGATCGACGCTCACAGCCACCTCGGCTTCGACGACTGGTCGTCGCTGCCGCGCTGCTCGGCGTTCGGCGGCGTCACGACCAGCATTCCGTTCGTCGGCGGCGCCTCGACGCCGGGCAGCGTGCCGGAGATCATCCGCGCGAACCAGGAGGAGGCGGAGCGCCGATCGGTGCTGGATGTCGCCTTCCACGCCTATCTTTTCCCGCGGCCACAGGCGACGAACCCGCACGAGATGCTGGACGGCATCGCCGAAGGCGTGGCGCTCGGTGTGCGCTCGTACAAGATGTTCACCGCGTATCGCAAGCGCGGCATGATGTCCGGCGATGACTTCATCTTCCGCGCTTGCCAGCAGCTCGCCGCGCGCGGCGGCATTCCCATGATCCACGCCGAGAATGGCGACCTGATCGACGCATTGGAGGAGCAGTGCATCGCGGAGGGCAAGGTCGGACCCGAGCACTACCATGACTCGCGCCCGCCCGAGGCCGAGGCCGCGGCGATCGCCGGCGTGGCGGCGCTGGCGAGCTACGCGCGCACGCCGCTCTACATCGTGCATCTGAGCACGGGGCTAGGTCTGAACGTGATCCGTGACCGGCGGCACGCCGGCCAGCCGCTCTGGTGCGAGACCTGCCCGCAATACCTGGCGCTGTCCGACGAGGCTGTGCTGCGGCGCGGCGCCTTCGCCAAGATCGCGCCGCCGCTGCGCCGCGAGACCGACGTGGCGGCGATGTGGCGCGGCCTGGGCGAAGGCACGATTCCGGTCGTGGCGAGCGATCACTCGCCACACGATCCGGCGCTGAAGGCAAAGGCCAATGAAAGCCGCAACAGCTTCTACTTTGAAGACGGCAGCACCGTGCCGTTCGGCATGCCCGGCGCGGAGACGCTGGCGCCGGTGCTGTACAGCGAGGCTGTGAGCAAACGCGGCCTGCCGCTCGACTGGCTGGCGCGAGTGCTCTGCGAAAACCCGGCCCGCATCTTCGGGCTGTATCCGCACAAGGGCGTGATCGCGCCCGGCTCGGACGCCGACCTGACGATCTTCGACCCGGCGCGCCGCCTGACAATCCGTGAGGCAGACCTGCACAGCCGCACCGGCTACAGCGTGTATGACGGCATCGACGTGCAGGGCTGGCCGGTGCTCACGCTGCTGCGCGGCAAGGTGCTGTTGCGCGACGGTGAGCTGTGCCAGACCGAAGGCTACGGGCGCTATCTGCCGGCAGGGCCATCGCTGCCGCCGGCCCTCTATCCCCCTTCCCCTTTCCCCCAATAATGCGGGGAAAGGGGCGATCCGGCGTGGAGCGATCCAATCGGCGTCGGGTTAGCCGCGACAGTCGTAGAACGATTCACGCCGCAGCACGGCTAATCGCGCCGGCTACGGAACGCTCACCACGGGATCGTCTCCTTCCCCTAAGTAAGGTGCCAAAAGTTCGCCACGCATTCACGCGGCCAGGCGACGGGCGTCGGCAGGCGTGCAGGCGGCGAAGAAGGCGTGAACGGCGGTGGCCAAGGCATCGCGGCTGCCGTAGCGGCGAGTGGCAGCAACGTGCCCGTTCAGCCGCCACCACACCTGCTCGACCGGGTTCTCGGCATGACCGCTGCAGCTGGGCAGGAACAGCAGCGTCAAGCGCGG
>Ga0207416_1001738_pt1 | contig 26770 bp, 23 predicted proteins | sample PaiPotPPM11metaG_FD_184107 | JGI IMG/M metagenome (GOLD analysis project Ga0207416, IMG submission 184107) | Iron sulfur acid spring bacterial and archeal communities from Banff, Canada, to study Microbial Dark Matter (Phase II) - Paint Pots PPM... ... | reverse complement strand
TTGCTACAATACGTCGCAACGTGAACGATACATCGGGTCTGCGTCGCCGTTGTGCGATACTCGCCGCCGTTGCATCGCTGCTCGCTTCGAGTATGGGGGTTGCGCGCGCTTACGCCGTTCCGCAACCACTAGCCGAGTTACGAGCGGATGTGCGTACCCTTGCGGCACGCTTGCCCGCTTCCAGCGCCGTCGAAGTGATGGATCTCTCGACCGGTTATAGCGCCGGTTACAATCAGAGCCGCAGCATGCCCGCCGCTTCGACGATCAAGATTCCAGTCATGATCGAGGTCTTCAAACAACTCGAAGCCGGGCGATTCAATTTACAGCGGCACGTGACGCTTTTGGCGAGCGATAAGGATTATGGCTCGGGGGAGCTGTGCGATCTGCCGGTCGACACGACGTATCCGGTATCCGAGCTGCTCGAAAAGATGATCGACATCAGCGACAACACGGCTACCAACATGCTCATTCGCTTGGTCGGGCGGCAACGAATCAACCGCACGATGCGCGAGCTCGGCTTACGCCATACCGTGTTGACCAGCGACGTTCGCACCACCAGTTGGAACGTGCGCCAGGAACTCCGCTCCTCGCCCAGCGACATGGTTCGCCTTCTCGAGTTGATGGCGAAACGGCGTCTGGTCGATGCATGGGCCTCGGGCGAGATGATCGCGATCTTGGAACAGGACGAGATCAATACCTTGCTCCCCGAACCGCTCCCCGACGACGTACCGATCGCGCACAAGACCGGCAGCTTTTTCGATACCCTCGACGACGTCGGCATCGTCTATGCAGCGCAAGCGCCTTACGTGATCGCGGTTTATACGACCGGCTTACCGTCGCGCGGCATCGGGCGCACGTTTTTTCATCGCCTCTCGAGCGATGCGTATCGCGACGAACAGCGGCTAGCCGCGTGGAGAGCCACCGTCGGCATCGAGACGTTCGCGGTCGGCGACACGGTGACCGCGCGCGTCCCATCGGACGTTCGCTACTGGCGCAGCGGCACCGACCTCGACGCCGCCGGCGGCCAGTAGCGGCGAGCTAGGCTCCTAGATGCGCGCCTTTGCGTACGTCGGCGAGAGCCACTGCGCGTATGCCGGTTCCCTACCGTTGACGACGCGCAGATAATACTCACCGAGTTTTTTGCCGATCGGGCCGATCGTCCCATCGCCCACGGTACGGCGATCGATCGAGGTCACGTGGGCGATGCCCGCGGCGGTACCGGTGAAGAAGATTTCCTGCGCCGCATACAGTTCGCCGCGATCGATCGCGCGCTCGACCACCTCGATGCCGAACACGTCCTGCGCGATCGTCATGATCGCTCGGCGCGTGCAGCCTTCGAGCACGTTCTGCGATGGGTCCGGCGTATAGAGCTTGCCGTCGCGCACGATAAAAACGTTCTCGGCCGAGCCCTCGGCGACGTGCCCGTCGTGCGAGAGCAGAATCGCCTCATCGTACCCGTTCCCAATCGCTTCGCTCTTGGCTAACGCCGAATTGACGTACAAGCCCGTGATTTTTGCGCGCGGCGGCGCCATCGTATCGTCCGCACGGCGCCACGAACTGATACACACCGCGAGCCCGCGCGTCGGATCGAGATAGCTTTTGAACGGCACCGGAATCATCGCAAACGAGTCCGGCACGTTATGCAAACGCACGCCGATATCTTCGGCCGCCTTGAAGATGCACGGGCGGATGTAAATATCCGTCTCGAAGTGATTGCGTTCGGCCAGATCGAGCGTGATATCGATCAGCTCGTCGGTCGTGTGCGGCAACTCCATCATCAGAATCTTCGCGGAGATACGCAGCCGCTCGTAGTGTTCGCGCAGCAGCACGAGATAGAGTTCGCGATCCTCCGGCACCCAATACCCGCGAATCCCCTCGAAGCATCCGGTTCCGTACTGCAGACCGTGCGTGAGCAGCCCGACCTTGGCCTCATCGTAGCGACAGAAGCGGCCGTTGGAATAGACGGTGGTCGATGATAAGTCCACAGCAAGTACTCTCCGTGACGTTAGCGTGCGCGCGGCGATCGCCAAGAGCCGCAAGGCAGCATCGAAGGTTGCAGGCGTGCCTTCGTGGCACCTCCGTACCATGCTCCGCCGATCCGTCGTTATCGTGCTCTTACTATTGGGCGTCGTGGCCGCCACAACGGTCACAGCCGTTCTGCTCCCGACCGGGTGGCGCATCACGCCGCCGAGCGGCCCCGCCGTATCCCTCGGGCTCTTTCCGCAGGGTGTTGCACTCTCGCCGCACGGGACGCGAATCGCGGTGGTCGAAGCCGGCGACGGGCCCCCCGCACTACGCGTCCTCGATGCGACGAGCCTACGCCTCATCCGCGTCGTTGCGCTCAAGAGCGCCTTCGGGAAACCGGCCTGGCTCGACGCGACGCACGTGCTGGTCGCCGGTGCCGGGACCGATGCCATCGACGACGTCGATGTGGCCGACGGATCGTATCGGGCGATTCCCATCGGCCCGCGGACGTGGCCCGCCAACATCGCAATCGCTCGAAATACGGCAAGCGTTGCCGCCGTGGACGACGGCAACGGCAGCGTAACGCTGGTCGATCTCGCAACGCAACGCAGTACGACGATAGCGGTCGGGCCGCACCCGAGCGATGCTGCATTCACCGCCGACGGCAAGCGCTTGTACGTCGCCCTACGCGGGAGCGACGCGCTCGCACGTATCGACCTCGCAAGCCGTCGCGTTCGAATCGTTCCCGTCGGCATGCATCCGAGCGCACTTGCCATCGGCGGTGGAACGCTATACGTCGCGCAGAGCGACGACGATAGCGTGCGCGCGATCGATCTCGCCGACGATCGCACGATCGCCGTCACGCCCGTCGGATTGCGCGGCGAGCGCGTTCGCGGCTTCGGCGCCTCTCCCAACGCGCTCGCAATTGCCGATGGCCGGCTTTATATCAGCCTGGGCGCGGAGAACGCCGTCGCAACCTTTGCGCTGGTCGCTCCGCAGCGAATCGCCTACATTCCCACCGGCTGGTATCCGAGCGGAGTCGCCGCGCTCGGTACGCATCTGTACGTCGTCGACGCAAAGGGCGAGAGCAGCCCCGCAAACCCGCAGTTCGATCCGTTTTCGCCCAACGCGGCCGGCTACGTCGGCTCGAGCCTAGACGGGTCGCTACGGAGCATCGACGTGACCGCGCGCGTCCTCGCGCAGAGCGCGACGGTACTCGCCGACGCGCAGCCGCAATGGCTGCCGCCGCAGCACACCATCATCCGCCCCGACGGCCCGATCCGGCACGTCATCTACATCATCAAAGAAAACCGCACGTACGACGAGGTTCTCGGCGACATCGCACGGGCGGACGGCGACCCGAGTTTGGTGTGGTTCGGCAAAACAAATACTCCGAATCAGCACGCGCTCGCCGAACGGTTCGGCATCTTCGATCGCACCTTCGCCGATGCGCAGGTGAGCGCCGACGGCCACAATTGGTCGACCGCGGCGTTCGCGAACGACTATCTCGAGCGCATGTGGCCGTCGGTGTACGCCGGCCGTCGCTCGCTCTACGATTTTGAAGACGGCGCCACGGCGTCGGTGCCGCATGACGGCTACCTGTGGGACGACGCGCAACGCGCGCACGTGAGCTTTCGCGATTACGGCGAGTTCGTCACGAATCCGACATCCGCAAGCGCCGTCGTCACCACGCATATGCCTGGGCTGCTCGGCCACATCGACCCCGAATATCCCGGGTTCGATCTGCAGATATCGGACCAAACCCGCTACGCCTCGTGGAAGCGAGAATTCGACGCCTACGTCGCGCACGGCAATCTGCCGCAGCTTGAGATCGTGCGGTTACCGAACGATCACACCGAAGGGACGCGCCCGGGCGCGTTGACGCCGCAGGCCTATGTCGCGCAGAACGACTACGCGCTCGGAGAGATCGTGGCGGCCGTTTCGCACTCGCCGTATTGGGCCACTACTGCAATCTTCGCGATCGAAGACGACGCGCAGAACGGGGCCGATCACGTGGACGATCAGCGCACGACACTTTACGTCGCTTCGCCGTATGCCGCACCCGGCGTCCACCATACCGGCTACAGCACCGCATCGGTATTGCGCACGATCGAAATCGTTCTCGGGATGCGGCCGATGTCGGTGTACGACACGGTCGCGGAGCCGCTCTATACCGCGTTCGCAGCGCGCCCGGACCTCCGAGCTTTCGATGCGATCGCGCCCGAAATCGACGTTCGCGCCACGAACGCGCGCACCGCATACGGAGCATCGCAAAGCGAGCGTCTCGATTTCGCCCACGCGGACGATGTCGATCCCGCACTTTTCAACGACATACTCGCCCACGCCGTCGGAGGACGCTTGTGAATCTTTGGGTACTAGCCGGAACCAGCGCGCTCGCATCGACGGTGGAGTTCGTCGAAGCGGCCACCATCGTACTCGCCGTCGGCTTCACGCAGGGCTGGCGAGCGGCATTGGCCGGCACGCTCTGGGCGACGCTCGCGCTGGGCGTGCTGGTGGCCCTCTTCGGGCCGTTACTTGCGAACATTTCATCGGTGCATCGCATCGAAGTCTTCGTCGGGCCGTTCCTCATCGTCTACGGCATCGGCTGGTTGCGTAAGGCGGTATGGCGTTACTCAGGCCGCAAAGCGCTGCGAGACGAGCAGGCAAACTACGACCGCGAGGTCCAGCGCTTGCGCGCCGATCGCGAGCGTCATCTCGGCTTCGCGACCGCGTTTCAGGGCGTCTTTATCGAGGGGTTGGAGGTTGCGGTGATCGTGGTGACCTTCTCCGCTACGCGCCATGGCTCGATAGCCTGGGCGGCGGGCGGTGCCGCGGTAGCGCTGATCGCCGTGTTGATCGCGGCGGTCGCGCTGCACAAACCGTTCTCGCGCGTGCCGGAGAACGCGCTCAAAGCCACGGTCGGTATCATGCTGCTCTCGCTTGGCACGCTCTGGGCGGGGGAAGGCTTGGGCCTGGCCTGGTGGCTCGGCGACTCGACGCTCTTCGCGTTGGTCGGCCTCTATTTTGCGATCTCGGTCATTTTAGTGGCGCTCACGCGGCCGCAGGCGGCGAGAGCATGAAGGCGCTCGCGGAGATCTGGGATTTCATTACGGGTGGTTCGATCGTCGCCCCGGCCGCCGTCGCCGTAGCCGTCGGCTTCGCATTGTTACCCTTAGGGCTCGCCGAATCGCTCAAGGCCGCGATCTTCCTGGCCATCGTGCTCCTCGGATTCATCGGCTCAACTTTCGAACGGTCCCAGTAAAATTTCAGCCTAGGCAGGCGAATCGAACCCGGTTATCGCAGGAGTTTTGGTCTCGGAGCCTGTTCGGATTGGGCCGTTTTGGCCATTTGACCCCGTAGGCAACTTCGTCGACCCACGCCGGACAGACTCCGAATGATTCGTGCCGATGCTGCAACGGTACGAGCGATTTTTTGAAGGAGAGTGATCCAATGGCTTCCACTCCCACGTCAACGGGTAACCGTTGGGGAATCGCGCTTGCGGGCGTGATCGTAATGATTTGCCTGGGCACCGTCTACTCGTGGAGTATTTTCACCAATTCACTCATCGCAGGATTCAATTGGAGTCAGCAAGGTGCGACGACTCCATTCGAACTCGCAATCTTCTTCCTCGGACTTGGTGCGGTATTCGGAGGACGCTGGCAGGACCGCGTCGGTCCGCGCACCGTCACCATCGTCGGCGTCATCCTGTGGGGCCTCGGCGTAGCGCTTGCGGGGCTCGGAACGCAAGCGATCGGCCAGTGGTGGCTCTATCTTACCTACGGAGTCATCGGTGGATTCGGTAACGGCATGGCGTACGTCACGCCGGTTGCGATGGTGACAAAATGGTTCCCGGATCGCCGCGGTTTGGGTAGCGGCCTGGTAGTCATGGGCTTTGGTTTAGGCGCCTTCTTCTACAACCAAATCGTTCCGAAAATCGCCATCTTCGCATCGGCCGCAAAAGCGTCCGGCGCGTACATTACCGCGCGTGACGCGGCGATCAAGGCCGGCACGGTGTTCGATCCTTCGACCTATCAGCTATCGCACGCTCAAGTTGCCGGCGTGATGTCGATCTTCGTTGTGTCGGGCGTCGTCTTTATCGTCCTGGGCGGCCTCTGCGCGTTCTTGCTCAAAAATCCGCCCGCGGCCTACTCCGTCGCGGGTGCGACGGCTTCGGCCGCGGCACACGCTCCCAGCTTCACACCGGGCGAAGTGCTCAAGATGCCGCAATTCTACGGCCTTTGGCTTTTGCTGTTTCTCAACGTCACGGCCGGTATTATGATCATCGCAAATGCCGTACCGATCATCATCGAGCTCACGAAGGTCTCCGCCGCCGTCGCGGCTCCGGCATATGGTTTTCTCGCCATCTTCAACGGCCTAGGACGCTTTTTCTGGGGTAGCGTTTCGGACCGGATCGGACGAGGCTTGACCTATACGGTTATGTACCTCATCCAAGTTGTCGTATTTTTCTTCCTCGGAGGGTTCCACTCGCTCTCGCTGGTCGCCGTGGCGTATGCCATCGTCCTGCTCTGCTACGGCGGTGGATTCGGCGTCATGCCGTCTTTCAATGCCGATTTCTTCGGGACGAAGTTCCTCGGCGCAAATTACGGCATGATTCTTACCGCATGGGGATTGGCCGGCGTCGTCGGGCCGTTCATCGGCGCGCGCATCAAGGATGCAACCGGCTCGTTCCACGGAGCGCTCATTCCGGTCGCAATCATGCTGCTCGTCGCAGCTGTCATCCCGTTCGTAGTCAAGAAACCCACCAACCTGCCGCGCGAAGCCGCCGCATAGCTGCCGCTCCGCTATCACGAGACAACGCCCGGCATCGACGATGTCGGGCGTTGTCTTATCCTATCTATCGTCGATGATGAGTACGGGGCACTTTGCGTACCGAGCGATGCGATCGGCTATGCTGCCCATAAGAAACCGCGTGAATCCAGATAGGCCACGGCGACCGACGACGATAAGATCTGCGCCGACTCCGTGAGCCAAATCGACGATAGCTTCTGCCGGGTGCGCGCCCTCCACAATGGTAGCTTCGATCTCCACCCCTTTGCTACGGATACCTTCAATCGCGCGGGCGCTGCTCTCATCGAAGAAGCGCCGGGCATCGTCGAGCGACCCTTTTCGTTCTGCCTCGGTCTCCGCGTGTTCGGCGGCTCGCGCTACCGAAACCAGCGCGAGACGAGCGCTAAAACGGCGAGCGATTTCCACGCCATAGTCCAGCGCGCGCTGCGAATTTGGGGACCCGTCCCAAGCGACGAGAATGTGCGAAAACATACGATACCTACCAGTTCCGAATCGACGGATAGAGCAGCAAGAGGATGATGGTGAATCCCAGGATATAGGCTAGGTATGCGGCGATCGCGCCGGATTGAATAAGGCGAACGACATCGGCGATGCGCAAAAATCTCTGAGCGATGCCTTCGTACCATTGGAGTCCAAAATATGGGCGAGTCTCGCTGGCATACGTGCCCTCTCGTATCGTTCGAGTCGTACGCGTCATCGCATCGAGAATCACGCGAGTCGGGTTGGCGAAACCGGTTCCCGTATACTGGGTCCACTCGTGGTAGGACTCGCCGGACGTCCAAACGGGAAGCGTACGCGCGGCGGGGCGCTGAATAACTCGCACGAGCAACCAAAATAGGAACGCGAATCCGCCGATCGCAAACAACAGCCCCATCGGAGCGATGGAAGAGAATCCGGAGTACGCCGGTTGTAGGAGCGGGGATGTTTCGGCGATGGCTCCCGCCGCTTCTGAGTCGCCAAACGTGTGTACTGCGGGCGCCAGAAAAGCGATGATATTTCGCGCGAATACCCCGGAGCCTATGACGAGCAGGCCGCACGCAACAAGGGCGATACGCTTGGCGGCGCTCGTCACCTCAGATGCTTGCCGAGCGCCGTCACTTCTAGCCGCGCCAAGTAGCGCCACGCCGACCACTTTGACGAATGCGACGATGGCGATACCGGCAGCGAGGCCGACGAGAGAGCCACAGATCGCCATCGCCGTCTCAAGGCTTACGTTACCGGTGCGGAAGGCTTGCATCATCGTTTCGAGCACCATCCATTCGCCTGCAAACCCGGCCAGCGGCGGCAACGCAGCTAACGAAAGCGCGCAGACCAACACCACAATCGTGGTTAGACGCATGCGGTTCGCGAGGCCACCAAGCTGCTCGAAGCTCGTCGAGCCGCACCGCTCGCGAAGAGCCGAACAGCCAAGAAACAAGGTGCATTTTGCCAGCGCGTGGGCGACGATTTGGAGAAATGCTGCCGCAATTCCCAGGCCGTACAGCATGCTGTCCCCTATGCTCCGTCCGACAAGCGCAGCGCCGAACGCCGCGAGAATGATCCCCGCATTTTCAACGCTAGAGTATGCCGCCAGCGCGCGGAGGTCGTGTTCTGCCGACGCGAGCGCTATGCCGTATACCGCGCCGATTGCTCCCAGGGCTAACACGAGGATCGCCCACCACGTCGGGATATGCCCTCCTAACGGGATGATAAAGCGGGCAACGCCGTAGAACCCAACATTGAGCGCACCGCCGGCCATCAATGCTGCAACGGCGCTCGGAGCCGCAGTATAGCCATAGCGCAGCCATGTTTGCATCGGCAGCATGCCGAATTTTGCGCCGAAGCCGACGAGCAACAGGAGGAAAATCGCAGAACGGGCAAGCGTTCCCTCGCGAGCCGCGGCAGCAATCGCGGACGATACGTCAAAATTTCCCGCCGCGCGCGCCAGCGCAAGTAGAGCGAGAACGAGCGCCGCGCCGGCCACATGGGTCACAACGAGCGTCAGGTAGCCGGCTCGCGCACTACCCTCCTCCGGACCGGCGAAGGTAATCGCCCAGAAAAACGCGAGCGCGAGCAACTCCCAGGCAAAGATAAAGAACAGCACGTCGTTGGCGGTGCACGTTAGCAACGACGCAAGCAGAATTATGCACGACGCGCTCGCCGCGGTACGGCCCGTACGACGCTCGTCGACCGCTTTGCCCCCGAGTGCATAGAGTGCGACCAGCATCGCGATGATGCCGATGAGCCCAACAAAGAACCCGGCTACCGGGTCGAGCCGAAGAGCGACGTGCGTACCCATAGATAGGGCGAAAGCATGGGTCGTGCTTTGGAGCGCCCAAACGCCCGCAACAGCGGCGAGACCTCCCGCGATCAGCAGCCCTAGGAAACTTACAAAGCGCCCGAAGCCTCCGGGTACGGTCACGGCGACGACCGAGCCAAGGATCGCTACTGCTATCGCCCCGACTAGGATATCCAGCGCGTTCACGATGCTGCCTCTTCGCGCATCCGAGCGCGCCCTAGTGCAAGAAGCAGGCCGTGGAGAATTGTCAGCGGCGACGGAGGAGACCCCGGAATATATACATCGACCGGCACGATCTGATCGACTGGTCCGCAGATCGCCGGGCGCGCGAATATTCCGCCCGAACATGCCGTAGTCCCGAGAGCCACCACCAGCTTCGGCTCCGGCATCGCCTCGTACGCCCGCCGCAACGGCTCGACCATCGGCGCGGTGACCGGACCGGTGACCACCAACATGTCGGCATGCCGCGGCGTCGCCGTCAGAAAGATTCCGAGTCGATTCGCGTCATAGAATGGGTTGAAAATAGCCTGTAGCTCTTGCTCTTCGGATCCGTCGCTGCCCGTGTCGATATGACGCAGGTGTATCGAACGGCCGAAAGCGCGCGACGCAGCGCCGATGCGCAGTCGCGTAGCCTCTACATCGGGGCCGATTTGCGCTATCTCGAACTCGTTTTTGAGAACGAAAGCATCTGAAGCCGCGGCAGCGCACCGTCCGCATTGAATGCATCGCTCGCGAACGACTATCGCGCGCTCCTTTCCGGGCACGATCGCCGACGTGGGGCAAGCGGCCGCCCCGCGGGCTTGGTCTTCTGCCGAGGCAGACAGCGATTCAACCATGCCGCGATATAATGCGGGCATGCGATCTGCACCCTTCGGGTACCGCGTGGTTAAGATGCCACCTCGCAGACCCTTCCAGATCCACCCGTTCATCGGTCTACCTCCGCTTGCAGCAGCCCAAAAGAGTGCTCGATGAAAGAAAAATCGGTAAAAATATTTCCCGGTAACGACGGAACGAACAGGGGCCAGTTTTGATAGGACGCCGATCGGATGGCGACGCTAGCGAGCCCGTTCTCAAAGCGCGTAAAATAGAGCAGCTCACCCTGTGGTGACTCGACCCGGGAGAAACCCACGCCGTCTTGCACGTTCGAGTTCTGGCGAAAGCCATCCGACGGAGCGGCATTGAGCGCGTTGCGAATCAGGCGAAACGACGTGACGATTTCTCGGCGTCGCACCAGCGCGCGAGCGAGGGCGTCCCCGGCGTACTCAAGCGATTCTTCGCCCGTGACGGGCGTAAAGAGCGCGTCGTGCAGACGCGCGTCGCACGACACGCCGCTTCCGCGCGCGACCGGCCCGACGCCCGCATATTCCAGGACCGTCGCATTCGGTAGGCGACCGGTACCGACGAGTCGATCGATGAACGATTGCGTAGAGAAGAGTAACGCTACCACATCCAACGTTTCGCGCTCGAGCGAATCAAGCGTGCGTCCGCAAACCTCGCGCAACGTTTCCATCGCGTCGAATCGCGTGCCGCCGACGCAAACGACACCGCGAGCAAAACGATTGCCGGTGGCCTCCGCTAGCAGCCGGTGCACCCGTTCTTTAACCGCATACACCTGGGTTGAACCGACGCTGAGCGAGCCGTCGTCAGCCAATTTTGCAAGCGAATCGAGGTGCTGATGGATCCTCTCGAACTCGATCAGGATAGCCCGGGTCGCGCGCCCGCGTTGAGAGACCCGCGTCTTGAGTGCCTGTTCGGCCGCGCGCGCAAAGCCGCTCGCGTGACTAATCGCCGTCGCGCCGGATACATGCTCTGCCACGAGACAGGCGGTCTCAAGGTCGACCCCTATAAACCGCTTCTCAATGTCGCGATGTTTGTAAAACATCGACGGTGTCACGTGAAGAAAGTCTTCGCCCGCTGTTTCGACCACCCAGCACGCCGACTCGACAATACCCGAGCGGACGGGCCCGTAAAGCACGGTCGATGCTTCGCTGGAATGAGTTGTGCGTAGGAGCGCGGGGTCTTGCGGCGTGAGAAGCGGAGCTGCATCATCGAGGCCCGTAAAAACCATGCCGTGGCGATCGCGCACCTCGCGTTCGTGCCACCGGGCTGCGGGCGCCGCATCGGTGAGCGATGGAACCGGCCCTTCCACGATCGCGCTATAGTGCTCGAGCCCGCCATCGCCGGACAACGCGTAGCGAACGACCGGCGAATCATTGACGCGATCGCCGATAAGCCAGGCAAAGCGCGCACCGGCGGTCAATCGATCGCGGACGAGCCGCTGCACGCGTTCGACGGTATCGAAACCCGCGACGATCACGATCCCTCCACTATATGCATTCCACGATGGAGCAACTCGTCCAAGGGAGCCGGAACGACAAGGCCCAGCCCTAGAACCACGACGAATCCACCGATGAGCGCGAGCACGGGTAGGAGCGACCGCTCACCATGAGGCACGCCCTCTGGCCTCTCGCCGGTACAGACCATCGTCGCCCAACGCACGATTCCCCCGAATGCGACAAGCAGAAGCGCTAACACGACGATCGCGATGTACCACGTTGAAGATTCGAAGCCACCCGCCAGGATCATCAGTTCGCTACGGAATGTACCAAACGGCGGCATGCCTGCGAGCGCGAGGCTAGCGAGCATAAACATGGTTCCCGAAATCGGAAGAGCGGCAACTCCGCCATGTATGCCCTCGATCTCGCGCGTATTGAATCGGTGAGCAAGCCTCCCTGCCGAGAGAAACGCCAGCGACTTCGTAGCGCTATGGTTAATGGCATGCAGGAGCGCCCCCATAATAGCGAACGACGAGCCAAACGCGAGGCCACAGGCGACGATGCCCATGTGTTCGATGCTCGAATACGCGAGCATGCGTTTGATATCGCTTTGCCGCAACAGGAAGAATGCACCAAGTGCGAGCGAGAGCAAGCCAACAATAAAGAATAAGCGATGCGTCATGCCCGTTCCCACCGCTGCGTTGGTGACGGACGCAAAGCGAAGAATCACGTAGAGCGCGTCCGAGAGGAGGATCCCGGAGAGCATCGCGCTGGTCGGCGTTGGGCCCGCGCCGTGCGCATCGGGCAGCCACGTATGCATCGGCGCAAGGCCCATCTTCGTACCGAATCCGATAAGCGCCAGGATAAACGCGATCCGGACGGCGTCCGGCTCCAAGTGCGATGCTACGCGCATGTACGTCGCCCACTGGGGATCGTAATGCAAACCGAGTACGTTCGTCCCCGAGGCATACAGAACGATGACTCCGACCAAGCCGATCGCGAGTCCGCACGAAGCGATCAGAATATACTTCCATGCGGCTTCCAGCGAGCCGTCGGTTCCCTGAAGGCGCACCAGCAGCGCGGCAAGGATCGTCGTTACTTCGAGAGCTACCCATACGCCGGCCAAGTTAGTCACCAGCGGAATAACCGCTTCCGCGCACGCAAACGCGTTGGTTAAGGCCAGGAACTGGCGCCGATATCGCTCGACATCCGCCCCGGGAGCGTGCTCGGCACGAACGTACCAGTGCGTATACATCCCCACTGCGCCGTACACGATCGCGACGGGTAGGAGAAAGAGCGCACTGAGCGCGTCCGCTCCGGGAACGCCCTGAGAAACGCGGAAGGCAAAAATAAGGATCAACCCCGCCGTGATAAGGCCCGAGATGGCGGTGAAGGCACGGCCAAGGCGCGACGGCAGCACGATCGACAGAATCGTCGCAGCGAACGGTACTGCGAGGATCGCGTAAGCTAGCATTGTCACCCGCGTAGGCTCTCAAAAACGCGCACCGAGGCGGATTCATAACGGGAAACGAGCACGCGAGCGAGCACCGCAAACACCACGACGGCAACGACGACATCCACCAGCAAGAGGATTCCAATCACAAACGGCAACCCCGGCGCCAGGGTTATGGTCCCAAAGAACAAACCGTTCTCGAGCGTTAGAAACGCGATTACCTGCGCAAGCGCGTTGGGACGCAAAATGGCGACGAGAAAGCCGACGAATACGACGGACAATGCGGTGGCCAGATCGGCGTTCGGCAGAAAAACACCGCCGCGCAGCGGAAGGCGCGCAGACGTCAGAATCGCCAAGCCGATGAGCGCGGCCGCAATAATCAGCGAAAGCAAGACGTTGATCCGAGCGGGAAGTTCGACACGGCTCGATATTCCGCGTGCGAGCGACCGCATATAGGCGGGGAGGGCGATTGCTTTGATCAGCAGCGTCAGGACGGCCAGTGCGATCAGGTCCCACGCGCCGAACGTGATCCCAACAACGAGGCTCACTGCGGCAACCAAGGCGGACTGTATGGCATAGAGATGGATCATCTCATCCAGCACGACAGTACGAAAAAGCGCAAGCTGAACCACAATCAGGAAAACCGCAGTGGTTCCGGCAATCGCTTGCGGAACGTTCAGTTCATGCAACGGCATTAGCCTACTCCGATGACGAAAACGAAGGTCGCAAGAATCGCGATGACAAATCCGCTGGCGATGAATTCGGGAATTTTGTATAAGCGTAGCTTTGCAAAGGTCGTTTCAATCGCCGCGACGATCACCCCGAGGGCCAGCATTTTCGCGAAGAGGGTTACGACGGCAACGGCAACCGCCGTGACGTTACCACTATGGGCGAGACCCAGCGGAAACAGGAGCACGTTGATAAAGATAACGTACAGGAGAAATTGCTTCATCGACGACCCCCATTTGAACAGCGCCATCGCGGGCCCGGAGTGTTCGAACAGGCGCGCATCGTCGATCATCCCGAACTCAACGGTTGCCGAGGAACTTTCGATGGGAATCCGGCCTGTATCGACCAGGAGCATCATAAAGAACGCCACCGTCGCTAGAACGTGGGCCGGTCGCAAGACGTCGGCTGCGGAATGGCGCAACGCTGCGTTCATCGCATATGGCAGGTCGGTGCCCGTAATAAACGCCACCGAGAAGAACACAAAGATCAGTGTCGGCTCGACCAAGATTCCAACCATCACCGCGCGGCTGGCACCGATGTTCGCATATTGCGAACCCGAGTCGAGAGCGGCTATCGCCGTCGCGAAACCGGCGAGCGCGAGGACGAATGCGCCGCCCAGGATATCGCCAAACGTTGCCCCCGGCAACGGATAGGTCGTTAATACGGGGATGAGTAGCGCCACCGTCGCATAGCATCCACACACGACGAACGGCGCACTGCGAAACACCCACGACGACACATCCGAGCGAAGCGGCTGCTTGCGCAGGAATTTCAGAATGTCGCGATACGTCTGAAAAATCGACGGGCCGCGGCGACCGGCCACGATAGCTTCGAGCCGGGCGATGCACCCGGTCAGGAGGGGTGAGAGGAGCAGCAGACTCAATACCTGCAGTGCTTGCACTACGCTCGGCGCCAGCATCATGCGATGATCCTGGCGAAGACGCCGCCAGCGTATGCCGCGACCATCCCAAGAACGACGCTCGATAATACGTACGCGAGGCTGAGCAGCGCCGCGCCGTCAGAAGCGAGCGTCACGCCTTCGAAGGCGAAGGTGGAGAACGTCGTGTAGCCGCCAAGTATGCCGACCGCAGCGAAGATGCGCACGAGCGGACTAATACCGAACGCGCGGGTGGCTGCAAGCTGCGCGATAACGCCGATAAGGAACGCGCCCGATACGTTGATGAAAATCGTGCCGAATGGAAATCCGGGGCCGAATCGCTGCAGAAACGCATTGGTGATAACAAACCGCAACACGCCGCCAATCGCGGCTCCCAGGGCTACGGCTACGATCTGCCCGACCAAAAAAACTCCCATTCAAAAACGAAGAACCGTTGTGAATAGGAGCCATCAGCCGATATTCGGCGGTTATACGGGGAGCCCCATCCCGTTATGGCGGGTTTACGCCGTTACCGACGACTGTCCTTGTTGCGCTGATCCGTAGCGCGCGTAAGACGCATATAGTCGGCCGCTTCGAAGGTCAATAGCCCTTCGCCAATGAGCTTTTGCAATTCGGGCAACAGCGGCTCAAGCTTCTCCCAATCGTCGACAACTTCGACGAGGATCGGCATGTTCTGCGCCCATGCGAAGACTTTCGCAATGTGCACTTTGTTGTGCCCGCCGTATCCTTCGATCCCTCGAAATACCGTTGCGCCGGCGACGCCGTGCCCCCTCAGGAAGTCGACAATTGCGCAATAGGCCGGTTGCAAGCCGACGCGATCGTCCTCGTCGACAAATATCCGAAGCAGCCTCCCCGGCACAAATCCCGGAATAGCCATGGCGCCTCCTCGCACGGTCAAGACCCGACTCGGTGGCCGCTTGCCGCACTGCGTTGTTCCGAGAGTACGATTGGCTGGTCGTCGAACCATTCATCCGCTACCGTTTCGTGGTCTTTCAAGCGCCTTTTGAGTTCGGCAATCCGCCGTAGCAACATATCGGCCCGCTCCAGGATCGCGTCGCGGTCGCCGAAAAGGCCAGCATTGCGCATCCGCTCGGTTTTGAGATCGCGCATGGCTTCGCGCAGCTTGAAATGCTCCGAAGCATACTGTTGCTGCACGTCGTATAGCAATGCGCCACGTTCCTTGAGTTCACGTTCGTACTGCGCTAGACGCTCCTCTAGTTCAGGAGGAGATGTGCGCTCCGTTTCGACGATCATTTTGGGAGCGAGGTACTCCGAAGTTCTCTCCACGAGGCCGGAAATGGCGCGGGGCAGGCGCATAAGTTTCCTCGGTAGGAGCCATCAGCCAAAAGGCGTGTATCGGCGAGCCCCATCGCCAGCATACTGTGGTAGTGCTAGCGCTCCAGAAGGAAAACCTTCCCGCTGGAGGAGCCCCCGTTCATCGCCAGAACTATCCAGGCAACACGGTGATGGGGCTCGCCGGAAAATTGCCGAGGTTCGGCTGATGGCTCCTATTCAAGAGCGCACGTTCTGAATGGGGGTTTTTTCTTTTCAATCATGGATTCGATAACCGGGACGTTAATGCGGATCTTTCTCGACGAGAGCGATCGGCACGGCAACCAGCCCCTGTACATGGCCGTTGTCGAAGAACTGCAGCGCCTAGGTTGCTCGGGAGCAACGGTCTTCAAGGGCATCGAGGGATACGGCAGCCACCATCAGGTGCATTCCGCTCGCGTTTTTGACGCGTCCACGAACATGCCCGTTCTCATCGAGGTCGTTGGAGACGAGCAACAGATCGCAAGCGTCATCCCGAGCATGCGCGATCTCATTTCGGAAGGTTTGATCACCCTCGAAAAAATACAGATGATCGTGCTCCGAGGGATGCGATGAATGCCGCCTCGTACGCTGCTTTCCCCTTTATACGATGAGACCGTTCTTCGTCTTAACCAAGCGGGGCGCGCCGACCAAATCGATACAGCTCGGCTCCGTGGTGATTTCAAAACCGCGCTCGAAGCGTTGGTACAACCGGGTGAACGAGTCCTACGAGTCATCGCCATTCGGCCCGATCGCATAGGCTCTCGCGACGTTCCGGCCTCTGTTCTGGTATTAACGTCGACCGCGCTGCTGCACCTTAGAGAACCAACCGAAACCGAGGGTGGCAGATACGGTATGCGTTCGATGGTCGTGCCTTTACGCGCAATTGCGGGCGTCGGATTGGGAGAGCAACTTCTGCGCGGTTCGTTTGCTGTAATGACGACGGGACAGGGACATCTTGATATTCCCTATCACGTGCTCGACGACAATATTTTTCAGCAATTGCTGCGGGACATCCGCAGCGTTGCATCCTTGTAAGGAGTCTATCGAACGCACATGAGCGATACGAACTATCACCTGCGCGTATGCGCGGTCATCCGTCGCGTGCCGGACGAGCTCCTCGTGGTCAGCGAGCAGTTTCGTGGCGAAGAGCGGCTCAATCTTCCCGGCGGAGCCCCGCACTACGGCGAGACCCTGCAAGCGGCCGTCGTCCGCGAGGTGCTCGAAGAGACCGGATACGCCGTGAATCCCGGCGAGATTGCGTATGTAGCAGAGCATCGCCAAGAACGTTGGGACGATATTGCCGTCGAGATTTGTTTCTACGCCGACGTTCGCACCGTGCCCGACAAACGGCCCCTTAGCGAGGTAACCGACGTTCATTGGCTCCCCCTGAATGATCCGCGACTCCTGGCCGCCATACCCGGCGCAGCCTATTTTGCGAATTCTGCGCGCGGTCGTTATTTTACCAATTCTTCCAAAGACGCGCTGTAGATGCACGTGGCCACCGCAGAACTAGATGAACTCGAGCGAATCGCGCGGATCGTTGGAGACGATATAGCGGCGGCCGACGCGCACTCGCTTCGTGAGCAGTCGCTGCAGGACGAACTGAACGTCGTTGTTTTCGGCCTCTTCAAACGCGGAAAGAGCACGCTGATCAACGCCATGCTCGGGGGCGACGTGATGCCGACGGGTCCGCTGCCCCTAACGGGCCTAACGACGGTCTCGCGCTTTGGGCCTAGCCCAGAGTTACGCGTCGCGTTCGCGGACGGCACCGAGTCCGTTGTCGACTCGCTCGAACCGTTCGTGACCGAATCTCAGAATCCACACAATATTCGCTCGGTCCAAACCGTCGACGTGCGGTGGCCGGCGCCGCTCCTACAGCACGTTGCCCTGTTCGATACGCCGGGCATCGGCTCGACCCTAGAATGGAATACCCAGACCGCGCACGGCACGCTTCCGCGAACCGATGTTGCAATTCTGGTTGTGGGCCCTGATCCTCCGATCGGAGCGCTCGAAGCAGACTTCGCGCATGCAATATCGGTCGAAAGCAATCGCATGTTCGTACTGCTGAACAAAGTCGATACGGCTGCAGACGACATGGGAGACATTCTGGCGTTCACCCGCGCGACGCTCCTCGCTCACGGTGTAACGGCCGACATCTTTCCACTCAGTGCGAAGAATGCGCGCAACCAGCAACGACTCGGCTCTGAGGACCCTGCCTTCGCGGCGTTTGCGACCACGTTCCGTTCGTTCGTAGACACATCCGGCAGATCGGTAGCTCTCTCATCTCACCTTCGCCGCTCGCTCGCGATCGTCGAGCGGGTGCGCACGATCGCAGCGATGCGCCGCGCCGCCGCCGAGTTGCCGCGCATCGAACGCGAACGTCGCCTGAACGCGCTTAATCAGGCCCTCCTTCAGGTCGACGAACGTCGCCGGACGCTCGAACTTCTCGTCGATGATGACGTTCGGCTGCTGCGCGCTCAGTTGGAACTCAAAATGGACCAGATGACTGCCCGCGATCTACCGATCTTCGAGGCGTATGCCGAAGAACTCGCGGCAGAGACATCGCCGCAGCGCCGAGGGGAGTTGCTGGAAGCGTGGGTTGGCGAACGGGCCGCAGCATGGAGGGGAGAGCTTACGCCCTTTGTCGAGGCGACCTTGCAAGGCGCGGCTGCAAAGTACGTCCGGGAAACCTCGGGACTCGAATCCACGATCATTATGGCCGGCTACGGAGTGCTCCAGCTTCCCGCACGCGCGCTCGAACCTGCGCGAATCGTGCTTGCACCGGCGTCGCTCTCGGCCGTGCCTTCATCGATGCCTACAACCGGGCTTGAGCTAGTACTTCTCGCTTTCGCGCGTTTGCTACCACGATCCGTGCGCCGGCGCGTCCTCCTTCACTCTGCCCAGTTCGTGCTGCGCTCGGAACTCGATGCGTTACGCGGGAAGTTGCGTTACGGGATCGCCATAGACCTAGAAAAGTGGCGGCGTCACGCCAGGGAGTCGGTTGCAAGCCACCTGGACGGCATTACGAAAACCGTTCGCTCGGCGATTATCGGCGATCGAGACTCGTCGCTCCCGGCCGTCGAAAACCACGATATCGCCGACCGGCTCGAAGCAGTCGCTGCTGTTTTAACGCGCGCACTTCAAGATAAGGACATAGAATGAAACTAGACTCCGTCATGCGCTCAATCGAAGCGGCTCACATAACGCTCCAGCAGGCCGATTCGTGGCGAGGAAACGTTTGTAGGCGAAGATTTTATCGCAGTTCAGATCCGACCCAACGCATACAGTCATTATTCGACGCTTTGTTACGAGTACGTCCATGCTGCCGCTCTTCGAACTCTATTCGAAGCCCAAAAGGCGCTGCACCGAAACCGCCGCGGCTAGCTACAAGACGTCGGGATCGTAGATGATGCGGATCGTTCCAACGCGGCGGTCCTTGACGTACAGCGCAACCGAAAGATCGTTGTACACCAAGCCCGTGTCGCGAGCGTAGGTGAAGATCGCCCAGGGGCGCCGCCCACGCGGGCGAGAGAGATCGCATCCCGCCTGTTCGAACCGTTCGTATGGAGTGCGTGCGGGGAAGTCGTCGGCCGCGTCTCCAAGCCCGACCCGAGAACAACGCAGGCTCAGCACGTCTTCGAAGAACCGTTTAATTCGGTTTCCGTTGAGATCGGTAACGTAATCGCCGGTCCAGTCCCGGCGACACTCTTTGTAGTGCCCGAAGCAATAGCCGTTGAGATCGACGGCGAACATCGCCTTAATCGCCGGATCCTTCGGCACCCAGCGATCGATGATCGCGTCGATCCCGTCTTCGACCGCGCGGTCGTAGCGCGTGGCGAATTTCGGCGGATTGAATCCGGTGGCGGGAACGCGCGAGACATCGAAGAGCCGCGCCAGCTCGGCGATGCGCGTCCCGACAATCGGTTGATAGCCGGTATCCTTGCAATCAGCAAGCGTCACCGCGCCGCGGTCGACGGCATCGTCGAACGCTTCGTCCATCTCTTGCGCCAGGGCCAATCCCCAATCGCGGATGCGTTCGGCAAACGTTCCGAGCGTGCGATGCGCGGCGAGGTCGTGCGCTTGGCGTCCTACGTTCGCAAGTTCCAAGCGACGCGTGTCGGTAGCCGTCGCGGCGCTTGCATCGATCGCGCTCACGGCCGCGTCGATCTCGTGCAAGAGCGCGTCGAAGCCCGTCACTTGCTGCTGCGCCACGACCGCCAGTTCTTGCGCTCCATCGACGGCGCGGGCAATCGTCTGCAAGAGCTTCTCCACCACGCCCTCGATATCGCGAGCCCGGTCTTCCACCTCGTGCGTCCGTTCCGTGGCATCGCTCGTTCCGGCGCCCATCTCGCGGCCCGATGCGGAGACGGCTTCGATCACCGCGCTCACCTCGCGCGTCGCGCCGTGCGTGCGGTCGGCGAGTTTGCGAATCTCTCCGGCAATCACCGAAAACCCCAAGCCGGCAGCGCCGGCATGGGCGGCTTCGATGGCGGCGTTGAGCGCCAAGAGATTGGTCTCCTCAGAGATTTCATCAACAAGATTGAGAATCGCACCGGCCCGGTCAAGCGACGCCGACATCTCCTCCACGACGGTGCGAACGAGCCCCACTTGCTCGCGAACCGTCCCCAGCGACGCGACCGAAGCGGCGAGCGAGCGTGCCGGCGCTTCGATTTCGGAGCGTAGTTCGTCGCCCAGGCGCTGCATGGTGCGAGCGGAGGTGAGCAAGGAGTGCGCGGCTTCGCGCGATTCCGTCAGCGCGCGATTGCCGGCATGCAGCGACGCCTTCAATTCCGAGAGATTCGTAGCGATGGACTTCCACGAAAAACTGTTGCGCGCGACCGCGACGGCGACGCGCATGACCGTCGTGAGAATCTCGCGTTCTTTCGCCGCAAGCGTGCTTGCGAAATCCGCCACCGCCCGCGCGACCAGGGCCGCGGCGGGATCGCCGCTACCGATGCCCGCACTTGCGAGCGCGTCGGTCTCGCCGCCGGCAATGCGCACGATCGCTTCGACGAGCGTGGATTCTACCGCCGGCATCGCACGCGAAGCCGAAGCATCCGCGAAGCGGTAGGACGCGATCAGGGAGCGTGCCTGAGAGAACATCTCCTCCAGGTCGATCGCAGCGGCGCCCTCAGCCGCCTTGGCCGTGGCCTCAGCCTGCATCGCAACGCTATCGACGTTCTCGGCCAGCAGCGGCAATGCGGCCTGTTGCTCGGCCGCGATCGCCGCAATCGCCTCGACCGGCTCCGCAAACGCGCCGACCAGCGCATCGATGCGCTCGACCCCGCGAGCGATCGCGTCGGTATCGGACGAAAGCTGCTGGGCCGCATGTAGCGCCTCGGTGGTAACCGAGCCGACGCGCGCCGTCGATTCGCGAAGCTGCCGCGCGATGGAGCCGATATCGCGGACGGAATCCTTGGTGGATTCGGCGAGCGTCCGGACCTCGGTCGCGACGATGCCGAAGCCCTTACCGGCCATCCCAAAATGGGCCGCTTCGATAAGCGCGTTGGTACTGAGTAGCCCCGCCTGGCGCGAGATCCGCGCTATCCCTTCGACGAAAGCGGAGAGGCCTAGCGAAGTCCGCTGGAGCGCGCCGGCCGACGTCTCCACGTTTTGAATCGACGCTACGAGCGGCTCGACCCGAGCCCGCGCCACCTCGCCGAGCGCCCTCCGCGAAGCATCCCGGGCTCCAAGCGCTTCGCGTTCGAGGGATTCGGTCTGCGTTGCCACGTGGATGGAGCCGCTGCGCGCTTGGTCCAAGGTAGCGGACGCATGCTCGATCAAGCGATTGTAACTCGTGGCATCGGCGAGCGCGTACCGTACCTGCTCGGTATTGCGGGCGATCGCGGCATCGGCATGCCCGATGACGGCCACATATCGTTCGAACTCACCGCTAAAGATGCGGAGCATTTCGAGCGTCGCCGCGAGGATGGCGGATTCATCGGGGGTAAGATCGTCCTGAAGCTGCGGTGATAGGCTAAAATCGCGGTTGGAGACAACCGCTTCAAGCCAACTCGAGAGCTCTTGGGCGAAGTGCAACCCAATAGGTGCATCTAACGCTTGCATAGTTCAGTAATCGGTCAATACGGGCACAAACCTTTTGGGCCGTTTAGGCTACGAGTCGCTTCATGAGGGGTAGCATGGCAAAAACGACGATCGATCTCACGAAAATGCTGTCGTCCGGCGGGGGACTACGTTTGAGCGAACGCATCGGCATGATGCCCAACCTTGCGTCCGAACGTACGCGAACGCTCGAGGGCCGCATCGCTCACGCAAAACCGGTCGTTAGCCTGTGCCCGTATTGCGCGGTAGGCTGCAGCACGCTTGCGTACGTCAGCGACGAAGGCAAGCTTCTCGATGTTGAAGGCAATCCCGACAGCCCGATATCGGCCGGACACCTGTGCCCCAAAGGCTCGGCGATCTTTGGGCTGACCGTCAACGAGCAGCGTTGGACGACCGTAAAATATCGCGCGCCCTATGCAGATCGTTATGAAGAGCGGCCGCTCGCTTGGGCGCTCGAACGCATCGCGCAGCGCGTCAAAGAAACGCGCGAGCAAACGTTCGTCAAAAGCTCGGAAGGCAAGCGCGTTAACCACACGCTCGGCATCGCTTCGCTCGGGGGTGCCACGTTCGGCGTGGAAGAGAACTACCTGCTCGGGAAGTTGATGCACTCGCTCGGCGTGGTTTCGATTGAAAACCAAGCGCGAATATGACACTCCTCGACGGTGCCGGGTCTCGGCACCTCGTTCGGTCGCGGCGGCGCCACGGTCTGGGTTCCGGATCTAGCCAACGCGGATTGCATCCTCATCGAGGGTTCGAATTTCGCCGAAGCGCATCCGGTCGCGTTTCGCTTCGTCATGCAGGCCAAGGAGCGCGGCGCTACGATCATTCACGTCGACCCGCGTTTCACGCGCACGTCCGCGATGGCCGACGTGTACGCGCCGATTAGAAGCGGGACCGATATCGTCTTCCTGGGCGGCATCATCAATCACGTGCTGGCCAACGAATCGTATTTCAAAGAGTACGTTGCCGCATACACCAACGCGGCACACCTCGTGCGCGAAGATTTCGTCGATACCGAGGATCTGCACGGCTTGTTTTCCGGATGGGATGAAGAGAAGAACGGCTACGACGTCGATACCTGGGATTTCGAGCGCGACGAGCACGGCGCGGTCGTCAACGACCCTACGTTGCAGCATCCGCGCTGCGTCCTCAACATCATGCGAGGGCACTTTTCGCGTTACACTCCGGAGATGGTTGAGAACGTTTGCGGCACGCCGCAGGCGTCGTTCATGAAGATCGCGGAGTTGCTGGCGAAAAACAGCGGGCGCGAACGCACCACCGCCTTTGCCTACGCGGTTGGTTGGACGCAGCACACGGCCGGCGTGCAGTTCATTCGGACCGCGGCCATCTTGCAGTTGCTGCTAGGCAATATCGGGCGGCCCGGCGGCGGCATCCTGGCGCTTCGCGGGCACGCCAATATTCAGGGTGCGACCGACATCGCGACGCTGTACGATTTGCTCCCCGGTTATCTCGCTATGCCCTCGACGTTACGCAACGAGCAGACGCTTGAGAGTTACTTAACGAGCATTACGAAGCCGACCGGTTGGTGGGCGAACACTCCCAAATACGTCGTCTCGTTGCTCAAAGCGTTTTACGGCAACGCCGCAACGAAAGACAACGATTATTGCTTTGAGTATTTGCCGCAGCTAACGGGCGATCACTCGACCCTACCGACGACGATGGCGATGAAGGATGGTAACGTCAAAGGCTACTTCGTCATCGGCCAGAACCCGGGGGCTTCGAGCCAGAACGGCGAGCTTACGCGCTCGGCGATGGAGCGGTTGGATTGGCTCGTGAACATCGACTTCTACGATAACGAGACGGTTTCGTTCTGGAAGCGCGAGGGCGCCGATCCATCAAAAATCGCGACTGAGGTATTTTTCTTACCGGGCGCCACGGTACTCGAAAAAGAAGGCACGATGGTGCAAACCAGTCGCCTGTTACAGTGGCACGACAAAGCGATCGAGCCCGCTCGCGACGCGCACAGCGATCTATGGTATTTCTACGATCTGGGAAAGCGCCTCAAGGCACTCTACGCGGGTTCGAGCGATCCGAAGGATCGGCCGATTCTCGATATGACGTGGGAATACGACCACGACGACCCGCACGAGCGTGCCAAAGGCGAACCTTCGGCACTTCGCGTACTGCGCGAGATCAACGGCTTCTACACGGGGACGGGCGAACAAGTCAAAGCCTTTACCGATCTGGCGGACGACGGCTCGACCGCGGCCGGCGGCTGGATCTTTACCGGGGTGTGCCCCGACGAACACACCAATCACGCGCGCTCGCGCACCGGCGACGATTCCACTTCACTCAATTGGGGCTGGGCGTGGCCTGCAAATCGCCGTACGCTCTACAATCGCGCTTCTGCCGATCCGGATGGTGCGCCGTGGAGCGAGCGTAAGAAATACGTTTGGTGGGACGAGGCGAGCCACGAGTGGACCGGATACGACGTCCCCGATTTCCCAAAGACGAAAGCTCCGACCGCGCCCGCTATTCCCGGCGGCAAGGGTCTCGACGCCCATTCGGGGGCAGACCCGTTTATTATGAACGTCGATGGCAAGGGAGAGCTGTTCGTGAGCGCCTCGCTCAAGGACGGCCCGTTGCCGACCCATTACGAGCCGCTGCAGTCGATCGTGCAGAACCCCCTGTACCGACAGCAGAGCAACCCGATGTTGCGCCAGTGGGATCGCCCCGACAACGCCTATAACGAAGCGATCGACGCCGCATACCCGTACGTGCTCACGACCTACCGCGTCACCGAGATGTCCGGCATCATGACTCGCTACATCCCTTGGCTGGCCGAATTACAGCCCGCCGCGTTCTGCGAAATCAATCCGGAGCTCGCGGTAGAGAAGGGCATCAAGAACGGCGGATGGGTGACGATTTCGACGGCGCTCGGCGAGATGGAGGCGCGCGCCCTTGTGAGCGGCCGCTTGCGCCCGCTACGCATCGCGAAGGGACAACGCGTGCACCAGATCGGCATCCCGTACAATTACGGCAATCAAGTGGCGTTCGCGCGCGGCGATTCGGTGGGCGATTTGATCGCGCTCTCGATGGATCCTAACGTCTCCATCCACGAATCCAAATCGTTGACCTGCAACATCCGTGCCGGCCGGCGCGCGCCGCGCCATAGAGGTGTGGTCGACGCCGATGTGCCGACGAGCGAACGTACGACGATGGGGCAGTCGTCGGCCTTGGGGCCGGAGGATCTCCGCGATCCGGCAGCTATGGAACACCATGCACGTTCGAATGACGGCAAGGATGCCAGCCACGGCATGCGACAGATGGGCCAAGGCGATCAGCCCAATTCCGGAAAGGGAGCGTAGGATGTCAACCGGCTTTTTTACCGACACTACCCTCTGCATCGGCTGCAAGGCCTGCGAGGTCGCGTGCAAGCAGTGGAACGAGTTGCCGTCCGACGGCTACGAGTTCACCGGCAATTCCTACGACAACACCTCACAGCTCTCCGGAACGACGTGGCGACACGTCGCCTTCGTCGAACAAATGCACGTCGAGGAAACCGCCATCGACGACCGCTGGCTCATGATGAGCGACGTATGCAAACACTGCACGCACGCAGGCTGCATGGAAGCCTGCCCCACCGGCGCGATCATCCGCAACGAATTCGATTCGGTATTCGTACAACCGGACATCTGCAACGGATGCGGATATTGCGTGGTCTCGTGCCCGTTCGGCGTGATCGATCTCGTGAACGTTTTCAATTCGGAAGCGAGCGGAGCGTACGGTCTCGCGACGCTGAACGAGCAACGGCTCGACGACAAGCAGACGGCCGTTCAAGCCACGGGCGGCGTCGCAGGGAAGTGCACGTTGTGCTACGACCGGCAGACGCTGGGCATGACGCCGGCCTGCGCGAAGGCTTGCCCGACCGAGTCGATCCAGTTTGGAAACCTCGAAGAACTGCGCGAACGTGCGAATGCGCGCGTCGAATCGCTTGCAAAGCGTGGGATCGAAGCCTCGCTCTACGGAGCCGGCGACGTCGGAGGCGGCATAGGCGCTCTCAATGCCTTCTTCTTGTTGACGGATCGGCCCGAAGCGTACAATTTGCCCGTGGAGCCCGTCCTCCCGTCGACGCGCCAGCCCGCGGGATATACGGCGGCCGCGCTTACCGCGGCCGGACTGGCAATCGCCGGATGGATGATCTTCCGCAATGCATAATGTAGCGAGTCCCGACGAAGCCTTTGCCGGCGCCTCCGGGCGCGATTCGCTGCCGGCGGCGCCGACGTACTTCGAGCGGCCGATGCTTAAGGCACCGCATTGGGAGTGGAACGTCATCACGTACCTGTTCCTGGGCGGCGTGATGGGCGGGCTAGGCGTACTCGCAACCATCGCGCGCGAAGATAAAGAAGACGAACGCAGGTTGCGCCGCTCGGCCAGGTTTGCATCGTTTGCGTTAGCGGCGATCAACCCGTTGATTCTGATTTCTCACCTCGGTCGTCCCGAGCGATTTCTGCACATGTTGCGCATCGTTAAAATCAAATCGCCGATGTCGCTCGGAGTGTGGGGATTGATCTTTTTCTCGGGAGCCGCCGGTGCGAACGTGGCTAGAGAACTCGCCGATATGGGCGTGCTGCCCCGATGGACGCGTCATCTCGCGCCGAGCGTTACCACTCCGCTGCAGGCCGCGCTCGGCGCCTTCGTCGCGAGTTACACCGGCGTACTGCTCTCGGCGACCGCCATTCCCTTATGGGGCGCGGGGAAAAAGCATATTCCCGCGGCATCGGTCTGCTCGGGCTTCGCCGGAGCCTGCGCCCTCGCCGGCCTGCTGGCAACCATCGAAGGCAACCATGCGGTCACGCGCAAACTCGAACGCCTGGAGATCGTGGCGGGCGGGGCGGAGCTTGCGATACTTCTAGATTTCAAGCGTGCCGCGGGAAGCTACGGCGCACCGATGTTCGAAGGCGCGCGCGGGGAGAAGTTTCGCACCCACACGCTGCTCGCCGGGATCGTCGCGCCGATGGCGC
>Ga0207416_1001736_pt1 | contig 26826 bp, 30 predicted proteins | sample PaiPotPPM11metaG_FD_184107 | JGI IMG/M metagenome (GOLD analysis project Ga0207416, IMG submission 184107) | Iron sulfur acid spring bacterial and archeal communities from Banff, Canada, to study Microbial Dark Matter (Phase II) - Paint Pots PPM... ... | reverse complement strand
TCAGGAAGCGCGTAACTGGAGTTGAGCGGTGGCGTTCGGTCGCTGCCGCAAGCGCCGTGGTGGGACGCCGACAGGCGAGCGGCCCCCCACCCTTCCCTCCCCCGCTCGCGGGGGAGGGAAGGGTGGGGGGTCGCGGCCGCATCCGTATGATGCGGTCTCATTGAACACATGCGTCTGTCGGCGTTCCGCTTCCCGTTGTTCGGTAATGTAGGGGCCGGTTTGAAACCCGCCCCTACGCCGCGCGGCGGAAGGAATACCAATAAAGCTCGGGCGCGAATGCGTCGCGAGAACGAATATGTGTGCGTCGTAGGGTGGGCACCGCGTAAGCACGATTTTGCCCACCCTACCGAATTGTGGAGCGGAAATGATTCGGTCACGCCTCCGCCAGCTTCAGCCCGATGTAGCGGTCGAGCGTGGCGTGATCGGCGAGCAATTGCTCCGACGGGCCGCTGTGCACGATGCGGCCGCGTTCCAGCACGATTGCCGATTGCGTCAGCGCCAGCGCGATATCGGTGTGCTGCTCGACCAGGATAAAGGCGTTGGAACCCTCGCTGGTCATGCGGCGGATTGCCAGGCTGAGTTCCTCGACGACGATCGGCGCCAGGCCTTCGAGCGGCTCGTCGAGCAAGAGCAGCGCCGGATTGGTCATCAGCGCCCGTGCAATGGCGACCATCTGCTGCTCGCCGCCGGAAAGCTGATTGCCGAGATTACGCCGGCGCTCGGCGATGCGGGGAAACAGGTCATAGACGGCTTCGAGGTTCCAGCGGCCGCCGCGCGCGGCGACGGTGAGGTTTTCCTCCACCGTGAGCGTCGAGAAAATCTCGCGCTCCTGCGCCACCCAGCCGATGCCGGATTGCGCCCGGCGATGCGGCGCGCGCTGCGTGATGTCCGCGCCGCGCCACAGCACCCGGCCGCGGCCGATCTGGGTGTAGCCCATGATGGTGAGCAGGAGCGTCGACTTGCCGACGCCGTTCCGGCCGAGCACGGCGAGGCCGCCGCGTTCCGGCAGATCGAACGAGATGCCGTCGAGCACAATTGCAGAGCCGTAGCCGGCGCGGATGTCGCTGAGCGAGAGCAGCGATCCGGTCATGACACGCTCTCGTGGCGCGCCTTGCCGAGATAGACCGCGCGCACCCGCGGATCGGCGGCAATCTCCGGCGGCGTGCCTTCGAGCAGCACGCGGCCGCCGACCATGACGATCACGCGCGTGGCAAAGCGGAACACGATATCCATGTCATGCTCGATGAACAGCACCGTGATGTCGCGCGACAATCCGGCGATGGCGGCAAACAGTTCGCGGCTTTCCTCGCGCGGCACGCCCGCCGCCGGCTCGTCGAGCAAAAGGACTTTCGGCCGGGTGGCGAGCGCCAGCGCGATCTCGACCAGGCGCTGCTGGCCGTAGCCGAGCTCACGCGTCAGGCGATGGCAGACCGGCGCCAGCGTCAGCGCGGAGAGAATGTCATGGGCCTCGTCGATCTCTTGGCTGTAGGCGGTGAGTTGCCGCCACCAGGTCTGCGCGACGCGGCGGCGCTCGCACACCGCGAGCGTCACCGATTCGAGCGCGGTGAGGTGCGGAAACAGCGAATTGATCTGGTAGGTGCGAACCAGACCAAGCCGCACCCGCTGTTCCGGCGGCAGCGCGGTGATGTCGTCGTCGCCGAGAATGATGCGGCCGGCGTCGGGCCGCAGCATCCCGGTGATGAGATTGATCAGCGTGGTCTTGCCGGCGCCATTGGGACCGATCAGCGCGTAGCGCACGCCCTGCGGCAGGTTGAGCTCGACGTCGGCGGCGACGACCAGCGAGCCGAAGCTCTTGTTCAGCCCGCGCGTGGCAAGGGCATTCTCGCTCACGATGCCGCCTTTGCCCGCCGCGTCAGCAGCGACAGTCCGCCGAGAATGCCGTTCGGCAGCAGCATGACGACGGCGATCAGCAACAGCCCGATCCAAAAGTACCAGTATTGCGGATTAAGGCCGGAAAATTGATCGCGCGCCACCATATAGACCGCGGCGCCGATCAGGCCGCCGTAGAGACGGCCGGTGCCGCCGAGGATGAGCATCACCAGCACGTCGGCGGAGCGCTGAAAGCCCAAGGTTTCGAGCGAGACCGTCTCACTGGTTTGGGCGAGCATGGCGCCGGCAATGCCGGCAATGATGGCGGCGATGGTGTAAATCGTCTGGATATGCGCGTGCGTCGATGCGCCGATCGCCGGCATGCGCTCGACGTTGTCGCGGATGCCGCACAAAGCGAGCCCGAACGGCGAATGAACCAGCCGCCGCGCGATCAGGAAAATCAGAAACAGTCCGGCGAGCGAGTAACCGTAGTCGGTATAGCCGTAAAGATCGAAACGAAATCTTCCGAGGATCGGCCAGGTGTGAATCCCTTGCAGGCCGTCGAAGCCGCCGGTGATCCAGCCCGCGCTGTTGGCGGCCTCTTGCAGCACCAAGCCGATGCCGAGCGTGATCATGATCAGCGCGAGGTGACGAAATCGCGCGATGATGAAGCTGGTCAGAAAGCCGAACAGTCCGGCGGTGAGCGCCGCGAGCATGAGGCCGGTCAGCGGCTCGCCCCAACCCCATTTCGAGAGCAGGCCCGCGGTATAGGCGCCGAGACCGAAATAGGCGGCATGACCGAGCGAAACGATCCCGCAAAATCCGAGAATGAGATCGAGCGACAGCGCGAACAGCGCCGTGATCGCGATCTGGCTCGCCAGGATCAGATAGCTGGGCGTGAGCACGAACGGCAGCAAAGTGGCGAGCCAGAAGACGATCTCCGGCCACCGCCAGCGCATCTGCGCTTGCAGATATTGCACCGGGCGAACCGGATCGCCGATCGTCGCGCTCGACACGCCTAGCGCCTCCCGAACAGGCCGCTCGGCCGCCACATCAACAGCACGATCATCACCAGATAGATCAGGAATGCGCCAATGGCTGGGACGTAGTACTTGCCGGCGACGTCGCTGACGCCGAGCAGCATGGCGGCGGCAAACGATCCGGAGATCGAGCCGAGACCGCCGACCGAGACGACGATCAGGACATAGATGAGGTAGGTCAGCGCGAAGGACGGGTCGAGCCCGACGATCTCGATGGCGAGCGCGCCGCCCAGCCCGGCAAGCCCGCTGCCGAGCGCGAAGGTGACCGCGAACAGCCCGTCGACATTGATGCCGAGCCCGCGCGCCATGCGCTGATTGTTGACGGCGGCGCGCACCTGCGCGCCAAACCGCGTCGTTTCGACCATGACCACCAGCGCGACGGTGATCAGCAATGCGATGGCGATGAGGAACAGCCGATAGACGGCAAAGTTCAGGCCCTCGAAATCGATCGAGCCGCGCAAATAGGCCGGCAGTTGCACCAGTTGCTGATCCGTTCCGTAGATGTAGGCCGCCGCGGCGATCGAGACGAACACGATGCCGATGGTGAGCAGGCACTGCTCGAGCTCGCTGGCGTTATAGAAACGCCGGAAGAAAATGCGCTCCAGCACGACGCTCGCCAACGCGGCGGCGATGAACGCAGCCGGCAAGGTCGCGAAGAACGGCCAGCCGAATGCATTGATCAGCGTAACGGTGACAAAGCCGCCGAGCATGGCGAAACTGCAGTGCGCCAGGTTGACGAAATTCATCATCCCGAGCGTTACCGACAGCCCGACCGACATCAGGAAGAGGACCATCCCGTAGGCAACCCCGTCGAACAGCACGCCGAAGACAGGAGGCATGGGGCGGCAGCCTACGAGACTAAAAATGCCGCGTTATTGTTGCATGTGGCCGGGGTCCTTAACATTCTCGACCTTGTCGAATTCGACATTGCGCAGTTCGTTACCGACCTTTTCGACGCGGCGTATGTAGACGGTCTGCACGATGTCGCGCGTGTCCGGATCGATGCTGAGGGGCCCGCGCGGGCTTTCCCAGCTCATGCCCTTGGCCGCCGCGATCAGCGCGTCGCCATCGGTGTTGCCGTTGGTCTTCTGCAGCGCCGCGTAGATCATGTGCATGCCATCGTAGCCGCCGATCGAGAAGATGTCGGGGTTGCGATGGTAATCGTCGTTATACGCTTTCACGAAGGCTGCATTCGTCGGCGATTGGTGATTGTAGTCGTAGAACGCGACCGTAATGATGCCGAGACCAGCGTCGCCCATGTTCTTGAGCGCGCTCTCTTGGGCGAGGGCGTCCTGGCCTAAGATTTTTGTCTTGGACCTGTCGATGCCGCGTTCGGCTAGCGCCTTGCCGACTGCTGCCGGCTGCGCGCCGCCGGGTATCCAGATATAGATGGCATCCGGACTCTTGTCTTTGGCGGCCTGGACGAAGGCTGAGAAATCCGGATTGGCCACCGGGAAGCGCACCGAGCCGACAATCTGGCCGCCGGCGTCCTTAAAGCCTTTCTGGAACCAGGTCTCGGCATCAATGCCGGGCCCGTAGTCGGAGACCATGGTGTACACCGTCTTGATGCCGTGCTTGGCCGCCCAAGTCCCGAAGGTGTAGTTCAACTGCGGCGTCGTCGAGGACGTGCGTGTGATGTAGGGCGACTTGGTGGTGATGATCGAGGTGGCGGCGTTCATGACCACCATGAATTTCTTTGCTTCCTTGGAAACGTCGCCGGCGGCGAGCGCATTGGGCGTCAAAATCCACCCGCCGAGAATATCGGCGTGATCGCGCACAATCGCCTCTTGGGCGAGGCGCTTGGCGACGTCCGGGGCAATGCCGCCGGTGTCCTTGCGGATGAATTCGAGTTTCTTGCCAGCGACGGTGTCGCCGTTCTGCTTCACATAGAGCTTGATCGCATCGTCCATCTGCGTCGCGGTGTCGGCGAACTGGCCGGAATAGCACATGATGAGCGCGAGCTTGATAGTGTCCACCGCATTGGCCGACCCGATGCAAAGCAAAGCCGCCAGCACGGCGGCAGCACCGCATAAGATTTTCTGCATTGTTCCCTCCCAATAGTCAGGATGCTCAAGTTCGTTTCGGGGCCTATCCTCGTTCAGGTCGGACGCGAGTGCAATGCGCGTTTCGTCTCGCAATCCCACAGTGGGCGGCAGCCCGCCGATGCCCCTTGAACGCGATCGCCGGCCGTGGTCCAGAAGGCCGACGGAAAGCACCCCAATGGATCGGCAGCCAACATCCGCAGGCACTATCGACCAGGACGAGGTCGCGCGTTTCTCGCGGCTCGCCGCGCAATGGTGGGACGCGCGCGGGCCGATGGCTCCGCTGCACAAGCTCAATCCGGTCCGGCTCGCCTATATCCGCGATCGCGCCGCGGAATATTTCGGCCGCGATCCGAAGCGGCTCGATAGCCTGGCCGGCCTGCGCATCCTCGATATCGGCTGCGGCGGCGGCATATTGTCGGAGCCGCTGGCGCGGCTTGGCGCCGCGGTGGTCGGCGCCGATCCGTCCGAAAGCAACATTGCGGTCGCGCGCAATCACGCGGCGCAGTCGGGTCTCGCGATCGATTACCGCAACACCACCGCCGAGGCGCTTGCGGAAGCCGGCGAAAGCTTCGACGTGGTGCTCGCCATGGAAGTGGTCGAGCACGTTGCCGATGTCGGCCTGTTTGTCGATCTCACGGCGTCGATGGTAAAGCCGGGCGGGCTCATGTTCGTTGCCACGCTCAATCGCACGATGAAAAGTTTTGCGCTGGCGATTGTCGGCGCCGAATACATTCTGCGCTGGCTGCCGCGTGGCAGCCATCAGTGGGACAAGTTCGTCACGCCCAACGAGCTCGAAATCGCCATCGAGCAGGGCGGATTGCAGCTCACCCATGAAACCGGCGTGATCTACAATCTGCTCGCCGACCGTTGGCAGCTCGCCACCGACCTGGACGTGAATTACATGGTCGTCGCGGTAAAGGCGGCGTGATGGTCGCGTCCTGGCTCTGGATCGTCTTCACCGTCACCGCCGCGTTCTTCCAGACCTTGCGTAATGCGATGCAGCGCCAGCTCACCCGCAGCCTGGGCACCGTCGGCGCCACCCATGTGCGGTTTCTGTTCGGATTCCCCTTCGCGCTGCTTTCGCTGCTCGGAGTGCTAATCTGGACCGGCGCGCCGCTACCGCATCCCGGATTGAGCTTCTGGCCCTGGGTGATCGTCGGCGCCGGCGCGCAGATCGCCGCCACCGCGACGATGCTCATGGCTATGAATGAGCGCTCCTTCGTCGTCACCATCGCTTACATCAAGACCGAACCGATCCATGTCGCGATTTTCGGCCTCGTCTTTCTCGGTGACGCGGTGACGTGGCCGATGATGTCGGCAATTCTGGTGGCGACCGCGGGCGTCATCGTCATGTCGATCAAGCCGGGCGGCATGGTCGGCGGCGTTCGGCCGACTGTAATCGGACTGGTCTCGGGCGGCCTGTTCGCGCTATCGGCGATCGGTTACCGCGGTGCGATCTTGAGTCTCGGGCTATCGAATTTCGTCATGGCCGCGACCTTCACGCTGGTTGTCGGCCTGGCCATGCAGGCGGTGATGCTTTCGTTTTATCTGTTGCTGCACTCGCCGTCAGTGCTCATCGCGATCGCGCGGTCCTGGAAGCCGTCGCTGTTCGCCGGATTGATGGGCGCGCTCGCCTCGCAATTCTGGTTTCTCGCCTTCGCCATCGCCACCGCCGCGAGCGTGCGGACGCTGGCCTTGATCGAGGTGCTGTTTGCGCAGCTAGTCGCGCGTTACATGTTTGGCCAGCGCACCACTGCACGCGAAGCCATCGGCATGGTGCTGATCGTTGCCGGCGTGGTGCTGTTGATATTTGAGCACTGACTCTAATCCCTCCCCCGCTTGCGGGGGAGGGTAGGGAGGGGGACTGCGGCCGACAGGCTTGCGCAAGGGTCAAACACGTGCCCCCTCCCGCGTCGCTTCGCTCGCGTCCTCCCCCGTAAACGGGGGAGGAATAATCAATTCTGATCGTCCGGCAAGATCGGCAGCGGATGGAATTCGATGCCTTCCTCGTGCAGCGCCTTGGCTTCGTCCGGTGAGGCTTCGCCGTAGATCGAGTGGTGCTTGGTCTCGCCATAATGGATTTTGCGCGCCTCTTCGGGAAAGTGCGGCCCGACGTAATTGGCGTTCTTGGTGACGTGGTCGCGCAGCTCCTTGAGCTTCTGGCGCAACTCGCGTTCCTGCGACGACATGATGGCGACGGGCGACTTCGCCGGCGCAGCCTGCGGCGCCGGTGCGGGCGGCGGCGGTGGCGCGGGGTCGACGATATCGCTGCGCCCGAGCCGCGGCGCCATGATCGACTTTTCGACCTTGGCGGAGCCGCAGGCCGCACATGTGACGAGGCCGCGCTTGGCCTGCTTGTCATAGGCCGCCGAATTCTGAAACCAGCTTTCGAATTCGTGGCCGTGCTCGCAACTGAGCGTGTAACGGATCATGGCGAGCCCCGCACCGCGTGCAGGTAGGCCGGCTCGGCCATCGGCTCGACCAGCTCGAAGCGCCGGCCATGGCGCAGCGAGGGCACTTTTGACCGCGCCGCGACGACCGCGGCCGGATCGATTTCGGCCATGACCACGCCCGGCTCGGTGCCGCCCTCGGCGACGATCTTGCCCCAGGGATCGACGATGAGCGAATGGCCGAACGTGTCGCGCCCGTTCTCGTGCCTGCCGCCTTGCGCTGCGGCGAACACGAAGCAGCCGTTCTCGATCGCTCGCGCGCGCATCAGCACGTGCCAGTGCGCTTCGCCGGTCTGCCTGGTGAAGGCGGACGGGATCGCAAGAAACGAGCTGCCTGCCTCGGCAAGCGCGCGATAAAGCGCCGGAAAGCGCAAATCATAGCAGACGGTGAGGCCGAGCCTGCCCCACGGCAGATCGGCGACGACAGCAATCTCGCCGGAGCGGTAATTGTTCGATTCGCGATAGCTCTCGCCGCCGGCGAGATCGACGTCGAACATATGGATCTTGTCGTAGCGCGCCGCGACGTCGCCTTTGCGGTCGATCAGGAACGAGCGGTTCGCCGCCTTTTCCGGCGAAACTTTGATAGCGAGCGAGCCGAGATGGATGTAGATCTCCAGCTTGCGCGCGACTTCGCGCAAGGTCGCGAGCGTTGGATCGTGCTCCTCGGCGACGATATTTGCAAACAACTGCTCGCGCTTGAGCGCCAGGATGTTGGTCATCTCGGGCGATTGCACGTAGTCGGCGCCGCCGCGCTTGGCTTCATCGATCGCCGCCAATAGCGCCGTCAGATTGGCCTGCGGCTCAAGGCCCGAGCGCATCTGAACGAGACCGACTTTGAAGGTCGAAGTTTTTGCCGCGGTCATCCCGATTATCCCTTGGCCTCGGCCAGCAGCGGATCGAGCTTGCCGGCCGTGTCGAGCGCATAGAGATCGTCACAGCCGCCGACATGGGTCGCGCCGATGAAAATCTGCGGATAGGTGCTGTGTCCGTGGGCGCGCTCGATCATCTGCTTGCGTATGTCCCGGTTTCCGGTGGCGTCGATTTCATGGAAGGTGACGCCCTTGCCGGAGAGTAGTTCCTTCGCCTCCTGACAATAAGGGCAATATAGAATGGTATAAATGTCGATTGCAGCCATGATGATCCGTAAGTTTTATCGAAGTGTTTATATGGACGTTCGGCCCGGATCGGCAACCCTGGCGAAAATCAGCACATCGACATTGGCGGCACCGGCACGAAGCAGCGACCGTGCGCAGCCCTCGACCGTGGCGCCGGAGGTCAGCACGTCGTCGACCAGGACCAGCCGCCGGCCGGCGACGGCGGCCTTGCCCTCTTCCGGCACGCGGAAGGCGCCCTGGATGTTGGCGGCGCGCTCGGATCGCGACAGCCCGACCTGCTGCGCCGTCGCCTTGACGCGCTTGAGCGCGCCTGAGGCAATCGGCACGCCGCTTTCCTGCGCTATAACGGCGGCCAGCATGGCGGACTGGTTGAAGCGCCGCGCCCATAGCCGGCGCCAGTGCAGCGGAACGGCCACCAGCGCATCGGCCTCGGCCAAAAGCTCGCGGCCGGCATGGCTGATCCAGCGCCCCATCATCGGTGCAAGATCGAGCCGGTCGCCATATTTGAGGGCATGGACCAAGGCGCGCGATATCTCGTCGAAGCGCACCGCGGCGCGGGCGCGGTAATAGGCCGGCGGATCGGCGATCGCTTCCATGGACAGGATGCCCGGACCCGGGTCATACACGAAGGGAATGCCGAGCCGCTCGCAATAGGGCCGGGTGATGAAAGAGAGCTTGGACCAGCACGCCGGACACAGCCCCTTGCCTTCGACCGGCTCGCGGCAGGCGGCGCATAGCGGCGGCAAAGCGAGATCGAGCGTCGTGCTGATGAACGTTCGCGCCACGTCCGCGGCGCGTTTGAGGCGCGTGGACAGTGCAATGCTCGCCGAGTCCGACATGCCGCAACGCTACCGCTCCGCAATCCGCTTGTCATCGCCGCAATCGTGAGACCACGGGATTATGGCCGACGGCCCAACATCGGTGAACCCGCAGATTTTCGACCGCGCCTTGCTGCGGCGCCGGCGCCGTCGCGCGGCGGCATTGGGGCTGGCGACCTTTCTGCTCGATCGCGTAGCCGAGGATATGGCAGACCGGCTCGCCGCGGTGCTGCGCCGCTTCGATCTCGCCGTCGATCTCGGTACGCCGGGTGCGGCGGTGCGGGCGGCGCTTGCCAGCCTCGGATCGGTCGGGACGATCATCGCCGCCGATGTGGACGGCAATCCTGCGCATCCGGAAGCGTTCGTCATTGCCGATGAAGAGGCGCTGCCGTTTGGCGACGCCACGCTCGATCTCGTCGTGTCGGCGCTGGCGCTGCAATTCGTCAACGATCTGCCGGGCGTGCTGATTCAGATACGACGTGCATTAAAGCCCGACGGATTGTTTCTCGCGGCCCTGATGGGCGGCGAAACGCTGACCGAGCTGCGGCAGAGCTTTGCCGCCGCGGAGAGCGAGGTCGAAGGCGGTATCTCGCCGCGCGTTGCGCCGTTCGCCGACTTGCGCGAGCTCGGCACGCTGTTGCAGCGAGCCGGATTTGCATTGCCGGTCACCGACGTTGATCGTCTCACCGTGCGCTACGACACCGTGTTCGGCCTGATGCACGATTTGCGGCGCATGGGCGCAACCAACGCGATGCTGGCGCGCCGCCGCACGCCGCTCAAACGCGCCACCCTTCTGCGCATGGCCGAGATCTATGCCAGCCGTTTTGCCGATAATGACGGCCGCCTGCGCGCGACCTTCGAGATCGTCTGGCTGTCGGGCTGGGCGCCGCATCCGGATCAGCAAAAGCCGCTCAAGCCGGGCTCGGCCAAGGCGCGGCTCGCCGATGCGTTGGGCGCGCGCGAGATTTCAGCAGGCGAGAAGGCGGGACGCTAGAGTTGGCGGCTGCGGGCCGGTTGGCCTATTTCAGAACCGTATAAACGTTGGTGTAGAGGCCCTTCACCGTCGAGCCGAGATTGACGATCGTGGCCGCGATCACCACGCCGATGCCCGAAGCGATCATCGCGTATTCGATTGCGGTCGCGCCGCTCTCGTCGCTCACGTAGCGCAGCACGGGCCGGGTGACTTTCGTTCTCGGGAACTTGAACATGGTCTTTTGGCCTTCTGGCGTTCGGATCATATGAGCGTCGTGAGGTGCGAGATCAGCGGTTCGTCGGCAGGCGGCATCGGATAGTTTTTCAACTCATTCGGCCGCACCCATTTGAGCCTTTGCTGCTCTTGCGCCGCCACGATCCCTTCCCAGCGCCGGCACACATAGAGCGGCATGAGAAGATGGAAGTCGGCATAGCGGTGGCTCGCGAAGGTCAGCGGTGCCAGGCACTCCTCCTTGACGACGATACCGAGTTCCTCCTTCAATTCCCTTATCAAGCTCTGTTCCGGCCGCTCGCCGGCCTCGATCTTGCCGCCGGGAAACTCCCACAGACCCGCCATCGACTTGCCTTGCGGACGTTGCGCGATGAGCACACGGCCGTCGGCGTCGATGAGGGCGCAGGCGGCGACCAGGACAAGTCTGACGCTCACGGCCTAGCCTCTAATCTAAAGACGGGAGGGTAAAGGCATGTTCAATCCGATACCCGGCATAGCCGCAATCGCCGCATTGGTTAACAAGAAGTTAACGGGCCAATTCGAGGATCGCACCGGCGACCGCCTGTGGCGCCTCTTGCGGCAGGTCGTGCCCGATGCGCGGCAGCACGCGGCGTTGATACGGCCCGGCAAAGAACCGCGTGTGTTTCTCCGACCCTTCCGGCGGCTGGATGCCGCTCGCCTCGCCGTGCAGCACGATGCTCGGCACCGTGATCTTGGGCTGGGCGGCAAGACGCCGCTCGATCGGCTCCAGCGCCGGATCGCCCGCCGCATAGCCGAAGCGATGGCGATAGGACTGGATCGTCACCGCGGCAAAATCGGGATTGTCGAATGAGGTTGCGCTGCGCTCGAACGTGGCGTCATCGAACGCCCAGTTCGGCGACCATATCTGCCAGATATAGCGGCACAGCGCGCGGCGGTTTTGCTCCAGCCCGGCGCGGCCGCGCTCGGTGTGAAAATAATACTGGTACCAGAAACGGTGCTCCTGCGCCGGCGCCATCGGCTTTACCGACGCGGCGATGTCCTGGATATTGTAGCCGTTGCCGGTGACGAGGCCGCGCACGCGCTCCGGCCACAGCGCGGCGACGATGCAGGCGGCGCGTCCGCCCCAATCGTAGCCCGCGAGCACCGCGCGCTCGATGCCGAGCGCATCCATCAGTTCGCGCAAATCATTGCCGAGCGCCGCTTGCTGGCCTGAGCGTGGCGTGTCGGCGGAGAGAAAGCGCGTTGCGCCAAAGCCGCGCAGATAGGGCACGATCACGCGGCAGCCGGCGGCGGCGAGCGGCGGCAAAACCTCGTCGTAACAGCGCGGATCGTACGGCCAGCCGTGCATGAGAAAGACCGGCATGCCGCCCGGATTGCCGCTCTCCTCGTACGCCACGTCGAGCGTGGCAGTGCGGACGTGCTTGATAGGAACGGTCATCATGCAGCGCTCAACTGCGGTAGTCGCCGTTGATCGCGACATACTCTTTGGTGAGGTCGCAGGTCAGCACGCGGTCGCGGCCCGAGCCGAGACCGAGCGCCACCTTGAGCATGATCTCGGGCTTTTGCATCGCGGCGGAGACGGCGGCCTCGTCGTAATCGGGATCGCGCGCGCCCTTGTGCGCGACGCGGATGCCGCCGAACCAGATCGACAAACGATCGCGGTCGGCGGGCTCGCCGGCCTTGCCTACCGCCATCACGACACGACCCCAATTGGCGTCCTCGCCGCCGATCGCGGTCTTGACCAGCGGCGAGTTGGCGATCGACAGCGCGATGCGGCGGGCCGATTGCTTCGATACGGCGCCCTCGACCGTGATCTCGACCAGCTTGCGCGCGCCTTCGCCGTCGCGCGCCACTTGTTCAGCAAGGTTGGCGAGCACGCCGTTGAAGGCCTTGCGGAACGGCACCAGGCGCGGATCGTTGGCGCGCGCGATACGTGGCGCGGCGCGCGCGGCGCCGGTCGCGAATGCCAACACCGTGTCGGAAGTCGAGGTGTCGCCGTCGATGGTGACGGCGTTGAAGGTGTCGACTACGCCCTCGCGCAGCAGCGTCTGCAAGGCCTGAGCCGCGATCGGCGCATCGGTGAAGACGAAGGCGAGCATGGTCGCCATATCGGGCGCGATCATGCCGGCGCCCTTGGCGAAACCGTTGATGGTGACCGTCGTGCCGGCGAGCCGCGCGCTGGCGGTTGCGAGCTTCGGGAACGTGTCGGTGGTCATGATCGCCTTGGCCGCATCGGCGTATCCTTCGCCCGTGGCTGAGGCGACCAGGTTGACCATGACGCTTTCAAACGCCTGCGCCTTGAGCGGCTCGCCGATCACGCCGGTCGAGGCGAGAAAGACTTCGGCGATCTTGCAACCGGCGGCGTGCGCGGCGAGCTTGGCGGTGAAGCCGCAGGCTTCGCGTCCGGTCTTGCCGGTGAAGGCGTTGGCGTTGCCGGAATTGACCACAAGCGCGCGGGCGCGGCCGCTTTTGATCCGGGCGCGGCACCATTCGACCGGCGCCGACGGACACTTCGAGCGGGTGAACACGCCGGCGACGCTGGCGCCTTCGTCGAACACCGCCAGCATGACGTCGGTGCGGCCCTGATAGCGGATGCCGGCCGCGGCGGTCGCCAGCCGCACGCCGGCAATCGCCGGCATGTCGGGCACGGTTTTCGGGGCGAGGGGGGAGATTGGTGTGGCCACAGGAGAATACTCAAGCGTTCGTCATGGCCGGGCTTGTCCCGGCCATCCACGTCTTCGAGCCCCTATGTTTAAAGACGTGGATGCCCGGCAACAAGTTTACACTCGGGCCGGCCAGAGGCCGGACCCGGGTGGCCGGGCATGACGAATCAAAGATTCGTCACTTCTTCGCCGGTGCGGCCGGATTGAGTGCCGATGGGTCCGCGGCCGGCGCCGGCTTGTCGAGACGCTCGATGGTGGCGTTCTTGCGCAGATTTTCGACCATCTCGGCCTGGGCGCGGTGCTCGACATAATTCGCGAGCTGAGCCTTGACCTGATCGAACGTCGGCGTCGGCTTGGTGCGCTTATCCTCGACCTTGATGACGTGCCAGCCGAACTGCGTATGCACCGGATCGGAAATCTGCCCCTTGTCGAGCTTGAACGCGGCGTCGGCGAATTCGGGAACCATCTGATCCTTGGTGAAATAACCGAGATCGCCGCCATCGGCCGCGCCCGGGTCCTTCGATTTTTCCTTGGCCACCGCGGCAAAATCGGCGCCCTTCTTGAGTTCAGCCTCGATTGCCTTGGCTTCATCCTCGGTCGCGACCAGGATATGGCGGGCATGCACCTCTTGCTCGCCTCCCATTTGCTTGACGGCTTCGTCATAGACTTTGTGCATCGCGTCGTCCGACAAGGCGGATTTGCCGGCGTCCTGCAACATCGCTTCCATCAGCACCCTGTTGTGGTCGAAGGCGAGCCGGCGGCTGACGTCGTCGCGCTCATTGAGCTTCTGCTTTTCGGCGGCCTGCGATACCACGATGACATCGGTGAGATAGGTGATCAGGTAGTCGCGCTTCTGTTCCGGCGGCATTTGCGGCATGTTGCTGCCGATTTCCTCCTCGGCGAAAGCGAGGTCGCTGGTGCGGATGTCGACGCCGTTGGCGCGGGCAACCACTGGATTGGAATCCTGCGCGCGGACGGTGGCGACCGGCACGCAAAACAGCGCCGCCGCGGCAATCGCGCCGAGCAAGCGGCAGACAACCAGGCGATTGAGGGTCATGGAACTCGATCCTTTGGGCAAGCGGTAAATCGCCCCGCGAAAGCGCAAATTTCGGCGCGGACACTCGCCGAATCGTCCGCCATTGGCAATGGCAGAGTGCAGGCGGCGCCTAACGAGCGCGTGAAGTTGCCGCTTGGATTGACAACAAAACCACCCGCTCCTATCTCTCGACCATAATCTGGGCCTTCATGCCGCCTCGCCGAAGCCTGAATAACTCAGTATTTTCCGCTGGTTGGACACGCGACCAAGGCGAGGAGGCCCGAGCCTGTGGCGCCCCGACGGTTAAAAGGATGATGCGATGATCGGCGCGGTCGCCCGCAAGCTGTTCGGTTCTTCCAACGATCGGCGCATCCGGACCTATCGGCCGCGGGTTGACGACATCAACGCGCTGGAAGCCGAGCTGGAACAGCTTTCCGACGAGGACTTACGCGCGCGGACCGACGCGTTCAAAAAGCAGCTCGCCGACGGCGCAACGCTCGACGACATCATGGCGCCGGCATTCGCCACCGTGCGCGAAGCGGCCAAGCGCACGCTCGGCCAGCGCCATTTTGACGTCCAGATGATCGGCGGCATGGTGCTGCACGAGGGCCGCATCGCCGAGATGAAGACCGGCGAAGGCAAGACGCTGGTCGCGACTTTGCCCGTCTATCTCAACGCGCTCGCCGGCCGCGGCGTCCACGTCGTCACGGTCAACGATTATCTCGCCAAGCGCGACGCCGAATGGATGGGGCAGATCTACAAATTCCTCGGGCTGACCGTCGGCGTCATTGTGCACGGCCTCGACGACGAGCAGCGCAAGAAGGAATACGATTGCGACGTTACCTACGGCACCAACAACGAGCTCGGCTTCGATTATCTGCGCGACAATATGAAATACCGGCTGGAGGACATGGTGCAGCGCGGGCACACCTTCGCCATCGTCGACGAAGTCGACTCGATCCTGATCGACGAAGCGCGCACTCCGCTGATCATTTCCGGCCCGCTCGACGACCGCTCTGAATTCTACAATACGATCGATACCTACATTCCCAAGCTCGACAAAGCCGACTACGAGCTGGACGAAAAGCAGCGCACCGTCAATCTCACCGAAGTCGGCATGGAAAAGATGGAGCAGGCGCTGCGCACCGCCGGCGTGCTCAAATCGGAATCGCTCTACGACGTCGAGAACGTCTCCGTCGTGCATCACGTCAACCAGGCACTCCGTGCGCATAAACTGTTCCAGCGCGACAAGGACTACATCGTGCGCAACGGCGAGGTGGTGATCATCGACGAGTTCACCGGCCGCATGATGCCGGGCCGGCGCTATTCGGAAGGCCTGCATCAGGCGCTGGAGGCCAAGGAGCATCAGCCGATCCAGCCGGAGAACCAGACGCTCGCCTCGATCACGTTCCAGAACTATTTCCGCATGTACGAGAAGCTCGCCGGCATGACCGGCACGGCAGTGACCGAGGCCGACGAGTTCCAGGACATCTACCACCTCGAAGTTTTGGAAATCCCCACCAACATGCCGATGATCCGGCTCGACGACGACGACGAGGTTTATCGCACGGGGTTGGAGAAATACCGCGCCGTCATCGCACTGATCGAGGACTGCAAGGTGCGCGGCCAGCCAGTGCTGGTCGGCACGACGTCCATTGAGAAGTCCGAGCAGCTCGCCGAAATGCTGCGCAAGCACGGCTGGGAGCAGCACGATTTCTCCGATCCAAACGCGTTCGCCGCGCTTTATTCCGGCGACGAAGGCGCCACCAAGGCCAAGGTATTCGCCATCCTCAATGCCCGCTATCACGAGCAGGAGGCCTATATCGTCTCCCAGGCCGGCGTGCCCGGCGCCATCACGATCGCCACCAACATGGCCGGCCGCGGCACCGACATTCAGCTCGGCGGTAATGCCGACATGCGCATCCGCCAGGAACTGGCCGACATCGAGGATCCGCGCGAGCGCGAGAAAGGCCCGCGCGCCGCCGAGATTCGCGCCCAGGTCGCGCGCCTGAAGGACAAGGCGCTTGGCGCCGGCGGGCTCTACGTGCTCGGCACCGAACGGCATGAGAGCCGCCGCATCGACAATCAGTTGCGCGGCCGTTCCGGACGCCAGGGCGATCCCGGCCACTCGAAATTCTTCCTGTCGCTCGAAGACGACCTGATGCGCATCTTCGGCACCGACAAGCTCGACGGCATGCTGACCAAGCTCGGGCTGAAGGAGGATGAGGCGATCATCCATCCCTGGATCAACAAGGCGCTGGAAAAAGCGCAGCAGAAGGTCGAGGCGCGCAACTTCGACATTCGCAAGAACATCCTGAAGTTCGATAACGTGATGAACGATCAGCGCAAGGTCATCTTCGATCAGCGCATCGAATGGATGGAAGAGCAGGCGGTGGCGGAAGTCGTCGCCGACATGCGTCACACCGTAATCGACGATCTGGTCGCCAAGCACGTGCCGGAAAACGCCTATCCGGAGCAATGGAACGCGGCCGGCTTGCGCGAAGAGCTCAAGCGCGTCCTCAATCTCGACCTGCCGGTCGACGAATGGGCCAAGGAAGAGGGCATCGCCGACGAGGAGATTTTCAGCCGCGTCGAGCGCCGCGCCGACGAGCACATGGCGGCGAAGGTCGGACAATGGGGCTCGGACGTCATCCGCTATGTCGAGAAGTCGATTCTGTTGCAGACGCTTGACCATCTGTGGCGCGAGCATCTGGTGATGCTCGATCATCTGCGCCAGGTGATCGGATTGCGCGGCTACGGTCAGCGCGATCCGCTCAATGAATACAAGGCGGAATCCTTCAACCTGTTTGAAGCGATGAGCCAGAGCCTGCGCGAGGCGGTCACCGCGCAATTGATGCGCGTCGAGATCCAGGCGGCGCCGCCGCCTGAGCAGCCGGCGCCGCTGCCGGCGATGCAGGCGCATAAGATCGATCCGACCACCGGCGACGACGAGATGGCGCTGGCGATGGCCGGCGCCGAGACGCTGGCGCGTCACGGTATCGGTCCTGCGACCGGCATGGCCGCGGCGCGCGCGCCGCAGGTCCCGGCGCGCAATCCCAACGACCCGGCGAGTTGGGGCAAGGTCGGCCGCAATGAGGCGTGTCCTTGCGGCTCAGGCAAGAAATTCAAGCATTGCCACGGGCGCTACGCCTGACGGAAATCAGACGACAGATGACGGACGACAGATGATACCAGCGGCGATAATTCTTGACTTGTCATGCTCCGCGAAGGCGGAGCATCCAGTAAACGCCGCCGGCGCGGTGATTACTGGATCATCCGCCGGAGCCTGTCATCGGGCCGGCCACTTCGGGCCGGACCCGTTGGCGGATGATGACGGGGCATGAGTCAGTGCTTATTGCCGCTGGCCTAACACCTGCCGCCAGGGCTTCAGCCCCGCAGGCGGGACGAGCCCGGCCATGATGTGGTGGGGAGGCGGCACGCGTGTCGATTTTGTGCTAATGTATGTTGATGACCAAACTCCTCGAACAGGCCGTCGCGACCGCGCGCAAATTGCCGCCTGACGAACAGGACGACATCGCGCGCGCCATCATGCAGCTTGCGGGTGCGAGCGACGCCGCGCCGGTGCGACTCTCGCTGGAGGAACGCGAGGCCATCGCCCGCTCCAAGGCCGCCGCCGCGCGCGGCGAGTTCGCCAGCGATGACGAGGTGCGCGCGGTCTGGGCCAAGCACGGCCGATGAGGCTGCGCTACGCCAAGCCGGCGCTCGCCGACGCATCAACACCGCGCCCTATCCCTATCTGATCTTCTACGAAGTCGCGGGCGATGAGATCGTCATACACGCGGTGCGCCACGGCGCGCGCGATCCATCAAGCATGCCGGGGGCAGAATCATAATGGTTGCTACGCGCTGGTCAAACTACCAAGCGGCCTTGACGCCGCCGGAGACGATCTGGGCGACCTCGTTACGGCTGAGGTCGGCGTCGTAGCTGGCAAAAGCCTGCCAGACCGGCGTGAATCGCGCCGCGACGCCGGCGCCGAGCAGCGCCGCGGTGCGGTCGGGTTGCAGGCCGGTGACCGCGAAGTTCGTGGCGGCCGGATCGGCGACGAAGCTGGCGTTCAGCCCGCGCTGATCGTCGAGCAAGTCATAGACCACGCGGGCGCGCAGTTCCGGCGTGACGTCGATGCCATTCAACGTGTAGGTCCGATAGGCGCGGCCGCCGGCATAGCCCTTGAGGGCGGCGACGTAAGCGGCGGCGCCGTTGATGGCAAGAAGGCTGGGGCCGGTCTCAAGGAAGCCGTTGGTCCATAGTCCGTCATAGACCAAGCCCAGCATCGGCTGCAGGTTGATCGCATTCCAGAGATAAGTTCTCGAGACTTCGACACCGGCGTCGAGGCTGTTGGCGTGGTAGCCGGTCTGGGTGCCAAGCCCCGGCAGCAGCGTCAGCCGGTTGGCGGAGACCGCGTCGTTGCCGTAGGCGAGCGCGAAGGTGACGTTGAACGGTGACGGCTGATAGGCGGCATAGACGCCGACCTTTCGGGTGTCGATGCTGGCGCTGTCGGTCGTGGTGTCTTGGCTGATCCAGTCCTTGCCGACCGAGAACGCGCCGCCATAGAGCCAGTAACCGGTGCGCTTCTCGACGCCGCCGGAAATGGTGCTGGTGCGATAGCCGAAGCCGAAATTATTGGCGCTGCCGTCGAGCTTGGCGAAGGTGCCGGAGCCCGCGATCCAGGCGCTCCAGCCGCCCGGCAAATTGACGGCGGCGCGGGGCGGCGCCTTGGTCGCCATCGGCGACGTGCCGGCGTAGGACAGCGCGCCGAGCGCGTAGGGAAACTCCGTCGCGCCGTCGTCCCAAGCCGCGGGCGCAAATCCCATCGGCTGCGCTGAACCGGCCGCCGGAGCAGTGCCGGCATGGCCGAGCCCGAACAGCATGTCGGTGAAATGAAAGCCGTCATCGAGCAGCGTCGATTGCACCGTGCCGTAGAGATCGCCTGACAGCCAATTGACACCCTTGCTGGTCAACGCCTGCGAGCCGGAGAAGACGTCGAAAAAATTCTCGAAATGGGTGTTGAAGTTGAAGTTCTGGTCGCCTGTTGGGATAAACATTGACAAGAGAAAGTCGGGTCCGAACAGCACGGTACCCGGACCGATATCGATCGTGAGACTGATAGTGGTGCTACTGCCGATGAATTGTTTGCTGGCCGGGCCCCCCGGCGGCCCCAGCACACCGAGCGCATTCAGCTCCGCCTGCACCGCAGCGCCGTTCGGCCCGGCAAGAACCTGCGTGAGCTGGGTCTGCAACGGGCCCGGCGCCGTGATCCCGGTCCCAGCAACTGGAATGTCAGTCTCATGATGCGTGTTCGAGAGCGTGCAGATGACGGTCGGCGGCTCAGGAACAATGTCTGCTGGGATCGGGATTGCAGAACTGTCGCATGCGATCACCTGCGCCGCCGCGGGGGGGGGGCGGAAGCCACGATGGCCAAGGCCGCGAGCGTGGCGAAGCCAGCGCGCCTTGCACTCCCGCCTTGCAGGAAACTCCGCACCGCCCCGTCCCCCACGCCTCACCCGACCGGCCCGTTAAAGATACATGCTACCGTTCGCGTGGCAAGCGTTGCCCGCTATCTATTTGAATAGGGCGGCTCCGGAACCTGTTGAAAATCTCCGGCCGCCCCGCGCAATCGGCGCTGGGTCCAGCCTGCCGGATGCCGGCCTCATGGGCCGGCCAACGTCTGACATCCATGCTGATTTTGTGCTATGAATCGAAACTATGAAAATCCAGGATGCTTTGGTCACGCTGCGCCGCTCCGAAGCAGCTTTGCGCGCGCGCGGCGTCTGCCATGCCGCGCTGTTCGGCTCGACGGCGCGCGGCGACAATCGCCCGGACAGCGATATCGACATTCTCGTCGAGTTCGATCCGGACGCTCATGTCAGCGTGTTCGATTACGTCGGGGTCAAGGAATACATCGCGAGCCTATTCCCGCAGCCCGTCGACGTGATCGATCGCGAGGGCCTCAAACCCCATCTGCGCCAAAGCTCGGCACGGGATGCGGTCTATGCCTTCTGACGCCGAAGACGGCGCGCTGCGCGACATCCTCCATCACATTGACCTCGCTCAGCAGTTCACGCAGGGCTACGATTACGAGAGCTTCCACGCCGATACCCTACGGGTTTACGCGGTCACGCGCTGCCTTGAGATCATTTCTGAGGCGTCGCGGCGGCTCTCCGACGAACTGAAGGCGCGCCACGCCGGCATTGCTTGGAAACAAATGGCCGGCGCAGGAAATGTCTACCGCCACGATTACGAAGACGTAGCGGCTCGCCGTGTCTGGGAAACCGTACGGCGCGACTTGCCGCTGCTGCGCACGGCGGTTGAACACGAGATCGGCGGGAAGCGCTGATCTGCGTTCCCCGCGATAATACCGACGGCCACAGATTTTGGCTCGTCATGCCCGCGCTCGTCGCGGCCATCCACGTCTTAAAGCGCGAGTCAAATCAAAGACGTGGATGGCCGGAACAAGTCCGGCCATGACGAAGTGGATGGGTCACGATCTACGCCCGTTGGTATAACAGGCATCAGTCGTCAGCAATCAGGGATCAGTTAGCGCTGCGCCATCTGATTACTGATAGCTGATTCCTGATCGCCGGTTACTGGAATCCGCCCCAGCGGCTGTCGAACGAGCCTGCCGGCACCACGGGCTGCGCGCCCTTGAGCAGTCCGCTGTTGCTCGCCGGCGGGGCGGCGATGTTGGCTTCCTTCTGCGGCGCCGTTGCGGGCGCCGCTTTTGGTTTCGCCGGGTCGGCGTCCTGCGGCTCGCTCTTGCGCGCCTCGCTGCTCGGCTTCGGCCGCAAGCCTGCGGCGGCGGCGGCGGCGGGCTCGTTGTGCGCGACGGCTTTTGGCTTCGCCGGCGCAGGCGTGGCGGCGGTCTGCCGCGTATCGGATTGACCGCCGGACGATTCGGTCTGGGCGCCATCGTGCTTCGACGAGAACAGGCCGCCGAACAGTCCGGTGTGGGTTTGCGCGTTCGGATCGGCGCTCGCGACCTGGCTCGGAGCGGCGGCCGGCTTCGAGGCAAACAGCCCGCCGAAGAAGCGGCTCACCGAGCTGCCGCCTGATCCGGTCGTATCGTAGCTCGAGCTCGACGCCGTGGAAATTTGCGGCGGCAGGCGCCCCGGCTGCAACGGCGGCACGTGTAGATGCCCGTCGTTGTCGTAGGTGTATGTCGGATTGTCGAGCTTGGCGGCAAAGACGTGGTTCATGCCGCCGTCGGTGCCTGTCGACAGCGGCGCCGTCGGCACGTCGCGGCTGATCAACTGGGCGAGCTGAAAATCGTCGTTGCGCTGCTTGTCGTACGCCGGCCCGGCGACCGCGGGATCGACGTCGTAGACCGGGCAGCGGCCGCTCGGTGTGAAGGCCAGCGGCTTCGTCGAATTGGCGGGCGGCTGCGCGTCGAACACGTAATGCTTCTCGCAGACATCGACCTTCGGCTCCATATGCGAGACCAGGAAATGATCGTCGCCAACCTTGATCATTTTCCAGAACGCCATGTTCGGGCTGTTGCGATGCCGTGCCAGGTTTGCCGGCGTCATGCGGAACGGATAGGCCTGGATCTGGAATTGCTTTTGGCCGCCGAGGAACGATTCACGCGCCAGCGAATAGATTTCGCCGATCTGCTCGTCGGTCATCGCGTAACAGCCGCGCGAGGAGCAATCGCCGTGGATCATCAGGAAGGCGCCGCTGTAACCGTTCGATTTGTCGAAAGCGTTGGGGAAGCCGATGTTAATGGCCAGGTAGTAGTTGGAATTCGGATTCATCAGGCCCGGCGTGATCGCATAAAAACCCTCCGGGGCTTGGCGATCGCCTTCCTTGACCTTCGGCCCGAGATCGCCTGACCAGCGGCAGATCGGGAACACCTTGAGCAGCTCGTAGCGGCCGGTGGTGTCCTCTTTCCAGACTTCGAGCTCGGATTCTTCCTTGAAGATGCGCACCAGGATCGGCGAATCCTTCGGCATGTTTTTTTGATCGAGCAGCGTCAGCATCTCCGGCGATAATTCTTTCATCGCGCGGGTCGGGAGCTGATAACCATCGTCGCCGTAGCAGCCGGCAAGCGCCAGCGCAGCGGCAATAGCCGCCGGCGCCAAAAGCGCGCGGACAAGGGAGACGCGGATCAATTCGATACTCCCCAACCGATGGACAATCCCCGTGCCATCACTGGCCAATCGTTATCCTTAAGAGGTGGCTTTCGCAAGGCAACGAGGCGTCGGCCGCAAGGATGACCATAGCGGTGCTAAATGAATGGTAAATTTTCGACGAATTTGAGGGGGAATCCAACGCGCTAGCCACCCTGATTGTTCGAACTGCGCGAGCGGCCTGCAGCCGTGCTGAAATCGCGGCGGGATTGTGGCAATGCGGATGCGGCGGCGTCAGGCGAGCGTGCGGCCGATCGCCGAGAATTTCTCCCGCCGCAGCCGCGCGATGGTCGCGCGATCCAGCCCGCGCAATTCGGCAAGCGCATCGCCAATCGCCTGACCGGTTGCGATGATCGCCGCGGCAGGATCGCGATGGGCGCCGCCGCTCGGCTCGGGGACGATGGCGTCGACAATGCCGAACCGCTCCAAATCCCGCGCGGTGATCTTCATGCTGGACGCCGCCTCCTGCGCCTTGGCGGTATCGCGCCACAGGATCGAGGCCGCGCCTTCCGGCGAGATCACGCTGTAGATCGCATGCTCCAGCATGATCACGCGATTGGCGGTGGCGAGCGCGATGGCGCCGCCCGAACCACCCTCGCCGATGATCGCCGCGACATTGGGCACGCCGATTTCGAGACACGTTTCGGTCGAGCGCGCGATGGCCTCGGCCTGTCCGCGCTCTTCGGCGCCGATGCCCGGATAAGCGCCCGGTGTGTCGATCAATGCGATCACGGGAACGTCGAAGTGATCCGCCATGGCCATCAGCCGCGCCGCCTTGCGGTAGCCTTCGGGCCGCGCCATGCCGAAATTATGCTTGAGGCGGTCGTCGGTGTCGGAACCTTTCTCCTGGCCGATGACGCAGACGCTTTCGCCGCGGAACCGGCCGAAGCCGCCGACAATGGCCGCGTCCTCGCCGTACTTGCGGTCGCCGGCGAGCGGCACGAAGTCGGCGATCAGCACGCCGACATAATCAAGACAATGCGGCCGCTGCGGATGACGCGCGACCTGCGTCTTCTGCCATGGCGTCAATTCGCCGTAGAGCTCCTTGAGCGCCTGCGCCGCCTTGGCCTCGATGCGGCCGATTTCCTCGCCGATCGCAACCGCGTCGCCCTCGCTTTGCAGCGCGCGCAATTCCTCGATCTTGGCCTCGAGCTCGGCCACCGGTTTTTCGAAGTCGAGATAGCTACGCATCACAAAGCGGCCGAAGCAGCGGCGCCTATCGCGCCTGCTCCTCGTTGTCCGGCACCAAATCCTCAATCGAGACGCCGAGCCGCCGCGCCAACTTGGCGTAAAGCACAACGTCGCCGATCGCTTTGCCGCGTTCCATGTCTGAGAGAAAATTCTGCGAGACGCCGATGTCAGTGGCGAGCGCGGTTTGAGTAAGGCCGCGTTTCTTGCGCCAAAAGACCAGCGGAGTCGGCGCGTGGAGCAGCGCGTCAACCTCCTCCGATGCGAGCAATTCCTCTCTACCCTCGGCAAGATCGCGAGTGCGCGTTGCGGCGACGGCGACGTCCTGTAGTTCTTCGTACTCTTCGCGCGCCATCACGACCAGTTCCTCGCCGCCAGGGTACGGACAATATGCGGCTTGTTCATTGTAACGACCTCAATCGTAGATTCTGCCGCGTAGGACGACATAATTTATGAGCGATCAACCGAAGACGGCAAATTGCTCCGATTGGACACGCTCTCCCGCCGAGCATGGTCAAGTCAAGGGAAGACCGTCCAATAAGCGCGCAACGTGGCCCCTCAGCCCACTTCAAAACGACGGAGTTCCTCCGTGACGACTGTGAGTAAGGGTTCGAGGCTTTCCTGTACGGTGTCCCAAACGGCCTTGTCGAGTATCAGCTCATAATCATGGCGGTAGACGTTCCCGGCTCCGGCCATGCCCTGCCATCGAATTTGCGGATGTCGGGCTTTCAGTTCGGGTGGCAGCCGGCGCGAAGCTTCCGATATGATCTCCAGGCAGCGCGTTACAGCGTAGACCATACGGCGATCCACAAGAAACTGGTCAACTGATGCTTGACCAATGAACGAAAATGCGAGGCCAATGTTTTCACGAATATCGGTCAGCGGACCGACAGCGGAATCAGAAGGCATAGATCGAATCTGCGGTCGCCGGCGACCGAACGTATGGTTTGAGCGCATCCTTGTTCACAATGTCGACCTGTCCTGGAAATAGCGCGGCAATGAAGTTCTTCAGCTCGACGTAGGCAAAGATGTCCAGTGAGGCATCGGGGGCCAGTTCGATCATGATATCGAGGTCGCTTTGCGGGCCTGCTTCGCCGCGGGCAACCGAGCCAAACAATGCGGCATGGCGCACGCCGCGCGCGCGCAATTCGTGTTGATGTTCGACGAGAATGTCGATCGCATCCTGCTTATTCATCTGTGCCTCGAAACAGATCGGCGGTTTCGTTGTTCAGAAGATCATGCGATAAGAGGTCTCGGTTCCGTTACTGCTCTTGACGCAGACTTGATTTCCGCCTTCCGCCTCCTTGATCAGCGCCTCGTATAACCGAAGAGCGTTCTTCATGACCTCGGCATACGATGCCGCCTCGGTCCTCTCCCGCAGCGCCCGCAGACGCTCCATGGAACTCTCTGGAAGCTCAAGCTGCACTCGCGTGGTCTTCTTTTCCATTCGTACCTGTACCTCGAAAGTAGTGGCCGATAATGCAGCCCAAAGGGGCCGCCACGACAGCCCATAGAGTTTGGAGGACTTGGAAGTCTCCGCGGTATACGCAGAACGCCGCCGTGGCAGCCAATGTCAAAAGCACGACGATGACGATCGCGAGAGCGATGGCCGACCGTGTTACCTCTGTCAGGTGCCTCGTCCGTGCTGCTAATCGTGACCGTATCAGTTTGTCATCAAAAGTCAATCAAAAAATGATGTGCCTGCTCTATTCCTCTGCCAGCGGGTGCAAATCGCGCACCAGGCTTTTCAGGCGCTCCTCGAGCACATGGGTATAGATCTGCGTCGTGGAAATGTCGGCATGGCCGAGCAGCGTCTGCACCACGCGCAAGTCCGCACCGTTATGCAGCAGGTGACTGGCGAAAGCGTGGCGTAGCACGTGCGGGCTCACTTGTGACGCACGCAGCCCCGCAGCGGCAGCGAGCACTTTTAGTTCCCGCGCCAGATGCTGCCGCGTCAGATGGCCGCTGTCGCCAAACGACGGAAACAGCCACCTGCTCTGCTCCCTCTCCCGCTTGCGGGGGAGGATAGAGTGGCGGCTCTCGCGGCCGGCTTGTGCCAACAGCGCGAGGTAATTCGCGGTCGCGCGCTTTGCCGCATCGTTCAGCGGCACGAGACGCTCTTTGTTGCCCTTGCCGCGCACGACAATGACGCGGGCATCGTGGCGTGCCGCGGACGTCGGCAAGGCGACAAGTTCGGAGACGCGCAATCCGGTGGCGTAGAGCATCTCGACCAGACAGGCGAGCCGCGCCGCGCGCAGCCGCATCGGCGCCGACGCTTTCGGGTCGTAGGCGGTGGCCGTGCGCAGCAGGCGATCGACCTCGGCGAGCGTCAGCGTTTTCGGCAGTGGCCGCGCGCGCTTTGGTCCTTCCAGCACGGCTGCGGGATCGTCCTTGCGCTGTCCTTCCGCATAGAGGAAACGATAGAGCTGCCGGATCGCCGACAAGCGCCGCGCCACGGTTGCCGGCTGCATGCCGCGCCGCGCCAGATCGCCGAGATAGGCGCGCAGATTTTCGGTGGCCGCGGTGGCGATGGAGCAACGCGCCGCGGACAGGTATGCGGCGAAATCCGCGAGGTCGCGGCCATAGGCGGCCAGCGTGTTGGTTCCGGCGCCGCGCTCGGCCGCCAGCATATCGAGATAAAGTGCGATCAGCCGCTCGTCGGAGCGCCGCACCGGCGGTGTCCTTGCACGAGCCGTTCCACGTGCCATAGCCGGCGCCCTCAGCGGTTCTTGAAGAACTTGTCGGGCGGGATCGATACGCTGATCTCGCGTGGCTTGGGTTGCACGTAATGCGCCAGCGCATATAGACCGCCATAGACGGCGACGCAGACAATCGCGATGACAGTGAGCAACCGGAGCAGGCTCGGCATCGACTAGTGTCCCGATTTCGAAGTTCGCAAGTATTCGCGGCACACTCTCATGCGAACTTCGGAATCAAAAGGGACACTAGCAAATATATGATGCGAGTGCGGTTTTTGGATTTGAAGTTCCTATGCGAGGCTGCCGTTGAACTGTAGGAACTTCAAATCCACCGCACTCGTCGCTCGCGCTCATGCCATTGGTGCCGGCGAACCGGACCGAGTACGATCATGTTCGCCGAAACCTGGCAAGCCAATTGCCGAAGAGCCGGGCGGCCGCCCTCGGATGTGACTGTAAATGACTGATATTACTATACAAAATGACATGGCCGGGCAGCCCTCGGCGGCCGCGATCTTAAAGCGGCTGGGCCGGCGCTCGATCGTGCTGGTCGGCATGATGGGGGTGGGCAAGTCGTCGATCGGCCGGCGCCTCGCCGCGCGCCTCAGCGTGCCG
>Ga0207416_1001734_pt1 | contig 26859 bp, 22 predicted proteins | sample PaiPotPPM11metaG_FD_184107 | JGI IMG/M metagenome (GOLD analysis project Ga0207416, IMG submission 184107) | Iron sulfur acid spring bacterial and archeal communities from Banff, Canada, to study Microbial Dark Matter (Phase II) - Paint Pots PPM... ... | reverse complement strand
CTCCCTCCCCCACAAAAAGGGGGGAGGGTCGGGGTGGGGGGTGTTTTGAGCCGTCGCCACTAGCGAATAGTACGGATAAAGTCGAGGCTCTTGAGATGGCGGTCCAGGTGGTACTCCAGCTGGGCCTCGAGAGTTTGCTCAACCTCGTGAAGCAGTTCTGGCGACAGCTTGAGGCGCTCGTACAGCTCGCCGTCATCCGCTGCCATCACCCGCAGCACCTTCAGACCATTGACCGAGACCGGCGACCCGGCCTGTGCGTGCGACCCGCAGCCGCCGCAGAGCATGCCGCCCAGCAGGGGCGAAAACCAGCCGGCAGTCTCGGGCAGGGTCTGGCCGCAGCTCGGGCAGTTGTAGAGCTGAGGCTGGTAGCCGAGCAGGTCGAGCATCCGCATCAGGAACCAGGCGGCGTCCGCCCGGGATGAGCGCTCGGTCGCATTGAGGCGGGTCAGCGTGACGACCACCAGCTCGAAGATGTCGTCTACCGGGTGCCGGTCTTCCAGCACCTTGTCGGTCACCTCCGCCACCAGGCAGGCGTAGCCGGTCCGCTGCAGGTCGCCCGAGATGTTTCGCACGTCGCCTCGTCGCTCGGCCTGCGCCACCACGTCCAGGTTCCGCCCCTTGGCCAGCATCATGTTCGAACGGCAGAACAGGTCCAGCGTGCTGCCATTCCTCGCCTTTGCGCGACGAGCGCCCTTGGCGATGGCGGCGAGCTTTCCATATTCCCGGGTCAGCAGGGTCAGGATCCGGTCCGCCTCCCCATAGTCAAGCCGGCGCAACACGATGGCGTCCGCGCTATAGGTGGGCATGCCGGCAATTCTACGTTCGCTATTGGCAAGCCACTGCAAGACGCTTAGCGGTATCGATCCCAGACCTGAGGCGTGTTCTCAAACCAACGAACCATTTCCGCAACGCCATGCTCCAGATCGAGCTTGGGAGTCCAGCCAAGTTCACGGTTTGCTCTTGTTGGGTCAGCAACCCATGTGTTGGTATCCCAACTGCGCGCCACCATCGATTCCCAGGCGGGCGCCACGCGGATCCTAAGCCTGCGACGGACAATGTCGACCAGGTCCATGAGGGTTGTTTGCTGGCCAGTACCTATGTTGTAGATAGGCCCAAGCTCGGGTAGCGGCTGGGAAGCCGCCAGCATGAATGCCTCGATCGCATCGTCGGCGTGCACGAAGTCCCGAGCGATTTTGGGATCAACGAGTGGGGGGAGTTCGCCTGCCAGGCCGCGCACGACTAATCGCGGCATCAGCCGACTCGGTTCCTCATACGGGCCATACACGGAATAGAGTCGCAAAGTGGGCAGCGCCACCTGTTTGGTCCTGGCCGTATACCGGCAGAAGAGCGTTGCCGAGGCTTTGCTCACTGCGTAAGCGCTGTTCGGCTCGATGGCCTCCTGTTCGCCCGGAGCGTGATCCTTGAAACCGTATTCCGAAGATGAGCCCGTATTTACGAAGGCCTCGAAACCGACTCGTACGGCGGCAGAAACAAGATTCACCGTGCCGACGATGTTAGTGGCGACCATCTGGTCCACATCGGTCTGCGACGGGTAGGCTCCGTGGACGGCCAGATGAAATATCCAATCGGGGCGGATCCTCTCTAAAGCTGCGCGAAGTCCATCTGGGTCGGCAAGGTCGCAGATGTGAATTCCGACGTGCTCGCGAATGTCCTCAATCCGCCATGATGAATTGCCAGGCCGAACGAGGAGATGCACTTCATGGCCGTCTCTCAGCAATCGACGGGCTAAATTCGATCCGACGAAGCCCGTCCCCCCACTCAGGACGGCTCGGCGCGACATTACCGAGCAAAATCCCTGTAGTCGAAGGCGTCCAAATATTGCCCGGCATAAGCTTTGACCTCACCACGTTCTGCCGGCGTCAATAGATCGGCTGTTGCCCGGTTAGCCTCGGGGGTGGCTGCCCGAATGGTCCCCCATGGATAAATCTCGTCCAGCTTCGTACCGTTCCAGGTCGGCTGCCTTAGCGTCGAAGGGGCTTCGAGCCCGAGGCTCTCGCAGACCGTGGCAAGCGCACTAAAAGGGTTGGCCATAACGTCCTCGACACGAACGATATGAAGCCGCTTCGGAAAGCGCTCTCGGAAGAGCAGAGCATGGTACTGGTTCAAGGTCCACCCAAGCATGTAGTGGCGAAGCGAAAGAGGAAGCGGCCTGCGCTTCGTATCCGCATAGGCCGAAAACGGATTGCGGACGACGTGAAGGACGTGCGAGTTGGGAAGATCCTCCAGGATCTTGTCGGCATCGATTACGAGTGCTGGGCTGTAACCCACGTATACGACCTCGCGGCCGCTTCTCCGGTAATCCTTCCAGGCCTCGAAGGTCGATTCAAAGAAAGCCTCGACATTTTTGGCGCGAGATCGACCCGACTTCTTGACGTGCACCGCAAACAGGCGTCCCCGCTCGTCATCCGAGAAATCGAAGGGCACGTGCCGAAACTTGCTGACCTGGGGTGTTCGTGCCCGTACTTTCGTCTCTTCATCGATGATTGCCAGGTAGTCCTCCTCGGGAGTTGCATCCAGAAGAAAGGCTGGCCATCGATACTTCGTGGGGAACATCGACGACATCGAATCCATGACAAAGCGTGTTCCAAGCTGCGACTCGAAGGGGTAGACGAACATTTGGGGATGACCATCGAGGAAGCGGTGGGTCGTATTCCCACCGTTTTCGTACATTGCCGCGAGCATCAGCAATCGGATTCCTGCGTTGCCTTCAGCCATCTCTCGCCACCAGCGTACTGGTAAAGCCGTAAAACAGCCCTCTTTCACGAGCCGAGGAGCGACGACCATGAACGAACGGAAGGCCGCCGGCTATGGACTCAGGGACCGCCGCAATCCCGAAGATCTGATTTCCCTGAGGCCAGGTGACGCTGCCGAGGACCGCTCCCGAGTGCATGTCGAGGGCATGCACCCCGCAGACGCTCTTGTTGACGTCAAGGCCGGGGGCGTACTGTTTGAATCGGGGTATCACGCGGGACGTACCTACGAAAGCGACATCGCCGACGAAGCAGAGTCCGCGCGTCCAGCCCGGGAGTCGCGCGATCGGCCAGAACCTCCCATCCTCAATGTGGCCAAACTCACCGTAGCCACTGTTATCGACCCAGACCTTTCCCCGATGCAGCCGCGCCGAATGTGGCCGTGTGAGGCCTCGCGCGACTACGTCGCGGCTTCGCCCCGCAAAGATAACGCCACGACCATTAACCGCGAAGTTCTGGTGCCCGGGCCGCCGCCGCGATAGGTGGTCGCTTGATGCCGAAAAGTAGGAACTGGACAAAGTAGCGCCTGCGGCAATCGAGTTCAGCTGGATGTAATTCGTCGCGAACGCGGGACCGGTGTCAGTCTCGATACAGCGCGGCCACCACTTCCGCTCGAAGCGTCCATCATTCCTTAGCCGGACAACCGCATTCTGGCCGACTGCGTTCGCGTAAAGGTGACCTCCGATCAGCGCCAGATCGTGCATGTATAGGCTTCCAGGAAAGAGTCTCGAGCGAATCGGCAGTAGGACGGGTGCCGAGCCGTTAGATTTCGCCGGAACCAAATCAAACACCTGATTAGGGTTCCGAGTACTTGCAACGTGCAGAACCTGACGGCTGGCGTCAAACGCAAGCCCAGATGGATGCGGAATGGGGAGAAACGACATTGCCGTCGCGCCCCGCCCACCACCGTCGCGAGCCGCCGACATTGCCAGAAGCATGTGCTCGTATTCGCGACTGACGACGAGAGTGACCCCGGTTCGCAGTAGCGCCTCCGGCCAACCGCTTGTCGCATCGAAGCGCAGCATCTCCCGCGAGGTCCTATTGGCCTCGCGCCACTGACTTACGATCTGACTCGGGTCGCGCCACTGTCGATTTTGGGCTGCCCAGAACGAAGACCCTCTTCGCTGTTGTGCAGGCATCACTTCACTGGCGCCTGGCCCTGGGACTGACGCAGCTGGTAAGCGCCCCAGTACATCTTGAGGGCCGACACATAAGTTGTCGTGCTTTTGCCGCCGTGCCGGCGGCTCGAAAAGATCGGGACCTCCACCATCGGGTAGTTTTCGCGCCTGCAGATGGCCGTGAACTCCAGGTCAATCAGGTCATCATCCCGGGCGAGCGTCATCAATCGCTCGAACCGTCGCGGAAATACTTTTGGAGTCCCATTGACATCCCAGTTCGGCAGATCAAAGAGTGCCCGGCACTCGAGGTTGTAGAGCAAAGATCCTAACCGGCGCCCCCAGCCCGAGCGTATTTTGCGATTCGCTTTGATGACCACATCTGGAAAGGCAATGGCATAGAGCAAGCTCAGGACAAGGTCGCCAGGCGCGGTCCGGGCCGCGTTCGTGTAGCAGAGCAGATCGCCACGCGCCTTCTGTAGCCCCATCCTAACGGCCATACCCCACCCGGAGCGATCGGTCACGAGGGTAACGATGGACGGCCGCTCACGAGCGAGTTCCTCACATACCTGTTGCGACCGGTCACGACTGGCATTGATGACCAGGATCAGCTCGAAGGGCCGGGCGATCCTCTCCATGGCGCCCAGGTATTGCTCAACGATCCCTCGCACGTGATCGGCCTGATTTCGAACAGGAAGGACGACGGAGATAAGGCTATCGGCCAAGATTCACGTTCGTGCGAGCTGATTCATCGCGGCTGCGGCAATTCCTTCCCGATCGAGGCCGTGCAGACGATGGTGATACCCCTGGCTCCCGGAGAGGGCGTTCGGCTGCGCATCTACACCGATCCGCACCGTGCGGCACCTTAGTCCATGATCGGCGATGATTTCCGCAACCATCGAACCTAGCCCCCCGGTCAGGTAGTGAGCCTCGACAGTGAGGACGCGGGCAAATGGAGCGAGGGTCTCCAGTAAAGCAGCCACGGGAGGGGGATTGAGGGTGGATACAACGACAACCGCAGCGCTTACGCCCTGCGGCGCGAGGCGCTCAGCTGCCGCCACGACCTCTTGAGTGACGCTCCCAGTCGTTACAAATAGCAGATCCTTGCCCTCGCGAACCGTCACAACGCGATCCATATCAAAGCGCCCTTTGAGACCGGGAATGGTGCTTCTGTCATCCTTGCCGAGCCGGTAGTAAATCGGTCCCGGCAGGTTCCACGTTTTCAAGACAGCTGTCCGTGTCTGCTCGTGATCGGCAGGTGCGATCACTCGTAAGCCGGGCTGGGCACGCATGATGGCGATGTCTTCCAGTCCGAAGTGTGTGGGGCCGGCGGACCCGTACTCAAAGCCTCCGCCAACGCCCACCAGGCGTACCGGAAGGTGCTGCAGCACCGGACCATTACGGAGAAACTCGTAGGCACGCATCGAGGCGAAGGTCACGATCGAGTACAGGAACGGGATAAACCCCGCCTCAGCTAAACCCGTCGCAAGGCCGACCATATTTTGCTCGGCGACGCCCACGTTGAAGAATCGGCGAGGATGCTTCTCGCTAAACGCCTCAAGTGCCATGTAACCGAGGTCAGCCGTGATCAACATGACGCGCGGGTCACGGTCGGCGATCTCCGCTAACGTCTTCGCCAGCGCAATCCTCATTCCAGCTCCCCGACCTCGGCCATGGCGATTTCGAATTCCGCATCGGACATCGGCGAGTAATGCCATTTGATCTGGTTTTCCATGAAGGAGACGCCGTGACCAAAAACCGTACGCGCAATCAGTACGTGCGGTGCACCCGATGGACTCAGCCCGGCCAGGGTACGATCCAGATCCTCACGGTTATGGCCGTCCACCTCATGGACATCCCAACCAAAGGCATGCCACCGTTGCGCCATCGGAGCAAGCGAGAGTACGTCCCGGGTGTAGCCCAGGGCCTGCTGGCCATTGAGGTCTACGATCGCTATTAGGTTGGCCAGCTTGTGGTGCGCTCCAAACATCACAGCCTCCCAGACGGACCCTTCGTTGCATTCCGCATCGCTCATCAGAACGTAGACACGGCGAGGGCTGTCGGTAAGTCTTGCTGCCAGCGCCGCGCCGGCCCCGATCGAAAGGCCGTGCCCGAGCGAGCCCGTGGCGAAATCGATGCCAGGCAAGGCTGGCTCCGGGTGAACTCCGAGGAGGCTGCCGTCCCCGCAGTAGGTATCCAGCATTTCGTCCGGGATCCACCCCCTGAGGGCCAGAGCGGCGTACAGCGCCAGTGCGGCGTGACCCTTGGCCAGGATGAAACGATCACGCTCGGGGTCGTCGCGGCCATTAGCCTGCAAAATACCGCCGTACAAGACAGCAACAAGGTCCGCAATCGATAGCGCAGACCCAATGTGCCCAACGCCGGCGCGTTTCGACTGCTCCAGGATGATCCGCCGGATTCCTCGAGCGATAGTGCCCGGCTCTGTCGGACGAGGCGCTCTCAATGCCTGCACGGGCGTTCCGTCCGTGCCATTGTAGCGAGCACTCTGCGCTGGGGGTTGCCGGCCGAAGCATTCCAAGCAAGGAACCAGTTCCTTTCCGCCGAGATTACTTGTAGCATCAGACACGGGCGGTCTCGACGGCGAAGAGCGGGCAAACCGCCCCAAGGGAAGGGGGACCACTCGCAGTGAACTCAAACAGGACCGTTACCCCAACTCCTCATGTCTATCGCAAGCGCTTCTTCGATCCGGCGTTGCTCCCTCTGGTGGTTTTAATTATGGCGAAGCGCCGAATAGCCGTTGCTACCGTCACCGCATCACTTCTCGCGGTGGCTGTCACGGCCGTGACTCAGCCCTGGATTCGACCGCACATACGCACAGTGGCTGCCCGCTCGGCACCGGTGGCGTCTGCCAGCCCCGCCTCGTCGACCAAATCAGGCCCCACAGAAGCCACGTCCGCCCCCCACCTGATCGTGGGCTCGGATGCCCCGCCAAGCCACTCAACACCACTGGATCTTCAGGCGGAACTGGACGCCACCCGCAACAATGGCGGTGGGGTCGTGGCGATCCCCGTCGGAAATTGGAGCTTAGCATCGACCGTCAATGTGTGGGCGAACATCACGCTGCAGGGAAATGGTCGCCAGTCGTGCCTCATCATGCGCCAACCGGGCCTCGATCTGTTGAACATCGCCGGTTCAAATGTCACCCTCCAGAACTTTTGCATGGTGGGCCCAGGTGGGGTCGCAGCCCACGGCGGCAACGGCCCCGGCAGGGGTATCGTCAACCTGAACAAGATGCAGAGTCTTCAGTCGGTGCTTATCCAGAATCTCCAAATCTCATTCACGCAGGGGCACGCCATCGAACTCTACGGATCGGCAAGAGCGCATTTGCATAACCTGACCGTTGCAGGAAACATCATCTCAAGGGCGGGAGGGCATGGCGTCGTAATGGGCTTCACGGACGGTGGACGGGTCGACTCAAATCTGGTGGTAGAGTCCGCGCTCGGCGGGATGGCCTACGGGGATGGGGCGATCAATATCGAAGGGAGCTCAGCCCTTACGATCGAAAACAACACAGTCGACGGCTCCATGTATTCGGGAATCCAAGCGAACACGCTGTCCGGTTCGCTGGTCAAGAACAACACGGTTACCAACACCCACGGCAGCGGCTTCGCTTTTTGGAATTGCAGCGGCAACACATTTCTAGGGAATACCTCGACGGGAAATAGCGATCAGGGCTTCTATTGGGCCGTCAACGTCAGCTTACCCGGCGCGGCCGGCAACAACTTAATCCAGAGCAACGTTGCCCAGGGCAACGGCAAAAACGGATTTCAACTGGCCCAGCAGACCGGTGTTCGATTCATCGGGAACACCGCAACTGACAATAACGCCGACAACGCGGCGCTATGGAGTGGATTGATGATCCAACAGCACAGCGCCAGCATCCAGGTCAGCGGCAACGTATTCCAGAACAGTAAATCGGGTCAAGGCCAGATGTTCGGTGTCGGGGCACCCGACACTACGACCAGCGGCCTCAGCATCGGACCCGACAACAACTACCTTCGCATGCGACAGCAGAACGTTTACCCGTAACTGCCCAGAGGGACCTCGTGGGGGGCGTCCGCCTGAGGTCACTGACGAACCTGACCCGCCGCTGACCATTCCCGGGATTCCGTCATTGATGCGGGCGGAGCTCGACCTCCCGAAACTCTGCCGCCCCGTATCCGGTCGCACGAAGCCAGATGATCATGCTGTCGCCGTCGCGAGGTAGCGTAAAGACGAACGCGCCGGTGCTCCAGTCGGGAGTCGACAGACATTGGTATCCTGCCCCATCAGGGAATATCTCGAGCCAGGCGCCGCTCGTGTCATGCGCCGAAGCGAAGACGCGCTGTTCGCCACGAAGGTTGCTATTTCGATACTTGAACGTCAGCAGGTACGTCTCTCCGGCGTGCACCGCACGGGTCTTGAGGGTGACGTTAACCATGGGACCATTCGGTTTGAGATCGAAGGCCTGCTGCTGAAGATCGCGTGAGGAGCCTCCGGCCAACTGCCATTCATCGCCCGAGGGGCCTGGAAGCAAATTTCCGCCGAAGCCACCGAGGCCAGACTGGAAGACAAGCAGCGTGAGGCCGTTGTAAAGAGCTGGGTCAAATGACTTAGCCCACTGAAGGAGCTTGATCGCCTGCGCCGTTGGCGAACCAGTCGGGTTGCGGAGGCGGAAAATGGTCACTCCGGTATAGCTCGTGGCTATCATGTCCGCAAGGTCCATGTCGTTCCGCGGGTAGATGGCGCCCCAGACGGCTCCATGGGTTTCGTAGAGGCGGCTGACCGCCTGATCGTTTAACTCGTGCGCATCGAACACACGCACACCGGCCTTCTTGAGGTCGAAGTAGTAGTTGAGCCCTTTGACCGTGATGTGGCTGTAGGGGCCCAGGCCTAGGACGACCGAGTCGTTCGGGCTGGTCGCCATGATATGCGCGGCAGCGCTTCGGTAATCGTCTTTCGGTATGGCATAGGACTTGGCGAGCGCCGGGACGGTGAGCACCGCGATTATGCCCATCCCGCCGACACTCAGCAACGACTTAGCCACGGCTCGCCCGCGCGGCCGACTTAGGGTGGGCGCTCGCAGGATGATTCGAACGGCGCCGTCGACGCCAAGCGCAGCAAGAATGATGGCCACCGGCAACAGCGCACTGAAGTACCGCGGCAAGAGGAGGACGAGGCCGCCGCCAAGTTTGAGGGTCAGCGCCGCCAACGGCACGCCGAGCCAGCTGAGTAGCAGCATGCCCGGTAAAATCCTTCCGCCCCCGCTCATCACCAGGGCGGCCAGCAGCCCCGCGAAAAGCAGGATAAGCACGAGGCCGCTGAATCCAAACGCTGCCAGGAGTGCACTAACTTCCGACAGTGTGGCCACGTGGTGGGCAGGGAACCGACCAAAGCCAAGCGAAGTGTTACTGAGAAACGACCGAAGCGGACCGAACCAGGGGCGATAGAGAGCGATGGTCAAAGCCGCGGCGGCAGCCAAAAGGAAAAATTGCACGCGCTCAGGTCGCCCGGCCGGCTCGCTCCCTCGGACCAGGCCAAATCGTCGAAGGAATAATGTGATGCCGACAAATGCGAAGGCGGCCACCGTTACAGGGATTGCGGCGTAATGCGTGTAGAGGTTTAGGGCGGAGACCACCGCCAGCGCTGCCCATGCCAGAAGTCGCCCTCTGGTGGCCGCAAAGTACGCCACTAGCATCTGCGTGGTCGTGAGAAGCATGAGGAGCGCATAGGGCCGTGCCTCCTGCGAGTACCACACCGAGAACGGCAGCAAGGTTGCAAGCAGGGCCGCGAATAAGCCCAGGCGAGCGCCAAATAGCTTCCTGCCCAGCGCGTAAATTGCAAGGACAAGAAGGCTTCCCTCTATGACCGACGGGAGCCGCAGCACCGCCTCCCCGGGCCCCAGGCCCCGGAAAAGCCACGTGATCACATCCGGCAACGGGGCCTCATTTCCATAAGACCGCGTGTATGCGAACACGTCGCCGAAACTACGCACTTTAGCCGCTTCGGAGCTGATGACTTCGTCGATCCAGAGGCTGCGCCCATCAAGCCGATAGACGCGAAGGAAGACTGCTAGCGCTGTCACGAGAACGGCAGCCACATGATATGGAAACTCACCGCCCCTCAGTACTTTCCGCCAACCCCTGAGCACCCAGCCCGAAGCACCGGCCTTCGGCGATGCAGCCGGGTCGGGGACGTGTAGGGTTCTAAGCAACCCCGCCACTGCGGCCTTTCAGCGACCGAGCGGACACCATCTCCAGAACCATGAGCAGCGTAAAGCTAACATCAACCGGTGGGAAGGGATGACGGAAAGGCGGTCCGTAGCGGAGCCCTGGTTCGACTCTCACCAGGTCTGCTTGCTGGAGCCACAGCTGTAGGGTTCGCTGCCTGGTCCGGCCAGCTGTTTGTCTTGATCGTCGGCTTGGCGCTGGCCTTTCTTCTGCTTCTCTGGAAATCAGACCCGTCTTCTGCTTTCACGGCCCTACTTGTCGAGACGTCGCTGCTCGATCGCATCACGCTGCCCGTCCACGGTGCCAACATTCGACCTGAGGTGGTCGTGGCGGTCCCCACCCTCCTCTTCATCGCCACAAGCATGCTTCGCTCTCGCGTTCGGCCTGGATGGCTGGTCCCTGACTTGTTCTTGCTCGGCTGGCTGGCCCTCAATGGATTCGCTAGCCTCCTCGCGCCAGACCCGCTACTCGCGCTGAAAGAGTGGGTTAGCCTCTTACTGTCGGCATCGGCCTATTATTTCATCCGCTGGCTGACCCGGGACCGGCTACGAGAGGCGGTTCGCCTTCTTCTCGTATTGGGAGCAGCCGTCTGCGGCCTAGGCATCGCGGCCTACCTAGTAAGTCCCCTCGGGTTCTTGCTAGGCACCCAGTTAAACCGCGACGCACACGTGCTGATGGCTACCGGGACACTCAAAGAGGCGGACATCTTCGGCTCGTTCGCGGCATGTCTCCTTCTTCTGTCGGCCGGGTGCATCGTCACCCGGCAACCGGACAAGCGGCTGGCTTGGCTCGCCCTTGCCAGCTCCGCCGTCGCCCTGGCCGCAAGCCTGGCTCGAACCCCGTGGCTCGCGGCGCTTCTCGGTGCCGCCTGTGGCATGGTGGTATGGCGCCACGACAGCTACGCGCGGTCGGTGCGAGTGGTGGCCAGCGCTAGCGCGATTGCCATTGCAGGGGGTATCGTGCTTTCCCTTATGGGAACCTCTCAACCGAGGTCGACAGCCCTCGCTGAAGACACAAGGCCGACCGTGGCCGCCACGGTCTCCCCTTCAATGGAGGGTCTCCCGGCCGTAGCCCAGGCTTCGAGCGCCAGCGACAGCCGCGGAGTGGTGCAGCGTCTCAGGAGCCTGCTTGATCTGCAGACCGATCCCACCGTCCAGGGACGCTTGCATGCAGCCAGCCTCGCCATCGCGGACTGGCGCAAGTCACCCCTCGTCGGAAGAGGAACAGCGAGCTTCGGTCAGGTTTATACGGACAGTTCCCATCAACCGGCCTGGATTTTCAACATCGAGCTCCGTGCCTTGCACGATACCGGCCTCATCGGACTGCTCCTGTTTGGCAGCTTCTCGATTGGCTTGACTCTGATGGCGCTCCGGCCCAAATCAGGACCCGCCGGAGATCTGACAAACGTCCTTCTGGTTGCCGCCCTTGTCCTGTGGATCGCGGCGCAGGGCACAGAACCATTCCAGTTGATGTGGCCCTGGATTTTGCTGGGCTTGCTAGCGTCAGCCGTTGCCAGCAGTGAACCGGACCAGGCTCTCACCCAGCGCAGCCTTGCCTACGGAGGCAATCCGACGGCTCCTGAGTCAGTCGCGGGCTGATGCGCGTCGGCATCGAGGCCACGGCCACGGCGAACACGGCTGGCTCCGGTGTGTTAACCCGCCACCTGGTTCAGCAACTGAACCGGCTTGGCCATACCGTCGTTCTGCTTACCGACCGGCCACCTCAAGTATCAACGAGGCGGCGACGGCCCGTCCAACGCCTCGTCAGTGGCCTGCGACGAATCCTCTGGACGCAGATTGGCCTTCCTCGCGCGGTCAAGAAAGAAGGCCTCGACCTACTAGTCTGTCCAGCGCAGATGGGACCCGTTCGCTTACCCAAGCCGCTGGTTCTCTTTCTCTACGACCTCAGCTTTCTCCTTCAACCAGAGATGGCCGACCGCTTGTTCGGTTTGTACCTACGTCGTCTTGTCCCGCGGTTGATCGAGAGCGCGCAGCGGATTGTTGTCATATCGGAGGCAACCCTGATGGACCTGCGACGCGCCTTCCCGGCGGCAGCGACCAGGGCGGATGTCGCGTTTCCCGGTCCGGGTGAAGCCGAGGCAATGCTGGCCGAGCCCAGCGATGCCAGCCGCGCAGACCGACCCCGACGCTACGTGTTGATGGTTGGCACCCTGGAGCCTCGCAAAAATCATGTTCGGGCACTCGAGGCTTTTCAACTATTTCGAATGCAGACCAACCAAGACTGGCGGATGGTTATTGTCGGGTCGCCCGGATGGTCCTATGAACCCATCTTGCAAAGTGCCCAGGACACAGGGCTCGGCGACGCAGTCGTGTTCCTTGGCCATGTCTCACTTGCTGAACTCGGCGCCCTGTATCGGAGCGCTGGTGCGCTGTTCTTCCCGAGCCTGAAGGAGGGTTTTGGACTTCCCATCCTTGAGGCGATGGCCCTGGGCTGTCCGGTGATCACGTCTGACCGATCATCGACGGCCGAGGTGGCGAACAGCTCCGCCCAGCTGGTCGACCCGCTCGATGTTCGAGCGATGGCAGAGGGGCTTCACGCAGTTCTCGGGGATGAGAGGCGACGGTCAACACTCATCCTTAAAGGCAAGCGTCGTGCTGAACAATTTTCGTGGCAGTCCTTTGGCGACGCTGTTGAACGCTCAATCCGAGCGGCAGCATCCAGCTGAGGTTGAGTTTGGCCAGCCGACCGTGCCGCCAAGGGTGAACCCGTGCGCATAGCCATCGATGGTCACATGGTTGGACAACGTGAGACCGGAAACGAAAGCTACGTGGTCAACCTGTTGCGAGGGCTCGCTGCCGCTCCTGGGAAAGACTCGTTCCAAGTCTTGACGCCAGACCCCCGACGAGTTGCCGCCGAAATCGCCCTGCCGAGCCAGTTCCGGTTCGTCCGCGTCTGGCCAGCGACATCGGCATTGCGCATCCCGTTTGGAATGCCCGCGGCTCTCCGCGCCCAACGCTCAGACCTGCTGCATGCCACGTACATTCTGCCACCACGCGCGCCCTGCCCGATGGTTGTGACCGTTCACGATCTGTCCTTCATTCCGTTTCCGCAGGCCCTTACCCCGCGCGCACGTCTCCTCCTCCGATGGCTGGTACCGCTCTCGGTCCGCCGAGCGGCACGAGTGATTGCGATATCGGAGTTCACACGACAGGATCTGATTCGCTACTATGACATACCGCCCGACAAGATTCGGGTTACGCTCCTCGCGGCAGACCCTGCCTACGGCCGAAACGGGCAAGGTGACCTTTCCCAGTTGCCTGAGGGAGTCCGCGAACCTTTCATCCTTGCCGTTGGTAACCTAGAGCCTCGAAAGAATCTGAGTCGCCTGGTCGATGCATTTGTACATCTTGTCCGAGCGCAAGGGTTCCAGGGGCAACTGGTGCTTGCCGGCAACCCCCGGGGATCGTCCCAGCGGCTCTTGCAGCAGCTTCGGACCCTCGGTCTGGAGTCACGTGTGTTGATGCCCGGTTACGTCTCCAAGGCACAACTCCGATCTCTATACAATCAGGCTGCCGTCTTCGTCTTCCCATCGCTTTACGAAGGCTTCGGTTTGCCAACCTTAGAGGCCATGGCCTGTGGCTGTCCCGTGGTGTCTAGCAACGTCACGTCCTTGCCCGAGGTGGTTGGAGACGCCGCCATCCAGGTAGACCCTGATTCCACCGCCAAGCTGGCCGAGGCCATCGATGCGGTGATCGTCCGACCTGAACTTGCCCGTGAGCTCCGGGCGAAAGGCTTGCGCCGTGCCTCCATGTTCTCATGGCGAAAGACAGCGGAGCAAACCCGCGGCGTTTACGGGGAAGCTGTTGCATCCAAACGGCTGCGACGGTGAAGATCGCAATGCTTGGCACCCGGGGCGTGCCAGCTTCGTATAGCGGTTTCGAAACCTGCGTCGAGGCGGTTGGCCGCCGGCTGGTCGAGCGGGGCCATGAGGTGCTTGTGTACTGCCGCTCTGGTCATATGAAGCCGCTTCGGTCCGGTTACCTTGGTATGAAACTCGAGAACTTTCCAAGCATCCGGACTAAGGGCCTTGACACGCTTTCTCACTCGGCCATCTCGACCACCCACGCTATCCTACGGGCAAAGATCGACGTCGCTCTCTGGTTTGGCGTGGGCAACGCTATTTACTGCCGCGTCTTCAAGTGGGCAGGCATACCGACTGCGATCAACGTTGATGGCGCCGACTGGGCGCGGCAAAAGTGGGGAGTTTTCGGGCGGCACTATCTGCACGCATCCGAAAGGCTCGCGGCGAAACATGCGGGCGCCTTGATTGCGGACTCGCGGACGATTTCCGACTACTACAGTCGTCGGTACGCCGCGCGATCCGATTTCATTCCGTACGGGGCAGAGGTGCCGGATGCCGTTGGGACCGAGGCGCTGGCTCGCTTGGGATTGACCTCTCGGCAATACTTCCTAGCAGTGGGCCGCATGGTTCCCGAAAACGGCTTCCATGACCTGATCGCTGCCTATGCAGAGAGCGGCTCCTCTATGCCATTCGTCGTGGTGGGCGACGCTCCCTACAGCGAGACTTACAAACGGTCCCTGCGTGAAATGGCGCCGCCCGGCACTGTCTTTACCGGCTACCAATTTGGGGCCGCCTACCATGAACTGAGCGCGCACGCCTACGCCTTTCTCTTCGGTGCCAGTGTTGGCGGCACCCATCCAGTGCTCGTGGAGCAGTTGGCGCACGGCAACTGCGTGCTGGCTCGCTGGACGGAAAGCAATGCCGAGGTCATAGAGGATGGGGGCCTGCTTTTCCACGACCCCGGCCAGCTAAAGAGCCTCTTTTGCCGTTTGATTAGGGAACCCACCATGGTCCAGACGATGCGCGTCAGAGCGGTGTCGCGTGCCCGGAATTATTCGTGGGATTCAGTCACCGATGCGTACGAGGCAGTTTTGACTAACCTCGTAAAAAGGTGACGGCCTTATGGCAATCGGCGCTGCGTCCCATGGTCCCACCCAAACCGCCTCCGAAGTTGTCGGATCTCACGAATTGGCGCCAACAATAGCGCGACCACGGATACGCCGATACCAACCGCAGCCAACCCGCCGACTGCCGGCAGGCGCCCGATACCGATAGGGACCGGCACCAGAGCAGTGATGAGCCGGTCCGTCGACAGGCCTGCGGCGGTCGCCAGCAGTACCCATGCGAGAAGAGCGCCGAATCGGACAACGCTACGCGGGCGAGGGCGCCAGCGGAGCAACACTGCTGCAATCAAAACTGTCGTAACCTGCGCCATTGTCCAAGCCCAGGCAAGCCCCGTGGTGCCCTTCGCGCTCAGGAGTACGGCAACCGAAACGTAGAACGCGGTGTTCAAGACGCCCATTCTGAATGCCATTCCTTGCCGGCCACTGGCGAAGAGTGCCTGGAGCAGAATTGTGGCCACGGCAAGCATCGCAGCACCGAGTGCGTAGACCGGAAGCAGATGCGCGATTCCGGATGAATCGCTTCCAGAGAGGGCGCCGCGCTCGAAGGCGGCACTACTCGTGAGGGGGGCCATTGTCATGAGCCAAACGGACAGCGGCGTCACGACCATGACTGTCGCCCTTAAGGATGAGGCAAGCAACTGGTTGCGGCCTTCTCTATCGGTGGCAAGTCCAGATAGGCGCGGGAAAATCACGGTACTGACCGCTCCGCCCAGCACACCCGTCGGGATGAGCGCCAATTTCTCCGCATACGAGATCTGCGAGATCGCGCCGCTACCCAGATGTGCCGCGATAACACGCTCAGCGATGGCGCCCGCTTGCGCTGTTGCGAAGAATCCGGATATGGCCCACAGATTCCTGAAGGCCCGGCGCACTGGCACCGGCATCTTGAAGCTCCATACACCACCTTCCCAAGCGCGCTGCAGAGGCCCGATTTGCACGACGGCATATAGGACGTTACCCAAAGTCCATGCGAGTCCGATGCCACTCGGACCGGCAAGGCGGTAGAGCGGAAGCATGAGCGCGGCCGTCGCGAGGTTCGACGCAGCCCAGGCAGCTGCCGGCAAGACGAACTTGCCTTGAACGTTCAGGATTGCTGAAGCAGCCACTCCGGCGCCAACGAAGGGCAACATCGGCACCGAGCTCTGAATCACTGCAATAGCACTGACTCGAGCAACATGGTCGAGACCTGTTCCAAGTATCCCGACAAGTGGGCTCGCCATCCCAATCAGAACTATTGATCCAGCCATCGTCGCAATCACCACCCACAAAAACATTGCGCGCGCCAGCGTGGCGAAAGCGCGCTCATCGTTGACGACTGCTCGCAGCGCTGGTACAAGTGCGGGTACCAGGGGCCCAAGAAGGAAGAGAGCCTGAAAAGCAAGGCCGATCTGAATACCGAAGAAATAGCCATCGGCGCTTGAACGAGCCCCGATCTGGGAAGCCACCAGGGCATCCCGCACATATCCGCCGGCAATCGCGATCGCCATGAACAACGCCGTTCCGGCGATCGGTCGTATCAATTCCCCGTTACCGCCGATCACACTGGGTTCGGGTCCCGGGCTACCAGGATCGAGACTCAATTTTCGCTTACCTTGCTATGCTCCAACGGAGTTGTGGCTCCTTTCATTTCACTTCAGGCAATGGACAGGATCGTCGAAACCGCAGGATTCTTGGCGCGTAAATCTCGCGCCCCGCGAGGGCGCCACCGGCTTATGCGTCAACTGATTGCGCGGGCTCCAGATCATGATTATCGGTACCGAGACTCCAATGGATACGACCGTGTCGCTTGCCTGCGGGACCACATGGAGGCGCTGGGCTTTTTTGGACTTGGTGGTTTGCCGACCAATGTATTGAGTCGAGTTAACAAGGGTGATTGGGCTATCGATGCAGGGGCCAACGTCGGTTTGGTCACAGCAGGGCTCTGCCACCGCGTCGGACCTTCCGGCCAAGTCTGGGCCATCGAGCCACTTCCTCGCAACATTGCGCGATTGAATACGTATCGCGAGGACAACCGGCTTCCTTGGCTGCGCATCATCGCTGGCGCGGTGGGGGCAACCTCAGGCAGCGTGTTGCTCCACCTCCCGGCAGGCGGCGAAAGCGGTTGGGCTTCCCTGACAAAGTCCTGGGAAACCAGGGGGAGCATTCCCGTCGAAAGCTATACTCTCGACGACTTGGTCTTTGAAGAAGCGGTAGAACAGCCCGTCGCATTTTGCAAGATCGATGTAGAAGGTGCTGAACCTAGTGTGTTGAAGGGCGCCCAGCGCATGCTCGAAGAAATGCGTCCCCTGGTTTTTTGCGAATTTAATGACATTCTTCTCCGGGACGCCGGATACTCGGCAGAGGAACTCCTGGTCGCTTTCGAAGCACTCCGCTATCGGCCGGCAGACGGCTTTAGTGAGCAGGCGAAGAAGTTGTCGGGCGCTGTCGTTGATCTTCTACTGGAGTCGCGTTAGTCTGCCGACCTTCTGATAGACGTCCTGTGTTGCTGCCGTCAGTTCGGCTGCTACCCTCGGCCTTGACCAAGCTGGCGAAGAGAGCGAGCATATCTTGCGCATAGCGACTCCATGAGAGATTCGCAACAACATAGGCGCGACCCGCGTCCGCGATGCCCGCCGCAAGGGCCGGACTCGCCATCAGTTGACTGATAATGCTGGCGATCCTAGCCGGGGAACGGGGCGGGATAAGGAAACCGGTTAGACCATCCTGGATAACCTCATGCACGCCGGCACCGGTGGACACAATAACGGGTATCCCTAAGGCCATGGCCTCAATCACCGCCAACCCCCATGTCTGCTCCTCGTTGGGAAAAACGAAGGCGTCGCAAGCTCGGTAATAGTCAGGAATGTGCGCCTCCGCAATTCCGCCTATCAGGTACACGTCATTCGAGAGCTGCAGGCGCCCGATAAGCGTACGCAGTTGTTGCGTATAGGCCGGATGAATTTGCCCCGACCCTGCGATCAGGAGCTGCACATCGAGGTTTTGGTCGCGAAGCACTTTTACTGCCTCAATCGCGTCCTCAGTCCTTCGATGGGGCATTTGGATGCCCAGGCACAGAAGAAGGTAGCTGCCCGTGCGCAAGCCATATCGCGCTCGGATCGGCGGACCGGTTGGCTTCGCGCCAAACTTTTCCAGATCGATCCCGGTCCTGATGACCTCAACGGCTGCGCCATGGTAGCTTCCGGCAATCAGGTGCGCCATCCGATGATCCAGGACAGTAATCCGATCTACCTGTCGCACCAACGAAGAATCAAAACGGTGAACGGGACGATATGCCAACCGACGTAGCGCCCCCCGCACACCGCGAACTTGATTTAGCCAAGCGCTCGGGAGGTCGTTGCAGGCCCATACGACTGGATGACGAGCCCGACGCTTGGCCCAAATTGCAGCCCAATGAGGCGGCCAGTGATGAGGATTCAAAATGTCGAAGGGGATGTTGGCCTCCTCGGCTAAAACGACCTTCGCAAGCTTATGCATGTCCAGGACCCTCCGCAGCAAGCGTGGTCTTGTCAACTTCGGAAACCAACCTTTACCGGCAACTCGCACAACCAGATCGTCGGCAAGCCCCGGGTAACACCGCTCGGGGTCGTAAGAAGTGGTGATAACCGCAATGTCGTTGCCCTGTCTGCGAAGTTCTCGGGCAAGGGACAAGCACTGACGCTCGGTGCCCCCCGAGGTCACCAGTTCGTGGATGAGTAGCCCGATTCTCATTGAACTACGCTGGCTGCTCGCTAGCTCCGCATTGAAGGCGAAGCTGCTAGTGGAAAAAACCGTGAAACACTTCGATCACATAATCAAGGTCTTCGCGACTCAAACGCTGGTGGCAACCAATGAAAAAGCCTGAATGGTTGAGTCGCTTCGCCACCGGGTAAAGCCGCTCCAGATCCCCAAAGAGCCGTTGATAAATTGGCTGGTTGATCAGCGGCATCAGGTAACGCGTTTCGATCCCTGCGCGCTCCAAGTGCAGCAGCAGGCTGTCCCGGTTGACCGCACCGCGGCTGACGACCGGGTACATCATGAACGCATGTTCCGTGTCCTTTCGCTGGGTCGGAAGCTGCAGGAACTCGCCGAGGTCAGCCAATCCACCCGACAGATATGCCGCATTGGCCTGGCGTCGTTCGATGATTTCACGATGCCGCGCAAGCTCGCCAACCCCTAGGGCTGCCTCCATCTCTGTTGCCCTGTAGCTGTATCCGACATGAACGAATGAGAACCGGCGTTCGACGATCCGCCTAAGCTCCGCGTCGTCGCCAAGGTCATCATCGTCGTCTATGGATAAGTAAATGTTGTCGCGTCCATGATTCATGAGGCTTTTCATAATTGTCGCAAGCGCCTCATCATTTGCCGTGGCAAATCCTCCGATACCAGTGACGATCAGATGCGCGACATAACTCGAAAAGCAGGCGGCGTCGCCCCAAGAGCCAACGGGCTCGCCCTTATGGCGGACGAACATCGTCTCGCACGAGTCTTCCAATACGCGAAGTTCATGTTGTCGCGCGAAGCTGAGAATGGGCTCCATGTCGCACGGTTGCCCGAACATATGAACCGGAACGATAGCTCTCGTCCGGGGCGACAAATGCCGCGCGAGCTGGCCTGGGTCGATCCCGAAATGGTCCGCCTCGACGTCCACGAAGACCGGCTTCATGCGGTTCTGGAGCACGACGTTGGAAGTTGCCACGAACGTGATGGCGGGGACCAGAACCTCATCCCCGTCGTCCCAGCCGTTCAGCTCCTTCATCCCATGCAAGGCAACTTGGAGGGCACTCGTGCCGGAGTTACAGAAAATCGCGTAACGGCGATTGTGAAGCTGAGCGAACTCCCGCTCAAATCGGCGAGTGTACTCCCCGTACGACAGGCGGTTCTTGAGAAGCACGTCCTCGACATATTGGCGCTGGAGGGGACTTATGTCGGCGACACCGACCCCGATTCTCCGCGTCTCTTTCGTCAGATTTCGGTTCGGAGAATCGAGTTCAGCTTCGGGGAGCCCACGCCGCGGTCGTGAGTTTTCGCTCAAAGCTTCTTGTCGCTCGCCGCCAGCACCCGTCGATTATAGGTCGACAGGCCAGACCAAGTACCTGTCGAGAGTTACCTACGTTACGATCCGTCGTGTTATAATCCCCGGCGAATTCATCGGATTTGAACCTGAAGGGGGCGGTTTGGCAGCAGAGGTAGCGGAAGAAAAGCAGGCAGTAATCCCTGGTCGCCCCGCTCATATGACGTTTGCCTCGACCCGGGAACGGTACTTAGTTATCAAACGCATTCTTGACATAGCAATCAGCCTAGGCGCCCTTATCCTGGCTGCACCGCTGATCGCACTCTGCGCGGCCGCGGTCCGCCTTGATTCGCCTGGCCCTGCGTTTTTCCTTCAACGCCGGGTCGGCAAGGCCGGAAAGCCATTCACCATCTACAAGCTGCGGAGCATGGCCGTGGAAGCACCCAGTTATTCGTACAAAGTCGCGATCAACGACCCACGCATAACCAGGGTTGGACGTTGGTTGCGTCGCAGCGGCCTTGATGAGTTACCCCAGCTCTGGAACGTTCTGAGAGGGGATATGTCACTTATCGGGCCCAGGCCCGAGCTTCCTTTCATCGTTGACCAATACCAAAATGGGGAGCGCCGTAGACATGAGATTCGACCAGGCATCACTGGTTGGTGGCAAATCCACCACCGCAACGAGGTGCCCATGCACCTCAATCTTGATTACGATTTTTACTACCTGGACAACATGTCATTGCGGCTCGACATCTTGATCGCGCGCCGAACCATAAAGATTATGGTCGCCGGGCTCCGCCATAACGGCCGCCGCACAGACGATGCTGAGCAGGAACAAATAGCCGGCTTCTCCTAAACTCACTAACGGATGCAACTCGGGAGGGGGGGTAGTGCGCCCGGCCAGACGTTGCCGGTGGAGCCCTATCGCCACGTCCCCAGCTACAAGGGTCAGGCGAACCGGTATAGAAGGCCTTCTTTTTATCGCCGTAGGCCTTTGCTGGTGGCCATGCTGATCATTGCCGGCGTGCTCGTCATCGCCGTAATCGACATGAGCCTGATGGCTTACCAATTGCTGCAGGGCCGGAATCACCTACTTGCGGGCGCGAAGACCCTGCAGGCCAGCGGGATGACACTGAGCGCTGCGCAGGCCACACAGGCTACCTCGGACTTTCATAAGGCCGACCAGGAATTCGGCTCCGCGCGTCAGCGGCTGACCGTCGATCCGGTTTTTTTGTTGATGGGGGCGCTCCCGTACGGCAACCGCCAGGTGTCGGCCACGCGGTCGCTGGCGGACATGGGGGTGCAGGCCTCCAAGGCGGGCGAACTGGGCGTTCAGGTGCTTGGGGTGCTACTGAGCGAAGGTGAGGTGGGTCGCGGCTCGGAAAAGAAGGCGCCGGGCGAACGGCTACTGGCTCTCCTCAAGGCGGTCGATCCCAACCTGAATCAGATCGGCTCGACGTTGCAGTCCCTTCAGGCAGACCGAGCCAAGATCCCATCGTCGGGCTTGCTGCCGCCAATCTCAAGCGCGATCAAGCAGTTCGACGCAAAGTTCGGCGCGGTTCCTACTGCCTTCAACACTTTTCGGTCGATTGAACCTGGCCTGTACGCGATTCTGGGAAATGCTGGCCCACGGTCTTACGTCGTCTTGCAAGAAGACCCTGCTGAGCTGAGGGCGGCAGGCGGCTTCATCGGCAGCCTCGGATTCCTGGAACTGAATCATGGGAAGATGGCGCCCTACCAATCCCACGATGTGTACGAAATTGACGGAACTGGGGCTAGCGTCCGACTCGGGTTGGCGGGCAGCGCGACGTACGTTGCGCCACCGGCTCCTCTGGATCGGTTCATCTATCCCAGTAGCTGGGAACTGCGCGACAGCAACTGGTCCCCTGACTTTCCTACCAGCGCTCACCAGGCCCAGTTCTTCTACCAACGGGAGACAGGGCATCGGGCGGACGGCATCATCACTATCGATCCGTTGTTTGTGTCGAGCGTCCTTGCGGTTATAGGGCCGGTAAAGGTACCCGAGACCGGCGACACCGTTACTGCCCAGAATTTCTTCCTCAAGACTATCGAGCGCGTTCAACTCCATCAGGGGGCCGGTGGCCAGAAGAGCTTCCTCACTTATGCGGGCAAACCGATTCTCGACCGGCTGTTCTCCCTCCCGAGCCGTCAGTGGCTACCGCTGCTTAAGCTCCTGGGCCAGGCCTGCGCGAATCGGTCCGTGCAAGCGTACTTCGACGATCCCGCCAGCGAAACACTGGTTAGTCACTTTGGCTGCGACGGACAGCTTAGGCCATCAAATTCCGACAGCCTTATGGTCGTTGACACGAACCTTGACGGCAACAAGGACGATTTTTGGGTCAAGCGGGACTTCAGGCTCGACATCGTTGTCAACCGCGACGGAAGCTCCCGCCATACTCTCCACCTCCACTACGGGCCCTATCCGAGGATCACGAACATCACCGGCCCATACATTGGATGGCTACGCATTTACCTTCCGCCCTCTGCAAAGCTCGTGCGGGCGGACGGAGCTTCCCTGCGCATGGGCTCAGAACTCGGCCGCGCCGTCGCCCAGGGATGGCTCGAGTGGGGCTTCTATAGCTCAAAGGACGTAGTCATTACTTACGATGTCGACGCCGAAACCATGAACGACCTTCACGGTAGCTGGGGCCTCTACTGGCAGAAGCAGGCCGGAAGAGAGGCAGATCCAATCAGCGTCTCGGTTAAGGTCCCCAAAGACTGGACGCGCATCCGCATGGCGGTCGACAATGTGAGCACAGGCAGCCAGCGCGTCTCGACCAACCTTGCGAAGGATCGCGAATTCAGCTTCGTTTTCCGTAGACCTTGAGTTAGATCAGGTCCTGGCGACTGGCGTGCTCGGCGGTCGACGAGAGGGTTGGTTCCTCGGGGGACGCTTCCGGGATCTGGAAGGGCCGCTCGCTCCGTATCCGCACCTTCTTGATCCGGGTGCCCTGTACAGCTTCCACCCGGAGGTTGGCGTCGCCAATCTGGAGCGTCGCGCCGACCTTGGGCGTCGCACCAAGTTGATTCAGCACGTAACCACCGATCGAGTCGAAGTCCTCGCCCGCGAGGTGCAGCTTGAGCAGGTCATTGACGTCGTCGACGCTGACCCGGCCGTCCATGACGACCTCGGTGGGGCTGATGAACTGGATCTCGTCCTCCTCGCCAACGTCGTACTCGTCCTGGATCGGGCCGACGATCTCCTCGATGATGTCCTCGATCGTCACCGCGCCGGCGGTGCCGCCGTACTCGTCGACGACGATCGCCATGTGTACCCGGTTCTTGCGCAGGTCGCGCAGAACATCCTGGACCTTGTTCGACTCCGGCGTGAAGTAGGGCTTGCGGGCGATCTCACGCAGCGTCTTGCCGCCCTCGTGATTCAGGGCGCGCAGCAGATCCTTCGCGTACAGGACGCCGATGATGTGATCGAGGTTGCCCTCGTAGGCTGGGATGCGGGTGTGGCCGTGCTTGCTGACCAGCGCGACCGCTGCCTCGACCGGCTGGGTGACGTCGATCGCGATCAGGTCTGTTCTCGGCACCATCAGCTCGCGCACCCGCATGTCACCCATCTCGAAGATGCCGTGGATCATCTCCCGTTCCTCTTCCTCAAGGACGCCCTCCTCCTCCCCCACCGAGACCAGCATCTTGAGCTCTTCCTCCGTCACGAACGGTCCCTTTACCTGGGCCTTGCCGCCGAAGATCCGGACCAGCACCTTGGTGATCGCGGTCAGCACCCGAACGATCGGCCGCATCAACCAGGTTGCGCCGGCAACGATCCGGGCCATGTTCAGGGCGACCCGCTCGGCCCGCTGCAGGGCGAGGGTCTTGGGGGCGATCTCGCAGACGATCAGAACGACGAGCGAGAGGACCAGGCTCACAAGCCACTGCGCCACGTGTTCCCGGTAGAGGCGAAGCGACAGCAGCGTGGCGGCCGACGAGGCGACGATGATCGCCACCGTGTTCGCAATCAGGATCGTCGAGAGGTACGAGTTCGGATCCTTGTGCAGCCGCTCGATCAGGATCGCCTGCGGGACCTTCTCCTCGACCAGCCGACGTAACCTGACTCGACTTATCGAGGTGAGCGAGGTCTCTGCCGAGGCCGCCAGCGCCGCCACCACCAGGGCCACGACGATGATGACCAGCTCGACCCAGGCTGTGGCATCCATTAAAAGCGGCCTGCCGGAATTACTTGAAGAGCTCGCTGATCGAGCGGTCCTCGTGCACGCGGCGGATCGCTTCGGCCAGCAACGGAGCTACTGACAGGATCTTCAACTTTGGATGGTGCTTGTCAGCCGGTAGCGGAATGGAATCGGTGATCACGATTTCATCGATCGGGGCGGCGATCAGGCGCTCGACGGCATCACCGGCCAGGACGCCGTGGGTCGCCAGCACGCGCAGGCTGCGGGCTCCCTCCGCCTTGAGTGCGGCCGCCACCCCGACCAGGGTGCCGCCGGTGGTGATCATGTCCTCGACGACGACCACGTCCATACCGGTCACCTCGCCGACCACGCGCTGCTCGGTGACGACGTCGTCCTTGGGTCGGCGCTTGTACACGAAGGCGAGCGGCAGGTCGAGCAGGCGGGCGATCGAACCGGCGCGCTTGGCACCGCCGATATCGGGCGAGACGATCACGCCGCTCAGCAGGTTGAGCCGCTTGATGTACTCGAGCATCAGCTTCTCCGCCGTGAGGTGGTCCACCGGGATGTCGAAGAAGCCCTGGATGGCATCGGCATGGAGGTCGAGGGCGATCACCCGGTTGGCACCGGCGAGCGTGATGATGTCCGCCATCAACTTCGCCGAGATCGGATCGCGCGCCTGGGTCTTCTTCTCCTTGCGGGCATAGCCGTAGTAGGGCATGACCGCGGTGATGCGGCCGGCCGAGGCGCGTCGCAGCGCGTCGAGGATGATGAACAGCTGGATCAGGTTCTCCGAGGTTGGCTGGCAGGTGGGCTGGATCAGGAAGATGTCGGCGCCGCGGACCGAGTCTGCGATCTTGACGTCGTACTCGCCGTCGGCGAAGCGGGTTATCCGCATCCCCGAGACCGGCACGCCGAGGTGCTCGCCGATGCGACGAGCCAGTTCCGGATTCGCGTCACCGGAAAGCAGCTTCAGCTCCCCGGGCTGTTTGGGCGCGGCCTCACCAATCTGCTGTCGTGTGTCCACTCGTTCCCCTACTCTCGGCTGAGCTATTTCTTCCCCACCTCTGCCTTGTGTCTCAAGCGCCGACGCGCGGTGTACCCCTCGACGACTTTCATCTCGGCGCGGCCGATCGCGAGACTCCCCGCCGGGACGTCTTTGACGACAACCGTATCAGCGGCGGTGGTGGCATCGCTGCCCACTCGCACCGGCGCGACGAAGATCGTGTCGCAGGAGATGTAGGCGCGATCGCCTATCTCGGTGGTGTTCTTCTGGAAGCCGTCCCAGTTGGCGGTGATGCTGCCGGCGCCGATGTTGACGTTGGCGCCCACCTGCGCATCGCCCAGGTAGCTGAAGTGCGGCACGGCGCTTCCGGGACCGATGCGCGAATTCTTGATCTCGGTGTGGGTTCCGACCCGCACCCCCTCTTCCAGCTCGGTGCCCGGCCGCAGCCGGCTGAAGGGCCCGACCGTCACCTTCGACGCCACTTTCACGTGTTCCAGGTGCGAGCGCTCGATCCTCGAGCCGTCGCCCACCACCGAGTCGCGCACCTGGCTCATCGGGCCGATCACGCAGTCCTCGCCGATGCGGGTGCTGCCGGTGATGGTCGTGAAGGGATGGATCACCGTGTCCTGCCCGATCTCCACCTCCGCGTCGACGAAGGTGGTGGCCGGGTCTGTCACGGTGACGCCGTCGCGCATCAGGCGATCGAGGATGCGGCGTCGCATCGACCCCTCGGCCTCGGCAAGCTGGCGGCGGTCGTTGATGCCCACGATCTCGTTGGGATCGTCCGCCTCGACCAGGTGCACCTTGCCCTTCACCAGGCGAACGACGTCGGTCAGGTAGTACTCACCGGCGCGGTTCCTGTTCTCCAGCTTGAGCAGGGCCGGCCACAGCTCGCGCCCTGAGAAGCAGTACACGCCTGAATTTATTTCGGTGATCTCCCGCTGAGCCGCGGTCGCATCCTTCTCTTCGACGATCGAGCGGAATAGCCCGTTGCGCCCACGCACGATCCGGCCGTAGCCGTGGGGATTATTGAGGTTCGCGGTCAGCAGGGTGACCGCGGCGTGCGCTTTTCGATGCTCCTCTACCAGCCGCTTGAGCGTCTCACCGCGGAGCAGGGGAACGTCGCCGTAAAGGACGACGACCGGTCCGGTCGAGCGATGCGCGGCGCTCACCTGCGCCAGCGCATGGCCGGTGCCGAGCTGCTCCCGCTGCGGAACTGTTTGACCCTCTCCATTGACGGCGGCGTCCACGCCGTTCTGGGCAGGATTGGTGACCACGATGGTCCGCTCGGGGTCAACCGCCTTGGCTGCCGCGATCGCCCAGAGCAGCATCGGCCGGCCCGCGACCGGATGCAGGACCTTGGGAATTCGGGAATTCATCCGGACTCCCTTGCCGGCGGCGAGAACTACCACCGTGACGCTCCCGCGCGTATCCGGCGAAAGTGGCCGTTTGGGCCCCGCGGGTCCGCTCTCGGGCATGGGAGGAATTGGTCGCGATTATACCAAGCCGAATTGCGGCTACTTGCAGACGGGCATCTCGCCAGTCAGGACGGTTCCGTCGTGCGCATCCAGCCCGACCATACCCACCGAATAGGGATAGACGGAGGGGGCTGCCTGGGCGGCGAAATCCGCACCGACGTGCCA
>Ga0207416_1001733_pt1 | contig 26863 bp, 22 predicted proteins | sample PaiPotPPM11metaG_FD_184107 | JGI IMG/M metagenome (GOLD analysis project Ga0207416, IMG submission 184107) | Iron sulfur acid spring bacterial and archeal communities from Banff, Canada, to study Microbial Dark Matter (Phase II) - Paint Pots PPM... ... | reverse complement strand
ACCGAGAACTGCCCGAAGTCCAGCCGCACAGATAGCTACTGCGGGGGAGGGCAAGTCCGGCACTGGATCCCCAGCTAGCGGATGGGGTCCTGGGCCTACTCCGCGAAACCAGCAACTGCCTGGCCTGCACCCGTGGTTAGAAGCTCCGCTGGGGGCGGCGCAGGCGGCGCCTGCGTCCCCCGGAAACGTCGCAGCCGGGAGCTGTTCCAAACCACAAACGCGGAGGACAGGGCCATGGCCGCCCCGGCGATGAGGGGGTCTAGCCGCCCCGACGCAGCAAGGGGAATGGCCACTACGTTGTAGCCGAACGCCCAAACCAGGTTGCCCCGGATCGTCCGCATGGTGCTGCGGGCTAGCCGGATGGCATCTGGAACCACGCCCAGGTCGTCCCTGACCAAGATGAGGTCGGCGGCATTGATGGCTACGTCGGTGCCGGACCCGATCGCCAACCCCAGGTCAGCTTGCGCCAGGGCGGGACCGTCGTTGACTCCGTCCCCGACCATGGCGACACGGTGGCCATGGGCCTGGAGGTCCCGGATGATCCGAACCTTCTCTCGGGGGAGCGCCCCCGCGACCACTTCGCGTATTCCCACCTCGGCCGCGACCGCCCGGGCGGTGGCTTCGTTGTCCCCGGTCAAGAGGATGCAGTTGAGGCCTAGCCGCTGCAGCTCAAGAACCGCTGCCGCGGCTGAGGGCTTGATGGCATCGGCGACCGCGACCGCCCCAATCGCAATGCCGTCCCGGGCTACCAGTACCGCGGTATGGCTCATCACCTCCCAGGTGGTGCAGCGCTCGACCATCTGCTTCGGAACGGTGACCCCATGCTGGGCCAGCAGCTGGGCCTTGCCGACCAATATCTGGTGGCCATCGACGGCGCCGCTGGCGCCTAGACCGGGCAGGCTGGAAAAGTCGATCGCCTGGCTGAGATGGGGGAACTCCCGTGCGGCCGCGGCCGCGATCGCTGCTGCCACCGCATGCTCACTGGCTTGCTCTAGAGCCCCAGCGGCATAGAGGAGCTGGCTTCGATCCCCTCCTGGGACGACCGCAACGTCGACCAGGTCCATACGACCCTGGGTGACCGTGCCGGTCTTGTCCAGGACCACGGTGTCCACCGCCTTGGAGGTCTCAAGTCCCTGGTGTCCCTTGAAGAAGATCCCCAACTGGGCTCCCCGCCCCGAGGCGACCCGGAGCGCGGCCGGGGTGGCGAGACCGAGGGCGCAAGGGCAGGCGATGATGAGTACTGCCAGGGCGGCGCTGAAGGCGGATTCGACCGAGCCCACGATCAAGATCCAACCGATGAAGGTGAGGATCGCACCCGCCATCACCGTCGGCACGAAGACGGATGAGATCCGGTCTGCTAAGCGTTGGACCGACGCCTTCTGCAGCTGCGCTTGCTCGACGAGCTCCAGCATCTGGGCCAGCTGTGTGTCGACGCCCACCTTGAGGGCCTGAACGATAAGGCGTCCCGAGAGCACGACCGTGCCGCCCAGCACCTGCTCTCCCACGCCAATCTCGCGCGGGATGGACTCTCCAGTCATGGCGCTGCAGTCGACCGCGGAGTTGCCCAGGACCACCTCTCCGTCGGTCGCGATCGTCTCGCCCGGGCGGACGATGAAGCGATCTCCGCTCCGGAGCTGACTGACTGGCACCCGCCGCTCACCGCCACCGACCTGGAGGATAGCTACATCCTTGGCAGCGACCGCGGCCAATGCGCGCAGAGCGCCGCCGGCTCTCCGCCGGGCCAGGGCTTCGAAGTAGCGCCCGGCCAGCAGGAAGGTCGTGACCCCGGCCGCGACATCGAGGTAGAGCGCACCGCCTGCCTGATGCAGCAACACATAGAGCCCTGACCGCCCCGGTTCGCTGACGTCCCTGAAGAACATCGCGTAGAGCGACCAACTGGTAGCGGCGATGATGCCCATCGAGACCAGGCTGTCCATGGTGGCGGTGCCGTGCCGCGCCGCCTGCAAGGCGGCTCGGTGGAAGGGCCACGCTGCCCAGACCACGACCGGCGCACCCATGGCGATGAAGAGGAATTGCCAGTGGGGGAAGCGCAGCCAGGGCAGCAGCGAGAAGGCCATCGACCACTCGGCCAGGGGCATGAACAGCAGGGCGGCGACCAGAAGGCGACGACCCAGATAGTGGACTCGGCGGTCGTCCTCGGCGGCGTCGTCGGCGGCGCTGTGGTTAGTGCCGGTCAGCTCCGCCCGGTAACCGGCTGACTCCACCTGCTTGATCAAGGTGGCCACCGGCACTTCGGAGAAGAGCGAGACGCTGGCTCGCTCCGAGGCGTAGTTCACTTGAGCCTGCACGTGAGGGAGCTGGTTGAGACTCTTCTCGATCTTGGCGGCACAGGCGCCGCAGCTCATGCCCCGGATTGAGAGCTGGAGTTGCTCGAAGACGGGTGTCTGGCCGCTGCGCCCACCCACCCCGCTCGGCTCTGCCAGAGCCACGCCTGGCGCGCCTTGGGAGGCAGGAGAGGGCTTAGCCATCGCTGGCTCCGACCGGCTGCATCCCTGGTTGGGCCAGACCCGTCGATGCCAGGAGCGCGCCCCGGCGCGCGATGCTGAGCGCGGTCCGAAGGGCGGACCCGGCCCCAATCCGATCGGAGCGGACGCCGTCAGAGGCGATCACGAGGAGATCTACTCTAACGAGAGCCAACCTCGGCGGCGATTGCTGTCCGATCTGGCGAGAGTGATTCCCCGCTGGAATCCGCCTCCGACTACACAGCGAGGGCCTACATGGCAGCCGGCTGCTCGGAACTGGGCCACTCGGCATTAGCGTCGGCGCGAGCCTGGCCTGTCAGCTGAATAGTTGCGGCCACTGCGTCAGCGTGAGCATCAGCATCATGGAAAAGGCGATGGTCAGGTCGCCGTTGCTCCCCAGCACACGCAATGACGGGCGGTCTTCGCGGGTGTCTTCCCCGAAGGGCACCTGGCGGCGGGATGCGCGCGCTATAGCGACCATGAAGGCCACGTAGATGACCAGACAGACGATCGTCGCGGCTGCAACGTTGGTGAAGGAAAACATGTAGGCCATAGAGCCGTTGACGAACACATGCCAGAAGTCGCTGCGCCGGTCGCACGAGTCCCACCTCACAATCAGTCGGATCAGGAAGACCACGGCAAACAGAGCGAACGCGATCACGTAGCCCACCAGCGGTCCGATGGACCCTACAACTCCAATCATGAGTACAGCCATGGCGATCATGCCCAATGCGTGGACAGAGTGGTCGAGGAGATCCGGCAGTGCGTGATAGGCGGCGATGTGTCGACGCTGCAGATAGCGCCAAGTAAAAATGAAGAGGACGTAGGCGGAGAGGATGATGATCAGGATCAGCAGCAGCTCGATGACGGGAGGCCCCAACTGCTTGCTCGAGGAAGGCACCGAGCTGGCGCATCCCGGCATGACCATTCCGGGCATACATTCGGCCTTCATCGCTCAGGTCTTCGCAAACTCCGCATGCTCCCTCGATGTCATCACTGCGATGTGACTATCGTGGTAGAGCATCGCTAGGCAGTCTCTACCCGACTTGGTCGGTGAATGGTAGGCGCGAGATTTATGGCTCACACCCCAGCCCTCGCCACGATCTGAGCCTCGTAGTATTATGGCCAGAGCCAGCGGGGGTAAAGCCTAGGGACCGGGGACCGAAATGCCTGGGATGGGGAGCTACGGGACGGAGACCCTAGGGGGCTTCTACCCGTATATCTTTATCGACCTGCTGATAATCGTGGCCCTGACGTGGCTATTCTTCGGCGCCCAGGTCGGCCTCCGTTTTCTCGACGAACGCCAGGCAATAGCCGATAAAGCCACCTCAGCCGTGGGCAGACTTCCCCTAGCGATTCCGGCGAGAACCTTTCTCCGCCGCGCCATTGGAATTATCTGGATCATCGATGGCCTGCTCCAGGCTCAGCCCGCGATGCCAGGTGGCTTCGCCAAGGACATCGTGGCGCCAGGGGCGATCGGCCAGCCTCACTGGCTAGCCAACCTTCTCAACTGGGAGGTCTACTTCTGGCAGGCACATCCCCTGGACCTTGCGGTCGCCACCGTATTCATCCAGGTCGGCTTGGGTGTAGCCATCCTGGCCGGGGGCGATACCGCGCTTGGCAAGGCTGGTCTCTGGGCCTCGGTCGCATGGGGCTTGTTCGTTTGGGTGGGCGGCGAGGCTATGGGCGGAATCCTGATCTCGGGGGCCACCGAGTTGATGGGCGCCCCCGGAGCTGTGCTGGTCTACGTCGCAGCGGCGGGCCTGCTCCTCGCGCCGATGCGAATCTGGGAAACCGGGCATGTGTATCGCGGTATCAGGATTGGGGTCGGCGCACTGCTCCTGTTCGGAGCGTCCCTCCAGGCCATCCCGTGGGAGGGATTCTGGACCGGGAGCGGACTCAGTGCGATGTTCCGAGCAATGGCCAGCGTGCCCCAACCAGGATTCTTCTCGGGCCCAGTTTTGGCGGTCGCCCACTTCGCCCAGTCCGACCCCGTTCTTCTAAACAGCCTCTTCATTGCGGTAATGGCGGTGCTCGGAGCCGGGCTTCTCTACGGACGGGCGCCCCGGCCCTGGACCGTGGCGACCCTGGTTTGGCTGGCGGTCAGCTGGTGGATCGGTCAGGACTTTGGGGCTTTGGGGAGCCGAACCGCCACCGATCCCAACCTCTCGCCGCTGGTGGCGGTGATGCTGGTCTGCGCTTGGATCGGGACTCGGGCCCAGGCGGCCCCAGCCCGAGTTGAGGCTCTTCCGCCAGCAACGAACTCGATGCGTAGAACCGCGGCACTTGGGGGTTTGCTTGCGATTGCGGTCGCCGTGGTGCCGGTGATGCTCGGGCTTCCAGTAGCCGCGGCGCAGTCGGCCACCATCGAGGCCCTGAACACCGGTGGACCGGTATCGCAAGTGCAGAACCAGAGCCTTCCGGACCTGACTCTGGTGAACCAGAATGGGCGGCTGGTCGACCTAGCGCAGTGGTCTGATAAGGCTGTCGTGCTGACGTTTCTGGATCCGGTCTGCTTCTACCAGTGCCCGATCATCGGTGAGCAGATGGCCGCAGCCGATCACCGCTTGGGTGCGCTTGCCAGCAAGGTGGAGTTCGTTGCTGTTGTCGCCAACCCGATCTACCGCAGTCTCTCGGTGGTACGCGCATTCGACTCGCAACTGCTCTTGAACCGCCTGCCGAACTGGCAGTACCTGACCGGTTCGCTTCCCCAATTGCAGCGCGTCTGGAGCGCGTTCTCGATCCCGATTGAGGTGCCGCGTCTGCAGATGGTTTCCCATCCCACCGTGCTGTATTTCGTCAAGCCAGGTGGGCAAGAGGTGAGCTTTGCGCAGGACTCGGCGCTCAGCAATGCCAGTGTAATCACCTCATATGCGTCGCTGATAGACGAGCAGGTTCGGTCCATCATTTCTCAGTGACCCGGCGCGGACCCAGCCCGCGCCGGCGCAAGTGGGCGCTGCTCCTGGCGGTTCTTTTGATTGGAGTCGCTGCAGTGGCTTTCGGCATACTCGAGCTACCAAGCGCTCCGGTCGCTCCGGCGGTGACGCCCATTCCCAATACCGTTGCTGGTCGCTTGGTCGAGCAGATCGAGACGGTCAGGTACCCAACCGCGCGGGTGGGCTGGGCCGTCGTTCCAACCAAGGTCTACTGGCGCTTGGTACGCACCAATGATGCCGGTGGGCGGTGGATCGATGTCACCCCTCCCGGTGCCGGAACCAATGGCGGCATCGCGGTCACGGTGACGGGGCCGTCGACGGCAATCGTGACCTTCCTCGCCTATCAATACGTTCGCGCGTCCACGTTCGCGATCACGTCAGACGGCGGCGCCGATTGGACGGCCGGAATACTACCCAACGCCGTGTCTGAGGGACCGGATCCCATGTATGCGTTGACCTCCTCGCGGCTGTGGGCGGTGCTAGCCAACGGCGAGGTGTTGGCCAGCAGCAACGCTGGCACCAGCTGGTCCAAGGTACCGTTGCCAGCACTGCCATCAGGCAGTTGCTTGCCGACCTCAGTTTGGTTCACATCGTCGACCAACGGCTGGGTCACCGGCGAATGTCAGGGAGTGGCCGCCATGTGGCACAGCGCCGACTCTGGTGGAACGTGGCAGCCGATCGTCCTCTCCACATCCTATGCGAGTTCCGCCAGCGTGGCCATCGCACCGCCGCAAGCGCCCGCTTCCGGCCCGGTCCTGACAAGCGCGGTCGTGTCCGGCAGCGGTCCGGAGTCGCTGCGGGTCTTTCAACAGTCTTCGACTGGGTGGACATCGGCGCCGGCCTTAGCCCTACCGGCTGGGCGCGTCCTGGTCTCGTTCACCAGCGCCGCAGACGGGTGGGCGCTGGTCGCACCTCGCGCACCTGGTGCCTTGGTTCTCGCTTACCAGACATCGAATGGGGGTGTGAACTGGTCATTCCAGACGACGACGATCCCCGCCGCCGAAGTGACCGCCTTTGACCTGCTCTCGCCCGGGGACGCCGTTGCTCTGACCCAGGTCGGCCGCCAAAACGACCTCTTCGTCTCAGCCAACGGGGGTAGGACTTGGAGTGAGTCGGTGATGGCGGTCTCCGAAGGACCGGTCCCCAAGGTCAACGGCATCACCGGCCAGTGACGGTGCAGGATCGTGCGAGCGGGTGGGCGCGAGCTGAAGTCGCTCGACCCCGCGGTCAGGCTTCGGGTTCGCCGAGATCGCCCGCGTCACCCACAGGTCGCGCCTGCACCAAGAGCCGGATCGGTCGATCCCGGGCGATGTAATCCCAGCCCCAGTTGAGCAGGGTGAACAGCCTCGCCCTGAAGGTGAGGATGTTGGCCAGGTGCACCACCAGCCAGAGCACCCAGCCCACGAAGCCGCTGAACTGGAAGGGCCCGATCTCCGCGATCGCGGAGTTGCGCCCGACGGTGGCCATGATCCCGCGATCGTGGTAGCGAAACTGGCCGACATCACGGCCTTCGATCAGGGCTTGGATGTTTGCCGAGGCCAGCCGCGCTTCCTGGATCGCCACCTGGGCCAGCATCGGCAGGTCATCCAAGGAGGCTAGGTCGCCGATCACCATCACCTCGGGATGTGCAGCCACCTGCAAGCTCCGGCTGACCGGCACCCGACCCATGCGGTCGAGCTCGACGTCGAGATATCCGCCCACCGGAGACCCGCAGACGCCAGCCGTCCAGATCACTGAGGAGGTCGGAATCGTCCGGCCGTCCTTGAGGATCATTCGCTGGCTCTCGATGGACCGGACCGGGCTGTCGAGCAAGAGCTTGACCCCGCGGCGGGCCAGCGATCTCGCCGCAGCCTGGCGCAACCGCGGCTTGAAAGCGCTGAGGATCTGGCTCGAGGCCTCCACCAGCAGCACCTGAGCCCCGGAGATGTCGACGCCCCGGAAGTCCTTGCGCAGCACCGGTTGGATCAGCTCCAGAAGAGCTCCGGCGAATTCGATTCCGGTAGGCCCGCCGCCCACCACCGTGAAGGTGATGAGTTGAGCCCTACGCTCCAGATCCGGCTCCCAGCTGGCCATCTCGAATCGCTGCAGCACCCAGTTGTGGAGCGCCATCGCGTCGGGGAGGTTCTTCAGCCCAAGTGAATGCTCCTTCAGCTTGTCGTTGCCGAAGTAGTTGCTGACGCTCCCGGCCGCTAGGACCAGGTAGTCGTATGGGACTGCCCCCTGCTCGGTGACAACGGACTTTCCGCCAGGATCGATCCCGACCACATTGGCCAGCCTGAAGTCACAGTTGTGGATCCTTCGCACCAGCTTCCGGATTGGCTGAGCGATCTCGGAGGGATCCAGCTGGGAGGAGGCCACCTGATAGAGAAGCGGGGTGAAAAGGTGGTAGTTGTGGTGATCCAATAGCACCACGTCGACAGCAGCGCGCCGGAGATTCCTGGCAAGGGTCAGGCCGGCGAAGCCCGCCCCGACTATCACTATTCGCGGCCGCAGCCGGGTCGTGGTTTGCGGCCCAGAATTGGCAAGGTCTGTGTTGCCGATTTTCCCCTGCCTCCCATGGTTGCCGAGCCCGGACCCTGGTTGAAGGGTAGCCCGACGCTGGTCGGCACCTATCAGAGCTCGGTTGGCCAGGTCCTGCAGTGGAGGAGGGGAGACCCCACGCCCGGCCACTTGGGCCGGGCGTGGGGCAGAACTAGGGTAGGTAACTCAGGCCGCGGGGCCGGTGCCGAGGGTCACCGTGCTGGTGTGGGAGGAGTCGGACGAATCGACCCAGGTCAAGGAGATGCTCTGGCCAGGTCTGGCGCCGGTGAGGACTGATGTCAGGTCGGAGGGAGAGCTGATGGTGTCACCGTTGGCCGAGGTGATAACGTCGCCCGCCACCAGTCCGGCCGACTGGGCCGCGGTGTTGGGAACCACATCGATCACCAGCGCGCCCGAGGAGACAGGGGGTGTGTAGCCGCCGAACCCGCCGAACCCGCCGTTGCCCCCAAATCCGCCACCGGAACTGGTTGGGCTCTCAACTTCGACACCCAGAAAGGCGGGTAGGCCGATGTGGATGGTGCTGCTGGTCTTTCCCTGCTGGATCTGACTGGCGACCGACAGAGCCTCGTTGATGGGAATGGAGAACCCGACCGTCGAGCACGAGTCCCCGGAGGAGCTGCTGTCCTCTGCGGCGGTGTTCATGGCGATGACCTGTCCTGCGGAGTTGGCCAGCGGCCCACCGGAATTCCCCGGGCAGAGTGAGGCGTCGCTCTGAAAGAGGCCGGTCAAATTCTCACTGTCGGAGTTGCCCTCGTCGCTGGCGGTGATGGAGCGATCGAGCCCTGTGATGGCACCACTGGTCACGGTGGGCTTTCCGGGGAGGTCGAGGGCGTTGCCGATGGCCACCACAGCTTCCCCAACCGAAACGCTGGAAGAGTTGCCAGCGCTGATCGTCGAGAGCCCGGAGGCGTTCTGCAACTGCAGCAGCGCCACATCCTGGGTGACGTCATATCCGACCACCTTGGCCGTGTACTTGGTGCCCTCGCCGTCCACTTGAGCGGTGATGCTGGTGGCGCCGTCGATGACGTGATTGTTGGTGAGCACCTCGCCGTTGGAAGTGAGGATCATGCCGGTGCCCGCCGAGGTGGCGTTCTCGTACCCGTCCACCGCGGTGATGTCCACCACGCCGGGGTCGACCTTGGAGGTGACCGCAGAGACGTTCAGCGTTCCCGACTTGGCCGTAACGCCTGAGGAGGCGGCTGGGCTGGGGATGGGCTGGGTAGCCTGCTGGACGCTGGTGGGACTGCCGATTAGGTGGCCGGCAAAGCCGACTCCGACCAAGATCGCCAGGGCAGCACCGGCAGCCGCCAGGCGCCTACCCCACCTCGGTCCGCTAGGCGGCCCAGCTTGGGCAACCCCCCACCCGCCGCCGTTTGGGGGCTCGCCGGTACCGCCCAAGTCCGAGGTCGGGAATTCGTTGGAGCTGGCAGGGACGGGTGGCTCGGAACCCGGGCCGACCGACGATGCTTGCAGCTCCGGGGTTGAGTCGTTGATGTCTTGATTACTGTCCATCTGCTCTGCTACCTAAGCCTTGGAGGGGCAGCACATCGGTTGCGCCCCTGACTTCTGCCAGTCTGGCTCCGTGCGCTTGGATTTTTGTGGGAGGAAGCTGAGAAGACGACGAGAGTTACCAGCGGCCGTCTCGACTATCGGTCGCGCTCGACTACATTGCTCTCGCGTGAGGAGCGGCAGACAGCGTCGCAAGATGAGATGAAGAGAGGGAGTTGATGGCGGAAATCACCCTGTACGGCGCTCCCTGGTGTCCCGATTGCAAGCGCAGCAAGCAATTCCTATCCGAGCACCGGGTGAACTACAAGTGGGTCGACATCGATCGGGACCCAGAGGGGCTCGCCTTTGTCGAGCGGCTGCAAGGCGGTGGACGCACCATCCCCACCGTCGTCTTCGGCGAGGGTGACTATCTCCTTGAGCCTTCCAACGAGGAGCTCGCCAGAAAGCTGGGGCTCTCCCTGAAGGCGGAACGAAGCTTCTACGACCTGGGCATCGTTGGCGGTGGTCCCGCCGGACTGGCGGCGGCCATCTACGCGGCCCGTGAGGGAATGAATGCGATCGTGATCGACCGGAGCGCGCTCGGTGGGCAGTCAGGTGTCACCGAGCGGATCGACAACTACCCGGGATTCCCCGAGGGCGTGGGAGGCGCTGACCTGGCGGATAGGTTCATCGCCCAGGCCAGGCGCTATGAGGTAGAGATGCTCGCCGCGGTCTCCGTCGCCCACCTGGCAAAGGATGGAGAGGACGTGCAAATCACGCTCGGGACCGGACAGGAGCTGGCCACTCACGCCGCAATCCTTGCCCCTGGCTCCTCGTACCGTCGCTTAGGGGTGCCAGGTGAGGATGAGCTAATCGGGGCCGGTGTGCATTTCTGCGCCACCTGCGATGGGCCGTTCTACAAAGGTGCGGAGGAGCTGATGGTGATCGGAGGTGGCAACTCAGCGCTCGAGGAAGGGCTCTTCCTAACTCAGTTCGCCAAGCGGATCCGGGTGTTGCAGCTGAGTCCCCAGCTCAGCGCCTCCAAACTGCTGCAGGACAAGGTCCGCAAACACCCCCAGTTCTCGATTCACACCAACACCGAGGTACGGGAACTGAGGGGAGAGGGCCGGCTGGAAAGCGTGGTGGCCCGGGATGTTTCGAGTGGCGAGGAGCACACTTGGACTCCGGCCGCCGTCTTCGTATTCATCGGGCTCGATCCCAACACCGAGTTCCTCAAGGGCACCGTCGAGCTCGATGAGCGCGGATTCATCAAGACCGATGCCATGTTCCAGACCTCGATCCCCGGAGTGTTCGCTGCCGGCGACGCCCGGGCGGGATCAACCAAGCAGCTGGGCTCGGCGGTTGGCGACGGCATCGCGGCCTTGCTGGTGGCTAGGCGATTTCTCCAGGACCACAACCACCTGGCCGCCAGGCCCTAAAAGGAGCCCCGCAGGAGCGCGGATCCTGCGTCCGAGCTCAGATTCCGGAGCGCTTCTGCTGGTGGTTGCGGTGGAAGCGGAACAGGGAGAGCACGACCCAGGCGATGGCTACCAGCAGAATCAGGTGAAAGAGCAAAGACAGGGCCGGCAGCACCAAGAAGAAGACGACGAAGAGCGCAACCAGGGCCAGCAACACGACCATCAAAGGGTGTCGTAGTAAGTGCATGATGGCCCCCACCTTACGCGTCCTGGCTGGTAATTGCCAGCTGGAACAACTCTCCTGGGACGGTCCCCGGCTGTCGGCTGAGGAGTGGGGGCGCTCCGCCACTATCACCAGAGCGTCATCCAGCTAGTTCAGCGCAGCACCTCGGCTTGCAGCTCGGCAACCTCCTGCTCCTCCTCCTTGTCCGCTGGGGAGGGCTGAGCGTTCGCCGACCGCCTCCTGATTCGGTACATGGCCACCACGCCCAGAGCAGCGGCCAGAGCGCTGCTGACGCCGCCTGTGGCTAGGCCGACCCGGGCGCCGGCGGTTGCGGTGATCCAACCGATCAGGGGTCCGCCGATGGGGGTTGTGCCCTGGAACGCGATCGCCCATAGCGCCATCACCCGCCCCCGCATCTGAGGAGCGGCGGCCAGCTGCAAGGTGGTGTTACCTCGAGCGATGAAGGAGATGCTGGCCCAGCCGACCATGGCCAGGGCGACGTACTCGAGGGTCAGGGTGGGCGCGGAGGCGGCCAGGAACAGCACTACTGCGAACACCCCGGCCGCGATCGAGACGCCTCGAAGGCCAACTCGCCCCCGGGCGGCGGTGACCAGGCCACCACCAACGGCTCCCACCCCCATGGAGGCGGTCATGAAACCGTAGGCTCGGGCGCCGCCATGAAAGGTGTGGCTGGCGACCACCGGCAGAACCACCTGGAACTCGTAGGCGAACGTGCCCACCAGGGCCATCATCAGCAGCGGGACTGCCAGCTCCGGTACCCCAGCTACGTAACGCAAACCGGCCCGCAGCTGCCCCTTGGCTCTGGCGGTGGGCGCGCTGGGATGGAGCTGGGACCGCTTCATGGCCAGCAGCGACACGACCACGGCGACAAAGCTGAGCGCGTTGAGGATGAAGCAGGTACCTATCCCCACCGAGACGATCAGCAACCCAGCGATGGCCGGACCCACTGCGCGAGCGACGTTGACCATCACCGAGTTGAGGCTGACCGCGTTGCGGAGGATCTCGGGACCGACCATCTCCATTACGAAGGCCTGGCGAGCTGGATTCTCGAAGGTGTTGTTGAGGCCGAGAACTACCGCCAGGAGCGCGATTTCCCAGAGCTGCACCACGTGAGCCAGGGTCAGGACGCCCAGGACAAGGGCCTGGACTCCCATCAGCGATTGCAGGATCACCATCAAGCGCCGCTTGTCGACCCGATCGGCGACCACGCCGCCGTAGGCGCCGAGGAGCAGTACCGGTACGAACTGCAACGCCACCACCAGCCCCAGCACTAGGGCGGAGTGGGTGATGGTGAGCACCAGCCACGACTGCGCGGTCGTCTGCATCCAGGTGCCGATCAAGGAGGTGGACTGGCCGGCGAAATAGCGACGGTAGTTGGGGACCGCGAGGGCGGCGAAGGTGACTCGGGTGACCCGGAGAACCTGGCTCAAATCCTCAGCGGCCCTGGTCTAGCAGGGATTCAGCCAGGGCCTCGAGGGCGGGCAGTGCCTCCACCAAGCGTTGGCGCTGAGGTGCGGGCAGGGCCTGAAACCTCTGCCCCAAGGCGTCGTTTCGCTCGGCCAGGATGCGCCGCTGCAACCTCCGACCCCGGTCAGTGGCCACCAGCAAGGCGGCCCGCCCATCTCGGGGGTCAGCTCGGCGAGCGACCAATCCGTCCCGGCTGAGCTTGGCGGTGATCCGCGAGAGCATGGTCGGGTTGATGCCCTCGAGCTGAGATAGCTGGGCTGGGCGGATCGGGCCGCGGCGAACCACGGTGGCCAGTACCGACAACTGGGTGGGGGTGAGGCCGGCCCCGGCTTGGGTTGGTCTCAGGCGGCGGGAAATCTTGCCGATCAGGCTGCGCAGGGCGGCGGCTGGCTCGATTCCAGCCTGGCTTTCGGTTGCCATGATGTGCCTAGAAATAGTTGCTTGCTGGCAAGCATTATAGCCGCGCCTCTGCTGCGTCGGCGAAGGGACTTGTTCGGTGACGGTGACGGTAAGGGGGGAGGGGCCAACAGCGTTCGGGTTTCCCGAATATTGAACAGGAAAGTGCGATTTCCTCTGGGATTGTGCGATCCTCATAGCGGGTAGGGATGGTGTTCATGGGGCTGAAGTTGACAGCAAAGCTGAGCCCGTCTGACGCAGCCGTCTCCAACCGCGACCGCGCCGTGACCGCTGTCGCCGGTCGCCGCGGCGGCAGGCTTTCGCCTCCTTTCGAGTTGCCTCTGGAGCAGGCCATTGCTCTGGCTCAGTTCGGAGCTGCTGGGATACCGGAGGCCAAGCTGCCCCAGCGGCTGCGGGCCTCTGCCGAGGAGGCGACCAGGATCAAGCAGACCTTGCTGCGCAGACGGCTGATCCGGCGCGACCCGCCGGGGCGGCCCCGGGCATCGACCCGGCTTTACCTGACCGAACGCGGCAAGCAGGGCAGCACCTGGCTGGACACGCTCCAAGCGTCCTTGCCGCCCGCAGTCTTCGACGCCGCGGACCTCCGACGCGCCGGACTGAACGGCTTCCAGGCGGTGGAACGGGGCTCGGAGAGTGGCGGCGATGCCCAAGCACAGGGGCCGCTGGCCAGATGGCGCCAATGGTGGCGGGGGGAGGAGCCGGCCGAGCTGCCCCTCGGCTTGACCGAGCCGGCACCCGAACCATCGGTGTTCGAGCGCGGGTTGCTCAGCGTCTGGGTGGGAACGGCACTGTTCCTGACCGCGGTGGTGGTGGGGCTGCTGCTCCAGACCGAGAGGTCAGGATTGGTTGCGCTGGGCGTCGGCGTTCTGGTGGCACTGGTGTTCTTGAGCCGCGCCGCCTTTCTGCTCCTCCGGCAGGCGAGAGATCGAAGGAGCGCCCGCAGAGCCGCGCGGGCGGCCGAGCAGGCGCGCGCGACCGGCGCCGTGCGCGGCTCGCGACGGCACTCTCGCCGCCTTTTGGAGTAGCCGTCTGCGGATACTCTGAGTCGGATCTGCGGGGGCGCCGCTGTGAAATTCGACAAAACCTGTTGACTTTGACATGATGGAGTGGCCGTGATAGACGCCAGCCGGGTCTTCAGCTTCCCCAACCCTGTCAACGAGGTGGCGGCGCGCACCGTGGCCGGTTGCGTGGCCATCATCGGAGTCGTCGCGATCGCGGCCCAGCTGCCCTGGCTCAGCGCGGTGCTGGCGGCTGGATTCCTACTTCGGGTGGCGAGTGGCCCCACCTTGAGCCCGCTGGGACAGCTGGCGACTCGCGTGGTCGCCCCGCGGTTGGCGCCTCCCAAGCTGGTGGCGGGACCGCCGAAGCGTTTCGCCCAAGCCATGGGCGCGGTGATGACAGTCACCGTGACCATCACCTATTTCGGCTTTGGCCTCACCACGGTGACCTACGTCCTGCTGGCCGCCATGGTCTTGGCCGCCACCTTGGAGTCGGTATTCGCTCTCTGCCTGGGCTGTCGGATTTTCGGCGTCCTGATGCGGGCGGGAGTGATCCCGGAAGATGTGTGCGCCGCCTGCGCGGACATCTGGAGCCCGGCGGCGCGAGAGCTCCGGGCCAGGTCGGCAGTGGCATCAGGGCAAATCGAGTCCTAACCCGCCGGCGCTGATATCGGCGAGGTGAGGGGAGCCAGGAGGATGGTTGGCTGGGCTTTGGGGGCGGGACGTATCGCCATAAGCTTGCGCAGCACCGACCCCGCTCGCTAGCGTCGCCGCAGTGCGCCATCTGCCCATCTTCAACATCCGAATTCGCAGTCCCCGCCTAGAGCTGCGCTTACCCGATCTGGAACTGCTCGACGAACTGGCCAGCCTGGCCGCTGCTGGGATCCATCCACCCGAGACCATGCCCTTCGGGGTCCCCTGGACCGACCAGCCCTCGCCTGAGTTGGAGCGCGCCACCGTTCGCTACCACCTGCTCCAACTCGCCACCTGGTCGCCGTTGGCGTGGAACTTCAACCCGGTCGTCCTGCACCAGGGGAAGGTGATCGGCAGTCAGGGCATTAATGCCACCAACTTCGTGGTCACCCGAAATGTCACCACCGGGTCTTGGCTGGGCCGGGCCTATCAGGGCCAAGGGCTGGGCCGAGAGATGCGGGCGGCGATCCTGGAATTTGCCTTCTCGGGGTTGGGAGCCGAAGTTGCTCTCAGCAGCGCATTTCACGACAACGCGGCCTCACTCCGGGTCTCGCGAGCACTGGGTTATGAGGACAACGGGGAGGCGATTGTGGAACGCCGTGGTCTGCCTGCGGAGCAGATCCACCTGCGACTCACGCGCGAGCGCTGGGAACACAGTGATCGTCCCCAGGTGGAGCTGGAGGGGGTTGAAGCCTGCCGAGAGTTCTTCGGCGTCTAGCGTCGTGAGAGGCGGCGGGCGCAGAGACCCGAGCCAGGGTCTCCTGGTCCTGAGCGCGAATGACGTCGCGGCTGTCTTGGAGGGCCTCGACTTGCTGGGGCCCCTGGCGGAGGCGCTGATGAGCTACAGCGCGGGGGCGGCGCAGTCTCCGCCTCGGGCGGCGGCCACGGCCGACAGCGGCTGGCTGGGCGCGATGCCAGCCTTCCTGCCTCAGGTGGCGCTTGCGGCCAAGGTCATAACCGTCTTCCCCGCCAACCCCGTGCAGGGCTTGCCGTCGCATCAGGGAGTCGTCGCCCTCTTCGACGACGACAACGGTCGCCCTCTCTGCGTCATGGATGCCCGCAACACCACCGCCTCGAGGACGGCAGCCGTGTCGGCGCTCTCGGTGAGGGAACTGGCCCGTCCGGGGTCGCGGGTCCTCACCGTGTTGGGATCCGGGGAGCAGGCTCGGGCTCATCTGCGCCTGGTCCCGACCGTGAGGGTTTTCTCGGAGGTGCGGCTGGGGGCACGAAATCAGCGCCGGGCCGAGGCGTTGGCGGCCGAGCATCCGGGGTGCCTTGTAGCCCGGTCGTTCGAGGAGGCAGTGAGGGGAGCCGATGTCGTGGTTTGCTGCACCGACTCCCCGGAGCCCGTGGTTCAGCTCTCCTGGCTGAGCAGGGGATGCCACCTGGTCTCGGTTGGGATGGGCCGGGAGGTAGACGAGTTCACCCTTCGGGAGGGGCACCTCTTCGCGGAGTGGCGGGGTGCGGCCAGCGCCCCACCTCCGGCCGGTGCCCTCGAACTGCAAGGCATGAACCCTGACGCGGTCACAGAGCTGGGGGAGGTGCTGGCGCACGTCCAGCCGGGCCGACTCTCGTCAGCAGAGATCACCGTGTTCAAGTCCACTGGTCTCGGAGTCGAGGACGCGGCGGTGGCGAGGGTGGTCTACGACGCGGCCCGCGGTCGGGGCCTGGGATCCGCCGCCCCCTTCTAAGCCGGGACGTCGAGAGCGACGGCTGGCTCGCCGCTTGCCATCGACCGCATCACTCCAGCGCCAGTTCGGCCTCGTCGAGCAGGCGGGCTCGGAGGAAGCGCTCGGTGTCCTCCAGGAGGTCGGCGAAGATGCGTCGCAGGATGGGATCTAGATCCTCGCGAGCTAGGTTCTCCTGGCAGCACACCACCAGCTCCGGAGAGGGAGGGATGGATGGGGGTAGCCAATTGCCCAGGTTGACCGCGAACTCGCCGCCGCGGTTGGCCAGAACGTCGTCAAACATCTGAGGCCACTGGCTGACGTAGGGGGCCAGCAGTTCCTCGTGCCTCACACCAGCTAGGCCGCTGCTGATGTTTCTGGCGAGCTCAACCGTGATGTCCGGCGAGGTCAGCCGTGCAAAGGCCGCCGCCTTGGCTGCGGCGGTGGGACGGGCGGCCCGGGCCGCCTCGGCGCGCACCAGGCCGGTCGAGCTGGGATCGGCAGCCAGCGCCTGCCGGATCTCGGGCTCGTCGGCGGCCCCGCGGGCGGCCAGAGACTGGACTAGGAGCCAGCGCAGTTCGGCATCCACGGAGATCCCGAGAGGCACATCGCGGCCGTCGAAGAAGCCGCGACAGAGCTCCACCTGGACCTCACTGGCGGCCAGACCGACAAAGGCGCGGAGCCAGACCATCTGCTCGTTGCTGCCAGGCTCGCATCGGGTCATGGCCTCCCAGGCCGCTTTGGCCAGGCCCTCCTCCAGCCCGAATCCCCGGCGGGGTGCTCCGTAACGCCGGGTGGCGGTCCGGAAATTGGCTAGGACCGAGGTCACCAGGGTGGTATCGGCCTCCCTGGCGATGTGCCTGGCCACCATCCCCGAGAAGCGATGGGCTGGGAGCTCCAGGTCGCGGACCATGTCCCAACTTAGGTCCCAGATCAGGGCCCGGGCCAAGTCGTCGGTCACTGAACTCAAGTGCTGCTCGGCGGTCGTCAGTGAGAGCGGGTCCAGGCGGAGCTTGGCGTAGGTGAGGTCGCCGTCGTTGGGCAGGAGCAGAGCCGGCCGGGGCGTTCCCACCAGCTCAGCCACCTCGGTTTGAGGTCCCTCAATGTCGAGTTCAACGCCCCCGACCCGAACCAGCTCCTGGCCGGCCCAATCGAATCTTCCCAGCCGGATCCGATGGGGCCGCAACACGGGCTGGGCCTGGGGCGCAGTCTGGGCCACGGTCGCTCTCAAGATCCTCCCTCCCGGCTCCTCACCCTCGGTCTCGATCTCGCAGCGAAGGCGGTTGATCCCCACCGTGGCCAGCCAGGCTTCGGCCCAGGTCCAGACATCCCTACCCGAGATGGCCTGGAGCGCGCCCATCAGGTCGGCGAACTCGGCATTGCCGCAGCGGTGCTGGGTGAGGTGCGAGTTGATGGCGGCGAAGAAGTTGTCCTCGCCCACCCAGGCCATCAGCTGGCGGAGCGTTGCCGCTCCCTTCTCGTAGGTGATGCGATCGAAGTTACCGCGGACCGCTTCGACATCCGGCACCTTGGTGACAATCGGGTGGGAGCTCTTGAGCTGATCCTCACTGCGGGCCATCGACTTGTAGATGGTCAGGAACGACACCCAGGCGTCGGTGTAGGCGGTTGCCCGGTCGACCGCGAGATTGGACATGAGGCTGGCGAAGCTTTCGTTCAACCAGAGGTCGTCCCACCAGCGCATCGTCACCAGGTCCCCGAACCACATGTGGGCCATCTCATGGAGGATCAGGTCGGCCCGGATCGAACCCTGCCTGGTGGTGGCTCGACCCCGCCAGAGCACCTCGTCGGTGATGGTGACGCAGCCGGGAGATTCCATCGCCCCGTTGACCTTCTCCGGGCAGAACACCTGGTCGTACTTGGCAAAGGGGTAGGGGATCTGAAAGACCTGCTCAAAGTAGTCCAGCCCCTGCGCGGTGATCAAGAAGAGCTCATCCGAGTCCAGATAGGGCGCCAGGGACTTGGCGCAGTAGAGACCCAGCTGGGTGGCGCCGCGCAGTCCCTCCACCTTGTGGAAGGGGCCAGCGGCAAGGCCGATCACGTATGGGGCCAGCGGCATCGTCGCCGGGAAATCCCACCATCGGGTGCCGTCGTTGGGATCCGGCTCACCAGGCTGGCCCGGCTCCGCCGACACGACCGACCAGTCCCCGGGAGCACGCACTCGAAATCGGAATGTGCCCTTGAGGTCGGGCTGGTCGAAGCACGGGAAGGTGCGGTGGGCCTCGTAGGGCTCGAAATCGCTGTAGATGTAGACGGATCCATCGACGGGATCGGTGCTGCGATGGAGGCCCAGGCCGGTGTGGTCGTAGCTGGCCTCGCCTACGACCCTGATCGAGTTGTTCTCCTCCAGTTCGGGAAGAGCGATTCGGTGGCCGTCATAGGCTGAGGCAGGTAGTTGCCTGCCATTCCAGAGGATCTCCTTGATGCTGGCCACCTCGGCCTCGATGAATGTCCGCGCCCCTGGCTGCACCGCCTTGAAGTCGATGCGAGCATCGAAGCTGAGGAGTTCGTCGCCTCCGGTGAGATCCAATTCGACCAGGTACTCGATGCTGCCGATCATCTGGGACCGCTGCCGGGCGGCCGACTGGGTCAACGAGGCGGCGGCGGGCATCCGCCGCAGTTTAGCTGGGCGCCATCTCCAGTTCGGCCGAGGTGGTGTTGCCAGCTCGCAGGGACCCGGCGGGGCTGGCCGCTAAGGTGGGCCTAATTCAGATGGACTCCGGCCCCCTTCCGTTCGAGCGCCCTGGAGCTCGCACCAGGCCCGGCCTCGCCCTCGGCTACTGGGGGGCGCGACCCCCGGAGGACGCCTCCCAACTGGTGGCGGAGGCGCAGCGACTCGGCTTCGACTCGATCTGGACGTCGGAAGCCTATGGATCGGATGCGCTCACCCCTCTGGCCTGGTGGGGCAGCCGGACCAGGGGCATGCGCCTCGGCACCGCCGTGGCCCAGATCCACGCCCGAACCCCGGCTGCCACCGCCATGGCCGCCGCCACCCTGGACCACCTCAGCGGTGGGCGCTTCGTCCTTGGGCTGGGAGCCTCGGGACCCCAGGTGGTCGAGGGCTGGCACGGAGTGAGCTTCCGAGAGCAGCTGCAGACGACCCGGGAATATCTGGAAATCGTCCGGCGGATCCTTCGTCGCCAGGGGCCCCTTGAGTTCGCAGGCGAACGTTACCGCCTGCCTCTGCCGGGAGGCCGGGGTAAGCCCCTCGTCCTGACCGTGCATCCTCGGCGAGCCGACCTGCCCATCTGGCTCGCGGCCGAAGGTCCCAAGAACACCAGCCTGGCCGCCGAGATTGCCGACGGCTGGCTGGCCGGCTTTCACGCGCCGAGAGCTTCGGACTGGCAGCGGCGCGCACTGGCGGATGGCTTCGCCCGGCGGGATCCCAGCCTGGACCCCTCGAGCTTCGAGGTCGCCGCCAGCCTCTTTTTGGCGGTGGACGATGACCTCGAGCGGGCTGCCGACCGCTTCCGTCCCATGCTGGCGCTCTACCTCGGGGGCATGGGCGCCCCGCAGGAGAACTTCCACTTCGACCTCTTCTGCCGGATGGGTTTGGAGGCAGATGCGACCCGAGTGCGCGATCTCTACGTTGGCGGCGATAAGGCGGCGGCGGTGGCTGCGGTCTCGACCCGGCTGGTGGAGGAGGTGGCGTTGGTAGGGCCCCTGGCCAAGGTTCGCGAGGAGGCCGAACTCTGGAGGGGGTCACTTCCCAAGCTCCTGCTGATGGGCGGGCCAGTCGAACAGCTGCGTACCGCTGCGGAGGTCTTTGGATAGATGTGCGTGCCCAGGGCCGATGCCCCCGGTTTCAGCCAGCCTCTGGGCCGGGGTCGGCCGGAGGCAGCAGCCACTGTGCCAGGTAGGGGAGCTCGCGGTGGCGGCTGTCGTGGTCGAGGCCATAGCCGACCACGAAGCCAGGTCCCTCCAGCCTGAAGCCGACGTAGTGGGGATGCACCGGCAACACCCGGGCGGCGGGCCGGTCTAGCAGGGCGCAGATCTCGAGCGTTCGTCCGGGAGCGGTCAGGTGGTCGACCATCGCCTGAATGGTCCGGCCGGCGTCGACGATGTCGTCGACGATGATCACCGGCCCTTCCTCGGGCAGGTTGACCCGTCCCAGGGCGCTGATCACCGGCTCAGTGACCGCATGGTCCCCGCGATAGCTGGTGGATTGGAAGAACTCCATTCCCAGCACGTCCACCTCGTACTCCCAGAGCTGGCGGATGAGGTCGACCGCGAAGACGAATCCACCTCGCATCACCACCACCAGCGCTACCGGGACGCCGCGGTGCGCTGTCGCGATCTCCTGGGCGATGGCGCGCACCCGGTCTTGGATCTCATCTGGAGTGGCTATCTGCCGCATGTTTAGCGCAGCGGGATCGCGGCGATCGGTCCAGAAGGCGGGCTGATATGCCGGCCCGCTGGCCGGGACCAGCAGGGTGGGAGCCGCCATGTGGCCAGCTTCGGCCCCGGCCATCGCGCGTGGCCTCAAGTCCGACTCAGTTCCCTCCAAACCGGCGGCTCAGCGGCGGCGCCCCGTCGTGCACGGCCGTGGAGCAAGTATCGGCGATCGAATCCTGCCCTCTGCTGGAGATGAGGTGAGGTCGGAGGCCGGCGAGGAGGAGGCGCCCGCTACTTCGAGGAAATCTTCGCCATCAGGGAGCGCAGCTCGTCGGCGTGCTCTTCCTCGTCCGATAGCAGTCCCTCCATCACCCTGCGGGTGGTGGGGTCGGCCTCGCCTAGCCAACGGATGATCTCCTGATAGCTGGCGATGGCAATTCGCTCGGCCACCAGATCCTCCTTCATCATGTCCATCAGGGACTGGCCCTCGGCGTACTCGGTGTGGCTGCGCTTGGCCAGGACCGCCGGGTTGAGGTCGGGCTCCCCACCCAGCTGCACGATCCGCCGCGCGGCCCGGTCGGCGTGGCTTCGCTCCTCGTTGGCGTTCTCGAGGAACTCGTCCTTCACCGTCTCACCGTCGATTCCCTCGGCCACGTAGTAGTGGCGCATGTAACGGAGCACGCAGACGATCTCGGTAGCCAGAACTTCGTTGAGAACCTTGATCACTCGGTCGCGATCGGCGCCGTAGGCGGACGTGATCGGGCCCTGATCCATATGGACGCGGGCCTGCTCGCGAATGGTGTCGATCTGCAGTACGAAGTCGCCGCTCATCCACATCCTCCTTTGAGATTCGCTGCGCAAGCTGCCGGCGAGCCCGGTGTCCGGCTGCCGCTTCCGCCAAGACGTCGGCTCCGGCCCCACCAGCAACTCTAGGCGCAGCCAAGAGCGCAGAGGGTTATGGCGTTGGCGGACCACCCTGGACTGATCCTTGGGTGAGCGCTCGGTTGGGGTCGGCTGAACCTAACCCGATGCTGGGAGGCCCCCGCCGCCAGTGCTCAGGAAGCTCGCAGGCCCGCCAGGGACCGGGCGCTGGACCCGAATCCCGGCCGATCGGTGAGTTGGTCGGCTGGGACCGGTCGCCCGATGAAGTAGCCCTGAGCCAGATCGCAGCCCATCCCGGTGAGCACCGTCAGAGTCGCGTTGTCCTCGATTCCCTCGGCCACCACCCGCAGGCCCAGAGCGTGTCCGAGATCGATGGTTGCCCGCACCAGCGCCGCGTCGGTCGCCTGGCCGGTCCCCAGCCCGGTGATGAAGGTGCGGTCCAGCTTGAGCTCGCTCACCGCGAGGTTGCCCAGGTAGGCCAGCGAAGTGAAGCCGGCTCCGAAGTCGTCCACTGAGACGCCGATGCCCAGGCCGCGGAGTTGGGCGATGACCGACTTGCAGCGCTCGAAGTCCCGGACGATGGTGGTCTCGGTGATCTCCAGGATCAGGAAGGATGCCGGCACCTCGTGACTGAGCAACTGCTCTCTAACCAAGTCGATGAACTCGGCGTCGAGAAGGTTTGTGATCGAGATATTGACCGAGACGGTGAGATCGTGCCCCGACGCCCGCCAGGCGGCGCATTGATTGAGGGCCTGGTCGAGGACGATGGTGGTCAGCGCCCGCATCAGCCCCGCTTCCTCGGCGAGGGGCAGGAAGTCCAGGGGCGGAACCAGGCCCAAGCGGGGATGAGGCCAGCGCAGGAGCGCCTCGACCGTGGTCACCATCCGGGTGCGCAAGTTGAGCTGCGGTTGATAGTGGAGCGCGAATTCCCCCGCCTCGACCGCGACTCGCAGCTCATCGACCAGGCGCAGCCGATTGCCCTCGTCGTCGATCTCCGCGTCGTACATCTCGAAGGGAGCGCCGCTCAGCTTGGCCCGGTACATGGCCAAGTCGGCGCAGCGCATCAGACCCGCGCTCTCTTCGGCATCGCGGGGGGCCACCGCGATCCCGATGCTGGCGCTGATGCGCACGCTCACCGCGTCCAGATGGAAGGGAGCGGTCAGTCGTTCCAAAAGCCGTTCGGCCACGCTCTCCGCGTAGCCGGCGTCGCCCCCGGTGATGATCACTCCGAGCTCATCGCCGCCGACCCGGACCAGCACATCGGTGCTGCGCAGGGCTCCCTTGAGACGGGGCCCGAGCTGGCGCAGGAGTGAGTCGCCGGCGGAATGCCCGAAGGAGTCGTTGATCTCCTTGAAGTGGTCGAGGTCAACAAAGAGGAAGGCGAGCGGCATGTCAGGGGTGCCGGGATCGCGGCGATCCGCGAAGTAGGCATCCAGCAGGTTGAAGAGCTGGCGGCGATTGCCCAGACCTGTCAGATGGTCGGTCACTGACTGCCGCTGGCGTTCATCCGTGAGCACCCGCAGCCGCCGTACCGAAAGTCCCGCCCGGACGCTAGCTGTGATCATGGTGGCGCTGGCGAGCCCCAAAGCCACCGCCGACACGTGGTGCATGGTGCCGAAGAAGAGGATGGCCAGCCCGCAGAAGGTGCCCAGCCCGGGAAGAAGGAATCCCGGCGTCCTTTGGGTCACCAGGATATTGGTCGGGCCACGTCGCATCCACATGGAGGCGGAGATCAGCAAGATGGCGGTCGGCCATGCCACCGAGTTGGCGATGTTGGCCACCGACGAGTTCTGATTTCCCAACTGCACCAGGTTGAAGGAGTCTCCGATAACGACCACGCTGCAGGCCGCGGCCAGGACCAGCCACTGGAGCTTGGGACGGCCGGGGAAGGTAGCGGTCGCTCCGATCACCAGGGCAAGGAGCAGCAGATCCCCGACCGGGTAGGCCAGGTTGACGGCGACACCCAGAGAGCTGTGTGCCAGTGATGTGTGGGCGAAGGAGCTGGCGATGGAGCTGAAGAGGAAGGCGGCGCAGACTGCGGCGGCGCCCAGTCCTGCGGTGATGCCGTCGAGCCACGTGGCTGGCACCAGTTGTCCCGCCTCCTTACGGAGGATAAGAACGAGTCCTACATACGCGAGCGGATAGAAGAGGAGGTAGAAGAGATCGCAAAGCTGGGGACTGGCAACCTTGGGCGTCGCGGTGAGAATGGCGTCGCCGAAAGCCCAACAGAGAACCGCCAGACCGAGGACCACGGGGATGGTTCGCTCCCGGGCTCGAGCCAGACCCAGGCCGATGCACAGTAGCGCCGCCAGAAACTCAAACGCTACCGGCGGCCAGGTGCTGACAACGTTCTCGGCGGGAGCCGGCACAACGAAAAAGGAGAGATAAAACGCGATCAGGGCGAGCCCCATCACCCCGTAGATCGTCCAGACCAGCCCGAGGCTGCGTCTCTGGCCGCCGAGATCTGCCCCGCGCCGGACTAGGGGAAGTGCGCTGAACACGTCTGCAGCTTAGGTGGGGGCCGGTTCACACCTAGTGACGAGGTCGGGACAACACCGAAACAAGCCTTTCACCGGGGCCCCCGGCTAGGGAATCGAAGTCGGCCCAAAGTGCGGACAAGCAGCGGCTCGGTAGGCCATCCACCGCGATCCGGCCGCCGGGCGGAAGCTCGCGTCAGCGTCGCTTGTCGCGTGAGCTGGACTTCTTAACCCCCTGGACGGCGCCCTTAATGCCCTCCTTGGCATCGTTGACCTTGCGCTTGGCCTTCCCGGTCGCTTGCTGGGCCCGGCCCTCGTTGGTCAGCTTCTTGTTGCCAACTGCCTTGCCCACGGTTTTCTTGATGGTGCCCTTCGTCTCATCGGCGGTTCCTGCCATGACGTCTCCTCATGAGCCTGCCGGCGACTGAACGCTGACCTACGCCTGCACGTGATTGCATCAACGAGGCTTGTTGGCGCCCGTTTCACTTTCCAGGGCGGCAGCGCTAGTCGACTCGACTGAGTCCGGCTAGAGTGAAGGCATGAGGCTCAGCGCTAGAAATCAACTGCCCGGCACAGTGACTCGCGTGGACCTTGGCGCCGTGATGTCGATGGTGGTGATCCGCCTGACGGGGGGAGAGGAGGTGGTCGCGGCGATCACCAAGGACTCCATCGAAAGCCTTGATCTCAAGGTGGGCGACTCGGTACTGGCCGTCATCAAGGCGACCGAGGTGATGGTCGGCAAGGACTAATCGCATCGCGATCCTGAGCCGTGGCCGGACGATTTGCGCAGGTCGACAGGACCGGCATTTGGCTCCCGTCCTGGGCGTCGCCCCCGCGCATATGCCTGCTGCGATGCGGAAACGGCGAACCTGGAGAGCCAGGTCGGCGTTATATTGCCCCGTACGGATCTGACGGCGTGGGGCCGGGAGCCGTGCGGACGGCCGGAAAGGGCCGTGCGGAGCGAAGGAGGCATAGATGCCCACTGCAACGTGGCGCGGCACCGTCAGCTTCGGCTTGGTGGCGATCCCGGTTCGCATGTACAAGGCGACCGAGTATCAGCGGGTCTCATTCCGCTTGCTCTGCCAGTCCTGCGGCAGTCCGATTCAGAACCGCCGCTGGTGCCCTAACGAAGAGAAGCAGATTGGCTGGAACGACGTAGTGCGGGGCTTTGAGGTGAGTCGGGATGATTACGTCGAAATCACCGACTCCGATCTGGAGCACCTACCGCTGCCGAGTACCGACACCATCGATATCACCGAAGTGGTCGACGACAGCGAGATCGACTCGGCCATGTATTTGGACCAGGCCTACTTCTTGGAGCCGGAGCCCGCAGGGGTACGCCCCTACTTCCTGCTCAAGAAGGCGCTGGAGACAAGGGGACGCAGTGCGGTGGGCAAGCTGGCTATTCGGGAGCGGGAACATCTCTGTCGCCTCTCGCCCCGGGAGCACGTGTTGGTTCTCAACACGCTGCACTGGCCGGATGAGATTCGCTCCAGCGAGTCCCTGCGCCTCCCCGAGGCGGACGTAGAGATCCGCAAGCGCGAGCTGGATATGGCCCTGGCGCTGATCGACAACCTCACCGCCGCCTTCGAGCCCAGTCGTTACAAGGACGAGTACCGGGAAGCGCTGCTCCAAGTGGTGGAAGCCAAGCAGGCCCACAAGCGTCTTCCCGAGCGGCGGGCGCCGGCACGAGACGACAACGTCGTCGACCTGATGGCGGCGCTCAAAGCGGCGGTGGCACAGACCAACGGTAGTCGTCGAAACGGGACTGCAAAAACGAGACCCAGCAAGTCCGCTGCCGCCGCGCCGACGTCACGCGTCGCTCGGCAACCGGCTCAGCGCCGCAAGGCCTCTTAAGCCGCAGCCGCCGGTCCTGACGGGACGGAGCTGCTGTCTATGCCGTGGGGATAACTCTAGGGAGGACCTACAGAGAGGGCCCCCGTCCCGGACGCATCGAGGGCTCGTAGAGACTCCAGCACTCCGACTGACCCTTCGCGGCATACATGGCTGCGTCGGCGCAGCGCAGGAGTTGTGCCGGGTCCTCGCCGTGCGTGGGATACATTGCCACCCCCACGCTCAGGCCGACGAGGGCGCCCTGGCAGTTGTCAAGCGGCGACTGGAATGCCCCGCAAATCTTGGCGGCGAGAGCGATGGCCCGTGCAGCGTTTATGCGCCCCCCAACCACGATCGCAAACTCGTCCCCTCCGATCCGGCCCACCGCGTCGGATTCGCGCACCGTCGCCTGAAGCCTGAGGGCGACCGCCCTGAGGACGTCGTCGCCGAACTCGTGGCCATTGGCGTCGTTCAGGGCCTTGAACCCGTTGAGGTCGATCATCATGACGGCGATCTCAGTCCTTGTCCGCCGGGCGGTATGGATCGCCATGCGCAGGCGGTCATCGGTGAGCTCGCGGTTGGCGAGGGAGGTGAGTGAGTCGTGGGTGGCGCGATACTCGAAGGTCGCCGGCTCGGAGTTGACGCCAACTGGGCTTAGCTGCTCCAGGTCCAACCGCTCGGCGAACTCCCCCAGACACCGGCCCACCGCGCTTAGGAGGTCGACGAGGCCTTCCTCTGGAGCGTAGTGGGTTGAGGTCAAGAAGCTGAACGCCGCCCGGCCCTCGGCTGGAGTCGGCACCGGGAAGCCCACGGCGCCGTTCTCGGTGAGCAACTCGAGCCCGGGAGTCTGGATCGAAGCCAGCTCGGTGCCGCCGCCCAGTACGATCGGCACCTTGTTGCGGAGCGCCGCGCTGGGCACGCTGTCTCCGGTGGAGATTCCGCCGCCGGCGGCGCCGCCCCAGGTCC
>Ga0207416_1001731_pt1 | contig 26903 bp, 20 predicted proteins | sample PaiPotPPM11metaG_FD_184107 | JGI IMG/M metagenome (GOLD analysis project Ga0207416, IMG submission 184107) | Iron sulfur acid spring bacterial and archeal communities from Banff, Canada, to study Microbial Dark Matter (Phase II) - Paint Pots PPM... ... | reverse complement strand
GCGCTCGAGCAAGGGCGGCGGAATGACTCCGGTCAGCGCGCTGATCAAGGCCAAGCAGATATACACCTCGCCGATCATCAGCCATTACAATCTCTTCCGGTCGCTCGAAATCAACGGCAACGTGAAGCCGGGGCACGGTAGCGGCGAGGCGATCGCGGCGATGGAGCAGATCGCGAAAAAAGTCGATCCGCCGGGCGTTAGCTATGAATGGTCGGGCCTAACCTTGGATGAGATCGCCTCCGGGTCGCAGAGCGCTCTGATCTTCGCGCTCGGCCTCGTCTTCGTGTTCCTGGTCCTCTCGGCGCAGTACGAAAGCTTCGTGGATCCGCTGATCGTCATTCTTGCCGTCCCGGCCGCACTGCTCGGCGCCTTGCTCTTTATGAACTACCGTCTGCTCATGGGCCACCTGGGCTTCCCGTTCATCCTTCTCGCGGGCGATCCGTCGCTCTCGCAGGACGCCTATGCGCAGGTCGGTTACGTCATGCTCATCGGCCTGGCCAGCAAGAGCGCGATTCTGATCGTGGAGTTCGCTAATCAGCAACTCGCGGCCGGAGCGGACATCGTTACGGCGGCGATGCGCGGTGCCCAAACCAGGCTCCGGCCGATCCTGATGACCTCGATCGCCTTCGTGGTCGCAGTAGTGCCGCTGGTGTTCGCGTCTGGAGCGGGCTCGGCGGCACGCCACTCGCTAGGCACGGTCGTTTTCGGCGGGATGCTCATCTCGACCGTACTCAACCTCGTGATCACCCCGGTGCTCTACGTTATCGTCAAATCGATCGAACACGGGGCCAGAGATCGCCGCCGGGCCGGGAAACTCCGGGCCTCCGGAGCCGCAGACTAGCGACTTTTCCAGCAAAGGCACGAGGGTTTTAATCGCCCGAACTCCAACAAAAAGCGGCAACCGGAAACTGATACTTTTAATACACCGGGCCCACTGCGTTGGAGAGACTCTATGCTGAAAACCCTCATCCGCTCGAGCGCGGCCGCTTTATTGGCCGCGTCGTTCGGCTTGGTCGCCATCCCGGCATCGGCCGACGGCGGCACGGGCGAAGCCTTGGCGACGTCCGTCGTCCAAGATGCCAGTGCCGGAATCAAGAATGCGATGAACGCATCACGGAAAAAAACACCGACGGTAACCACGCGAGCGCAAGCCGGACAAGCGGACCAAACGATGGCGCTTCCCGACGGCTCGATCGCCCAGGTCCCCCCGGTACAACAAGCTCCCGTCGGCGGAGCAGCCGCCCAAGGTTTACCGACCGGATTCACCTACATGGCGGATCTGTCGATTGCATATCCGTACGGGAACATCGGCACCTTCGGCAAGAAGTGGCTGCCCGGCGGCGCCGATGCCAACGCCGGATACGGATTCAATCCGACCACGCGCGTGCTGGCGTCGTATTACGAGATCCAGCACTATCCGTACGGTTTCAATAGCGGCACCGCGCCGCTCTATCTGCAAGGCTTCCAGAATCCGATCGGCTGCGTCGATCTCGGCGGCGGCAACGCAAACGGTTGCGCTCCCGCAACGTCGCAAGCGGATTTGACGACCAAAGACCGCTTCCTCATCTTGAACGCGGAGAAACTCTTCGCGATCAAGATGCCCGGCGGCCGCGCCCTCCCGATCGTCATCTCGCCGACCTACGTCTCGCGCTGGTCCACGATCGCAGCTTCGAACGCGGGCAATGACGTCGTCGCATTCGAGCCGAACGCGCCATTCGGTTTCCCGGTCACCGGCGTCCACACGCGCACCGCGCAGGTGTTCTCGCTGGCCGTCACCGTACCGTTCCTCAAAACCTCGAAAATGTTCGGTACGTTTACGGTAGCACCGGGCTGGCTCACGCATACCGCAGGTATCAACCAAGTCAACAAACCCCAGCTCTACCAGATCGCCTACCTCGAGTACACGCCGAACGACCGCACGAAGTTCTTCTTCGAGCCCCAGAGTTCGCGCGACTATCTGCCCGCGGACCCGTACGCGCAACATCTGATGGCCTATTTCTTGGGCGTCTCGGAGCGCGTCGGCAAAGCCGGATTCGTGCAGTTGGTGCTCAATAGCGGCGCCCCGACCAACGAAGGCTCGTACGGCATTCAGAAGCTGACGTGCCAAGCGTTGCCGTGCGGCTCCAACCCGATCGTACCGACGGTCGGCGGCCTCAAAGCCACCCAGATCCAACTCCAGTTCGGCATCGGTTCGCCGAGCGTGATTCCGATCTAGAGCAAGGACGAGCAACATGAAGATGACCTATCTTACGAAGACCCTCGCCGTACTCGCGGTCGCGTCACTCGCGGCTTGCGGTGGCGGAGGCGGCGGCTCAACCAGCAGCCTCACCCCGACCGCCCCACAACCGGGGTCGGCTAACCCACTCTTCGCAACGTTCGTCGGCGTCGGCGACAGCCTCACGGCCGGCTACCAAGCCGGCGGCCTGCTGGGCGTTAACACGACCAATCCATTCTCGGTCTTTCCCGGCGGCCTCGTTCCCGCGACCCAAGAGAACGGTTACTGGGCGCTGATGTTCGAACAAGCCACGGGCATGAGCGCGGCTCAAATGGCCAGCCCCGCAACCTCGGTGCTACCGCTCATCAACGCTCCCGGCATCGGTTCGCAGCTGATCCCAGTCAGCACCGCACCCGGTTCGCCGTTCGGCGGCGCGCCGTTCTTCGCATCGCATCCTAGCTGCGACACATTCAATCAATCCGCGTTCTCGGCCGCGGGCTTCCCGTCGATCCGTGCTAACCCCACCGCGACGGTACTCGATGTCGCGATCCCCGGCATTACCGCACACGAAGCCGTGAACATGGTCAACCCGCTCACCGGCCCGCCGCCGGCACAGACGGGAACCTACCCGGCCTTCACGTGCGCGCCGTATCTTGCGAGCACGACCGATGCGACGGCAGGCGGGCTGCAGTCGCTGGTTGCGGGCGAGTCGTCGCTCTACATCCCGATCCTCGGCCAATATCTCAGCCAGACGTCGCCGCAGAAGCTCTCCAATGGGCAGCCCGCGACGATGGTCAACGCCGCTGCGATGCTCAAGCCGACATTCGCCACCGTTTGGCTCGGCGCAAACGACCTACTGAAGTTTGCTTTCTCGGGCGGCAAAGCACCGATGGTGGATCTGAGCCAGAGCGACATGCAAAACGACATCACCCTCGCCGTCCAGACCTTGCAGAAGGCAGGCGCGCAAGGCGTAGCGGTTGCGAATCTTCCGACCGTCCTTCAAACGCCGCAGTTCTTCCGTGGGGATTTCCCGGCGAGCCAAGCCCTCTGCGTCGCGCAGAACTGGCTCTTCTGCGATCTCGTATCGGAGATCACGGGCGGACTCATCGCACAAGGCCTTCCGCCGGCTACTGCCGCGGCGACGGCGCAATCGTATGCGACAGGCATCATCAAGGCACTCGAAGCACATAGCGCCTACGGCTTCAACGCCGACTCCAATTGGTATCTGACGGAAACCGGCTTCCTCGTAGCGTTAGGCCAAGCAAACGCGCTGATCCAAGCCAATCCCGCCAACCCTAATTTCGCGGCGATTCAACTCGATCCAAGCGCAACGGGGCAGATTCCGTCAGCCTCGCCGGTGGCCGGATCGGGCCTGGGCGGTCTCTACCTCGGCGACGCCTTCGCTGCCACCGTCAACGGCCTGAATACCGCATTCAATGCGGGCATCGTGGCCGCGGCTTCAAACACCGGCGCGGCGCTAGTCGACGTCAACGCCGTCTTCTCCGGTATCTACAGCGGCACCGGGCCATACTTCGCACAGGCTGCGAGCATCAACCCGAACCCGAACCCGGTAACGGGCGCACCGTTCACATGTTGCTCGCTCGTGTTCAACCAGGGTCTGCTCAGCTTCGACGGATTGCATCCCTCGAATACGGGCTACGCTTTGATTGCCAACGCGTTCATTCAAGCGATCGACACGAAGTACACGAACGCCAACATCCCGCCCCTAAGCGCCGCGCAGATCCAAGCGATCTACGCAACCGACCTCTACGCGCCACATTAATTGGTGGTGGCCTAACGGCCGAGTCGGATAGAGAGAGGCACTCGCGCGAGCGGGTGCCTCTCTCTATCTCTTAAACCAAGGGTCCCGGCGCCACGGTGTTCTGGAGCGAAGCGATCCTACGCCGTAGGTGCGCCTTCGCGTAGAAGGCGGCACAGATCCGTTGCGACGAGCGGTTCGCTGAAGTGATATCCCTGTGCGTGTTCGCACGCGAGCCCGGCAACGAATGCGAGTTGCCCGGGGGTTTCGACGCCTTCGGCGATCAAGCCGAATTCCAGGGTTTTTGCCAGCGTAACGATGGCGCGCACGATCGCCTGATCGTACGCATCGTGGGTGATATCGGCAATGAAGGCCCGGTCGATCTTCACCGCGCCGACCGGCAGCCGCTTGAGATATCCAAGCGAGCTGTATGCGATGCCGAAATCGTCGACGACGATTCGCACGCCCAAGCCGCGCAAATGCCCGAGCGTCTGGAGCGCGAGATCGTCGATCATCACGCTCTCGGTAATTTCGATATCCAACGCGTCGGGTGGGAGGCCGCAATCCAGCAACGTCGCTTCGATATATTGGGCCAGGTCCGCTTCTGCAAAATCCCGCGCCGAGAGATTCACGGCGATACGAAAACCGGGGTGGCCGCCCGCGCGGATTTCGGCCGCCTGCGTGCACGCCTGCCGCAACACCCAGCGCGAGATCTCAACGATCAATCCGGTCTCTTCGGCGATTCCGATAAAGCGCTCGGGCAGAATCTCGCCGTGCTTACCGTGCATCCATCGCAAGAGCGCCTCGGCACCGATGATGCGCGAATCCCGCACGTTCACGATCGGTTGAAAGCGCAATTCCAACTCGCCCCGATCGACGGCGTGGTGCAGATCTTGTTCCAAGCGCAGCCGCACCAGCGCGGCGGAATCGGTCGTCGCATCGTAGGATTTGATGCGGTTGCGCCCGGTCTGCTTGGCCCGGTACATCGCCGAATCGGCGTGCATGACCAGTTCCTCGGCGCTCGTCCCGTCGTTCGGAAAGGTGCTGGTTCCGATGCTGGCGGTAACGTAGAGTTCGCGGCCCGATACGTGGAAGGCTGCGCCCAGCGCCGCCTGCACGTCGGCCGCCACCATCGCCAGGCTCAGCGTTTCGCTCAGCGGCATCACGATGATGAATTCATCGCCACCGCTACGGAACACCGATCCGCGCGCATCCAGCGAAGATCGCAACCGCGCGGCAAACGCGCGCAACAGGTCGTCGCCCGCGCGATGGCCGAGCGTATCGTTGATGTTCTTAAACCGGTCGACGTCGACGAAGAGCACCCCCAACGCGCAGCGCTCGCTGCGCGCGCGTTCCAAGGCTCCGCCCAGTTGCTCTTCCAGCGCGAGCCGGTTCGGAAGCTGCGTGAGCGCATCGACGCGGGCGAGGTGGGCGAAGTGATCGGCGGTCTCTTTCATCTCGGTGATATCCAGCGCGACGCCGATGGCGCCCACGATGTTCCCGCTCATCCCGCGCAGCGGCTCGACGTGATGCTGGAGCCACCGCCCGGCAAGGCGCGTTTCAAAGCGCTCCGAATCGCCGCCGAACGCGCGGCGAATGACGGCCAGGGCCCGCTCCTTGGATTCGGCATCGGCGAGCATCAGTTCGAAGTTTTGCCCCATCAGGTCGCGCTCGCTCAGCCCTTGCGTGCTTAAGCCCGCGCCGACGATCGAGGTGAAGTTCATGTCCAGATCGAGCGCCCATAACAGGGCCGGCACCTGATTGAGCAAGAGCCGCAAGCGCCGCTCGCTATCGCGCAACAGCACTTCGGCGCGCATACGATCGGAGATATCGCGCAGATAGACCAGCGTTTCGCCCGCCGCCGGCTGCAAGCGAATCTCGATCCACGCGTCGTTGACGCGGAAGTATTGCGTGCGCTCGATCGCGCTGCCGCTCGCTTGCGCCCGTTTCATTTCGGGAAGCAACTCCGATGCCAACGGATCGAGCATGCGCTCCAGGCTCTTGCCGATCACCTCCGCCGCGCTCGTGCGCAGGAGCTCTTCGGCCTTGGCGTTCACGTGGGTAAAACGCCAGTGGGCATCGACGATAAAGAGCCCGTCGGGAATGCTTTCCAGGATGCTATAGCGCCGCTCTTCGGCAGCGCGGTCGGCCCGCGCGCGAACGGCGCGTTCGATGCGCCACAATGCCAGAGCCATTCCTAGGAACAGGAACGCCAACCCCAGCAGGATGTCGGCGCTCACCGCAGGCCGCGCTCCAATAACGCGGCACGCAGCGCGCTTCGCCCGGTCACCCCGTAGGCGTCGTACACGGCTTGGATCTCGCGCTTGAGGGTAAATTCACTGCGACTGAACCGTTGCGAGAGCGCCGCGAGTTCGAGCCCTTCGCCCAGCGCCAGCGCGAGTTGACGGCGCATCGCACTTAACCCCTCCGGGTGAGCCGCCGATGCCGGCGTTGCGTTGGTTTTGAGGTTAGCGTAGACGACGCTCTTGGGAAAGTGCGATGCATGCGTGCGCGCGCGCTCGAGCCACGCCGGATCGTTGCTGGTTTCGGCTAACCCCTCCGCGGCGAGGGCCGCGCGGAAATGGTGCCCGGTCGAAGAGAAAATCGTGTAGGCGATTTCGAACGCGCGGAATGCGCTGGAGGTATTGCCCAACACCTGCTGCACGCGTCCGGTGGCGTACTTTTCAAACCCGACGTTGCGGCGGTCGTGCGCGATCGCCAGCGTCGGATCGATGCTATCGGTTCCCAGGCGAATGTAGGTGGAAACGTAGCGTTGGGCCTGCGCCATATCCACACTGGCAAACAGAATCGCAAGGGCCACCAGCGCTTGACGCTCCTCGTTCGTCGTCGCGGCCCAACTCACGTCACGCGCCAAACCGTGCGCGTGCAGCAACTCGTCGGTCGCCCACACGTCGTTATGATTCATCCGTGCGACGTACGCGCGATCCACGTGCGCCGTCACCTGCCACGCCTGGCTCGGCGCCAGCTCCTTGGCGTCGCGCAACAACCACTGCGCGCGCGCCGAGTCGCCCTGGAGGAATGCATGCCAGGCCAAGATCCGAACGGTCAGAAAGCGGTCTTCGGCTAGATCCGGCGTCCATTGCGTCGATTCGTACGCGCGTTCGCAAACCGCAACCGCGACGTTGTCGCCCACTTCCAGCCCGATGCGGCTCAACGCGTGGAGCGCGCGGGATTTCGCTTGGCTATCGCAGCGATCGGGATACTCCGCCGCGATCTGTAACGCCGCGCTTAAGTCTTCGATCTGACGATCGAACATCTCGCGCCCGGCGAACATCCATCCGCGAACGATCAGCGCTTCGAAGCGAAGCCCGGCATCGCCGTCACCAACGGCTAGACGAACGTCCGGGGTATCGACGTCGTAGTCGCGGGTGAGCCACCGAAGGCGCATGCGCTGGTAGGCAAGGCGCGCTGCGCCCTCGGGGTGCGACTGCTCGACGATGCTCTGCGCGGAGGTGAACATCTCCAGCGCCGATTCGAAGTTCCGGCTATTGGCATACGCCTTGCCGGAGGCGAGGTAGTAGCCGAACCGCCCGATCTCGCTGACAAACACGTCGCTGTAGCGCGCCAAGGTCTCCAACGCCAGCACCGGATCGCGGCGAGTGAGCACTTCGACGCGCGCCAGCACGCCTTGTTCGTCGAACGGCGACGGCCACTCTTCGCACGAAGCGAGCAACTCGAGCGCGCGGTCGTACTGCGCCTCTCGAATGCACCCCCGTGCCAGCTCCAGCCGATCTTGATGCACGATCTGAGGCTCGCTCTAGTCCTGGATCGTTCCGACTTGCGTTGTCGCTCCGGCCGTAACGTGGACGATGGGTCCGAGGATTACGGTCTGCTCCGAGGTTTGGCCGCTCGCGGACAACTGCTGTCCGCTTGCGGTCGTGTAATTATTGAAGGCGACGATGTGATAGGTTCCCGCTCTAATGGTATGAATCGTAAACGTACCATCCGTATCGGTATCCACCGTATTAGCGACCCTTCCGTGCTTATCGAGCGCTACGACGGTCGCACCGGACACCGGGGCGCCCGACGCGCCTAGCACGGTTCCCGCAATTTTTCCAGCCAATTCGGTTGGAACCGCAAAGAGCGTCGGGCGAGCCACGAGCGAACCGTCGCTCTGCTGAGCGATCGATTCGAGCGCGTTGAAGTCGGCGATAACGTCCTTAGCGGGATCGCCTCCGACCGTGAACGGCGCCGTAACGGTCATGGCCACCGTACCGGGCGATACGGACGTCGTCTGCGTCGTGGTTCCCGCACCGACCGTACTCTGCGTCTGGGCGTCGGTGAGGAAATCGAGCGGGTATGTGATGCCGTTTGCGACCACGCCGCTGGATTGCACGTCGACGACAAACCGTAATTTCTGGTAAGCGCCGTTGAACACATCGCCGATCCCGATCGAAGTCGGATCGGTTTGCGCTGCCATGACGTTGACGACGTACGGCGTCGGGTAGGAGGCCAGCGTCGTCACCACCCCATTCGAGATCACCGCGACGCTATCGATACCGATGTTGATGGCCGACGGCGACATGTTGCCGATGCGCGGTGGCGCGTCGGTTAACATAATCCCAATCGACGACGTCGGGATGCCGCCCAGCGTATCTTTCGTCGTGATGGAACGCGGAACGATGGGCGTAAGACCGTTCGAGCCGGTGCCTTGCGAACCGCCACCGCACGCCGAAAGCGTAAAGAGCAGCGTGATGAGGGTGACACGAAGTTGCTTTGAATATTCCACGATATGCCTCCAGGACACAATAGCAAGCTCAGCCACGCATAAACGCAACTTTGCCCGTCGATCCCACAACCCAAGTTCCCGTTCACACCACGGGACCTCAGTATAGCTCGACCGACAAGAGAATCCAGAGAATGTGCCAGTCGTAAAGTCCCGTTTTGTGTAAAGACTCGGACAAAACAAGCCTTGCAACGTGCATTTATGTAAATGTTAGTCCGAAATACCTAAAGATTGCGCAAAAAAAGGGCCGCTCTTGCGAGCAGCCCGGGAGCCACCGTTCCGTTCGAACGAGGCTGCGGCATCCTTTGCTGACCGCTATTTCATAACGGGCATCGTGAATTGCGAGCCGGCGCCCTTGCCTTTGGGCCAGCGTTCGGTAGTCGTCTTGATGCGAGTGTAAAAGCGGACGCCCTCCGGGCCGTGGATGGCGTGGTCTCCAAAGATGGAACGCTTCCACCCGCCGAAACTGTGGAACGCCATCGGTACCGGAATCGGGATATTTACGCCGACCATGCCCACCTGCACCGCATGGACGAATTCGCGCGCGGCCCCGCCGTTGCGGGTAAAAATGGCGACGCCGTTGCCGAATTCGTGATCGTTGCAGAGCGCGATTGCTTCTTCGAACGTCTCGACGCGAACCACGCACAGCACGGGGCCAAAGATTTCTTCTTTGTAGATGCGCATCGACGGTGTGACGCGATCGAAGAGGCAACCGCCCAGAAAGAATCCTTCGGGCGAGACGCCGTTACGGTAGGGCCTTCCGTCAACGACGAGTTCCGCGCCTTCGGCAACGCCGAGGTCCACGTACGAACGGACGCGGGCGAGGTGTTCGCCGGTTACCAGCGGCCCCATCTCCACGTCCTTCGCATCGCCCGGGCCGACGTGCAGGGCACGCACGCGTTCCGCAAGCCTCGCGACCAGCGGATCCGCAATCTCGCCGACCGCGACCGCAACGCTAATCGCCATGCAACGTTCGCCGGCCGAGCCGTAGCCTGCGCCTACTAGCGCGTCAACCGTTGCATCCAAGTCCGCGTCGGGGAGAGCGACGAGATGATTCTTCGCACCGCCCAGCGCTTGAACGCGTTTGCCCGCATTCGTGCCGCTGCGATAGACCGACTCCGCGACCGGCGTCGAGCCGACAAAGCTGATCGCCGCAACGTCGGGATGGGTCACGAGTCGTTCGACCGCAAGACGGTCGCCGTTAAGAACGTTAAAGACGCCGTCGGGCAGGCCGGCTTGCGTTAGGAGCTTCGCGAGTTCGAGCGCCAGCGACGGATCTTTCTCCGAGGGCTTGAGCACGAACGTGTTGCCGCACGCAATGGCAACCGGAAACATCCACATCGGCACCATTGCCGGAAAATTGAACGGCGTAATTCCAACGCATACGCCAAGAGGTTGCCTCATCGACCAGCTATCGATGCCGCGGCCGACCTGCTCGGTGAGTTCGCCTTTGAGGAACGAGGGAATTCCGGTTGCGAATTCCACGACTTCGATGCCGCGTTGCAGCTCGCCGCGCGCGTCGTCGAGCGTCTTGCCGTGCTCGGAGGTGATGATGGCGCTCAGCCGGTCGGCGTCGCGCATCAGCAGCTCGCGAAAGGCATACATCACCGCGGCGCGGCGCGGGGGCGGCGTTTGCGACCACGCCGGAAATGCGCGTTTCGCCGCGGCCACGGCCGCGTCAACCTCGGGCGCCGATGCCAAGGCCACGCGCGCCGCCACGACACCGCGTGCCGGATCGTACACGTCCACGAAGCGTCCGGATGCGCCGGCCAGCGGCGCGCCGTCGATCGAATGGCCGAGTTCGCGTACGGCCAGGCTTTGCTTGGTTGAATTCGTCATCGGATTCCCTCGTCGGCCGCGCTACGTGCGAGGACCGCGGTAACGGCCTCGCGGGCGGTCGTCAGTTGTTCGCGCATCGCGCGTTCGGCCATATCGGGGTCGCCCCCGGCAATGGCAGCCACGATCTCGCGGGCGTGTTCGTAGGATGCTTGCATGCGGCCGGGCTGGAGAACGGCGATGCGCCGCAGGCGCCGAACCGGCCCGGAGAGCGCTTCGTACGATCGCCGCAGCGTTGCATTCCCGGTCAGGTCCATCATCACGTCGTAAAACCGGTCGAGTTCGGCCGTGAAGGCGTCGTTTTTGCCGTGCTCGGCGCACGTTTGCAGAGCCGCTAGGCGTTCTTCCAGGCGCGCCTTGCCCACGCCGGTCAGGCGGCTGGTTGCCAGGCGCGCGGCCTGTGTCTCCAAGGCCTCCCGCGTTTCGTAGATCTCCATCACGTCGCGACCGTCGATTTCCCGCACGTACGCGCCTGCTCGAGCGACGGTTACAACGAGCCCCTCGCGCTCCAATTGTGCCAACGCCTCGCGAGCCGGCGTTCGGCTGACGCCGAACTGCTCGCCGATCTGCGCTTCGGAGAGCCGGGTACCGGGAGCTAGCCGTCCGGATACGATCGCTTCACGCAACGCCGGGACCACCCGTGAAGCGGAGAGCGATTCACCGAGCCGGGACCGGCCCGCTGCGAGATTCATCGTATCCTCAGGAGGAATCGCATTATGCATACCGCGTATTTCTTGTATACAGTGTCTACAACCTCTCACACCACTCCCGAACCTACCGCTTCCGAACGGGCTGGAACGGTGCACGTCGAGCGTTCCGACGATGTCTTGACCATCACCCTGGATGGGCCGCGCGGTAATGAGATTAGTCCGCCGATGTTCGAGACCATTCTAAAAGCGCTCGCCGAAGAAGCTCTCCATCCGCTCGCAAAGGTGCTCGTTCTGCGAGCCTCCGGCGAAGCATTCTGCACGGGGCGGGAGCGCAGCGCGCAAACCTTGACGGAGATGCGCGCCGAGGCGGAACGTCTCATCGCGCTCAAGCGTGCGTTTCGCAACACTCCCCTCATCACGGTCGCGCGCGTGCACGGCGCGGCCATGGGGTTCGGAATGGGCTTTGCCATCCTCGCCGACTTCGCCATCGTCGCACAAGACGCGCCGCTGGCATTTCCCGAGATGCGGGCGGGGCTGCCGCCGGCCGCAATTATGGCCTACCTCGGCGAATTCGCGTTACCGCGCGACGCGTTTCCGCTCGTCCTCTTCGGAGAGACCTTCAGCGCGGCGCACGCGAAGGCGATCGGCTTGGTGAACGACGTCGTTCCGATCGCAGAACTCGACGCGGCGGTCAACTCGCTTGTCGATCGTATTCTTCGCATCGACGCTGCGTCGGCACGCGCGTGCAAAGAACTGTTCAGAACGATGCTCCAAGGATCATTCGACGCCAACTGCCGTTTGGCAACCGATGCGCTCGCCGTCGCGAGCGCTACCCTGCTGCGTCGGTCGGCTCCGTAGCCGACCTCTTTTAGGAGAGACCACCATGACGACCGCACCCACCATCGTCAATGCCGGGCCCCGTTTGGACCGGCTCGTAACCTCGCCGCTTCACCGTCGCGTGATGTGGCTCGTCGGCGCCGGGATGTTTTTCGACGGCTTCGATATCTACGTTGCGGCGACGGTTATCAGCGTCCTCATCAAAACCGGCTTCGCCACGCTGGGAGATGCCGCGCTCTTCGTTTCGCTCACGTTCCTCGGAACGATGGTCGGATCCATCGTCACCGGATTTCTCGGCGATAAGTATGGGCGCAGATTCACCTATCAAGCGAATCTGGTCATCTTCGGATTGGCCGCGCTCGGTGCGGCATTCGCCCCATCGATTCTGTGGCTCGTCGCGATGCGCTTTATCATGGGGATCGGTTTGGGTGCCGAGAACGTGGTCGGCTACTCCACGATGACGGAGTTCGCACCGGCCGCGCGTCGCGGAAAGTGGCTCGGCCTCATCGCGGTATTCGTCGTGAGCGGTCTTCCGGTAACGGCGCTGCTGGGATCCTGGGTCATTCCGCACTTCGGTTGGCGGCCGATGTTCATCATCGGCGGCATCGGAGCGCTCGTCATTTGGTATTTGCGCAAGCAGTTACCCGAATCGCCGCGCTGGCTTGAGAGCGTTGGACGCACGGCCGAGGCGGAAGCCATCGTCGAGCGTTTCGAGGCATCGTCGCGCACGGTTGCGCCGCTCGCTCCCGTACGCCCGGCGCCCGCCCCGGCCACTCACATTCCGCTCTCGGCGCTGTTCGGCCGCACGCTGCTGCCGCGCACCGTCGTCGCATTGGTAACGCTCTTTACCATCAATGCTTGGCTGTATGGATTCATTACCTGGATTCCGACATTCTTCGTGAAGGAAGGGCTGAGTATCGCCACCTCGTTCGGCTTCGCGCTCACCATGTCGATCGGCGCACCGATCGGCGCGCTCATCGGCGCATACACGTCCGATTCGTGGGGGCGCAAAAAGACGATCGTATCGGCATCGGCGCTTTCGATCGTATTCGCCTCGATCTACCCGTTCGTTCACGACCCGATCCTGCTACCGTTGGTCGGCTTTTGCCTGACGGTACCGATCTACGTACTAGTCGCGCTCCTCTTCGGAATCTACATTCCGGAGCTCTTCCCAACCGAAATTCGCTTACGCGCGAGCGGCATCACCAACACGTTCGGGCGAGCCGCCGCGGTGATCGTACCGTCGATCGTGGTTATGCTCTTCACGCGCAACGGAGTAGCCGGCGTCTTGGCTTTCATGGTCGCGTTGTTGATCGTACAGATTGTCGTTGTCGCAACGTTGGGGATCGAACCGAGCAAACGCGGGCTTGAGGAGATCGACGCGATTCCAGCGCGCAACGCAGCCGAACCGGTCGCATTTCGGGCGGGAGCCTAAAGCCATGCTGGTAGAACCGGCGTTTCGCAACCGCAGCGTCTTGAATGCAGTCGCCGGGAAGCTGGATGCGCCGCTCCTGATCGACGGTTCGTGGACGCAAGCCTCAAACGGCGCGGCGCTGGAAGTCCGTAACCCCGCCAACGGCGAGGTTCTGGGCACGCTGGCGGCGGCAACCGCGCAGGATGTAGACCGCGCGGTGCGCGCCGCGGCGACGGCGTTCGAAGGGGGTGCGTGGAGAGACGCACCACCTCGCGAACGAGCGCGCGTATTGAACCGCTTCGCCGACCTATTCGAAGCCGAACTAGAGGCGTTTTACACGCTCGAAACGCGCAACAACGGCCGCCCCATTTCCGAAACTCGCGCCCAAATCGGCCGCCTTCCGTACTTCTACCGATACAATGCGGCGCTCGCACTCACGCAGCGCAGCGCCGTCATTCCGATCGAAGGCCCATACCTTCACTACACGCAGCGCGTCCCGCTAGGCGTGGCGGCGCTCATGCCCTCGTTCAACCATCCGCTGATGATCCTCACCAAGAGCCTGGCGCCGGCCCTTGCAACCGGCAACAGCGTGGTCATCAAGCCTTCGGAGCAAACCCCCTACACGACCGTTCGCCTAGTGGAATTACTCCTGGAGGCCGGAGTGCCGCCAGGTGTCGTGCATCTCGTGAACGGCACCGGTATCGAAACCGGCGCCGCACTTGCCGCGCACCCGGGAGTCAATAAAATCGTCTTTACCGGCGGCACCGACGTCGGGCGGTCGATCGGTGCGGCGGCCGCGCGTAACTTCGCGCTTACAACGCTCGAACTCGGCGGCAAGGGCGCGGTGATCATCTTTGACGACATGCCGCTCGAGCGCGCGGTCAACGGTGCGGCGTTCTCCGCGTTCATCGGTGCGGGGCAAACCTGCGTGTGCGGAGCCCGGATCCTCGTTCAGCGTTCGCTGTACGATCGTTTTCTCGCCGCATTCGCCGAAAAAGCGCGTGCGATTCGCGTCGGCGACCCGGCCGATCCGCGCACCCAGCTCGGGCCGGTCATTTCCGAGCGTTCGCGCGCGCGCATCCTCGCGATGCTCGAGCGAGCAAAGCAAAACGGCGCGAAGGTCCTCGTCGGAGGCGGCGTGCCGGCAAACGCCGATCCCGGGGGCTTCTTCCTCGAACCGACCGCACTCTACGACGTCGATCCAACCTCGGAGATCGCGCAAGAGGAGGTCTTCGGCCCCTTCACCGTCGTCATTCCATTCGACGACGAAGCCGATGCGCTGCGCATTGCGAACGGCACCCGTTTCGGCCTAGCTGCCGGAATCTGGACGAACGACCTCGCGCGCGCGCACCGCGTTGCCTCGAAACTCATCTTCGGGATGGTCTGGATCAACGATCATCACCGGCTCGACCCGGCTTCCCCTTGGGGCGGCTTCAAAGACAGCGGCGTCGGCCGCGAGACCGGAACCGAATCCTTCGATGCGTTTACCGAACCGCGCGCCGTCACGGTCAACACCTCCGGCTCGAACGCCGACTGGTACGGCGCAGAGACTCCGCAGCGATTGAACTAGCTCCATGGCCGCGCTATGGTGCTGTTGATTGAGGTGGCCTCCGTTCGCTGCTCATTACGCTCACTGCGGCCACCTCAATCAGCAGCACCACAGCGCTAGTCCCAAATAACAATCGGCCACAAGCGTTCGTCGTCATCGGCGCGCTGAGGGGTACTTGGGGAAGCTGCGATTTTTTGGGCCTTCACAGGATGTGAACTTCAAAACTTTGTTTTACCCAAAAAACGCAGCAGCGTTGGATTTCACAGGATGTGAAATCCAACAGCGGTTCCCCAAGTACCCCTCAGCACGCCGATGGCGACGAACTCGAACCGCGGCGTCCCTAGCTAGGCGTAAATCCCGCGCAGGGTCAGCGCTTTGACGACGCGATCGATGGCGAGCATGTAGGCTGCCGTGCGTAGCGTCGTATTGTATTTGATCTTGATTCGGCGCACTTCGTGGATGTTGGTAAGCAGCACGTCTTCGAGACGTTCGTTGACTTCGGCTTCTTTCCAGAAGTAGCCCATGCGGTCTTGAACCCATTCGAAGTACGATACGGTCACGCCGCCCGCGTTTGCCATGATATCCGGAATCACGACGATCCCGCGATCGAAGAAAGTCTTTGCGGCTTCCGGCGTCGTCGGACCGTTGGCGCCCTCGACGATGAGCTTGGCTTTGACCTTCGATGCATTCTCGGCGGTGAGCACTTTTTCGAGCGCGGCCGGCACGAGAACGTCGCATTCGCTCACGAGTAACTCGGCATTGCTGATTTTATCGCCGCCCTGGAACCCGGCTAGGTTATGGTGTTTACCGACGTGTTCCATCGCCTCGACGATATTGATGCCGTTCTTGTTGTAATAAGCCCCGGTTACGTCGGATATTCCGCGTACCGTGCATCCGCGCTCCGCAAAGAGCTTCGCGGCGTACATGCCGACGTTACCGAACCCTTGGATCACGACGCTAGCGCCCTCGGGCGCGATGCCCATCTGCGCCATCTCGTCGAGCGCGCAGATCGTCACGCCGCGGCCGGTCGCTTCGACGCGTCCGCGCGATCCGCCGATTTCCAGCGGTTTGCCGGTAACGACGCCCGGGCAGTTTTGCCGCGTATGCATCGAGTAGGTATCCATGAACCACGCCATCACCTGCGGCGTGGTGTTGACGTCGGGTGCGGGAACGTCCTTATCGGGTCCCACAACCTCGACGAGCTCCGCTGCGTAGCGGCGCGTGATGCGTTCGAGTTCGTTGTTCGAAAGCGTCGACGGGTCGCACGTGACGCCGCCTTTACCGCCGCCGAACGGCAGATCGACGACGGCGCACTTCCACGTCATCCAGAAAGCGAGCGCCGTTACCTCGTCGAGCGTAACGCCGGGATGATAGCGGATGCCGCCCTTGGCCGGGCCGCGAGCGAAATTATATTGCACGCGATAACCGGTGAAGACTTCGAACTCGCCGGTATCGCGTTGAAACGGTATGGAAAAGATAATTTGACGCGAGGGATGTGTCAGAATTTGGCGCATGCCGGCATCGAGTTCCAGCAAATCGGCCGCTTCGTTGAAATAAGCGATCCCGTCACCGAAAACCGAGACTTCGCGCACAGCAGTGGTCATAAAAAGATAAAGCCTCCAGACGACTCCAAACCCGATACACTTTGGTGCCGAACGGTCAAAACACCTTGGTAAAGGCACATCGGGAAAAGTCGCAGCGCTTAAACGTTGAAGCGAAAGTTGACCACGTCGCCCTCTTGCATCACGTAGTCCTTGCCTTCGCTGCGGAGAAGGCCCGCCGATTTGAGCGCATCCATGGTCCGATATTTGACGTAATCGGGGTACGAAACGATCTCGGCCCGGATGAATCCGCGCTCGATGTCGCTATGAATCTTCCCCGCCGCCTCCGGAGCCTTGCTGCCCTTGGCGACGGTCCAGGCCCGCACTTCTTGCTCGCCCGCCGTCAGATACGTCATCAATCCCAGGATGTCGTAGGCGGCCAGGGCCAGCTCGTCGAGCCCGCTGCGCTCGATGCCCAGTTCCTGGCAGAATTCGTGGGCCTCCTCGTCGGAGAGGCCTGCCAGCTCCGCCTCGATTTTGCCGCACAGCACCACGACGCGACTCCCTTCGGCCTGCGCGACCTCACGCACCTCGGCCACCAGGGGCCCCGGCTTACCGATTTGGGCTTCGTCGATATTGGCGACGTAGAAGAGCGGCTTGGCGGTGATGAGGAACGATTCGGCGGCCACCTCAGCCTCGGGCGAATCGGCGGGGAAGCTACGCGCCGGCTTGCCCGCTTCGAGGGCCTCAACCAGACGCTTGGCCGCATCGACCTTATAGCGAATCTTCGGGTTCGCTCGCGCCTCGCGGTCGAGCTTATCGACCCGCTTCTGCAGCGTCGCTAAATCGGCAAGCGCGAGCTCGATCCCGATAATCTCGATGTCGCGCTTCGGATCGGGCCCGCCCTCGACGTGCGTTACGTTGCTATCCTCGAAGCAGCGTACCACCATCGCTATCGCATCGGTCTCGCGAATGTGGCTCAAGAAGGCGTTTCCCAGGCCCTGGCCCGTGCTGGCACCGCGCACCAAACCGGCGATATCGACAAAGCGCACGGTTGCCGGCACGATCCGGCGCGCGCTGACGATTTTCTCCAGAACGCCGAGGCGCTCGTCCGGGACGGCGACTTCGCCGACGTTGGGCTCGATCGTAGCGAACGGATAATTCGCCGCCAAAGCTTGAGCCGAGCGCGTCAGCGCGTTGAAAATGGTGGACTTACCGACGTTAGGAAGCCCGACAATACCGCATGAAAGTGCCATGATGAACGGCCCTCGGTTCGTGCGCGCGAACCCGCCGACCTACTTGGTTGCGGGATCTCATGCTTCCCCCGGCAAGAAAACGTGCGTCTCGTGTCGGATACGACGGCATGCGACAGATGAAGGTCGACAAGCTCGGCATCGACCTCCTCACACACGATCCGGTGGTGATCCTCAAGGATTTGAACGGGTCGCACTACCTTCCGATTCTCATCGGCCCTTTCGAAGCGACGGCCATCGCGCTCGCGCTCGAAGGCGCCCCGGTTCCGAGGCCGCTCTCCCACGATCTGATGCGCACGATTTTAGAAACGCTGGGCGCAAGCCTCGAGCAGGTCGTCATTCACGACATCCGGGACTCGACGTTTTTCGCTAAATTGCTGGTTCGAACCAACGGCGCGATACAAGAAATCGATACGCGCCCGTCCGACGGCATCGCGCTTGCGCTACGCATGCAAGCGCCGATCTACGTTACGGACAAGATCGTTCTGGAAGAAGCCACTGCGGATAAGTCTGCGATCGACGAATCGGAGATGTCGAAATTCAAAAAGTTTCTCGAAGAGCTGAAACCCAGCGATTTCAACCGGTAGTCTAGATCCGTAACCCCGCCGCCTACAACCTCGTCGTTACGATGGCGATGTCGTGGACGTAGGTCGATCCGTCGGGATGAGTTGACGGCGTGAGGACTACATTCGATATGTATTCACCCGCCGGGGCGCGTAGCGTTTTAACCGTCAAGCCCGGTGGGCTGCTGGCCATAATCGTAGATTCGATCTCGCCGGCCGACGCGATGCCTTCGGGCAAAAGCTTGCTCCAATATATACGCATCCCAACCACTTCGTCGTTGCCTTTATAGCTGCCGCGGTACACGTCCAAGCCGGTTAGCACGTACCCGGCGGGGTCGTAGACCTTCTCGGTACCGCCCGCGCCGCCGACAATCTGCCCGAGTACCGGCGACTGCACGACGTTGCCGTCGATGCCCGCATATATGGGGAGAATCGCGTTGATGACGTCGCCGGCGTGCACTTTCATACCGACGAGCGCGAGCGGACGCGATGGCCCGACGGGGGTGTATTGCGAAGCATCCGCGGATTGCGGGACGGAAGTCTGCGCGCCCGGGACGTAGGCCGCTTGGTCCTGAGCGACCGGGGCCGGAACGTACACGGATGATGCCGCGGGGGCCGTTGCCGCGGGATGGGGGTGATGCGTCAGCAACGCAACCGCAGCGGCGCCGACGAGTAAACCCGCAACCGCCGACTCGGTGCTGGACGCGCCGGCCGATTGCTGATTGCCGGAGTTGCAGATCGAATAGGCGATCCGGCCGTTGGAGGAGCCCAAGTTTGAGAGCGCTGCACTCTTGGCGGCGGCACGCGTATTCGCAACGCCGCCCCGCCACGTTCCTTGCACCGAATCCGTCGCCAGCGCTCCGCACAAATGTTGGTGCACGGCGACCGTTGCGATGCAATCACCCGCCCCGTTCGTCAAGGCGTTACAGCGCGAAATGGCGCGGGTATTGGCTGCGGATTGATTGCCGAAATTCCACGAGCCCGAGACCTTGCCGGTACTGGGTGAAATCGCAATTGCGCCGTATGGATTCTCCGCCAGCGCAGGCAGCATCATCGCGGCCGATAACGCGGCTACGAGTAGAAGTCCGGCCAGTGAGCGGGTGCCGGGCAGACGAAGCATCTTCATCAATAACCACTCCCATAGATCGACGCTCTTCGGGCCTCGTCCTCAGACGAAGGATCCGAGCGAAAAAAGTAGCCCGGAATTCCTTCTGGTGCCACCAAGCGAGCCCTCCCCCATTCGCCCCGACCGGGCTATATGTCCCATTGCCAGGCATTCCACCATGGCGTCGCCGTCGGGTTATCGCGTAATCCTCGTAGATCAACCGAACGCACGACGATGCGCCGGAGTTCGTATAGCGGTATGTAAGCGACGCTTTCATGCAGGACGCGGCTTGCCGCGCGATAGTCGTGTGCGCGCGCGGCCGGATCGTCGGTGCGCAGGCCGTCTCGCTCGTAGGCGTCGAACGCGTGGTTGCAATATCCGAAAAAGTTCTCGCCATGCGGGTAGCCTTGATCGCAGCCGTAGTAGATTTCGGCATCCGGATCCCACGAGAGCGTGGTGGAGTAGATTGCCATATCGTAATTGCCGCGGTAGAGCGGCCCAACGGGCGAGAAGATCGTGTCGTACGGGTACTGCTTGATCGCGAGCCCGATGCCGGCGGCGTGTAAATCGCGCTGCAGGTGCAGCGCGATTTCGTTCAGATTGATCGAGCCGCTCACAACGTCGAGGGTGAAGTTCAGGCGAACGCCGCCCTTCTGACGGATCCCGTCGCTTCCTCGGATCCAGCCAGCGCCATCGAGAATGGCGTTCGCGCGATCGGGGTCGTATCGATAGGGCCGGAGGCGCCGATAGCCTACGGCGGTCGGAGCGAAGACGTTATATGCCGTCTCTCCGACACCGTGCGAAACCTTGTCGATCAGCACGCGATAATCGATCGCGTTCGATAACGCGAGCCGCACCGCAAGGTCGGCCAAACCGGGCTTATGCATGTTGAAGACCAGCACTTCTTGCGCGTTCCAGGGAGCGAGTTGCGTCACGACATCGTGGAGCGATCGATAGGCTTCGTAGAGCGCCGCGGGCGGCGAAACGACCAAATCGATATGATGCAGCCGCATCTCGGTCAAGATGCTTTGGTCGTCCGGGATCACTTGGAATACGACGCGGCGCAGTTTTGGGCGTCCGCGGAAATAACGAGTGAAGCGCGCCAGCTCGATGCGGTCGCCATGATGCCACGCGACGAAACGAAACGGGCCGGTGCCGATCGGATGTCGCGATAATACACCGCGGTTGAAACTGCTCTCGTGCGCCAGCACGTGCGCCGGAAGAATCGGCTTGCCGCCCTCTTGCAGCGGCGCGAAAAACTGCGAGAGAAACGGCGGGTAGCGATGGCGCAAATGCACGACGATCGTCCAATCGTCGGGCGTATCGATCGATGCGACCCGTTCGTAGGCCCGGCGGTAGATGGTGAGATTCTTCGGCGCGACCACCGCCTTCCAGGACGCCACGACGTCGCGCGACGTGAAAGGGGTGCCATCCTGCCACAGGGCCCCGCGGCGGAGATGGTAGACGTACGTGCGGCCGTCGCGCGATATGCCGCCGTTAGCGAGCGTTGGGACCGTGGTTGCAAGATCTCCGATCAGCGTTCCACGGTCGTCGGCGACGATGAGGTACGAATATATCAGCGATGAGAGGTCGTAGGTGATATCCATCTCGGAGAGATAGGGATTGAGGTGGTCGGGCTCCGAGATGTCCGCGAAACGCAGCACGTGCGGCGTCGTCCACGGATGGCGATGGCCCGGCGGCGTAGGGGCGGCGATGCGAGCGCATCCGGCGCACGCAACCACCAACAAGGCGAACGCCATCGATCGAAGCACGTAGTATCGATTCGAGGGTCCCGACCGCGCACCTCGAATCCTCGGCCGTATGGAAACGACAGAACGCGCCGACATCGGCGTCTTTGGTGGCTCTGGATTTTACTCGCTGATCGAAAACGCTCGCGAGGTTTGGGTGGAAACACCGTACGGCGCGCCGAGCGATAAAATCGCCCTCGGCGATATTGCCGGAAAACGCGTGGCATTCTTGCCGCGTCACGGTAAGGATCACCGCTTCCCACCGCAATCGATCAACTATCGCGCCAACCTATATGCGATGAAAATGCTCGGCGTGCGCCACATCATCGCACCCAATGCGTGCGGCTCGCTCAAAACCGAGGTCAAGCCGGGTTCGATGGTAGTCTGCGACCAGGTCGTGGATCGGACCAACGGACGCCAGGACACCTTCTTCGACGGCCCCGTTACCACGCACGTGAGCTTCGCAGACCCGTACTGCCCGACGCTGCGGCCGATCGCCATCGACGCGCTCAAATCGCTCGGCATCGACACGCACGAGCGCGGCACGGTCGTAGTCATTCAGGGGCCTCGCTTTTCGACCAGGGCCGAATCGAAGTGGTTCCAGAGCCAGGGTTGGGAAGTCATCAACATGACGCAATATCCGGAATCGTATCTCGCTCGCGAACTACAGATCTGCTTCGTCAATATTTCGCTAATTACGGATTACGACGTCGGGCTCGAAGGCATGGCGCCCGTCTCGCACCACGAAGTGATCGAAGTCTTCAAGAGCAACAACGAACGCGTGAAGAACGCAATCGGGAAGATCGTCGCCGGCATCGACATTCACGCCGACTGCACGTGCCACCACGCGCTCGAAGGGGCTCGGTAATCGTATGAAACGCGGGCCGCGGCTCGATCTTGGAGCGTACGTTCGCGCAATACCGATGTTGGTTCGCAATCCGGCGATGCTACTGCTGCCGCTGCTTGCGGCCGTGGTCGACCTGCTGATCTCCGCGGTCACACCCTTAATGACCGATCCTCTCGGAGGGCTCGGGGCCAGCATCTTCGGGCTCTTCGTGCAGATCGTCTACATGTTCGCATTCGGCGTCTGCGTCATCTACGCCAGCGGCCTGTTGCGAGGCACGCGGACGAGCTTCGATGTGGCCTGGGATGAAGCGCGCCATAAGTCCGGCGGCATCATCCTGGCCGCAATCGGCTTTCAGTTCATCGTCTATGCGGCGGCGTACGTCGGCGGCATACTCGGCGCGATCGGGCAATACGTCTTGCAACTCGCAGCGTATTTCTTCTTGATCCTCACCATACCGGCGGCGGCAATCGGCGGCTTACCCGGCGGCCTAGCGATCTCCGGCTCGATCCGCGCCGTTCGCGCGAACCCCATCGGATCGGCCGTACTCGCAATCGTCTTTGTGGCCCTATGGATCTACTTGCCGATCCTCGTCGCGCAGTATGCCATCGGCCTCACGCCGATCGAGTACGAACTCGTGCTGGCGGCGGTACGAGCCGTTCTGCTCGCATACCTGGCCTTTCCGTTTGCCGCCCTCTACGAAGAGACGGCCTTTCGAGGGCGCTACTAGCGCTCGAGCCTAAGAGCCCGTCCCGCGCGATGTCAGCGCCATCCGAACGATCTCGCTGACCATCGCGGGGCTGACGTTCGTGCGCGAAAGGCGTTGTGCTTCATCGATCTGCGCGAGCATCGCGACGCTGGCATCGGCATGCGGCCGCGCGAGCCGCTCGAGCCGGCTCGCGTAATCGACGCTCATAACCTTCGCTTCGGGCCCAACGGTGGCGATCGCTACCCAATCTCGCACCAGCGTCTTGATGGTGCCCAGGCCTTCGTAGAGCGTCTCGCGCGTCGCCCACGGATCGGCCGGCGTCTCTCCGCTCACCACGCTGAAGAACCACTCCGCCACGCTCGAACGCGCCGATTCGTCACCCCCCGCTAGCGCATCCAGCGCGCGCGTTGCATCGCCGTGCCCGAGCGATACGCCTAACCGGATCTCCTCGGCGGTCTTCCCTTGAGCCGCCAGAACCATCCCTAGCTCGTCGGAGGAGAACGGCGCAAATCGAATATCGATCAGTCTCGATCGAATCGTGGGAATCAAACGCCCCGGAGCGGAGCTGGTGAGCAGCACGACGACGTCGCGCGGCGGCTCCTCGAAAAATTTGAGCAACGCATTTGCGGCGTGGTGGGTCGCGAACTCGACATCACCGAGCAGCAGAACGCGCATGCCGCCGCTATACGATTGCATCGAGAGCTGCCTGACGAGATCGCGCGCCGTAAGATCCTCTTGCTCGTAAAATCCCGTCGCTCCGTCGCTGTCGCCGATCTTGAGCGCGCCCACGTGCTCGAGGAAGTCGGGATGGCGCGCATCGGCTCCGGCCGCAAAGAGACGGCACGCGGCACACGTTCCATCGTATCCGAGAACGCCGTTCTTGGGAGCCTCGCACAGCAGCGATTGCGCCAATCGGCGCGCGAACGTTTTCTTGCCCGAACCGGGCGGGCCGCTGAAGAGATAGGCGTGAGCCATCGTCTCCTTGGCGAGACCTGCAAAATAGCGCCTCGGGCCGGCCGCGCCGATCACGTCGAACGTCCCGGCACTCACAGCGTCATCTCCGCAAGTTCGGCCCAAGCACGATCCACCAGCACGTCGGACGGAAGCTGCCCATCCAACACGACGAAGCGACGCGAATCGCGAGCGAGTTCCAGAAAACCTTGCCGGACGCGTTCGTGGAACGCATCGTGCTCGTTCTCGAGGCGATCGAGGCGTGCGTTGCGCTCCCGCAGGCGCTCGCGCGAGACGTGCACCGGCACGTCCAGCAGAAACGTGCGATCGGGCGCGAGCCCACCGGTCGCGGCTTCGATGATGTTGCGCAGCATCGTCATGTCCAAGCCCCTCCCATAGCCCTGGTAGGCCAGGGTCGAGTCGGCGAAGCGGTCGCACAGCACCACCCGGCGCGCCGCGAGGGCCGGGGCGATGGCCTCGATAACGTGCTGCGCCCGAGCCGCATTCATGAGTAAAGCCTCGGTCAAGGGTGCGACGTGCAAGCCGGGTTCCAACACGATTCTACGAATGGAGTCACCTACCGGAGTTCCGCCGGGTTCGCGCGTGACAACGATTTCGCGGCCAGCGGAGCGTAATCGTTCGGTAAGGCCGCGTAACAGGGTGCTTTTCCCGCTCCCTTCAATGCCCTCGATGGTGACGAACATGACCAACACGATTCGACAAACGCGATGAGCATGACTCCCAACGGATCCATGTTCAACGATATGATCGAATGGTTTTTAGGCCGGGCAGGCGATCGCCGACAGTATCAGCGTCGAGCGGGCGCGTTTCATCTCTGGTATCAGCCCAGCCCAAGCGACGCCAAGAACGTCAAACCCGGGATCGGCTCGGAGATTTCGCCGAACGGATTGATGTTCATCATTCCCGACGCGATACCGACGCCCGAGTATTCCCTCATCATACGCATCCGCGACCAGAATATTCCGATTCGCCTCAAGGCCGTCCGCCACGATCAAGTGCAGCATCAAGGCAAAACGTGGAATCGGTACATGGGCGAGTTCGTCGGCATTGCCGCCGACCATTGGGACACGATCGTACGGTACGTTACGGACGCCCCGGAGCCCGTCGACCGCCGAAAAATGCAAAATCAGGAAATGGGCGAGAAAGTCGACGACGCCTATCGATTGCTGCCGCTGGTATTGCAGCAAAAAATCGTCGCAATGCTGGTGAAGCAGAATAAACTCGACGAGCCAAAACCCGGGCAGACCCCCCTGCTCAAGCTGTTCTACGGCGGACTGGTCACGCGCCAAGGCCAGAAACCCGCACACCGCTTCAACGTGCACAGCCGCATTCGGCGCGACGAGGAAACCATCGCGTTCGACACGCGATTCCTGATCACCGACGACGGCGAGATCACGCCCGCCTAGCTCGCGTCTGGAAAGCCTACCTCGTTCGGGGAACCGTTCGTCAGCGCGCCTCCTGCGCGCTTCCTACTCCTATGTTTTTGTGCAACATTTCAAAGGACGTCGACATCCATGTCGATTGCACAAAAATCACAGGTTCCCCGAACGAGGTAGGCTTTCCAGACGCGAGCTAGGCGGGCGTGGTCGGGCCTAATATACAGGCAACGCGAAAGCCGCGCGTGCATCGCTGCGTCGCGCGGCCCCGGCGTTCGTGGCGATCCGTTGTCGCCCGATGTTAGACCGTACTCTCGAGTTTAAAGATACGGACGCGCCGGTTGGGTTCCAGCCCGGTGCTGCGCGACTGCAAGCGATACTTCTCCGCTAATTGATGCTGGGTTCTGCGGATATACGAAGTCTGCGGAGAGAGTTCGATCGCCTGATTGGTCAACAGCACTTGGTAGACGGCTTCCTCGGCTTCGCGTAACGCGATTTCCTCATGATCGATCGATCCTAAGTTGAAGACGTCGCGCAGAGCCGTTTGAATCTGCGTCGTGGTATTGGTTTTGATCGAGTAGATCGGCACGTTGTCGGAGGCGATTTGTTTGAGCTTTGGCTGGCCTTTGCGCTCGAGCGTTTTGAGCGTGACGACGACGTCGGCATCGTCCCACGTTCTGGCGATCGAAGCGTTGACGCGGAGGTTGTGGATCGCTCTTTCGATTTTGTTCCGCGACACGCCGTACGGAAAGATCAGGAGCGGTTTCTCGCGCTCGGAGGCTTCCATCGGTTCGTGGTTTTCGTATGCTTCCGCGAGATGCGGCATCGATTCGGTGTCGGCTTCTTGGATGACCTTGACCTCGCCGCTGGGTTGCCGTTGACGAATCTCCGGCTGCGGCTGGTAACCTCGTAGAAGCGAATCGACGACTTCCGCGACGTTCTTATGAATGGCGAGGTGATCGCGATCGTGGATCTCCACCACCACGTCGAAAGTCGGCGGAGCCTTGCGTTCCAGCACGGTTTTACGCGTGCCGCGACGGCGCGCTTCTTCATCCGAAAGCGTCACCGCGCTGATGCCGCCCATCAGATCCGAAAGGGTCGGGTTCATGAGCAGATTCTCGAGCGACTGCCCGTGCGCGGTGCCGATCAGCGTGACGCCGCGTTCGGCGATCGTGCGCGCGGCGGCAGCCTCGGCCTCGGTACCTATTTCGTCGATCACGATGACTTGCGGCATGTGATTCTCGACCGCTTCGATCATCACCGAATGCTGCAATGCCGGGTCGGCGACTTGCATGCGGCGGGCTAGCCCGATTCCGGGGTGCGGAATATCGCTATCTCCGGCAATTTCGTTGGAGGTGTCCACGATGACGACGCGCTTGCGATCCTCCGAGAGTATCCGCGCGCACTCGCGAAGCATCGTCGTCTTTCCGACGCCGGGCCTGCCCAGCAGGCAGATCGACTGCCCGCTTCGCAAGACGTCGAGTAGAATATCGATCGTTCCATAGACGGCGCGACCGATCCGACACGTCAGTCCGACAATTTTCCCGGTACGATTTCGAATCGCGCTGATGCGATGGAGCGTCTGCTCGATTCCGGCTCGGTTATCGGCGCCGAACGAGGAGATGCGGGAGCACACGTGCGCGATGTCTTCGTGCGAGACCGGCGTGTCGCTCAGATAACGAAAATCGTGCTCGAATCTTGCCTCGGGCGGACGCCCAAGATCGAGCACGACTTCAATGATCTCTTCGAGATTTGGCAGCCGAACAAGCGCCTGCCGGATGGAGA
>Ga0207416_1001729_pt1 | contig 26951 bp, 23 predicted proteins | sample PaiPotPPM11metaG_FD_184107 | JGI IMG/M metagenome (GOLD analysis project Ga0207416, IMG submission 184107) | Iron sulfur acid spring bacterial and archeal communities from Banff, Canada, to study Microbial Dark Matter (Phase II) - Paint Pots PPM... ... | reverse complement strand
TCGTAAGCATCGAGAAGGCCAGTATCGGCCTCCGAAATCGACGCCGCCCCCGAATGTGATTACGCTGCTTCATCCTTCACCTTCCCAATGATTCCAAAAGAAGCGTGCCAAGTGGTAAAAGAAGAGAAAAGGGAAAAAGAAACCAGCGGCTTCCATGTTCTCAAACGCCGCGGGTGATCGAGCGCACTCTGGCCTGGCTTTCCACTTGGCGACGGCTTTCGAAAGATTATGAACTCCTTCCCAGCAGTGAAGAAGCTTGGATTTACATCGCTATGATCCGTATTATGACCGCTCGCTTGGCACGAACGACCTCCTGAGGCCTTTTCACACAGCCTCTTAGTTCTTATCGCCTCAAATTGTTTTTGAAGCCAATTACGAAAGAAGAGATACAAGCCAGATTTGTTCATCAGGGGACGAGGATGAACTTGCGGCGGGCAAAGGCAGCCTGACGCTCCCAGGCTTGGGCAACTTGCTCAAGCGGAACCATCTCCCTCTCAACCGTGCAGCGGCCTGCAGCGGCGTGTGCGAGGATTTGCGTGAGGGCCTGGGCTTTCTGCTCGTGGGTCAGCGCATTGTTGGTATAGCCCAGTATAACATGCAAACGGCTGCGCACGATGGCTGACTCAAAGCGCGCCGTGGCTCCGGCGGCAGAGCCGATATTGACGAGCCTCCCCTCGGGAGCTAGCGCGCGAGCGGCGGCCTCCGCCGGAAGACCCCACACAGGGTCGATGATGAGGTGCAAGGGGCCGTCACACGCTGCCGCGATACGCGCGCTGATCTCGTCCACGTCGCCGTGAGAGAGGTCAACGGTGGCATCAGCACCGCGGGAGAGTGCCAGGGCGCGCCCGTCCTTATCGCGCGAAGCGGCAATCACACGACCAGCTCCAAGCAGCTTGGCCGCCTGTACTGCCACCTGCCCGACGGTGCCGCTAGCACCCAGGACCAGCACCTGCTCCCCAGGCTGGAGGCGACCGCGCCAGGTGAGCGCCATCCAGGCAGCAATCGCGGACAGCCCGAGCGCTGCGGCGAGATCGCTCTCGATCTCGGCGGGAAGCGGGAACGCTGACGCCTCCTCGATCAGGCAGTACTGCGCCATGCTGCCATCCCCAGGCTTCATGCCGGCATCACAACTGAACCACACGCGCTGTCCGGGCGTAAGGGCATCGGCCTCCATTACAATGCCGATGCCCTGAGTACCTGGAATATAGGGGAGCTTTGGCGCCCCAAAGTAGGATGTGCCGGACGCACACAGCAGATCCAGCGGGCTGATGGGGGTCGCCAGGATTCGCACCAGCGCCTGCCCTTTCCCACGCTCAGGGATGGACCATGGGAGATACTCAGGTGGAGTGGCGTGCTTGCAGAGTACTGCCGCCCGCATCTTGGCGCTCATCATGGCGTCCTTTCATTCACTGCAAGTTTTGCTCTCGCTGTACGCATCTGTTCGCAAAGTACGCGTTACTCCTGCTGGGATGTTCTTCAAGCTTCTGCGCTCTTCTGTTGCGCTGCCTTCGCATGTTCCTGGTCGGTGTAGGTGTACGGGTTCTCAATCAACTCGACCTCTGCCTTCTCAGGATTCATGCCCTCGTTCCAGGCTTGCTCACCCATCTTGGATCTCGCGTACTCAACCGTCTTCGCGACGGCCTGCCTGGCTCTGTCGAGGTCAATGCCGAGGAGATGGTGGTCATACTTGACGACCTTGCCATCCACCATCACCGTATGCACATCCCCGCGCCCAGCCTGAAACACGACGTGACCGTAGGGGTGAAGCAGTGGGAACATCATCGGCGACTGGTCATTCTTGATCAGGACGAGATCGGCCTTTTTGCCGGGGGTGATGCTGCCGATGAAGCTATCCATTCCCAGCGCTTCAGCGCCGCCAAGCGTGGCCCAGGTGACAACCTGCTCGGCGCGCAGATGGCTAAGCATAGCGGTTTCGTTGCGCTTATGCGCCTCCATGTGCTCGCGAGCCCGGTCTGCGTTGAGTGTGGCGCGCATCGCAGAGAACAGGTCAGCGCTCCACCACACGCTGGTATCCATCGACAGGGAAACCGGGATGTTATGCCGCCGGAGCTTCCACGTGGGTGGGTAGCCCTGACCAGCGTTATCCTCGCTCTCGGCAGACACCGATGCATGACCACCCGTGGCCGCGATGCGGTGATAGGAGTCATCGGAAAGTGATGCCGCGTGCACATAGATGGTGGAAGCGGTCATGAAGCCATGTTCGTACATCAAGCGGATACTGTCGTCTTTAGTGACGCCCCACACACCGGCGTGGGTTGTCACTGGCAAGTTAAAGTCGCGCGCAACCTCGAAGGCGGCCTTTTCGGGGAAGGCCGGGTCGCCGGTGACATCGAAGGCAATCTGCATGCGGAGCATATCTCCGCGTCCATCAATGCGGCGCCGGATGAAGTCAGCGAACTCGGGGGCCTTTGTCCACTGCCAGGGAGCGCCAAGCAGGTTGCCGTAGGCGAGAACGAACCGGCCCGGAACCGCTTCAAGCGCATCGACCGCTGCATCGGCGTAATCGACGGTTTGCAAGCCATGAGACCAGTCAACCGTTGTGGTGACTCCGGCGTCTACGGCCTCAATCGCCGACAGGAGGTTACCAGCATAAATATCTTCTGGACGGAAAATCTTGCCCCAGTTCAGGTAGTAGAACTGGAAGTAGTTCGTGAGAGTCCAGTCGGCGCCGAACCCACGGAGCGCTGTTTGCCACATATGACGGTGCGTGTCCACCATGCCCGGCATGAGAATGCCGCCGGTCGCGTCGATCTCCACCGCGCTATCAGGCGCAGTGAGTTGCCGCCCGACTTCAGCAACGCGGTTGTCAACGACCAGGACATCGCCGCGCTCGATCATTCTAAGCGAGGGGTCAATGGTTAGCACAGTAGCGTTACGAAATACGACGGGGCGTCCCGAGGGGAAGGAATTGCTGTTTACTGCTGCATTCAGGTTCATGTTGCTCACCTCGTTATGTCTGGGCTTCAGGACACGATTCAGGCTCCGCAATATGTGCTGGATAGTGGTCGTCTCCTGCCTTCTCGCGTGTCCTGGTAGCAGTGTTATCATACCTACATTCAAAAGGCCAATGGTGGTCATGAAGCATGTCCGTAGAACGGACAAGTGTCCACTCACCAATATTACACAAAGGACAAGGTTGTGTCAAGGATAAAATTGAGGTTGGGCACGGAACCACATCACGAGCCAGTGCGCTGCGAGATGGTGTGATTACGGCCATCTCGGATGTGCAAAGAGGAGTACGGAGGAATGCGTGAACTGGACATCGGTTAGCGTTTCTGCTACCATGAGTGCAGCGAAAACTGTACCGTGTTCACCAGCACGATGCGCCCAGAAGGATGGGTGCTGCTGTGCATAGGGGAAAATAATGCGTGGCGAAACAGGACCAGACTTCATTGAGGCGCTGGCACGCGGCCTGGATGTCATCCGGGCGTTCGGACCCAACCGCTCAACGATGACGCTGAGCGAGGTGGCTGTGGCCACGGGGCTTGCTCGACCAACAGCACGCCGGATGCTGCTCACGCTTGAGGAACTGGGATATGTCCGCGTGGCGCAGGGTGGGTTTGCACTTACCCCGCGCGTTTTGGAGCTTGGCATGGCCTATATTGGCTCGACCAACATGTGGAACATTGCGCGCCCGCACATGGAACGACTCGTGGGATGCACGGATGAATCGTCGTCAATCGCGCAACTTGACGGTTCCGACATTGTGTATGTCGCACGGGTAGCGGTGCCGAAAATCATTACCATTGCTGTGACCATCGGCACACGCTTTCCGGCCCTTCAGACCTCACTTGGAAAAGTGCTGCTCGCCGAACTGCCGCCGGACGAACTGGAACGAGTACTTGCTGTGCCGAGCCGCTCCGGCATCGCGCCACTCTGGAGACCGAGAGCGGGAGAGCGCGACCGCGCTCTGAGTGAGGTGCGTACAAGAGGATGGGCACTCGCCGATGAACATCTGGCTTACGGCATTCGCTCGATTGCTGTGCCGCTGCGAGATGGTACGAACCGCGTGGTCGCTGCACTCAATGTGAGCGTTCACGCTGCAGAAACAAGCATTGAGACGCTTACGGAAAAGTATCTTCCTTTGCTGCTCGAAACTGCGACTGCGATCAGCTCCGATTGGGCATTGTGGCAAAGCCGCCCACAGATGACCGTGGGCACCGGTCCATCAAGTATACCCGTCTAAAAAGCTCTGGCTGGGAACCGCTGGGTCCTCTTGACACCCCGCCTGCTATCTTCTATACTTATTTTGCGGACAAAAGTCCGTATAACGGACAAACGCCGACGGGTGATGGCACCGCGATCCAATGAACGGTCACACATAGTTGGTGCCGAGCGCAGGCCATCAGTTCACGGAGGCATGAACTTCATTTCGAAACAGGACATCGACGTGGCTGAGCACAACTACGAGAAGAACACGCAGGGAACCAACCAACGACATGGCCCGCTTGACGGCCTGCTGATCGCCGACTTCTCACGAGTACTCGCCGGTCCGTACTGCACGATGCTGCTTGGCGACCTCGGCGCAACGGTGATTAAGGTCGAGAGTCCTTCAGGGGATGACACGCGTGCCTGGATGCCACCTGAACGCGATGGGGTAGCGACCTACTACCTGGCGATCAACCGTAACAAGCGCTCGGTCATCCTCGATTTCAACAATCCTGCTGACCTGCAACTGGCCCGCGAACTCGCTGCTCGCGCCGATGTCTTTATCGAAAATTTCAAGCCCGGCGGTCTCAAGCGCTTCGGCCTGGATTATGACGCGGTGCAGCAGCGGAACACCGGGATCATTTATGCCTCCATCAGTGGTTTCGGAACGGCTCAGGGGGCGTCTTTGCCCGGCTACGACCTCATCGTGCAAGCAATGTCCGGGTTAATGAGCCTCACGGGTGACCCCGATGGTCCTGCCTATCGTTCCGGCATCTCGGTGTTCGATGTCATGGCCGGGCTGCATGCAGCCATTGGCATTCTGGCAGCCCTCAACCACCGCAATCACACGGGCGAAGGCCAACATGTGGAAGTCAGCTTGTTCGCCTCGGCACTCTCAGGGATGGTTAACCAGACATCAGCCTATGTGGCTGGCGGCATCATTCCGACCCGCATGGGCAATGCTCATCCCAGCTTGTTTCCCTACGAACCGCTGCCGACAGCGGACCTGGAACTTATTATCGCTGCCGGGAACAACAGGCAGTTCAGCAAAATGTGCGAAATCCTCGACCTCCCTGAGTTGCCGCGTGATCCCAGGTTTGCAAACACCAAAGATCGCAACCGCAACCGCGACGCCTTGCGCCCGCTGCTCGTTGAGCGGTTACGCACGAGAACAGCTCAGGAATGGTTCCGCAGGTTGAGCGCCGCTGGCGTTCCGTGCGGCCCGATCAACAACATCGAGGGAGGTATCGCGTTTGCTCGCGAAATCGGACTTCATCCCGTCGTCGAGGTTGGCGCTGGAGATGATGCCTTGCCCATGATTCGCCACCCGATTTCGTTCTCGCTGACGCCTCCTCGCCACAAGCTACCGCCTCCGGCACTCGGTCAGGACAACGAGCAAATTCGGGCCTGGCTCAGTCAGACGCCGCGCATCGACCCACAGGAACTGAAAACGACCAGAGGAACCTCAGAGCAAAACTGAGACCATTCTCGCGTAGAAAGGGGACACATGGAATATCCCACCGGAATCGGGACGTCCGATGCCACCAGCATTCATCTGCTTGGTCACGATCTTGCTGGCGAGCTGATTGGTCACATCGGGTTTGGCGAACTGGCCCTCTGGCTTGCCACGCAGCAGCGACCGACACCGCAGCAGGTGCGTGTGTTCGAGGCAGTGCTTGTCGCGTTAGCTGATCACGGCTTTACTCCAACCGCTATCGCTGCCCGCCTGACCCTGTATAGCGCCCCCGACGCACTTCAGGGGGCAATGGCAGCAGGTCTGTTGGGTGGTGGATCGCGGTTTCTCGGAGTAACAGAAGATACAGGCCGATTTCTCGCGGGTGTGCTGGCAACTGTCGCGGGACACCTCCCAGAGACCGATGAAGAATGGGACGCGCTTGCCCGCCGGGCGATTGCTGAGCAGCGTGCGGGCGGCCGCTTCATCCCAGGATTGGGGCATCCAGTGCATAAGTCTGCTGATCCGCGTACCGCCGTGATCATTGCGATTGCTGAGCAGGAGGGCCTGCGTGGCCCCCACCTGCGCTTGTTCGAGGCCATTGGTCGAGTCCACCCAGAGGTGCTGGGTCGCACGCTGCCGCTCAACGGTGCGGGAGTAGCTGGCGCTGCGCTTGCCGACCTCGGGCTGCCACCAGAATTGCTGCGTGGAGTGGCCCTGCTCGCCCGCGCGGCGGGGTTACTCGGTCACATTGCTGAAGAGTTGCGTCACCCCATTGCACCCGATATCTACTCAATGATCGACCGAAATGCCGTGTATCGACCAGGCGCCAGCAACGACATTCCAGAGCAACGCTAGCCCAATTCATCCGATTCACTCAACGCCTGCCATATGTGTAGGCTACGTCCGAAGGAGGAAAGTATGGCAAATCTTGTCGCCGTCCTCGCTACCACCCACCATCCATTCTTCTACCGTGCCAGCACGGCACCGCCGGAGAGCAGGCCGGACTTTGCAGACGAGTGGGTAAGCAAGGTGCTAGCCTACCGTGAAACGCTGACTCGGGCCAGGCCAGATGTACTGGTCATGGTTGGTTCTGATCACTTCCACCAGCTCTTCTATGATAATATGCCGCAGTTCCTCATCGGCAAAGCACCGTTCTACAACGCGAACTATTACAATGAGGAGCGCGAATTTGGGCTACCCCGCATGGTGTTGAAGGGACACGAAGAACTCTCCGCATATCTGCTTCGCGCCGGGCTCGACGCAGGTTTCGACTTCGCCTTCAGCAACGAACTGCGCGTTGACCACAGTATTACATGCCCCATCATTACAACGCGCCCAGAGGCAGATCTGCCCATCGTACCCGTCTACACGAACATCTTCGCCCCTCCGCTTCCGCAGCCCTGGCGGTTTGTCGAGTTGGGCCGCACCTTGCGCCGTCTCATCGAAGACTGGCCCAGCGACCAACGCGTTGCCGTCATCGGGACTGGCCACCTGTCCCTCGAACTGGGCGGGCCGCGCCAGTTCGGCCCTCATGGTCCTGACCCCGAGTTCGACCGCAAAGCCGTCGAATGGATCGCCAATGGCGACATTGGAGGTGCGTTACAGGAAGTCACGCTTGAGAGCCTCTGGACGCCGGGCAACGCCACGCATGGCTTCCTCGATTTCATGCTGATGATGGGCGTGGCCGGTGAAATTAAGGCCGATTACGTCGATACACTCGATCTGTTCCACACGATGGAGGCGTACATCACCTGGTATCCGAAGGGAGTGGACGCATGAGCAAGTACCTCCTCAACAAGTTCCTTTTCACCATCGACCGCGACCCAGAGCTGGTTGAGCGCTACCGCGAAGACCCTCGCGGCACCGTCACCTGGTGGGAGGCCGAGCGGGCCAACGTCATTCTGAACCTGCCAGAGATCGAACGCAGCACGTGGCAGCAGCTTACCGATGAAGAGCGCGAGGCGCTGGCAACGCATGATTACGTCAAGCTGTTCGAGCTGGGAGCGCACAACTTTCTGACGCTCACCCTCTATATCGCTTTGTTCGAGCGCGATTATGCAGAGCCGCTGGGGTTCCAGCGCGAGTACGCGCGGAAGCTCCAGCACTGGTCGCTGCCCTACCCGGACATTACCACGTGACGATGGCCGGTGAGCGGGCGAGTCAACCTGAGAGCTGTAGTACACCAATGTGACAAGGAGAAGAGATCGTGACTGAGAGGCTTTTGACGACAGTTGTGGGAAGCTATCCTCAACCTGAGTGGCTGGTTGATCGCAAGAACTTGCAGAAACTGAGGTTGACCCGCTTTTGTGGAACCCCGAAACATTTGGGTTAACACATCGATTGCTCATAAGCAAGCGGACTGAGATAGCCGAGTGAAGAGTGTCGCCGAATGCGGTTGTAAAAGCACTCGACATACTCGAAGATGGTTTGCCTAGCTTGCCCACGACTTTGGAAAGACAGACGGTCCACACATTCACCCTTCAGTGTCCCGAAAAAGGATTCGGTCACCGCATTATCGTAACAGTTGGCGGTGCGGCTCATGCTCACGGTGATGTCGGCTCCCGCTAGCGCAACTCGCGCTTGCATCACTGGTGTACTGCGATCCGCGATCCGAATGAAACAGCAAGCCAGCTGGGGGCTGCCGACCCAGCAGCGCCATACGCCAGGCGGTCTCAATGAGCGCTTCGTCTTGGGTCGCCGCCATCGCCCACCCGATCACACGCCGTGAAAACAGATAACGAATGACGTCCACTTTCAGAAGAGATGCGACTGTGATTGGGAAAACTCTCAATGAGAGACATGTGTGATAGCCGTGATTTATTTTTTTGTTAGAAATGCTGCTCCTGTTCCTGATTCATCTATTGTTCTCGTTTGAACGCTTCCGCCGCCGGTCTGTAGGGGCGGATCATCCACAACGGGCGGCGCAGGCCATCGGGGCGGTCGCTTTGCGGGCGCGTCATGGCTAGCCAGCGCTGGTACTCCTCGTAGGCTTTGTGGCGATCGACGAAGACGTCGCCATAACGGTCGCCAGGTTGGGCGGGTGTAACCGTCACTTTCTGATGCCAGCAGTGCATCCCGCTGATCGGATCGGGGTGGACGCCGAAGATCAGGTTCTGGTGAACGCCGGCCTCGCGCCAGAAGATGCGCGCCGAATCGGGATCGCTGCTCTCGTAGGGATGCACCCCCTCGAGCTGGCGCAAGCGCCAGTTACCGTCCTGCTCGCGGCCCAGCGCGACCAGCGCCGATGTCCAGCGATCCGCGCCCACGTTCGTCGCCAGCCGCCAGCGGCCCAGGTGATGCGAGCAAGCCACCACACCGGGACGAATCCCTTCCGTCACCCAGGCGCGGTTGACGTAGTAGCCGATCTCCGTGCAGACGCGCACGAGATCGCCCGTCTGCACGCCGACGCGCTCCGCGTCAATGGGATGAATCCAGACCGGGTTGGCGTTGGAGATCTCGTTGAGCCACCGGGAGTTGCCGGAGCGCGTGTGGATCAGCGTCGGCAAGCGAAAGGTCGGGATCAGCAGGTATTCGCCGCGCTCAGCATCGAAGTTCGAGGGGTGAACGTGGCTGTGGATGTAGCCCGGCGCCGCGTACTCCGGCCAGCCCCACTCTTTGAGCGTCTCCGAATAAAATTCCTGCTTGCGCGAGGGCGTCGGGAAGCCTTCGTAGGCCGTGCCGTCTACCAGCACGCCGATATTCGCGCCGTCGCGGCTGATCACGCCTGTCTGCTCGTCCACGATTGTTCCCGCGAGTTGGGCAGGCGACAAGACGCGCTCGTTCACCTTGAAGACGGGCGCTTTCTCAGGAGGAATCGCGAACGCGCCGTACTTTTGCATGTACGCAAGCGGCGTCAGCCCCTCTTGCGCCGCTGCTTCCGGCAGGCCGGGGACGCTGTTCTCAAACATCCAGCGATAGTATTCCGTGATGCTCAGCTTTTCGCCGGATCGATAGGGCGACTCGAAATACTTACGAATACCCAGGCTGCCGTCGGGGTCGATGCGCCAGGAGATCTCGATCCAGAACTCGTCTTCTTCCCATACTTCGCCGGGGTTGGCCTCGTAGGTGTAGCGCACCGGCTCGCCGTGCCGCTCTTGGTAGACGCGCAGCACCGGCTGGCGGAAGCCGATCCAGCGCCCGGCGTGCGTCTCCTGGCTCATCAGGTCGTGCCGCTCGCTGGCTATGCCCATCGGCAGCACGTAGTCCGCGTACCACGCCGTCTCGTTCCAGGTCGGCGTCAGGGCGGCGTGCAGTTCGATCTGTTGCTCGTTGGTCAGCGCCTCGATCCAGGCCGTGCCGTCGGGGTTCGTCCACACCGGATTGTAGACGCGCGTGAAGTACATGGCGACTTTGCCGCGCCCCTCGCGCAAGAAGTAGGGCAACAGGATGCTCATTTCGTAGTTGGCGAGCGGGTATTCGGGTGGAAAGAGCAGTTCGTTCCACACCTCCGCGGGACCCGGCTTGAGGAAGGGTGCGGGTACGAACTTGTTCCAGGCGTTGGGGGCTGTGCCGCCGGGCGTGCCGACGCTGCCCGTCAGCACGGAGAGGAACCACAGCGCGCGCGAGACCTGCCAGCCGCCCAGATTGCCCGCGCTCGCCGCGCGCCACGTGTGCGCCGCGAAGGCCGTTCCCGCCTGCCCGATCTGCCGCGCGATATCCACGATCACATCAGGGGTGACGCCGCTTTCCCGCGCCGCAAATTCAGGCGTATACTCGCTGTAGAGGTCGATCAGGCATTCGATGAAATGGTCAAAGGTCTGCGCTTCACCAGGATGCTCAGCCGCCAGGTATTCCTGCCAGTTGACCCAGCGCCGCATATAGTCTCCATGGTACAGTCCTTCGACGAGGATGACGCGCGCCATCGCCAGCAGCACCGCCGCCTCCGAGCCGGGCCACGTCGCCAGCCAGTAATCGGCCATGCTGGCCGTGTTAGAGAGGCGCGGGTCCATCACCGCCAGCTTCGCGCCCTTCATCTTGCCCTCGATGATGCGCTGCGCCTGCGGATTGAAATAGTGGCCGGTCTCCAGGTGCGAGCTGATCAGCAAGATAAAGCGCGCGTTGGCGTGATCGGGCGAGGGACGATCGATACCGGACCAGATGTGATAGCCGAAGCGGGCCGACGACGAGCAGACGTTGGTGTGGCTGTTGTGTCCATCGACGCCCCACGCGCCCAGCACGCGCTCCATGTAGCCATCGTGTCCGGGCCGTCCGACGTGATACATCACCTCGTCGCGCCGGTCTTCGATAATCGCGGCGCGAATTTTGGCCGCGATGGTCTCCAGCGCCTCGTCCCAGGTGACGCGCTGCCACCTGCCTTCACCGCGCTTGCCGGCTCGTTTCATGGGATAAAGGATGCGTTCGGGGTCGTTGACCTGGTTGATGGTGGCAGGGCCTTTGGCGCAGTTGCGGCCCCGGCTGCCGGGATGATAGGGATTGCCCTCGAAGCGTTTGACTCGCCCCGTTTCCTTGTCGATATAAGCCATTAGCCCGCAGGCCGCCTCGCAATTGAAGCAGATGGTAGGGATGATCTCGTAATGCTTTTCGACTTTGCGCGGCCACGCTTTGGCGTCATATTCGACCCAATCCTGCCACTTCTCCGGCGGCGGAGCGGAGGCGAGGTCGCGCACGGTCATGGGGTCGCCGCTGGGCGCGATGTAGTTTTGCAATGGTGTTTCGGTCATACGTTACCCTCCCTTTTCTCCTGCTACATTTTAGCTCAGCGGCACGATCTGGCCGGCCTCGACAAAGCAAAATTCATAGGCATACAGTCCCACCAGCGCGCAGATTCCGGCCAAGCCGAGCAGCGCGGACTGTGTCGCCGGGAAGATCAGCGCGAGGCAGAGCATGATAATGGGAATGAGGGAGCCGATGGCGACGAACGGCCCCCAGAATGTTTGCCGCAGCCCACCCCGGCTCATGTAGTGCGCGGCGGCGGCGACATGGCTGCTGGCGTGCGCGCCGAATGCCTCGATCATGACGAGGAGCGTGTGAACGACCAGGGCCGCCAGCAAAACAATCGTCAGGAACGCGCCGATCGCGCTGCCGCCGAGCGCCCACGCGAGCAGGCCCAGCGCGGCGGCTCCGGCCAGCGCGGCCTGCACGATCAGGATGGGCAGCAGGAGCGGACTCTGCCAGAAATCGCGTCCCTCGGCCTGCCCGAAGAGGAAAGCTGTGTAGCCCGCCGCCGCCAGGCCAAACAATCCCGTGGGGATGAGCAAGCCGAGCAATACACCTGAGAGTCCGAGCAGCGCGGCGATAAACCAGGCCGCTTGCAGCAGGCCGAAGATTGCCAGGATGAAGCCGCCCCACACCAGCCAGGACGTGGGATTGGCCTTCGTGACGAGATAGAGAAAGCGGTCGGGACGTTTCAAGTCCACAACCAGGAGTACCAGCGTTGCCGCGATGAAGCAGCCACCGATCACCGGCGCGCCGATACCGAGCAGCGTGTTCATTGACGCGCTGCTGCCGTGCAGGCCGTACAGCGCCAGGGCCAGCGCCGCGACGACCAGGGCGCCCGCGCCGATAGATTTTGTCCATAAATAGGCGGAGACCTTTGGCCCCCATTTTGCGCTGTTCTGAGGCGGCTCGTAGACGACGCGGCCATCAGGGCTTGAGCGGGCGGGGCGAGCCTGCTCCCCTACTAGCGGCGGCGCGTATGGCTTGAGCGGGTTGAGCGTGCGCGGCGCGCGCAGCGAGTCGCCGCGATCAAATATGGCCTCGTCTTCGCCCTGCTTGAGCAGCGTCCCCCACATCGTCATGTGCGGCAACTCCTGGCTGGCCGCTTCGGGATTGATGATGGCTTCTTCCGCGCCGATATAAAAGACCTTTGGCTTCGTCCCCTGCTCCGGCTGGCGCACGCGCACCGGCTCGCGGGCGATCAGGCGCGCGATCTCAGTCTGTGGATTGTCCATGTCGCCGGCGATGATGGCGCGTTCGGGGCAGACGACGACGCAGGCCGGTTCCAGGCCAATCTCGGTGCGATGGGCGCAATAGTTGCACTTGGCTGCTGTATGCGTGTCGGGATGGATATAGAGCGCGTCGTAAGGACACGCCTGCATACACGACTTGCAGCCGATGCAGCGTTCGGAGTCGAAATCGACGATGCCGTCGGCGCGCTTAAATAAGGCTTTCGTGGGACAGATGGTGACGCACGGCGCGTCTTCGCAGTGGTTGCAGCGATTGACTAAAAAATAGCGGCGAGAGTTGGGAAACTCGCCTTTCTCGATGTACTTGACCCACGTGCGATTCACCCCGATGGGAACATCGTGTTCGGCTTTGCAGGCCACGGTGCAGGCATGGCAGCCGATACACTTGCGCTGGTCGATCACAAAGGCATATTTTGTCATGGGCAACCCTCTTTGATCAGTCATTAAAGAAGAGAACTCTAGAAAGCTCCCAGCATCTATAGGGAAATATGTTGCTCTATGAAAATAAGTATATGACGACTTGCCTGATAACTCCAATACATGATATATATTGTAGCAATAGCTTCAAGTTATAGCCAGCCTTTCCAGAGGAGACAGAGATGAACTTCAATCAGTTGCTAATCTTTCAGAAAGTAGCCGAACTGCGACACTTTACCCGTGCCGCACAAGCCCTGTACATCAGCCAGCCCGCCGTCTCGAAGCAGGTGCATCAACTGGAGAAATCCTTGAAACAGCCGCTCTTTACCCAGGTGGGACAGAAAGTGCATTTAACCGAAGCAGGAAAGTTGCTCTATGACTATGCCGAACGTATTTTCGCGCTGGCAGCGGAAGCGGAGTCCGCATTGAGCGAGATGCAGCAATTAGAGCAAGGCAGGTTGATGTTGGGCGCAAGCACAACGATCGGAACCTACCTGTTGCCGGAATGGCTTGTGCGCTACAAAGATCACTACCCCGGAATTGATCTCGTCGTTGAGATCGGCAATACCGAAGAAGTACAACAAAAATTGCTGGCACACCGGCTTGAAGTGGGCCTGATTGAAGGAAGTGTGACGCATCCGGAACTGAGCGAGCAGGCATGGCAGCAAGATGAACTAGTCTTGATCATGCAGCCCAACTACACACACGCAGTTGACGAACCGCAGACGATTCAGCAGTTCCTTGCTACTCATCCTCCAGTAATCCTGCGAGAGCAAGGATCGGGGACAAGGTCTGTACTGGAGAAGGCGCTCGAACATCAAGGTATGGAGCCAATCCACCCCATGATAGAACTGGGCAGCACCGAAGCGATCAAGCGGGCTGTAGCTGCCGGTTTGGGCGTTTCGTTCGTATCTGAGCATACCGTCCGTTTCGAAGTTGCATCTGGATATTTGAAACAGATCTCACTGAAGGATTTTATTGTGCAACGTTCTCTCTCGATTGTCCGTCTGAAAGGGAAACGCATATCGAAGGCTGCACAGGCATTTCTTCAACTCATCGAAACAGCAGTCTCGTAAGTTACGTTCATGCTACATACGGTGCAGCTACCTGGAGATGTTGGAGTTTATACAGCCAGTGGCAGTGCTTCCTCCCACTCGCGATCTTGCGTAAGTACGACTATCGCCACTGATACAACCACCGGATCGAGTCGGCTTCCAGCGCAACGCTCTAGCTCGGCCAGCGCTTCTGCTGTAGAACGCTGTTGTGGGGACATTCTCAAGGCATCATACAAATCTGCGACCGCGATAATGCGAGCAGGGAGCGGAATAGATTCGCCTTTCAGACCATCAGGATACCCTTTGCCGTCCCATCGCTCGTGATGATGTCGAACTGCCGGAATTACATCGTGCAAAAAAGGGCTGATTTCAAGAATACTAACTCCCAGCACCGGATGTTGCCCTAAAAGGTCCTCTTCCTGGGGTGTAAGAGAATCTGGCTCCTGTAGCAGCCTGTCGGGAATGGCAATCTTTCCAATATCGTGTAGCAACGCTGCCATACCGATCTGGTGGATAGTCTGCTGATCCTGCCCCATCTTTTGGGCAATAGCAGTGGCGAGATCGCTGACTGCGTAAGCGTGACGGCGGTTTCTCACATCACGAAGTTCGATCATATGCATAAGTGAGTAGAGTGTGTCCAGGAACGGCGCATTATCGAAACGTGTGTTAAGGGAGCTGTCACGTTCACCGCTTGTTTCCGTTTCATCCATCACGAGCAGTTCAGTCAGTAGAACCTGCATATTTTCGTGTGCCATTTCTTGCGCAGTGCGAACCTGATTACGTCCAAGTCGTTTGGCAAGATACATAGCCTCATCGGCTTTCTTCAATAATGCGCTTACTGTCCCACCATCAGCAGGGAACGTTGCCACGCCGACACTGATGGTAATGGCGATGCCGCCTGCAACCGCTTCACGCGCGACCCGTCGAGACGCGACACTCGCTCGGATCCGTTCTGCCACGACTGTTGCCTGAGAACAGTCAGCTGCCGGAAGCAGGGCGATGAATTCCTCACCGCCAAAGCGCCCCAGGATATCACCGCCGCGCAGCGATTCTTTCACGCGCGCCGACAGTTCGCGCAATACCACGTTTCCCGCAGGATGCCCATAGGTATCGTTGATATGTTTAAAGCGATCACCATCAAAAAAGATAAGCGAGAATGGAGACTCAAAGCGGCGCGCCCGTTCAATTTCTGTATCCAGCCGTTCGATAGTTGCCAGATGGTTAGGCAGCCCGGTCAAGGCATCAGTTAATGCCTGCCTCTGGATGGTAGTATTGGCCTGCTCTAATTGCTGGCTCATCTGACGAAGTTTCCCAATGATCAGCGCGTAGAAACATAAGCCGATACTGCCCATGAGCCACCCCATCAATACATGTGGTGGCCAGGAGAAGCCAAATTGTATCCCGGTGACGAGTACACCACCCAGGGCGAATCCGAGACAACCTGCGATAGCGCCAATACGCGGGCGAGGACATCTATTCACCAGCAAGAAGATGGGAAACATGGAACCGATCGCCACGACGATAATGGGCGTTGAGAGAGACGAATATGATCCCATCAAGGCGTCGAGTCGCTGCGAAATGAGCGCGGGGACAAACACAACGATGAGAAGCAAAGCAATACAGTTCCCGACAAGCGCCTTCCTGGACAGGAATCTCTCCTGCACTCCAGAAGGTTTTCCTGAACTCGAATGTTCGCCTCTGCTTTGCCAATCTGTCCTCATTGCTGCATTCCTTCCTCTTGAAGATCCTCTAGCAATGAGTATCGGCATAATGGGAAAGCGAAATAGCATGCAATGTGGATACGTTTGCCCTGAATTTGACGCCTGACCACTTGACTTTTCCGCATATATATATTATCATACATTCTAACATTCTAAATAAATGGATTATCCAGGTCGGGCTTACCCATCCGCGTCCCGTCTCGCGACTCTTACTCTGTTACTTGTAGTAGTAAGTCATCGTTCGTACATAGTTGTACAACCGGGAGGATCACATGCCACCAGTCGAGAAAGTTGACCGCACCTTAGACTGCCTCAAGATGCTCTGCCCCGTTCCTATCATCAAGATCAGCAAGGCCGTAAAAGAATTGCAGACCGGCCAGACCCTGCTCATGCTCGCTGATGATCCAGGCTCCAAAGCGGATATGGTCGCCTGGGCCAAACAGACGGGCAACGAATTGATGGAAATCGAGCAAGAGGGCAAAGTCTTCAAGTTTTATGTTCGCAAGACACGCTGAATACCGCAGGTACATATCGTTCGACCCGCCAACCAGCTTTTAAGCTAAAGGAGTTGCGCATGGATGATGCACCCAAGAAACTCTTGTATATCCAGACCAATGGCGTCGAGTCTCCGGAGCGTTCAGCTACCCCGTTCTATCTCGCCGCCTCAGCCGCTGCAATGGATATCGAAGTAGGCATTTATTTCACCGTCAACGGCCCCACCCTGCTTGTGCGGAGCGTTGCCGAGGAATTGATCCCCAAGAAGGATGGCAAAGGCGCGCCTCTGCGCCGCTTTATCGACCAGGCTGCCGACCTGGGCGTCAAATTTTACGTCTGCCAGCCCAGCCTGGATTTAAGCAACATCAACTACGAAGACTTGATCGACGGCGTCGAGATGATTGGCGGCGCTGCCTTTAACGATATGGCGTTGGAAGCGGACGCGGTCATCTCATTCTGATCTCGCCATCAACTTTTGCCATCGGTCCACAGGGAGGTGTCCTATTGGTCACGCAAACGGCTAAACATTCTCATGTTGCTGATGTTCCTTATGAAGAGAAAGAGCGGCTTTTCACACAGGTCACAGAGGATATCCGCTTTCATGACTACCTGAAAGGCTGTTATGAGTGTGGCATCTGTGTAGCTGCCTGTCCCTCTGCCCGCTTCTATGATTTCAGCCCGCGTAAGATTACCCAGGCTGTAGCACGCGAGGATATTGATCTGGTCTACGAGCAGATGAACGAGGATGTCTGGAACTGCTCACAGTGTTTCTCGTGTGACCGGTGTCCGCGGGGTAACTCGCCAGGAGGACTCATCACGATCCTGCGCGAGGTCGCGGTCAAAAACGGCCTGCATTCCGCGAAAGAGGCACTTGAGGGCTATAGCCGCATTGTCTACAAGATCATGTCAACGGGAACGCAGGTCTCGCCCGACATGTTGCAGCCGGATGCATTCCCCGATTGGGGGCCAGAAGTGAAGGATGTTTCAGACAATCTGGATCTCTGGCGACGCGCTATCCCGCCAGAGACACATCACACCACCGAATCTGCCTGGGTCGTCGATGAAAAGACGCTTACAGAACTCTACCTGATCTGGCATATGACAGGCGTGCTCGATATGATTAAGGAAATTGATGAGGGGCTGCATATGATTTTGCAGGACGTGATGGAAGAGGCCCTTGAAGAAAAAGGGTTTAGTGTCTAACAACCACTTGAAATGGTTAGTATTCTCGTATGACCCTCCGGTTAAAGCCGGGAAGGAGGAAATATGACCAGCGAGGTTCCTATCCCCGTAACTGCCCTCACTCGTGGCACCATTCCACAACGGGTGTTTCAGCGCGATCCGGCCAATGCGCCCACTGAAGATATTCGAGAAAAGCTCTTCGAACTCGAAGCTCAGGGCGAGTGGATTGTGCAGCGCGTCCCAGATGATACCATTGAGGCCATGACCAAGTACGGTCGCACCAAGCGTATTCCTCGCCAATTCACCTGGCACCATAAAAGCTGCGGGCAGTGCGGTCATATTCCAGGCTATTCGACTTCCATCTTCTGGCTGCACCGCCAGCTTGGCATGGAATATTACGACCCAACCGACCAGACTTCCTGCACGGCCTGGAACTATTATGCATCCGCGACATCCAACGCTGCCGCCCAGGCGGCTGTAGCCGTGCGCAACTTTGCCGCGGCATACGAAACGGGATATTTCCCCATGATTCACTGCGGCACCAGCTATGGACACTACAAAGAGACACGCGAGCAGCTGGTGCATCATCCTGAACTGCGCAAGCAGGTACGCGATATCATGGCAAAGCTGGGCAAGCCGCTGGTTATCCCGGAGGAGATTGTCCACTACAGCGAGTGGGTGCATGCCATGCGCTTCGAGATTGCTAAGCGCAGAGTTTACGATGTGAGCAACATCACGGTCACCGTTCACCCGGCTTGCCATTATTATAAGCTGGTGGCCGAAGATGCCATCTACGATCCCGATCTCTATGGTGGACAGCGCACCGCCGTTATCACCGCGGTCGTTGAGGCGCTGGGAGCGAAAGTTGCCGATTACTCCACCTGGTTTGACTGCTGTGGTTTTGGTTTCCGTCACATCCTGGTGCAGCGTGATTTCACACGCTCGTTTGCCACATTGCGCAAAATCGAGCGCATGAAAGAAGAGGCCAACCCCGATGTCACGCTCACCCACGATACTGGCTGCGTGACCACCCTGGATAAAAGCCAGTTTGCCGCGCGCGCCCATGGACGCAATGTCGGGATTCCCGTCCTTTCCGAGGCGCAGTTCGCTGCGTTGGCAATGGGAGCGCACCCCTATCGCGTCTGCCAATTGCACTGGCACAGCGTGGATTACCGGCCGCTGCTCGAAAAAATGGGCATTGACTGGCAGGCTCGCTGGGCTGAATTTCAGGAAGATATCGAGCGTTTACGCAGAGGCGAAATGCAATTTTTAACATGGGAGGATGCAGATGCCAAGTGATACTGTCCTGATTATCGGCGGCGGCCCCGCCGGGTTGTATGCCGCGCGGAGTGTCGCTGATTTAGGCGCACCTGTAATGCTGGTGGAGAAACGCGAACACCTGGGCGGTACGCCCGTGACTGCGAACTATGCCTCATTCACGCCGCACCTGGAGGATGCTGAAACATCCATGCAGCGCATGGTGAACGAGGTGAGCAATGACCCGCAGATCGAGATACTGCTGCAAACTCGCGTGACGGCTGGTGGCGGCGGCCCCGGCGATTTTGCGGTCACGCTGGCCAGCAGGAGCGGCGAAACGCGCGAGTTAAGCGTTGGCTCAATTATCGTAGCCACCGGTTTCGATCATTTCGATCCTGGCCGCGAAACACAGATGTACGGCTACTACGAGTACGAGGACGTGCTGACGCTCGTCGATGCCGAGAAGATGCTGAAAGCGAAACAGTTCGTGCGCCCTTCCACCGGGGAACCGCCCAAACGTGTGTGCTTTATTCAATGCGTCGGATCGCGCGATCGCCGCCTGGGCAACGAGTATTGCTCAAAGGTCTGCTGCGGCGTCGCTACAAAGGAAGCCATTGAGATCAAAGAACTGCTCCCTGATGCGAAAGTCTTTATCTTCTACATCGATATGCGCATGTACGGCTTCTGGGAAGATCAGCTCTACTGGAAGGCACAGGAGGAACATAAAGTCAACTTCATTCGCGGCATCGTGACCGAGGTGCTGCGGCGCGGCGATTCGCTGGTGATTAAGGGCGAAGATACCACGATGGGGCGACCTATGGAAATCCCCATGGATGTGGTCATTCTCTCCGTAGGCATGGTGCCGAGCGCCGGAACCATCGAGATTGCTAAAGTATTGAATCTGCCGCGCGAGCGTCATGGATTCCTGGAAACCGTCGGCGCCCCCCTGGATACCGTCACTACGCCTGTGCCAGGCATCTTCGTTGCCGGCGCGGCTGCCGGTCCTAAGGACATCGAGGATAGTATTTCCATGGCGGGTACGGCTGCCATGAAAGCGGTGAGTATTGTGCGCCGTCAACTACGTCAGGCCGCTACAACAGTATCAGCAGGAGGCGGAGGGGAGTAGCAATGCCAGCTCCAGCATCCAACAACAGCGAAACAGTAGGCCAGATCGTTGACACACCAAGCGCACTCGAATTCATGCGCGAGGCGCTTGAGAAAATCACTGAGGATGAGTTGACGGCTATCGTCGCAGAATTGCGCTCCAAAAGCCAGCGTTTTCGACGAATGCTCGCGCCGCAAACACTGCCGGAGTTTGACGAGAGCAAGTTCCACACGCTGCTTCGCTCGATATTTTCGACGCGCCGCCGCGCCGCGGAGGTCATGGCTCTCATTGATGCAGGCATCTTCCGTGACTCCGTTGGCGTGTTGCTGCATGGAACAGCGCCACTGTCATCACGTTTCGACACGTTTGTTGCGCAGTTGGAGCCGCTTGACCTTGCGACCCGCTGTGATCTGGCCGGTGAGTGCCTGCACTACTGGGATTTCGAGCGGTACTGGCTCTGGACGCGCTGGATGTGGGACCCTCCGCGCAACACGGGTTCTCTGCCCCTGGTGACAATCCAGGAGTACGATCTGCACGGAGAGACTCCCGGGTTGACCTATTTGAAAGTAGGAGAAGCTATGGCTTATGTGAATGGCGTAGGCGAGGCGGCCGGCTTCCAGCACGGCGGTCGCGGACTGCTTGGCACGGATGTCTATCTCGCCTGCGTCTACGTCGTCTACCTGTACACGGTGACGCGCATGCGCATGACAAAGGAATTCAACCAGGTGATTCCTCAATTTCCGGAACTCGCTCGCCGGTTACTCGGCACCTATAAGATGGAGGTTTGAGCTTATGACTGCTGTCGAACCCGAACGCATTCACGAAAAAGAAGTGGCAATCCAGAATGGTGTGGACATCTCCGGTCAATGGAACCGCATGTTCGATGAGCGTGTGATCTGGAACTATGACACCTCCAAACTCGATGAGATTACGCAGATCGAAGGAGCAGAGTCGCTGGGCGCTTGCTATCAGTGCGGCAAATGCACGCCCGTCTGCCCGGTCGATCATGTGGGTGACTATAGCCCGCGTAAAATCTTCCGCAAAACCCAGTTGGGTATCAGCCTGCTCGAAAGTCCAGACCTGTGGCTCTGTACCACCTGTATGAACTGCCTGCGCGTTTGTCCTAAAGAAGTCAATATGATTAAGATTATGCCTGCGGTGCGCGAGCAGGCCGTGCTGCAAGGCAATGCCCCTACCGAGCTTTCGCAGGCATTCGAGAATACGTTTCGCTACGGCAATCCACTAGGTGAGCCGGCGCGCAAACGAGCAGACTGGACGAAGGATGCCGGCGTACCCGTTCCCATTCTGGCGCAGATTCGCCGTCCTGTCGATGTTCTCTGGTTTGTGGAGTGTTACCCGGCCTATCACCCACGCGGCAAGGACGCGGCGCGCGGTCTGGCGCGCATCTTCCACGCGCTTGATGTCGATTACGGCATTCTGGGCGTCGAAGAGAAGTGCAGTTGCGACTCGCAGCGTCTTGCCGGCGAAAAGGGCTTATTCGAGGCATTCACGGAACACAACATCAAGATGTTCAGCAAGTACCAGTTCAAGACTTTGCTTACAGCTGATCCGCACGCTTTGAACGCCTTTAAGAAAGAATATCCCAAATATGGTGGCGATTATCACGTTCTCCATTACACCCAGTTTTTGGCACCGATGATCGACCGCATTCCATTCCGTAAAAGCCTGCCGTATCGCGTCACGTTCCACGATCCCTGTTACCTGGGACGGCACAACGGCGAGTACGAAGCGCCGCGCCGCCTGTTACAAGCCATCCCCGGCATCGAGCTGACCGAGATGGCGCGCTGCAAAGAGAACGGCTATTGCTGTGGCGGCGGCGGCGGCGGGATGTGGCTCGACAGCTTCGCACGCCCCCATGTCTCCGAGCGTCTTTCCGAACGGCGTGTCCGCGAGGCGGTCAGCACAGGCGCGGATGTGCTGGCGGTCTGCTGCCCTTATGAAATCTCGCGTTTTGAAGATGCTGTGAAGTCTACAGGCAACGACGGCAAACTGATTGTACGCGACATCATTGAATTGATCGATGAGTCGATGCGCGGGTGATTTTCGGGTGATTTTCGGGTGATTTTCTAAGAACATAGCCGGGTTTAATTCGTCGAAGTAAGGAGGAGACCAATGAATATCCTGGTCCCGGTGAAGCAAGTCCCGGACCTCATTGAAGAGTTGGAGATTAATAGCGACGGTACAGACCTCGAACGGGACATGCTCAAGTATAAGATGAACGAGTGGGATGAAAGCGCGTTGGAAGAGGCGCTCCAACTCAAAGAGTTACATGGTGGCACAGTAACGGCGCTGGCACTGGCAACTGGCGATGTCGATGAAATGCTCTACACATGCGTCGCCAGGGGCGCTGACCGCGTAGTCAAAATTGTCGGCGATTTTGAAGAGTATCATGATAGCCATACTGCCGCGCGCGCGCTGGCGGCAGCTATTCGTGAGCAACCCTACGACCTGATTCTCACGGGCGTTCAGGCCGCTGACGACCTGGATGGACAAGTAGGTGTTCTGCTGGCTACGTATCTGGGAATACCACATATCAGCGTGGTGAGCGGCATCGAAGTTGAACCGCTGACACGTACCGCAACTGTTCGCCAGGAATATGCTGGCGGCATCATGGCAACTTTTGAGGTAGACTTGCCCGCCATGTTTGGTGTCCAGGCTTCACGAGCAATACCGCGTTATGCCCCGGTGAGCCGCGTCCGCCAGGCCATGAAAACAGCGCACATCGAGGAGATCGAGGCAACACCTTCTGCCGGAGCTGGTATTTCCGTACGTCGGATGTTCAAGCCGGAATCGACAGAACACGCTGAGATGCTTGAGGGCGACGCCGATGAAATCGTGAACCGCGTCATAGAGATATTCCGCGAGCGCGGAATCTGGAGGGCTTGATTATGGCTGAGCATGATGTCTTCGTCATCGCTGAACATCTTGAGGGTAAGCTTAGCGATGTGACCTTCGAGATGCTTGGCAAGGCATGCGCTCTTGCGTCGACGCTTGGCGGCCGGGCAGTTGCGGTCTTACTCGGCTACAAGGCAACTGAGCTTGCCGATCAACTGGGAGCCGCTGACCAGGTGCTTTACATTGAGGATGCCGGGCTGCGCAATTTCACCCCAGAACGAGCTGAGCTAGCGCTCAAAACGCTGCTCCAGGATGAAAAACCCGCGCTGACCATGATCGCTAACACTTCTATGGGCATGGATCTGGCAGCCCCGCTCTCCGCCGCGCTGGACTGGCCCTTGATCGCCTATTGCAGCGATGTGCAGGCCGAGGGTGGGAAGATCGCCGCTACCAGCCAGATTTATGGCGGCAAGATCGCGGTGGAAACCCTGAGTGAGAGCGAATCCACGCTGGTATCCATCCTGGCAGGTGTCTTCCCAGCCTCGCAGGGACACGCCGACAAACCCGCCTCTATCCAGACCAGTTTCGGAGCCGCGAACGAGGGACGCGTGCGCTTTAAGGGATTGACCGTTCCCGAAGCGGGGGACGTGGATATTACACGCGAGTCCCTGCTGGTCAGCGTCGGGCGCGGCATCGGCAGCAAGGATAATATCGAGCTGGTCGAGGAACTGGCCGAGGCGTTGGGGGCGGCGCTCGCGGCTTCGCGCCCGATCATCGACAGCGGCTGGCTGCCCAAATTGCGGCAGGTTGGCAAATCCGGTCTGACGGTGAAGCCGAAGCTGTATCTGGCGGTGGGCATCAGCGGCGCGCCGGAACACCTGCAGGGCATGAAGGACGCCGAACTGATCATCGCCATCAACAGCGATGCCAGCGCGCCGATCTTCGAGGTAGCCGATTACGGTATCACGGGCGATCTGTTCGATATCGTTCCCGCGCTGACTGAGCGGATCGCCGCTGTGCGCTCAGAATAAATACTGAGCGTCTCTACACGGTTTTGAACTCATACCGGTTGTTGCATATCATCCAGGGAGAGGTTCCCTATGCAGCTTACACTCTTGTCAGTATCAGCAGACGGCCCGGTACAACTAGGACGGCCAATATTCGAGTTTTTCACGCCGGCGTTAGAGGTGACGTTCTATAGCCTCGCGGCCATCTCCACGCTGATCTTCGCCCTGGGCGTGTTTCTCAAGGTACGGAAGTACCTGCGCGGCAAGCCGGATTACCGCTTCGATCACCTCTTCCGGCGCTTTGGGCGAGCAGTGCAATTGATCGCGCGCAACGCGACGGTTGCGAAAGGCGACGGTTACGCCGGAACCGGCCACTTTTTGCTGATGTGGGGCTTCATCACCCTCTTCCTGGGAACTGTCATTCTCGCGATTGATTATGATCTCATTCGCAACATCAATACGAACTGGCAGTTCTATCGCGGCGATTTCTACGACGGCTACAAGCTCGTCCTCGACATTATGGGCGTCGCTTTTCTCGCCGGTTTGCTGGCGATGGCTATACGCCGCTGGCTCATTCGCCCGCCGCAATTGGACTACAAGCGCGTGGATCGCCCACCTGAAACCTATGATCGCCGCACCTTCAAAACAGGTGACGCCTTATTTCTCGGTGGTCTGTTGATTATCGGCATCACTGGCTATCTATTGGAAGGAACACGCCTTGCTCACGACCAACCGCTCAACGGTGTCTGGTCCCCTATCGGCTCCGCAGTCTCGCATGTGTATCTGTTGTTCGGTATGACGCCGCCGCAACTTGTGGATGGGCGGCTTATCCTCTGGTGGACGCATGTGCTGCTGGCGCTGACATTTGTAGCTTATGTGCCGTTCTCTAAAGCGGTACATATGCTCGCCGATTTCGTCAGCGTTTCATTTCGTGACGAACGCGCAGGTGTCGCGCTGCCGCCGATCCCCGAAGACCCCGCGCCAGCGCATCCCGGCTATCGCGAGATTCGCGACTTTACCTGGAAGCACTTGCTGGACCTGGATGCCTGCACCAAGTGCGGGCGCTGCCATGAAGCCTGTCCCGCTCGCGCTTCCGGCGCGCCGCTCTCGCCTCGCGATTTGATCCTGGATTTACGAGACCATGCCGACGAACAACTCAGCTTCAAGGCCATGTTGAGCCAGCGCACGCTTCCTATTCTCCCGGCGGACCGCGTTGGCCAAGGGCAGAATGGAGACAATGGCTCTTCTCCTCATCACAAGCCAGTGGCCGGCGGCGTAATCAAAGCGGAAACACTCTGGGCCTGCACCACCTGCCGCGCCTGCGTTGAAGCCTGTCCCGTCGGCATTGAGCATGTGCCGATCATCGTCGAGATGCGGCGCAGCCTGCTTGATGAGGGTGAGATGGATCCGAAACTCCAGGAAGCACTCACCAACCTGTCGAAGTACGGCAATTCTTTTGGTCTGTCCGACCGCCTGCGTGCGAAGTGGACGAAAAATCTACCTTTCAAGATTAAGGACGCTCGTAAAGAGCCAGTGGAATATCTGTGGTTTGTGGGCGACTACGCCTCTTACGACCAACGCGTGCAGGAGATCACACGACAGGTGGCGAAGGTCCTCCAACATGCAGGTATCGATTATGGTATTCTGTATGAGGGAGAGCGCAACTCAGGCAATGATGTGCGCCGTGTTGGGGAAGAGGGGCTATTCCAACTGTTGGTTGAGCAGAACATCAAGTCCCTGGGAAAAGCGACCTTTAAGACCATCGTCACCACAGACCCACATAGCCTGAATGCCCTGCGTAATGAGTACCCGCAATTAGGAGGCCACTACAAGGTAATTCATTACACAGAGCTGCTCTATCGAATGATCGAGGCGGGCCAATTGCAGTTTGAGCGTCCACTTGGCTACCACGTGACGTATCATGATCCGTGCTATCTAGGCCGCTACAATCGCGTCTACGATGCTCCAAGACAGATATTGGCATCACTGGGATTGCAGGTCACAGATATGGGACGTTGCCGCGAGAACAGTTTCTGCTGCGGCGCTGGCGGCGGGCGCATCTGGATGACGGAAACCAACATCAAGGAGCGTCCCAGTGAGAATCGCATACGCGAAGCCGTTGCCCTGGGTGACGTGGACTATTTTGTCGTGGCCTGTCCCAAAGACGTAACCATGTACACGGACGCGGTAAAAACATCGGGCAACGAAGACAAGATCGCGGTGAAAGACATTATCGAGCTTGTCTACGAAGCATTGGAGGCGCAGAAAACTGTCGCTTCCGGTAGTCCTGTCGCGGAGGAGGCATAGGAGGTTGCCATGCACTGTCCGTATTGTGTAATTGAAGGATCACGGCGAGAACTCCATGCTCACCTGGTTGAACAGCATGGCGATAACGTGCGTGGGCGCAGCGACGAGAAAACTGGGCGGCTCTATTACCGTCTCGATTGCCCGCTCTGCGACGAATATACCGAGCAAGAGGTGAAGCCGCGCGGACACGATCCGGCGTTTCTAGAAACGTATGAGCGCGAAATACGCCTTGTTGCATTTGATATGTTGCTCTATCATGTGGAAGCGGCGCACGAGGAGTGAAGCCAGTTGATAATTCATGAGAAGGATGGGACTATACTATGGCGCAAGCGAACGGGTGCAATATCCCGGAAGAACTCTACTACCAGGTTGATAAACATATTTGGGCGCGGTTGGAAGCGGATTCCGTCGTGACAATCGGCGTGACCGACGTAGCGCAACACCTGGCCGGCAAAGTGATCGCCGTCAGCCCGAAGAAGGTCGGCAAGGTGTACAGCAAAGGGCAAAGCGTGGGAACGGTCGAGAGCGGAAAGTGGGTCGGGCCGGTTCAGTTGCCTATTGGCGGCGAACTGGTGGCTGTCAATGACGCGCTCAAAAAGAATCCTGGCCTGCTCAACCAGGATCCCTATGGCGAGGGATGGATCGTCAAGGTGAAACCGGCGAACTGGAATGAAGAGTCCCAGACCCTTGTCACCGGGAACGAGGGTGTCGCCGTCTACCAGCAGTTGCTCGATGAAAAGGGCATTCACTGCGCGTAACAACACGGAAGGGAAAGAGCAAGTGGCCTCGGTGATCTATCGCGGGTGCGAATTTCCAGAGGATTGCTATTTCGATGTGGAGCGCGACGTATGGCTGCGGCGCGACGAAGACGGCTGCGTAACAATGGGTATGACTGATCCGGCGCAGGCGCAGTGCGGAAAGTTCGTGCATATTCGCTTCAAGGCGATAGGCCGGATATTGCAGCGCGGGCAGAGCGCGGCAACGATTGAAAGCGCCA
>Ga0207416_1001727_pt1 | contig 26972 bp, 25 predicted proteins | sample PaiPotPPM11metaG_FD_184107 | JGI IMG/M metagenome (GOLD analysis project Ga0207416, IMG submission 184107) | Iron sulfur acid spring bacterial and archeal communities from Banff, Canada, to study Microbial Dark Matter (Phase II) - Paint Pots PPM... ... | reverse complement strand
GTTTGGAGCGCTCGAACCGCAGCGTCGCGAGCGTAGCCGGGTCGATATCGATCGCGCGCTCGCGCGGCTCAAAGATGCGTATCTGGCGTTCGACGCGCTCTCGGCGGGGCAGACGGCGCAGTGGGGCCTGGGCAAAACGGCGATGGATTTGGTGAAATGAGGACGCTCGGTTTCGATGACTCTGGAGCGACCGATAGCTTGGGGCGCCATATCCGTAACGCGCGATTCGTCGATCGTTCGCTGCTGCCGATCGGCGCGGCTTGTATGGTTGCGAGCAGCGTGCGGGAAGCCTTGAGCACCCTGTTCGGTGCGGAGGTGCGCGTGCGCGTCTCGGAGCCCGTGCTGCCCAGCCCGCAAGCGTGGCGAACGATTGCCGACGATGCTACCGTTTACCGCATTCCCGGGCGTATGGCGGATACGGCGATGCTGCTGCGTTCGGGCGATGCGCTGGCACTCGTCGGCTCGGCCTTCGGCGAGTCGCCGGCGCAGCCGCGCCCGCTTTCGGCCATCGAGCGAACCGTGCTCGCGCGAACGATGGATGCCCTGGCGGTGCACGTTTCCGCTCTTTGCGGCAGCGGAGAGGGCGCGCCGGCCTTCGAGCCGGCGGCGGAATTGGGGAGCTATTCCACCTATTTCGAACTGCTCGTAGAGGGAGCGAGCGCCTTTCGCATTGCGATCGCACTCTCGCGCGAGCCGCAGCCCGTGCTGGGAACGCGCCTGGCGATCGCCGACCTTGAGGATGTCGAGCTTGAGGTCGCGGTCGGGGTGCACCTGGCTCCCATCGACGCCGAAGCGCTCCTGGGGTTAGAGCCCGGCGCATTTTTGCCGATGATGAACACAATGGCGCGATTCGACGCTCGGGCCGGCATTGCCGGATGGACCCTGGCATATGGCGAAGCTGGCGTGAGCGGTGGCCGCTATGCGTTCGTGCTCGACGGACGGGAGCCATTACCGGTGGGGAGCGAGTAGGATGACGATCGATCAAAAGAAGTTCGCGCGAGATCGCGCCAATCTCGACGTGCTCATGCACGTTCCGCTTTCGGTAACCGCAGAGCTCGGCAAATGTAAGATGTCGGTCAACGAAGTGCTCAAGCTCGGCACGGGCTCCATCATCGAGCTGGATCGGCTTGCCGGCGGACCGGTCGATTTGCTGGTCAACAACAAACTCGTCGCTCGCGGCGAGGTTGTCGCCGTCGACGAAAACTTCGGGGTTCGCGTCACCGAATTGATATCGCGGCCCTCGCCGCCATAGCTTCTAACGCCGGTCATAACACGTTCACACGAGGGTAACGCAGACGCGTTACCCTCTTTGCATGGACGCACTCTTGCACGTGGCATCGGATCGCGGGACGCTCCCGCTCGACGTGTTGGCCGGCCTGACGTTGCTCGCGGTCTTACCGTTTCTGCTGGTCATGTGCACGTCGTTCGTTCGGATCGTCGTCGTGCTCTCGCTGGTGCGCTCGGCGATCGGTGCTTCCGCCCTACCGCCCAATGCAGTGATCACGGGTTTGGCTTTGGTGCTCACGCTCGTGGTGATGACGCCTACGCTCCAACGCATCGGGCACGACGCCGTCGATCCGTACTCGCGCGGTGCGCTTTCGCAATCGCAGGCGTTCGAGCGGGCCGTCGTCCCGTTGCGAGCGTTTATGCTTCGGCAGACGCACGTGGCCGATATCGCGCTCTTCGATCGCATCGCGCATCGTGCCGCAACGCTCCCAGGCCGCGCTCCGTTGGTGGTACTCGTTCCCGCATTCGTCGTCGGCGAGTTGCGCAGCGCCTTCGCGATCGGCTTCGCGCTCTATTTGCCGTTCGTCGCGATCGATCTCGCGGTCGCGGCGATGCTGATGGGCCTCCCTATGATATGAATTTGCTAGCCACCCCTCCCGGCAGGCTCCCTCTCAAGCTTTTTTGCGGCTTTTTGCGGTGGCCGGCTGTGCGGCCGCTGGTTCCACGAATGCCCGGCCGTAGGCGATGATACGCACCTCTGCTGGCGTCGTGCTTCCGTTCGGGGTGTAGGTCACGCGCTCGATCAGCACGCGTAGCGCTTCCGCCCGCTCCGCGACGATCAGGTCGGTCCAACGGTCGCGGAGCCAGGTGATGACGTTCCGGGCCGATTCGAGGTCGGGGCGCGCATGGTCTCGCCCGAGTTCGGCTTCAATGTCACGCAAGCGCGACTCCGCAGCGGTACGGTCTTGCCGGTGCCGGAACAAGTCTTCCTCGGCTTCTTTTTGGGTCAACGATCCTTTGGCGAGGAGCGTCGTGATCGTATGACGTGCGGCTCCCGCCGTCGCGACGATCTCGGTCAATCGTTTTCGTTCCCTTTCGAGGGCGCGTACGGATGACTGCGATTTCCGCAACTGCAAGGCCGCTAAAATCACGTCGTCGGTCATCGTTGCGATGCTTGCGAGCTTGGCGATCAATGCTTCGCCGAGCGGAGCAACTCGGACGCGCTGGCGATTGCTGCAGGTAGCGTCTCGCCCTTGAGCGCGTGGACAACGCATGGATGGGTATTTTTTGATCGGCGACCGGCGCGGATTCCCGTGGCGGTTCAGGCGGTGGCTCTGAACGATGAAGGAGGACATGGGCGTGTCGCATTCCGGGCAAACGAGGATACGCGTCAGCTCCGATGTCGTGCCTGAGCTGGAGCGTCGACGGTGACGCGTTTCGGCGCGAAATCTTCGAGCGTGGATCGCTCGGAACGTTTCGATGGAGATGTACGGGTCGGGAATAGCATCGTTGTCCGGCTCGAGCGTCTGCTCGTCGAGCGGACGCATGCTCTTGCCGTCGTCGCTCCACTTGTCGTACGTGAGCACACCTGCGTAGTGCGGGTTCTCGCCCATCCGATACAACACGCCCCAATGCCATCGTTTTCCGTTTTTTTGACGATAGCCCGCGTCGTTCAGCGCGTCGGCCATCTTCTGCCACGAAAGGGGCGAGGCTTCGAGCATCTTCCACACGGCGATGATCGTCGCTTCGCGTTCAGGATCGCGATGTAGCGTCGTTTTCGAACACTTGCAGGCACGTACGAGCGACGCGTGCTCCTTTCCGTCTGGCGTAACGTGCGGAACTTCGGCGAGCCCTTCGCAGTCTCGTTCATGCGTGCGATAGCCGTCGGGTGTGCGACCGCCTTGCCATTTGCCGCGTTCACGGCGCGATCGCCTCGATTCCCGCACTTTTTCGGAAACGATACGTAACTGCTCTTGGCCGATCGCTGCGCGGACGTGCGTTACCAAATCGTTGCGCTGATCGGTGAGGTCGAGTCCGTCGCCGACTGCGAGCAATCGAATCCCGAGCATTCGAAATGCCGTGATCAGGCCGGAATATTCGAGTACGTTACGGCTCCAACGATCTACCCAATCGATAACGATCGCGTCGGGCCGTTGGGTCGCGGTCATCGTTTGATATTCGACAATGAGGTCGGTGTACTCGGCGCGCTTCGAAAACACGAACGCGTTGCCAGCCAGGCGTAACGCGCCCTTGCCGGATTCCGCCACCTCGATGCGCCGGCGGACCTTGATACCGGCGGGCGTTGCCCACTTGTCTTCGACTTCGCGCCGCTGATTGTAAAGGCTGTCGCCTTCGCGTTCCTGTGCGCGGGTGCTTACTCTATAGAGCACATCGATGGTTCTGATCCCGTTGGTCTCGAGCACGGCTGCCCTCCTTTGGCCGCGTCGATCCTACCATCGATCAGCCCAAGCGGAAAAGGTGGAGGGAATTCAAGCCGAAGCAGCCGCTTTGCAGGACCCTGACCAATGTGGTACGATCCGACGCGGTCAGGCTCGTCGTAAGAGACGAACACGCCTCGCAAGAGGCAACCAGCGCTCGGGTTTGCGGGCGCGAACCACGTCATACCTACGAACTCCGCCGACGGTCGGCGGTCCCACCGCGGAGAGGGCAGATCCGCTGTAACGAATAGGTCCTGACCCAAAGCGTCCGATATCGAGGCACCGTGGGCCTCCGAGTCGGTGAAACCTGGAAGCGCAAGCGCGCTCCGGGCGGTAACGACTTGGAGTTTGACCGTGCGCAAAGGACGCACCCCCGAAACCTACCTCACGACGTCGGACGTAGCCGAGCGCTACGCGACGACCCCCGAAACCGTCCGCTCTTGGATCGAAGAGGACGGCCTCGCCGCGTTCCGTGTCGGGAACGTGGTTCGAATCGCTCCGAACGCTCTTCGCGAATTTGAGCGAACCCACACCATCGGAAATCCGGAAGCGGTCAGCGCACTTCTCGACCTTCGGGAACGAGCCGAGCGCCGTCTCGAAGACGAGCGGGGTGTGCGCTAATGCAGCACACTCCCGAAGAGATCGCATCCATCAAAGCGTCGCTGTTGTGGATGAAGGGCAGCGGCCTTCGCCCGCGCATCATCATCGACCGCAGCACAAAGACGGTTCTCGATGGTGAACGCATCGCACAGCTCGCGGCCGAACTCGGCATCGAGACCGACACCGTCTTCGTCGACGTTGCCGATCCGGTCGAAGCTCGCCTTCGGCTGATGTTCGCTCGCCGCCACCCGAGCGAACTGGCGCGTGCCATGGAAGTCGTTCGCGAACTCGGCGCACCGATCGCCGCAGCCCAAGCGAAAAACAAGGGCCAGGACGTTGCAACATTGCAACGTCCCGGCCGCACGTGCGAAATCTTAGCGGAAATCGCAAACTGTTCCCCGTCCACGATCAATAATGCCACGGCAATCCTTGCGGCGAAGGACGTTCGGCTCGAGCAGCTCGTTAGGGAGCAGAAAATCCCCACGAACACGGCCGTTAAGCTTGCACGGAGGACACAAAAGGACCGCGCGTCGCTCCTTGCTGCACGTGAGGACACGGACACTCGACTTACGCCGGAATGGGTAATCGCGCCGGTACAGCGTCTGGCTGGCGGCACGTTCGATCTCGATCCGTGTACTATCGACGGCAAGACATTCGTCAACGCTAAGCACACGTACACGATGGAACGCGATGAAGACGGCCTGGATCTGGACTGGCACATGGTTCTCGGCAACCGCATCCGCACGATCTGGGTGAACCCGCCCTTTACCGACACTGCGCCCTGGATCCGTAAAGCATTGGATACCGTCGCAGAGCGACCTGAGATCGCAATCTGGATGCTGCTGCCTTCAACGACGTTCGGAACGCCTGCCGCTGAAATGCTCGAGGACTCGAATGGATATGTTTACCTTCGCCGTCGCGCCCAATTCCTTACTCGCGACTTGGTGCCCCTGATCGGTTCGGCGGAAGAAGGCACGATCATCGTCGCGTTCGGTGCCGCCGACCTCGACGGACTCGAAGAACTTGGTCAGGTTCACGTCCCGTATAAACGAATGCAGTCTGAAGTCAAGAACCTGCGCGAGCGGATCGCGGATCTCGAAGCGCGGGTTCGACATACCAAAGCCGTAGGATCGGAGTGTGCGACATGAGCGTTCATCGTTGTTGCTTCCAGTCCAACGTGGCGGAGCCGAACGACGTCGACGTGGTGCTACTGGAGGACGGATTTGTCGCGCGAACGATTCCGCCGATGGATGCGCTCAATATCGTTCGGGTGCTGCTCGATCCCGCCTTTTCTCCGGAAGACGCTAACACTTGGATGCCGAGTATGCCGCCAGGCACTACTTACATCGATCAAAGCATCGCGTGTGAAGGCGGTAAAGCCCACCTGACATTCAACGACTATGGCGACGAAGACTTCGTCGCAGAGATCGACGAGAATGCGCGACGCCTACTGGCGGCATCAGCGATGCATGCTCATGCCGGCTTGTACCAGGATGGGCTTAGCGGGCGGGAGCGCCTGCGCGAGGTTGCGCGGATTGAAGAGATGATGTCGAACGGCGGTGCGGCATGACGATTCCGATCACGTCATGGTCACGTACTAAGATATTCGAAAATATATCCGCGATCACTTGCGAAACCTACGTGATCGACGGTATCGTCGACGATGCCAGCGATTCGCCGAAACAATCGGCTCAACAAGAAATCTCGAACGGTGTCGCTATCAGCAGCGTTTCGGACGCGGCAACACCGGGCTCCAACATCGCAAACGATAGGAGCCAAAATGAAACACTGTAACACTTGCACGTGCGCAGATCACGCGCCACGTCAACTCATCATCGCCGGGGTCGTGCTCGACATGGATCGTCGCACAATCACATGCGGCGGAAAGTCCGCGTACCTCACCGGCATCGATGCGAAGCTCGCGTGGACATTGTTGTCGGCATCCGGCACCCTGCTCGGTCGCGACGACCTGTATCGCCAGGCGTGGGGATTCGACGATGCAAGCACGATGGGCAGATGCGTGGACGTTCATATTGCGCAGCTACGTCGAGCGCTGACGAGCATCGGCGCACCGATGGAGATCGTCGGAGTGCGTGGCGGTGGATATCGTCTCGACGTAACGACGGTCGAAGAAGAGGGGGCGGCCGCGTAATGCAAAGCTTGCTTTCGAAACGCATCGATCTCGCGGCCGCGATCGCTGCCACTCCACCGCCTATCGATATGGTGCTCGACGGCCTCCCGCTCGGGTCTCTCGGGGTCGTGCTCGGCTCCGGCGGGGTGGGCAAATCGATGATGATGCTCCACGTAGCACACGCGGTCGCGATCGGTACCGATACGCTGGGGTGCTTGTTGCCAGAGAACCGTGTCACTGAACACGGCCGCGTGGTATACCTCGCCGGTGAAGATGATGAGTTAATCTTCCATCATCGCGTGCATGCTTTTGCGCGAGACCTCAATGCAGACGCACGCGCCGCAATGGGCGAGCGAATGCATGTCGTACCGCTAGTCGGATCTGCGCCGTCGCTGATCGATGCGCAAGGCGATATCAATGACGAGGCAATGACGCAGATACGCGAATGTGCAAAAGGTACACGGCTACTAATCATCGATCCGCTGCGGCAATTTCACGGTGCCGATGAAAACGACAACGGTGCGATGACGATACTGAGCAAGGCTCTCGCGAAAATTGCGCATGAGGAAAAATGTGCAATTGTGCTCGTACATCACACGAGTAAGGCGGGGGCGAAAGATGACGATGCGGATGCATCTATGTCACGCGGTGCCTCAGCAATCACGGACAATGCCCGATGGGTGATGGCGCTTAAAAAACTATCGGAAAAAGCGATTGAAGACCATGGTCTTTTGCCGCCTGCGTGGCGATATGTCACCACGCGAAAAGTAAAATCCAACTACGCTGCGCTTGGCGACGTGACGATTCTCGAGCGTGGCGACGGCGGCATTTTATCGTCTGTGGCGGCGCGATCGCGAGATATCGTGAGAGAGACGATTGCGCAGATTACACCCAAGCGTTTGCCACAAACAGCCGCAGATCTGCTTGAGATGATGGGAGACGACGATGCTGCGTAACGCAAAGAAAAAGAAGAAGTACACGGGACCGATGCGTTTGCCGCAGCAGACAATTCCGCTTTCACGCGCCCCGTTTTCCGATCCGACTGGCGGTCTTCGCGACGTGGAAATGTACGCTGCGAACGCAACATCGAAAGACAAGAGCGGTGATATCACGTGGCACGTCGAGATTATTGGTCGGCCACCAACGCAACGCGAACGTGACGTGTTGGAGATGCTGTTCGCCGTCGGCGAACCGATCGAAATGAACGGAACCATCGGATACCGATTTGAGGCATATGGCTTTTTACGACGGCTTGAATATCAGAATCCCGGTGAGCGAGACGTAACGTGGCTCCGCGACACGCTCCGCCGCTGGATTCGACCGATTTCGTTGACAGCTTCGGATGGATCGGCGTGGCACGACTTTGCGCTGCTTACGGACGCGAAGTCTGCTCGCGTTGGACATGGGCGCGACGTGCGATGGATGGTCGCAGCCGTCGTCTCGCCCGCCTACGTACAAATGCTGCGGACATGCATGCACCTCTCATACCACGCGCTCGTACCACAAATCGTCGCACTGCCGAACGACCTGTCAAAAGCGATCGCCAGAACGATGCTTGGCCATGACTTTAGACACCGGACGCTTACCGAGGTGCTCGCCGACCTCGGCATAGACGCGGTGCGGCTAGCGGACAGGACACGCAAAAAATACGTCCGGCAGGTGCTCGACGCTGAAGACGGGCTCGCCGGCCTCGGGATCACACTCGAAAAGCGCCGACGGGGGTTTGCGGGGATGAAACTCCACATGGTGAGCCAGCCGGACGGCGTCTACACGGCCGAGCCCGCCAAGAGCATAGCGGCTCCGCTTCTCGCATTGCCTGCCCCAACAAGGATGAACCGGAAAACCACGAAGGGGCACGGCTCTACGAGGGTTGATGGCCGAAAGGGCACGGCTCTACGAGGGTTGACGGCCGAAAGGGCACGGCTCTACGAGGGTTGACGGCCGAAAGGGCACGGCTCTACGAGGGTCCGTAAGACAGATATAAAGTCTATTAAAGACTTTGCCGGATCGGCGCGGCTCTGGGGTGAGCCGACCTCCCGGCTACGAGGGGCGGCCATCCATGGCCGCACGGGGTGGGGCCGCCATCGTGGCGGCCTAAGGGGTCGGGCCTACCGGCCCTCCCGTGAGAGCGAAACAGATTGCCGGAGATTGACAGATCTTTTTCAGGAGCACGTTCGAGGAAGGGGCGGTAGCCTTCGGCTCCCGGACGCGGGCCATCGTGATCGGCGGAGCAACGATGTTTGCGGGCCACGAATTCGGGCGAAGCCCGGCCCTTCAACGAACGTCTCCTGCGCTCGCCACAGACGATAATTTTCGCCGTGAATACCGTTTGCCACAGACGAAAAAAGAATGGCACCCGACCCGCAAATTTCGCGATTCTGAGCATCTCAAAAACGAAAGAGCCCCGCATAATCGCAGGGCTCTTGCTTCCGGGACCGCGCCGGTGTGGGCATGGCTTTCGCCGGTGCTACGCGGCCGCCGAAATTTTAGATGAACTCTTGGTCGAAGGTGTTCCCGCCGGTTTCAACTTCGCCTAACCCAGCAAACCTATTGGCCTGCATGATGTTGGTAAAATGGCCTGCACCGTTCGGCGGATCACCGTTGGCGCACGTCTTCGCATCGTACGCCGTCGAGCATTCGCCTGCACCGTATGCATTCCCGCCTTCGATTTCGAGGGCTGATTCAGCCGATCCGGTTGCGATGCCGGAAGAAGGTGCGTTGTCTGTCCAAGAGACGTATCCATATCCGACGTTTTGGGCATCGCCGAAGCTCGCGTTTATGCCGGGGAGATTTGTCCGTGCCCACGTGAGCGGGTCAACACATCCAGGTGGATTGTTGATGGTTGCGCAGGTGTGACCAGCCGTCCTCGGCGGGCAGTTAAAATCGCACACCTGGGGGCACTTCAAAACCGCACACTACCCGGTGGGCACTTCAAAATCGCACACCTGATGTAGAGCCTCGGGCACGCCAAGGGTGGCATCGCGAACAGCGTTGCCATGAACGTACTGGACGTGGCCGATCGAGACCGTATTTTGAACCTGTTGCGCCTGGGCTGGGGCATCCGGCGCGTTGCTCGCGAGACCGGGCACCGACATGAAACGATCCGGCGCTACGGGATGGAGGCCGGCATCTTGACACCTGGGGCCGGCCCAAAATGTACCACCCCGGCGGAAGTGGCCGCCGACTCAAAACCGCACACCGAGCCGGAAGTGCCCGCCGGGTCGGCAGCGGGCCGTAGCAGCGCCGAGCCGTTTCGCGAGTTCATCGAGGGAGAGCTGCAAAAGGGCCGCAACGCCAAGGCGATCTATCAAGACCTGGTCTTGCATCGCGGCTACACCGGCTCGTACGATGCGGTAAAGCGGCTGGCACGCCGACTGCGCAAGCGCCAACCGAAGATCAGTTGCCGTTTTGAAACCGAGCCCGGCCAAGAAGCGCAGGTTGACTACGGGGAAGGCGCGCCGGCACGCGATCCACGCACCGGAAAGTATCGCAAACCTCGGCTGTTCATCATGACGCTTGGCAACAGTCGTCACGCGTTTCGCAAAGTCGTTTGGAATTCATCGACCGAGATTTGGTGCCGCTTACACGAAGAAGCATTTGCATACTTCGGCGGTGCGACGCAGACAATTCGCCTGGACAATCTCAAAGAAGGCGTCCTCAAGCCGGACGTCTGGGATCCGCAGCTCAACCCGCTCTACGCAAAAATGCTCGAACACTACGACGTGGTTGCGCTTCCGTGCCGTCCGTATGCGCCCGACCTCAAGGGTAAAGTCGAATCGGCGGTTGCCTATACGCAAAATACGGCGCTGAAGGGCAAACGCTTCGAGAGCATCGAGGATGAGAACGCGCACTTAGCACAATGGAACGAGCATTGCGCAGCGACACGCATTCACGGCACCACCAAACGGCAAGTCCGCGCGATGTTCGATGAAGAGAAGCCATTCTTGCAGGCGCTGCCGCCGACGCGGTTCGAATACTACCGCATCGGCGAGCGTACCGTTCACTTCGACGGTTTCATCGAAGTTGACGGCGCATACTATCATGCACCGCCGCAACGCGCCGGCAGCAGAGTTGTCGTCCACACCGGCCGCTTGTGGATTCGGATTATCGATCCGAAAACTCAGGAACTCATTCGCGAGCACGCCGTCACCGGCAAAGGCCAGCGCCGCATCGTCGACGCGTACTTGCCCAAGCAGACGCCGGTGAAGGTCGAACAACTCGCAGCGCGCATCGCCGGGGCCGGCACGGGTTGCGAGACCTTTGCCAACCGGCTCGTCGAGGAGCGCGGTGCGCTCGCGATGCGAGCGCTCTACGGGATGCTCGACTTACTGCGACGCTATGATGCCGCCGCTGTCGATCACGCCTGTGCGTTCGCCGTTTCGTCGGGCGTTACCAGCTTCAAGTTTCTGCGCACCTATCTCACGCATCACGCAATGCCGTTACGGCTCAAGAATGAGCATCACATCATTCCAGCGATCGAGACGTACGCCAAGCACTTTACCACGCTAACAGAAGGAGTACCATCATGACGACCGAGGAACTCGACCGATCGCTGCGGCAACTGCGCCTGGGTGGAATGGCCGATTCCCTTTCGGTTCGAGCACAGCAATCGCGAGCGGAGAGCCTGGGACCGATCGATTTCATCGCGCTGCTCGTGCATGACGAGTTGCAACGCCGCCGGGACCGGCTCATCGAACGGCGCGTCAAAGCCGCGGGTTTTCGCGACCAACGAACACTCGACGCCTTCGACTTCAAATTCAACACGCTTGATCGGGCATTGATCTTCGAACTCGCCAACTGCCGCTTCATCGAGCAACGTGAAGACGTTTTACTGCTCGGCAACGCCGGCGTTGGCAAGAGTCACATCGCTCAGGCGATCGGCATGGCCGCCATCCACGCCGGCTTTCGCGTACTCTACCGCGAGGCGCACGTGCTCTTCGAAGATATGCTGCTAGCAAATGCTACCGGCGAACGAACTGAAGCGATTGCGACCTACAGCGAAATTCCGCTGCTCATTATCGATGACCTTGGGATGCGTAGGCTTCCAGCAAACGCTGCCGAGGATTTGCTCGAAATTGTTATGCGTCGCTACGAACGCGGCTCGACGATTCTCACATCAAATCGGCCGCTCGACGATTGGCCAAAGCTCTTCGGCGATACGCCCGCCGTTGCAGCGTTCCTCGACCGGCTCATGCACCACTCGCACCTGATCGAGATTCGCGGCAAGAGTTACCGCCTTCATGAGCATAGCCTTGCTGCACGAAATCGGAAGGCGAAAACAACGGCATAGCCAACGATTGCGACAATAATCACTCAGCCCGAGGCGTGCGGTTTTGAACTGCCCACGGGCGTGCGGTTTTGAAGTGCCCCTTGAGGCCGTGCCTCCCGCATGCGTTTCGGCTGCCCAATACTTAGCGATCTCGATGAGGTTTTCGTCGAATACGAGATTGTTTGCGTATCCGTATAGCGCATTGGAACTGTATTGCGGATACGTCGCACCCGAATAGCCGTATTCGCTGCCCGGTCCGGGTGCTGCACGGAAGGCGTTGAGATGTGCGAGTTCGGTTACTTCTTCAGCGTTCGGATTGGTGAGCTTGAGCGTACCGACGTTGGTGCCGCTTCCGCCCGCACCGTAGTTGAAGCCCCCGCTACCGAACGTGCCGTGGAACGAGTTCATGCTGTAGCTCGCGCCCCCGTAGGCCGAGAGAAACACGCCGAACTGCGCAGTGGAGCAGAAGTCGGTACCGTAAAGCGTGAGCGTCGTACCGCACGTGATGGTGAACGTTCCGTCCGACTTCGTAGTCGCGGTCGCGACGTTGGGATTGCCAACCGGTGCGCTCGAACCAGACATGGCGTTCAGGAGTACTTGGCCGGCTTCCGGTGCTGCTGCAACGGTGATGCCCCCTATTCCGATCCCCGTACCAGCGTCCACAATTTTGCCCGTAATGGTCTCGGCTGCCGGGGTTGCCGTTGCTCCTGGAGTGGGTGTAGAGCCAGGACCCGGAGTGGCGGTGCTTCCGGGGGCCGGTGTTGCGGTCGAGCCTGGTGCTGGCGTTGCGGTCGAGCCTGGCAATGGCGTGGCCGTGGAGCCGGGAAGCGGAGTCGCGGTCGAACCCGGCGCTGGCGTTGCCGTTGAACCAGGATTCGGAGTTGCGGTCGCACCCGGGTTAGGGATTGGGCCCCCTCCCCCGCTCGTGCCTCCGCCTCCGCCTCCGCCGCATGCGGCGAGCGATGCTACGAGAGCCAATGGGACTAGAACGAGACGTGCGCGCATTATGGCACCACCGAGACCTTCTCGAAACCGCCCGAGGACCCGGACGGAACAGCGAACGTGACGACCGCCGTTCTCGTCGTTCCTGCTTGAATCACCAGCGAGCCCAACGTACCAAGGTCAACTGACGGGTCGATCTCCGGATGTAGTTCGACGTCGCCAGTAACGACGTTTATTTTTTGATATTGCGGCGGCGCCTGTACGAGCCCATGTAGCGTATGCGTCGCGCCGGTTGCATCGGCGTATGAAAGCACCAATTCACCGGGACGGAGAATTGAACTGGTGGGCGCGGTCGCTTCGATCTGATCGTGGACGTAGATCGTTCCGTTGACCGTATCGCTCCAGGTTTTTACAACGCGGACTTTGACGCTTTTCGCAGATCCTGTTGTCGGGAAGGAATTTGCAACGTTCGATATTGCGGATGCATACGACCCTCTGCTCGTCGTCGGCGACGCCCCCAATGCGCCGACCCATTTTTGTCCGTACGACCAATGATGATGTCCAGTAAGCGTAGTGCTTTGCGGGCGACATACCACACTTCCGAGCGCCTGCCACGGTTCATTGTTACCGCCCATGAGCTGATCGTAGGAACCGGAGTCCCCCGGGACTAGCGTATCCGGAGGAGTGAATTCGAAATCGTCTTGGCCCATTTGAGAACCGGAGGAATCATAGTAGAAAAGGCGCACAGAAAAGGAGAGAATTGCGAATCTCGAGCGATTCCTAATGTTTACAGAGAACTTGTAGGCGTTCTGAAAAGACGCACGACACGATGTGATCGCAAGCGGTGACGAGACGTTCGTCACTCGAGTCGGATAGAACCGATTCTCCTGAGCAGACGCCATGGCGATCTGTAGGGTGGCAAGGGCGCCAGTGAGAAGAGCAACGCGCAACAAACGCATCCTAGAGTCCTCCTTGATAACGATGATCGGTCGCTTTTAGCGGTCCGGCCGAAATCGACCTGGCGTTTAGTACCAGGTACTTGTCAGCGTGGTGTTAAGGACGCGGCGAGTAGGACAATCGGCCCATGGCCGACGATTCAGAGAACCACGCTCACCTTTCCGTCGGCCTTGCGGTCCGATCGATTCGGGAAAGGCGGAAGCTCACCCAAGAGGACGTCGCCTACGAGAGCGGCCTAAGCTTGCGCCATTATCAGAAGATCGAGGCCGGGACTGTAGATATGCGTCTCAGCACCCTTTGGCGTCTGGCGGACGTCCTTGAGGTCGCGCCCCATGCCCTGATCGAACGAGTGGAGACGAGGGCAGCGAAAAAGGGCTGAAAAGCCCCCCGTTACCCGATCCCGTCTTTGTACTGCCAGGCGTGTGGCACACCCGCCTGATCTCCTGAGGTCAGATCCCGCTGACTGAAAGGAGCATTCACCTCATGCCGGCATCCCACGACCACACGAAACGACGCTGCCCCCTCTGCCACCATTCGCTCACAGAGGCGGAGTACGATCGTGCCCTCGGCTTGCAACAGGCCAAGGAGCGGGAACTTCGGGAGGCGCGCCAAGCCGCAGCCATCGAGAAGAAAGCGCTTCTCGAGAAGTTCCGCAAGCAGCAGCAGAACATCAAGGCGCAGCAGGATGCCTTGAAGCGCGAACGCCAGACGCTGCGTGAGCAGAAGGCCTCGCTTAAAGCACAGTACGATGCGAAGCTCAAGGGGGCGCGTGCCACCGCCCAGGCGGCGGAGCGGAAGAAGGCGGAAGGCACAATCAATCGCCTCGAGCTGAACCTAAAGAAGGCGCAGATCGAGAACGAGCATTTGAAGAAGGCTACGAATCAATCGGAGGTCGGTCGCGCCTGGGACGGCGAGATGGCGGACTTCCTCAAACAGCACTTCACGAGTCTCGGAGATCACGTCGAGGCGACCGTCGGCAGTCGCAAAGGCGACGTGATCTTCAACGTTCGCCACAACGGCGAAGTCGTGTGCCCGATCATCATCGAGAATAAGACCGGGCTCGATATCACCCTTGAATTCGTTCGTCAGGCGAGCCGAGCGAAACGCCAGCGCAAAGCGCGATACGCGTTGCTCGTCAGCGACGGCAAGCGCGATGGCTTTGAAGGAGGCATCAAAATCGAGCAGGATGTGATCCTTGTTCGTCCTGCGGCGTTGCTGCATCTGCTGCACGTCATCCGCGAGACGCACATCGAACTCGCGCGAGCGAAGGCGAGCTCGCAACGCATCGATGAGGTCTCCGAAAAGCTCAAGGCGTACGTGCAGGGCGATGAATTCCGTGCGCCGATGGACGCCATCGTGAAGATGGCTGGCGATCTCGAAGCGCATCTGGTCAACGAGCGTCGGCAGATCGAGAAGTGGTGGCAGTACCGTGCGAACGCATACGCTCAGATCGGCATCGACGGGAAGGTGGTGAAGGGCGCGGTCAACGCGATCCTTGAAGGCCGTCCGCTTCCGAGCAACGTCGTACCGATGCGTCGGACTCCACGAGCTTCGTGAGCCAGAAGCGGCATTTCATTCGGACATGGGCGACCGTGCCATTGGTCCTAAATGCGAGGAGCGTGGCCCGGCGAAAGCTCAATAACGCCCTAGATTAAGAGGCCCGGTAGATTTTCGACGGCAATCTCCGGGTTGCCGACCTTTGGACCTCTGCCTACCCACTAAGGAAACCCGCATTGCTCAGCGCTGAAATCTCCTCGGTTCAGGACCTGCTCGACAGCTTTCGACTCGCCGCTACCGACGAGCGCGACAAAGGAACGCTTTTCGAGCGCTTCATCCAGCGATTTCTCAAAGTAGCGCCGCCGTACTCGGATACGTTCCGCGAGGTTTGGACATGGCCCGAATGGCTGGCAGCCGAAACCCCGAGCGGCTTTCCAAACGAAAAGGACCTGGGCATCGATCTCGTCGCGGTCACGAACGAGGGCGAGTATTGGGCGATCCAGTGCAAATTCTACGAGCCCGAGGAAGTCATCCAGGGCGAAGATATCCACTCGTTCTTCACCTACTCTGGTAAGGAGTGGACGGCACCCGACGGCATCCTGCGGAAGTTTTCCCAGCGCCTCATCGTCTCGACGACCGAGAAGTGGGGCGTAAACGCGGAGGCGATGCTCCCGAACCAGGCCATTCCAGTTCAGCGCATCGGCATCGCCGACATCGAAGAAGCCGCGATCGACTGGTCACAATTCCGGCCGACCGACCCCAACAGTCTCCGGCGGCGCGCCGTCAAGAAGCTGCGCGATCACCAGCGCGAGGGCATCTACGGAAATTCCGATTTTCCCGGAATTTTGGAGGGCTTCAAAAACCACCCGAACGGCAAGCTCATCATGGCCTGCGGAACCGGCAAGACGTTCACCGCACTCCGCGCGGCCGAAGCGCTGCTCCCGGCGCAGAACGGGCGCGTGCTGTTTCTCGCTCCGTCCATCTCGCTCGTAGCCCAATCGCTTCGCGAGTGGACCGGCGATGCCGTCAACCCGATCACACCGTTCGTCGTCTGCTCCGATTCGAAAGTAGGGCGTAAGGACCGCAAGGACGGTAGCGAAGACATTGCATCCTACGATCTTGGATATCCGCCGACAACCGACCCCGTAAGGCTCGCTTCCGCGATCTCCAAAGCGCCGACGAATCACCCTGTGGTCGTGTTCTGCACGTATCAGTCGCTGACGGTCATCGAAGATGCGCAAAAACACGGGCTGGGAGCGTTCGATTTGATCGTCTGCGACGAGGCTCACCGCACCACCGGATACACGGAAGAGGGCAAAGAGGAATCCGATTTCACGCTCATCCATCAACATGAGCGTATTCATGGCGTTCGTCGCCTGTTTATGACCGCCACGCCGCGCATCTACGGTGAGAACTCGAAGGCAAAAGCCGGCCAGATAAACGCGACCGTCTACTCGATGGACGACGAAGAACGCTACGGGCCGGTTTTCTACCGCATTACCTTTAGCGAGGCCATTCGTCAGGATCTGCTGTCCGACTACAAGGTCGTCATCGTGGTCGTTGACCAGGATTCGGCCTCGGACCTCAGCACGCAGTTCAACTCGACGTACCAAGTCTCCAGCAAGGAGGCAATGAGCATCGATTTGGCTACGAAGCTCCTCGGCGCGTGGAGCGGACTATCCGGCAAGCACGTCCTCAGCATCGAAGAGGACGGAACTGCGACGGAAGTTTCCGACGTTCGACCGATGCGGCGCGCCGTAGCGTTTTCGCACTCAATCGATAACTCGAAGACCATCGTCCAGGCTTTCAAACGCCTAAACGAGCTGAGCAGCGCCGATGAGCATCAAGCCAGAGGTTTGGTCAACTGCCGCCTTGACCACGTGGATGGCTCGATGAACGCGATGATACGCGCAGACAAACTCGCATGGCTCAAGGGTAACGAGGACGGCGAGTGCCGTATTCTTTCTAACGCGCGCTGCCTTTCCGAGGGAATCGATGTGCCGACTCTGGATGCGGTGATTTTCTTTGATACGCGCGAGTCCGTCGTCGATATCATCCAGTCCGTTGGGCGTGTCATGCGTAAGGCCGACGGCAAAGAGTATGGCTACATCATTCTTCCAGTCTGTATCCCGAAGGACGATGTAGCTTCCTACGATAGCTACATTGATAAGGACCAGGACTTTAAGGGCGTTTGGAAAGTCATCAAGGCGCTTCGGGCCCACGATGAGTCGCTCGTCGACATCGGCGAGATCCACAAAAAGATTAAAGTACTTCGACTCGAGCGCAGCAGCAAGAAGCGCGATGACGACGACGATGACATGATTCCGCTGCCGATCCTGGACATCGGAAAGCTATCTGAATCCATTTATGCGGCGGTGCCTTCCAAGTTAGGAGACACGGAGTACTGGGCGGACTGGGCGAAGCGCCTCGCGCCTATCGTCAAGAACGTCAAAGAGCGCATCGAGAGTCTTCGACGGGCGAGTGCAGCTGCGGAAGCCGACTTTGCGATCTTCTTAAAGGGTTTGCAAGAAAACATCAACCCCGGAATCTCGGACGAAGATGCGGTGGATATGCTTTCTCAGCACGTCATCACGCGCCCGATTTTTGACGCGGTCTTCGGCGGATCCAAGTTCACGGATACGAACCCGGTTTCGCAGGCGATGCAAGGCATCCTCGAGCACTTGGATGCCAACGCGGTAAGTAGCGAAACCACCGCGCTCGATCGCTTCTACGATCAAATTCGCGACCGCCTAGCAAACGCAAAGAGCGCGAAATCGAGGCAAGACGTAATTCGCCGTCTCTACGACAGCTTTTTCAAAACGGCGTTTTCAAAAACTGCGCAACGCCTTGGCATCGTATACACGCCTGTTGAAATTGTCGATTTCATGCTTCGAAGCGTGGATTGGGTTCTTCGGGAGAGCTTTGGAAGTTCGCTCGCAAAGCCCGACGTGCATATAATCGATCCGTTTACTGGAACGGGAACATTTCTCGTACGACTAATTCAAAGTGGTCTTATCTCCTCAGACCGACTTCCGCATAAATACCGCGAAGAGTTGCATGCAAATGAAATTCTCCTACTCCCTTATTATATCGCCTCCGTAAATATTGAAAATGCCTACTTAACGGCCACCGGAAGGCAAGAGCCTTTTGAAGGAATCGTCCTAACGGACACCTTTCAATCCTACGGTTCCGAACAGGGAGATATATTCGAGGGCTTTTCTCGAGAGAACTCAGAACGGCTGAATCGACAGCGCAAACTTCCTATCCGGGTTATCATTGGCAACCCTCCGTACTCGTCGAACCAAAAAAGCGCAAACGACGATAATCGTGGACAACGCTACCCCGCCCTAGGATCCCGCATAGCAGAAACCTACGCGAAAAACAGCAAGGCCACCTCGAAGCAACAACTCTACAATGGAGAGATTCTCGCCTTGCGCTGGGCTACGGATCGTATCGGAGATTGGGGAGTCCTTGCATACGTCACTAACAGTGCTTTTCTGGATAAAACGTTCGCTGACGGCCTTCGCAGGTGCCTTGAATCGGACTACCACGCCGTCTACGTCTTCGATCTCGGAGGCGCTATTACCGGGAAAGTTGGAGAAGAGCGCAGACAAATTGGCGGTAACGTGTTTGGCGAAGGCTCCAAGAATGGCATCGCTATCATAGTCGCGGTCCGGAACCCTACGATGACGACCCCTGGACTCTTCCACTATGGGATTGATGATTCTCTTGATCGCGCGGCGAAACTTGAGTTTATCGAAACAGCTACCATCGAGTCCCTCCCGTGGAATAGAATCACACCAAATGCGGCAGCTGACTGGATTAATCAGAGAGATAAGTTCTATGAAACGCTTTATCTTCCGCTCGCAGACGATGACGCAAACACAGCCATATTTTCAGCGTCATCTCATGGAATAAAAACGCAGCGAGATGCCTGGGTCTATAATTTTTCAAGAGAGGCCCTTACGCACGCTACAGACGAGGCCATTCAGGCTTACAATGAAACGCTCGACATTAAGGCAATTAATCGTAACGACCGACGAATTAAATGGACCGAGAATCTTGAGCGCAATAAGCGGCGCGGCGTAGTTATTAGCAAGACCTCTGAGGACATCATCAGAAATGGCCTCTATAGGCCTTTCACCGTTGAACACCTGGCCTTCTCTCCGCATCTTATTGATCGTCCAGCCAACATGGCTTCGATATTTCCAACCAAACATCATCAAAATAGCGTGATTTGCGTCAGTGGACCAGGCTCTAGAAAGCCCTTCACGGCAATAATTACTGACAAAATACCGAATCTCCACACCGTAGATACTTGCCAGTGCTTCCCTCGATTTGTGTATGAACAACAGGATAAAGAGCGGCTCTTCCACGGAGCCGGGCTTCCTGACGAACACGGATTTATTAAGCGTTCGGCTATTGGCATGGAGGCTCTCCTTTCCTACCGCGAACAATATGTGGATTCGTCAATTGGAGATGACGATGTCTTTTATCACGTATACGGGCTCCTTCACGCAACTGATTACAGAAATAAACATCAGAATGACGTAAAGAAGATGCTTGCGCGTATTCCATATCCTAAAGATTTCTGGGCATTCGCAGCGGCTGGGCGGGAGCTTTCCGAGCTTCATCTCAATTACGAAAACGTGGAGCCGTATATACTAGCTGAAGAAGGTTCACTGGCAGGTGTAAACTACAAAGTCGGGTCGACCGCAATGCGATTCCTGGATGGACGAACGGCGATCCGATACAACGACACACTTACTCTTCGTGGATTGCCGCCGGAGGCGCTTGAATACCAAGTAAACGGATGGCCCGCAATCCAGTGGATCATGGAACGGTATAGCAATAAGCTGGACGAAGAGTCCGGCATTCGCGATGACGCCAACGAGTGGGCTCCCGAAAACTCGCGGTACATCGTCGATCTCATCAAACGCGTTGTCACCGTCAGTGTCGAAACGATGAGGATCGTGAAGGCGCTACCACCAGCCCTGCCTCCAGGAGCTTAGCGTCATCACCGCGTTGGCAAAGCCGAAATCGGGCAGGCATCAGTGAACGGTAGCAGCATAGAGGACTTTGAACTCGACGCTCGCGGGGTACTCCGCGTCAGCAACTCGAAGTGCGATCGTGAACGTTCGCTGCTCCTCGCCGGCTTTGACCCCGACGATATCGCCGTGCGGCACTTTGGAGCGCGCCGGGAAGCGTTTCAGTCGCCGCTTGCGATCGCACTCGGGAATCAATTCGAGAGCGGTCTCTATGCCAATAATGCCGAGCGGCTCGTCAAAGCATATGTTGAAGCAAAGCGCCTTAAGGCTGATGCCGTCGTCGTAGATCTAACCAACGACATAGATCGGGTGCGGAAGACGCTAGGATATGTCACTGCGAAGGGAGCTGGGGACGAAGCTCCGGACATCATCATCCAAGGTGGACTGACGCTCGAAGCATTCGGTGCACCAGCATCGGTCATCCGCCCTGATATTCTTGTCGCCGAGCGAGGCAAGGGCGGAGAGCCGTTGCCTTTCTATCGGCCGGGTGAAGTCAAGTCTTACGAGTCGCGTGAAGGATATACGAGCGAAGAGGACATCGGGTCTTCCGCAGCACAGGCAGCGGTCGCGCTACTCGCATTGGCCTTTCTCGATGAGCGCTACGTGCCGGCAACGCCGTTCGTCGATATCGTGCTACGTCGTCCGTCTGGCATGTTTCCCATCATTCATCCAATTCCGGCGGCTCGTGACCTTCATCGACTTCGTATCGCCGCCAAAGAGGACCACGGGTTTGTTCAGGCACTGCTTAGACTGCACAACGTAAAGGAAGATAGCGCTGCGTTTAAGAGCGAGGTCAGTCGGATTCCGACGCGCTACGAGCCGACGTGCTTGCAACGGTGCGGCTTCGCGCGGGAGTGCCGCGCCGAAGCCCGTGGCGCAGGCGAACCGGGAGCTATCGACGCTGGCGCCGCCGCTCTTTTGCCGGGGAATCTCGATTTGCTTCTAAAGCCGGAGCAGCTTGGCGACACATACGAAGCGAACATGCTGCGCGCGGCGTTGCTTGCGATCGATGAAGCGCTGGAAGCTGAACCATGACGGACCCGCTCACGCTTGTTCTTAAGGCAAAGGCGTTGCGCGAGGGCAGAGCTGTTCGGCTCAATTCGGCTGGCAAATGGAAGATCACAGCTCACCCGCTCATTCTCGTCACGTCGCTTCTCTCCGGTGAAGACGCGACGCTTCTGGGCTTCATGTGCGGCGAGGAAGGGGAGCGACCGGAGTTCTCTTGCGTTCTTGATCCGCGTAATCGCGACGAGCAGTACGGGCTTTTCTTGGAACTGGGAAGTCGTCTGCGTCAGTACTTCGCCGACTGTCGTGAGCGAGGTACGCAACCGCAAATCATCGTTCCGAATCAAGCGACGGTTCGACATCTCGAGGTCCTGGCACATCGTACGCTTGGACTACGAGTAGATGAAGAGTTCAAGGCAAAGAACCCGTCGCTGCAGGCGCGAAACCTCGAGATTCGTTCGATTGTTGGCGGTCCTCTTGGGTACGTGCAGCAACGCGCTCAGATCGCTGGCCAACAAATCGTTGTCCCCGCTGCCGCGATGCTGACGAGCCTCTGGGTCACCGGACAGAGTGCCTTGGAGGACCTGCAGCTCTCCACCGTCCTTGCGTGGGTTCTGGGGACGGACACGGAGGCGGCGGAGTTCAATCCGTCAGTGCCCCGTCTTCGTCCTGAATTCGACCGCGACGTCTATGAACCGGTTCTCCGGCGGTCGCTACGAGCCGGTGCAAATAAAGCTGAGCTTCAGCAAGAGATTGCGAAAAAGCTTCAAGAGCAGATGGATAGCGCGTTTAATGAGACGTGCCTCGCGCTAACGTTGGCTATCGAGCGGGCGCGCAGTGCGCCGCATCTGGATGCGCTCGCGACCTTCGAGCGCGACGAATTCGAATATTTCATGGATACCATCCTCGACAAGACCATTCCGTCGCGTTCTGTTGGCGCGTTCTCGGCCCGTGCTTTCGAGATTAATGAAGCTCTGGAGGGAGCGGTGGAAAGTCTTTTCGCTCGCTACGATCCAATTACGAGGCTTCGGATGAAGATCGTGGGTGACCTTATCCAGGGAACGCTGGAGACGCATCAACAGCGCAACAGGGAAGTAGTGCTGAAGGTTAATCTCGATCCCAACAGTGGTTTTCCCCGAAGGAACGACGAGATCGTCGATCAGTTTGCGCACGCGTTCAAAGTCATTGAGACGCGAGACCAAGATCGCGTGGTCATTTTGATCACGAAGTCGAAGCAAGGCTTCACCGATGGAATGCATCTCGAGATGATCAAACACTCGGAAGATTTGAAATTCGTCAAAACCCTCCGCGAGTTCCAAGCGGAGCTGCACAAACGAAAGTCGTGGCTACGTGATGGGATGAGGAAGGATGGGGCAGAGGGGCCGATAGACGCACGGCGCTCCGTTCCTCCCGACCTGATGTCGCGTCTCGAGAATCTCCGCTAGTGAGCGAGCGTCAACGGCGCGCCGACGAGCGGACGAAGGAAGCCCTCGAGGCGTTTTACCGCCGCGAACCGCTCGTAGTGGTCCAGTCGCCCCCCGGCGGAGGAAAATCGGGCATAATCGTGCGGTCAGCAGCTCTCGGTTTTGAATCTGATGAGCGCGTTCTCGTCGGTGCTCAGACCCAGGATCAAGCGATTGACCTAGCGCGCACGTTTTACAGGAATTTTCCGAAGATCCCGTTCGCTTTCATCGCTAGCGCCCGAAGAATTGCAGAAGCAAAAGATGAGTTAAAGGACATCCCGACGGCGACCGTCGAGCAGCGCGCAAGCGACGTTGACGACCTAAAAATAGTCATTGCCAACACGAGCAAATGGGGTTTCGTTAAGGACGAGATTCACTTTGATGCACTCGTCATCGATGAAGCGTATCAAATGCCCTCGGCCTTATTGGATCGTATCGCGGGTCTTGGGAAGCGATACCTCCTAGTTGGAGATCCCGGACAGATTCAGCCAATCGTTCAGAGCGACGTGCGCGGTTTTCGGACACATCCTGACGCCCCACACCGGCCTGCGCCTTTGGTCGCCCTACACCGAGCTAAACAGCTTGATCCTCCGTGCGGTCGGGTGATCAAACTACCGATTTCCCGTCGCCTCGTTGACGATACTGCCGCAATCGTGCAACGGGTGTTCTACCCGACGCTTCCCTTCGAGGGCCTTGCGACCGTATCGGAGCGCTCCTTAATACCTAATCGGAATGTTGCGAGCCAAGTCGGCTCCGCATTCTTGGAGCGTGTTGCCGGCGGTCAAACGTTGCTGGGCGTGCGACTCTCTGGTAGCGCAAACACCGCCGTCGATGAGGACATCGTTCGAGTCATCGAAGAGCTGGTTCAGTCGAGCATCGGCCAGGCGATTTCGTACAACGGCACCACGAAAACCGTTGAGGCGGAAGATATCGGTGTCGTATGCGCACGCACAGCGCAAGTCTCCGCGCTTCAGGCAATTCTACCAAACGGCGTATACGTCGAGACGGCAAATCGAATGCAGGGCCTTGAAAAACCGATCGTATTCGCGTGGCACCCCGTAAGCGGAGTGCTCGATCCGTCGGATTTCCATTTAGAGATCGGCCGACTTTGCGTTGCACTCTCCCGCCATCTAGTCGCCTGTGCTCTCGTTTATAGAGAGGCAGTTGAGCAGCGTCTACACGAACAGATCGAACTCGGTGCCCGCAGTCTTGCGCACCACGACGGTGACGTTCCGTTCGAGTCGCTTATTTCCCACCACAGACTGCTTGAAGAGCTTAGGGGCCGGGAGATTACCATTTAGAGGTGAAAGTGCTTTGAAATACACGACTAAACAAATCAAGGATGCTGCGCGGGAGATCATCGGGGATAACCCCGGCGGTATTCGCTATAACGCGCTCGTCGCGGAGATACTAAAACGGGCACCAGAGACTCCAAGGAACACGATCAATGGGTCGGTTTGGAATCTGGATGCGGTATATCCGGACGAGGTTGGCAAGCCAAGCCGAGGCGTATTCGCCCCCGCTAACGCCGTGGCAACAATCGTTCAACCGGTTATCCCCCCTCTAAGCGAGAGCGACTTTTATGAGCCGTTCGCCGAATTCCTCAAGACCGAGCTGGGAGAGGCGACCGAAGCGATGCCGCTCGGCGGCGCCGGCCTGCGTTCGAAGTGGGGAACGCCTGACGTCATCGGCATCTACAAGCCTGTCCCGAGTGATCGAATTCCGTTCCAGAAAGAGATCATCTCGGCAGAGATTAAGACAGATGCGTTTCAGCCTGTAGTCGCTTTTGGGCAAGCAGTGGCTTATCGACTGTTCTCCACTCGTACCTATATCGTAATGCCCACGACGATTTCTGAGACCGATCGAGAACGTCTAGACGCGCTGTGTATGCAGTTCGGCATCGGCCTCGTCCTCTTCGATCTGGACAGGGAAAATCCGAATTTCAAGATTCTCGCGCGGGCACAGAGAATTTCACCCGATATGTTCTATGTCAATGAGTTTGCCGAGAGTCTCTACAAGCACGATAAGGAAGTCTTCAACAAACTTTTTGCGTGAAACGTGCTCCCACGCTGGGCATCGGGGAGCGACCGAATTCATGCGCGATTCAGTCTACTCGCGGGGACATGCCATCGGTCATTTTCGTAGCTTCGCGCCGGCTATGAGCGTTCTAGCCAAGAGCGCAGCCGCGTTGCGATGGCGTCTACCGACTCGCCGTCTCCTCGTTGACCTCGGATACCAACACGAGTCGGGTATGTCCGATGGAGATAGCTAGCGATGAAGCCGTACCGGCTCGCGTTCGACCCGAGGACGACAAAGATGTCCGGTCCCATCATCCGCAGCTGACGCTTCAGCCATGGAAAATCGCGGGTCGCTATCTGCTCGGTGATCGCCGACATGTCGTTGTCGGGAACCTTCCCGATGTTGAGCCAACCGAGGTCGCCATTCTCCGGTGAAAGGCCGTTGCGTTCCAGCACCTCTCGTACCGTCCGAAAGACGGTCCACCCCCGGACATTCTCTGTGGCCCAAGTGTTGTATGCGGCACTGTACGCCTCCATCGTACGTTGCTCGGCCCACCGGATATACAACCGACGCTCTTCATCGAGATCGACGATCTCCTGGCCCAATTTGTTCGTTGATGGATTGATGCCGATGAACACGACCTTCGGCGGCGCCTTGATCGGCATGAAGCCGGGCTGCAAAAGAAACCTGTTATTGAATTGGTATCCGTACCTTTCGGCCGGCTTCATCGAGATGATGTCGGCGCCCAGTTCTATGAACGCAGAGAGAGCTGCCTCGAAATCGTAGGGCTCGGCAGAACTGCCAATCGAAGATTCCATCATGACCTCACTTAGTTCGATAACGGCAACTGACTGAGCCTGTCACCGCGCCGATTTCCATTCCGGAGGCAGGCCTATCGATACCCCACAAAGGCTCTCGACAATGGCTACCCCCAGCACCATGCCCGTCGGAGTGAGGTCATACGACACGAACGATCGATGATTCGTTTGGGCGCCCGTCATCTTCGTGTCGTATTGTTCTAAAAGCGACCAGAACACCGAATTGTGCGCCGTTACGGGATTCATCGGAACCGGTTGATAGCGTCCGCCCGGTGCGACCAACCTCCCGAACCTCGAAGTTATACCCTCCATCATCTCATTCGTCGAGCTGAAGCGCATCGCACCTATCGAGGTCAAGTATTGCAGATCGGACACTGTCCATGGCGCTTCGAGCATCGCTGCGAGCGCTTCGGCATAAGACCGATCAAGATCGGCAAGGATCGCCCGAACGTCAGCAGGTGGCGGGGGTAGAGGCGTACGAGCTACAAGGAGTAAAGCCCCGACCGCGTACAACTGTGGCAGCGTAGCCCGGTCGGTAATGTCGAGCGCGGCGCGTAGCTGCAGATCGAGAAAGCTTTCCGTCGCAGTGCCGGCGCGCTTTCCGGCGAGGCGCCCGAGTAGCAATTGCTTTCCCTCCGACGGAGTAGCGCCGGCGCTTTCCACCGCGCGGCCGAGGAAGTCATCGAAAGCGGGCTCGCTCGCGTTCTCCGTTTCTACGTCCGAGTTGACTGTGTTCGCGGACACTCGCTCCTGCTCAAAGCCAGCGGTAAACGCTTCCAGCCGCTCGATGCGGATCTTAAGCGCCGCGTAATCTTCGGAATTCAACATGGGAGCGAAGCGTCGAAGCGCAGCCTTCCAGAGGCGGTCGCCGACTTCGCCCGTCACCTTAGACAGAAGCCAATGCTCCGTTCGATCCAAAGCTGAATGGATGTGGTCGGGCGTCAGGAGATTGACGATTTCGACGGGTAACGGCACCCTAGCTGCTTCCATGCCGATGCGGTATATTCCACGAAACTAGTTCATTCGGACTAGTCGCTCGACCAGCACAATCGCTCGGTCGTGCCATCCATCGGTCGTAATCCCAAGGTCGCGGCCGAACGGCGGGCCTTCGTCCGACGCGAGCCTCGGGTAGATATCATAGAGTTTGAATTCAATCATGGCGACTACGGTGCCCACGCCATGCCCTGTTGGGACATCGGGACGAACTCCGTCCGTTCGAGCCTTATGAATCCATCCCTAAATCGATGAGTGCAGATCGAACCGTTGCGACGTCCTCGTCGAGACACCATTTCGTGCCAGTACCTTCAAGGACCACGACGCGGAAGTTCTCGGGTGCGACGAACCGACGGAAGATGTGGTCGCATTGCGCGGCCGCAAGCGCCGGATTCGACGCGTGGACACGTTGGATGACCAGCAGCTTACGCGGGAAGCGGTGGCAGATCAGATCGAGTAAAGCGCCCCGGATCTGTTTCGCGACCCGCGACTCCACTTCAATCGCGATGCTTCCGGCGGCGGTGCCGTCAATGAACCCGCCGGTATGGCTCGGACCGCCGTAGTC
>Ga0207416_1001726_pt1 | contig 27016 bp, 22 predicted proteins | sample PaiPotPPM11metaG_FD_184107 | JGI IMG/M metagenome (GOLD analysis project Ga0207416, IMG submission 184107) | Iron sulfur acid spring bacterial and archeal communities from Banff, Canada, to study Microbial Dark Matter (Phase II) - Paint Pots PPM... ... | reverse complement strand
GCGAGCATGTGCTGCTCCAGAATGCGCTGCTGCAAGATTGCGCGTGCCGCCGCGAGTTCGACACGATTGTTGATACCCATGACGTCGCGGTGGTCCTTTGCTTCAACGGTAACGATGGTGGCGCCCGACTCCGCGAGCGCCCCAATGCAGTCCGTCAGGTATAATTCGCCTTGTGCGTTGTCGTTCGAGAGTCCCGCGATCACGCGGCGCAGCGCCGCCTGCTCGAAGCAGTAGATGCCTGCGTTGACTTCATCGATCGACAACTGCTGCGCTGTCGCATCACGCTGCTCGACGATCCGCGTGACTTTGCCGCCGTCACGAATAATGCGGCCAAAGAATGAGGGTAACGGCACGCGTGCTGTCACGAGAGCGAGCGCAGCTTTGGACTCACGTTGCGCTTTAACGACATCGCGCACCAGCTGCTCGGGCACGAGCGGCATATCGGCGCTGACGATCAACACTGGTGTGCCGTTGTTCGGCACGTCGGCGAGCGCGAGCTGTACCGCGTGTCCGGTGCCTAATTGCGGCTCTTGCACAACCGTGCGCAGTCCCAAAGCTTCGATGTGTTCGAGCAGCTCGGGATTGACAACGACGTGCATCGCGTTTATATCTGATCGTTGCAGCGTTTGGATGACGTGCGCTAGCAAGCTCGACCCGCAAATTTCGTGCAAGACTTTTGGCCGGCGGCTCTTCATCCGAGTGCCCTTGCCTGCAGCAAGGACGATGGCGTGCACGGCATCCATCAATGCACGGCCCTAGCGTGCGCTCGCGCGCCTGCGTTTAAGAGTGCGACGAGTGCGTCGATCCGCGCGAGCACTCGGTCGCGGCCCAAAATAGCGCATACCTCAAAGATCCCAGGGCTGACGGACTGGCCTGTCACCGCGACGCGCAGCGGATGGATATACTCGGACGCTTTGATGCCTTTTGCTGCAGCGAGTTCACGAATCGCCCGCTCGACAGATGCCGTATCGAATGTCGATTGCGCCGCCAATGCCGCCCGCACATCTTGCAGCAGGGCTACCGTTTCGGGTTTAGCGCAATGCTTGGAGAGCGCTTCTTCGCTCGGCTCGATCGCGCCGTCGGTAAAGAAGTACGAACCCAGCTCGAGCACGTCCACAACGGTACGCACGCGGTCGTGCAAAAGCGCTGCGACTTTCTCGATGTATGCGCGATCGAACGCTCCATCGCGATTGCTGCGGTGCATGAGATCGACGACGCGCGCAGCCAGTGCGCTTGCGGGCTCCGCCTTAATATACTCCTTGTTCATCCAGCCGAGTTTGGCCGTATCGAAGATGGCGGGGTGCTTGACAACGCCGTCGAGATCGAAAAGCTTGATGAGCTCGTCTCGGGTGAGCAGCTCGCGGTTGTCTCGTGGGGACCAGCCGAGCAGCGCGAGGAAGTTGACGACGGCATCGGGCACGTAGCCCATCGCTTCGTAATCATTGAGTGACGTTGCGCCGTCGCGTTTGGATAGTTTGCGGCGCTGCGCGTTGAGGATAATCGGAATGTGCGCGAAGCGCGGCGGCGTCCATTCGAAAGCCTCGTAGAGCAGCTGTTGTTTCGGTGTGTTGGCAAGATGCTCGTCGCCGCGGATGACGTGCGAAATCGCCATGTCGCGATCGTCGACGACCACGGCGAGATTGTAGAGCGCTCGGCCGTCGCTCGTCACGAGAACGAAGTCAGCCACGGTCTCGCCGGGGAACGTCACTTTCCCGCGAATGAGATCATCGACGACGAAGTCGCGGCCTGGCGGCACGGCAAAGCGGATCGCTGCCGGCCCGCGCGATCGAGCCTCAGCTTTCTCTGCGTCGCTGAGCTTATTGCAGCGGCAACTCGCGGCCACCGCACGATCGATCACGTTCGAGCGATCGAATTCCGCCGTATCGTCGTCATCGTTCTCGTTGTCGTCAGTGGGGCGTTGCGAACAAAAACATTCGTAGGCGCGACCATTCGCGAGCAGCGCTTTGGCGGCGCTGAGATGGGCCTCGACGCGCTGGCTCTGCAGATAGGGTCCGTGCGGGCCGCCACGATCGGGGCCCTCGTCCCAATCGAGCTTAATCCATCGCAGCCCGTCATAGATGGCTTGCGTGTACTCCGGGCGATTGCGGGCGACGTCAGTGTCTTCGATGCGCAGCACAAAGCGCCCGCCGAGGTGGCGGGCAAAAAGCCAGTTGAAGAGTGCGGTGCGCGCGCCGCCGACATGCAGATATCCCGTGGGACTTGGCGCGAAGCGAACGCGTACGTCAGAGCTCACACGTGTGTCCTATGCTCCAACCCTCTTGCCGCATTCGCGACGCACGAAGTCGACGATGGTGGCCATCGGTGTGCCCGGAGTGAAGACGCCCGCGACGCCCGCCTCGAGCAGCGGCTTCACATCTTCATTTGGAATCGTTCCGCCGCCAAAGAGAATGATGTCTGCCGCCCCTTCTTTTACGAGCAGTTCTTTAATCCGCGGGAACAGCGTCATGTGCGCACCTGATAGTACCGAGAGCCCGATGCCATCGACGTCCTCTTGAATCGCCGCTTCGACGACCTGCTCCGGCGTCTGATGCAATCCAGTGTAAATCACCTCGAAGCCCGCGTCGCGCAGCGCGCGTGCGATGACTTTCGCGCCGCGGTCGTGACCGTCGAGGCCGGCTTTTGCAACGAGAATGCGAATGGGTCGCGCCATCGCTAAATGACCGCAGGTTCGCGGTAACGGCCGAAGACGGGGACGAGCGCTTCGGATATTTCGCCGAGTGTCGCTTTGGCGCGGACGCAATCGAGATAATGGGGCATGAGGTTCTCGTTCGTTCGCGCCGCATCCGCAATGCGGCCCAACGCGGTACGTGCGGCGTGCTCATCGCGAGACTCGCGGAAGGCTTGGACGCGGCGGCACTGCCCCAGCTCGACCGCGCGATCGATTTTGAGCAGCGAGATCTGCTCAGCTTCCTCTTGAACGAAGTCATTGACACCCACGATGATGCGTTCACCCGTCTCAATCTCACGCTGATACCGGTACGACGCATCGGCAATCTCACGCTGGAAAAAACCAGCATGGATCGCGGGGATGACACCGCCGAGCGTAGTGATGCGCTCGAAGTAGCGCTCAGCTCCTTCTTCCATCTCGTTGGTCAACTTCTCGACATAGTACGAGCCGCCGAGTGGATCGATGACGTTGCCAACGCCGGTCTCGTAGGCGATGATTTGCTGCGTGCGCAGAGCGATCTGCGCATTCTGTTCGGTGGGCAAGGCAAGCACTTCGTCCAGCGAGTTGGTGTGCAGCGATTGCGTGCCGCCGAGCACCGCCCCCAGCGCCTGGAACGCGACGCGCATAATATTGTTTTCTGCCTGTTGAGCCGTGGCGGAGCAACCTGCTGTTTGCGTATGAAAGCGCATAGTCCACGAGCGCGGGTTCTTGGCCTTAAAGCGTTCGCGCATGTGGCGCGCCCATATTCGCCGCGCGGCTCTGTACTTTGCAATCTCTTCGAAAAAGTCTGAATGGGCGTTGAAGAAAAACGACAGTCGCGGCGCAAACTCGTCGACATCCATGCCAGCTGCGATGCCTGCCTCTACGTATGCAAAACCATCTGCCAGCGTGAATGCAAGCTCCTGAACCGCAGTCGAACCAGCTTCGCGGATGTGATAGCCGGAGATCGAGATCGTGTTCCACTTCGGCACATGCTTGGAGCAGTATGCCATCATATCCGTGATGATCCGCATGGAAGGCTCAGGTGGATAAATCCACTCTTTCTGCGCGATGTATTCCTTGAGCATGTCGGCTTGGAGCGTGCCGCTGAGCTTCTCGGCAGGCACACCTTGCGACTCGGCCGTCGCGATGTACATCGCGAGCGCAACAGGCGCCGTACAGTTGATCGTCATGGACGTTGAAATGCGTCCAAGATCGATGCCCGCGAACAAGTCTTGCATGTCTTGCAGCGTCGAGATGGCTACCCCGCACTTGCCGACTTCGCCAAGTGCGCGCGGGTGATCGGAGTCGTACCCCATGAGCGCGGGCATGTCGAAGGCGACGGAAAGTCCCGTCTGACCCTGAGAGAGCAGGAAGTGGAATCGTTCGTTCGTTTGCTGTGCTGTGCCGAAGCCCGCGAACTGACGCATTGTCCATAAGCGGCTGCGGTACATCGTCGGATGTATGCCGCGCGTGTAGGGATATTGCCCCGGATACGAGAGCTCGCGCTCGTAATCGATGCCGGCGATATCATCCGGTCCGTACATCGGCTTGAGCGGATGATCTGAGATCGTTCGATCAATTGCGCCAGGCCGTTTTGGCGCCGCACTAAACTGATCGTGCCACAGCGCCTCGCCCGACGATTTATTTTTGCGCTCGGCAGCCTTACCGTTGACCGGCTGGCCGTTGCGCCTCGGCTTTTTTTCGCTCACGTTCTTTTCGTCACGCTTCCTTATATAGTATCTATAGTATCGGCCTAAAACTCAATACCGACTCGGGCCGGAATGTTCTTTTGGTAGGGGTGTTTGACGTCGGTGATCTGGTTGACATAGTCGGCCGCGTCAATGATGGCTTGTGGGGCGTCACGGCCCGTGAGGATAACTTCTACGTGTTTTGGCCGGTTGCCCAGCAGCTCCACGACTGCCTCGGTCGAAATGAGTCCCATAGACATTGCCACGTTGACCTCATCGAGGATCACGACATGGTAGTCTCCGGACAGCACCGCCTGACGGGCTGCCTCTAATCCGTCTTGCGCACGCTGCACTTGCTCGGGTTCAGGGTTCTTCGGATCGACGAACCGATCGAGTCCGTATTGCTCGATTTCAAGTTCGGGGAGCCGCTCGCGCACAAGGATCTCGCCGTAAAAGGGGTCGCCTTTCATGAATTGGATCATCTTGATTCTGTGGTGATGTCCGATGGCCCGTAACGCGACCCCGAGCGCCGCAGTCGTCTTGCCCTTGCCTGGACCCGTGTTAACCATGACGAGACCAACTTTGCGCTCATCCGAACGCTTCTTTTGCCAGGGGTGGGCGGTTTTATAATCTTCCTTAACCACAACTCGATTTTCGCGCCGGTTCCAAGGGCGGCCTGTGCAGGCCATTTCATCTAGTCTGTCCCGGAAACCATTGTTGCAGGATCGGCTGCACCTTGGCTTGACCCCCTACCGGCCTCTTGTTATAATCCCTAAGCACGACTACCCTTCGCACCGTACGGCGCCTCGAGCAGCTGGTTCGGTTCGAAAGACGAAGGCAGCGAAGAATACTCGCTCGGTCGACACAAGGTCGACTCCAACTTCAACGGTAGCCTGCGTACGCGGGCTTTTTCATTTCCCAGCCCGGAACTGGAGGCCAGATAATCTTTCATTCACCACCTGGAGCGCGCGCTCATTAGCCGTTCGCTTCGCGTTAACGATCAGATACGAGTGCCTCAAGTTCGCGTCATCGCGGACGACGGCTCGCAACTGGGAATCATGTCCACGTGGGATGCCCTCTCCCTGGCTCGCGAGCGGGGGGTTGATCTGATCGAGGTTTCTCCTGCAGCAGTTCCGCCGGTGTGCCGCCTTGACGACTATGGCCGCCTGCGCTACGAGCAGAACAAAAAAGACCGAGAAGCAAAGAAAAAAGCGCACAATATGGAGCTGCGCGAGGTCAAGCTCCGGCCGAAGATTGAGGAACACGACTATCAGGTGAAGTTCCGCACCGCCGAGCGGTTGCTGTTCGACGGTGACAAGGTGAAGGTGACGATCATGTTCCGCGGGCGCGAGATCGCCTATGCGCAGCAGGGTCGAAAGATTCTCGAGCGCGTCGCCGCGGACACGACAAAGTTCGCAAGCGTCGAGCGAGAGCCGCGGCTGGAAGGCCGCAACATGTTTATGATTTTATCGCCGCGGCAGGAAGTGATTGCCGCGGTCACCGCCCACAAGGCAGGCGCCGCACAGAAAGCGCCGGCCGCGCCGAAGGCGGCTGAAACCCAAAAGAGCGCTAAGGAATAGATCAAGAGGAAGAAATGCCAAAACTAAAGACCCATCGCGGAGCCGCCAAGCGCGTCAAGGTGACGGGGACTGGAAAGTTCGTGCACGAGCGACAGTTCTCGGGCTGCAGCCACATTCTCACCAAGAAGTCGCCGAAGCGGATCCGCAAATTCCGCAAGCAAGTTGTCGTCGACAAAACCGATGTCCCGCGCCTCAAGCGGCAGCTACCCTACGCGTAAACTAGGAGACAAGTATCATGTCACGCGTTAAACGCGGTGTAATCGCGCTCAAGAAGCGCAACAAGGTCATCAAGGCGGTTAAAGGCTTTCGCGGCGCCCGCGGGCGCACGTATCGCGCCGCCAACGAGGCGCTGTTGCATTCGCTGATTTACGCTTTCCGCGATCGCCGGCGCAGAAAACGCGACTTCCGGGCGCTCTGGATCACGCGCATCAACGCCGCCGCGCGTGCTGAAGGGCTCACCTACAGCCGCCTTGTGAGCGGTCTCAAAAAAGAAGGGCTAACGCTGAACCGCAAGATGCTCGCCGAACTCGCCATGAACGATGAAGCGGGTTTCGCCAAGCTGCTCGAGATCGCCAAAAAGCATTTGCCCGCGAGCGCCGCGCGAGCCTAAGCCCGCAGTGGCTGACGGCTACGCGGGCCGCCATAACAGCGCCGTACGCACGGCGCGGCTCCTCCAACAAAAGAAGCACCGGCTCGAACGGCGGTGCTTTCTTATCGAGGGGCCGCTCTTGCTGCAAGCCGCACTTGAATCAGGCGCGAGCATTGAGCACATTTTCGTTGCCGGTGACGAACCGCTCGAGGGTTTCAAAGACCTCCCGCCCGTGATCCGGGTCGACCAGCGTACCCTCGACTCCCTTTCGCAGGCAAAAACGCCGCAGGGCATTGTGGCCGTGGCGAAGTTCATCGATCTCGATCCAAGCGAGCTTGAGCGGCTCCTGCCGAAGAACGGGCCGGCCGTCGTGCTCGTCCTTCCCAGCCTCTCAGACCCGGGGAACGCCGGCACGCTCATCCGCAGTGCCGAAGCCTTTGGCGCAAGCGCGGTATGTTTTGGACCCGACGCGGTTGAGCCATACAATGACAAAGTTGTGCGTGCGTCTATGGGTTCGCTCTTCAGAGTGCCGATCGTGCGGTACGAGGAGTGGCCGGACTTTGTGGCTGCCGCGCGAGCCGCAAAGCTGCAGATCGTCGCCGCCGAGGCCGGCGGCACGGATGTGAGAGATGTCACACTCCCGCAGCGCGCCTGCCTTGTCATTGGACAAGAACGTCACGGCCATGCCGGCCTGCCGCGTGAGGACGTCGACACTGCTGTATCACTGCCGCAGCGCGCCGGTGTTGATTCGCTCAACGCCGCTGTGGCGGGTTCGCTTCTCCTCTACGAGTTTGAGCGCGCGCATGCGTCTAAGAGTTCGACGCGATCTGGAACAAGTCGCGCGTAAAAGTCAAGCCCCTTGCTGGGTTGCCCCCTTGTCCGGCCCTATGATATACTCAACCCGGAGAACTAGATAAAAGGAGGTCGGCTACACTGCTACTCTCACCTGAGCTGTTCTGGAAGCTGTTCCTTACCACTGGTTCAATCAAGGCATACTTAATCTATAAGAGGATGACGCCCCAAGAATCCCATTAGGGCGTCGTAAGGCGCAGGCCTGACGCAGTTTTCTTCATAAGACTTGGCCGCAACGCACGCGGCCTTTTCTTTTATATTTGGGGGATCGTGGAGGATCAATTAGCGGCACTCGAGAGCGAGGTGAAAAACCGTGCCACAGCGGCGCGGTCGGTCGAGGAACTCGAGGCTCTGAGGACCGACATTCTCGGCCGCAAGGGCGGTCGGCTCTCGAACATCATGTCCGGCGTCGGCAAGATAACGAAGGCAGACCGAGCTGAATTCGGCCGGCGCGCGAACGAGGCGAAGACGCGGATCGAAGCGATCCTTGACCACGCGCAGGCGCGTCTTTCCGACGCCGACCTTCAATCGCAGCTCGAGAAGCGCTACGATGTGACGTTCCCGGGCACACCCCCGCGGCTCGGAAGTATTCACATTTTGCGGCGTACCCTCGACGACGTCGCCGACTTCTTCCGGAGTCACGGCTTTGCGATCGTCATGGGCCCCGAAGTTGAGACCGAATACTTTAACTTCGAGGCGATGAATATTCCGGCCGACCATCCGTCGCGTGACGCGATGGATACGTTTTATTTGGCGAGGGAGAACGGATCTAAAGATCCGTTGCTACAGACGTCGTCCGCTCCATTGTTGCGGACGCACACGTCGCCCATGCAAGTGCGCGCTATGCTCGAGTATCCGCCGCCGATTGCCGTTCTCGTCCCCGGCAAGACATATCGCCGAGATGCACTCGACGCCCGTCACACGTTCAATTTTCACCAGTTCGAGGGACTCCAGGTCGACCGCGGCATCACCTTCGGTCACCTTAAGGGGTTCGTGAGCGATTTGTGCCGGCATCTGTATGGCAAGACGCGTCGCACCCGCTTCCGGCCATCGTACTTTCAGTTCACGGAACCTTCAGCGGAGGTTGACGTGTCGTGCCCTGTCTGCGACGGCGGCGGATGCCGAACATGTGGAGGTGCGGGCTGGCTCGAGATGGGCGGGAGCGGCATGGTTCATCCGAACGTCTTGCGAGCTGCCGGCTATGATCCAGAAGCGTACACAGCCTGGGCGTTCGGTTTGGGAATCGAGCGCATCGCCATGGTGCGCCACGGCATCGACGACATTCGGCTCTTCACCGAAAATGATCCGGCGTTCTTGGAGCAGTTCGCCTGATGCGCGTGCCAGTGTCGTGGCTTCGCGACTTCGTTAAGACGGACGCTAAGCCCGAGGCATTTGCCTCAGCTCTTACTGCCCGCGGATTCACGGTTGACGGCGTATCGCCGCAGCCCACGCCCGAGCGCATTGTCATCGGGCGCATCGAAACGCTCACCCGGCATCCCAATGCTGACCGGCTGCTCGTAAGCACGGTTGACGTGGGCCAAGAAAAGCTGCAGATCGTCACGGGAGCGACCAATGTCGCGGTCGGCAACAAAGTGCCGATCGCACTTGCCGGCGCCATCGTCTACGCACGGGGTTCGGCAACCAACGGTGCACCACCGCAGACAAAAAAGATCGAGGCAAGCACGCTGCGCGGAGTTGAATCGAACGGCATGATGTGCTCGCCCGACGAGCTGTTGCTGCCCGGTGAGCACGACGACGGCATCTTGATAATGGAAGACAACGCTCCGGTTGGTCAGGATTTCTGGCAGGTTGCGCGTTTCGGCGACGCAGTGCTCGATGTGGACGTGCCGTCCAATCGGCCTGACGGACTGTCAATTGTGGGACTCGCGCGTGAAGCGGCTGCCGGTTTGCATGCAACGTTTGCTGCGCCTGTGCTCGATCAGGGCATTGGCGAGGTCGCTTCACCGATTGCGGTAGACATCGAGGACGCAGCAATTTGCAGACGTCTGCTCGGCCAGCACTTCTCCGGCGTCACCAACCGGCGCTCGCCCATGTGGATGGCACTTCGGCTCGCAGCAGCGGGCGTTCGCAGCATCAGCCTGCTTGTCGACATTTCAAATTACGTGCAGATTGAGACCGGACAGCCGCTGCACTTTTACGACGCCGCCAAGATCCGCGGCGGGAAGATTGTCGCTCGCAGCGCCCGTCAGGGAGAAAAGGTTGTGACGCTCGACGGCGTGGAGCGCACGCTCTCAGCGGGCATGCCCGTCATTGCAGATGGCGAAGGCCCCGTCGGCATTGCAGGCATTATGGGTGGCGCAGGTTCGGGCGTTACCTCCGACACGCGCGACGTCTTCCTTGAATCGCCAAACTTTGTCGGCGCGCCCGTCCGCCGCGCTTCCTTTGCGCTCGGATTGCGCACCGAAGGCGCGCTGCGCCATGAAAAAGATCTGCCGCTGGAGCTGCCCGAGGTCGGGCGCCGCCTTGCCGCGCGATTGCTCATCGAAGCCGGCGCTACTCCGTCGGCTGTCGTCGAGGCCGGACTGAAGCCTGGACCCTTGCGGCGCGTTCGCGCGAGAGCGCAGCGGGCCAATGCGCTCTTGGGCGCTGCATTCACAACCGCCCAGATGAAAGATGCTCTTGCGGCCATCGAATTCGAAACAACCGGAGAAAGCGAGCTTGAGGTCACCGTTCCTTATTGGCGCCCCGATGTCGTTGAGGAAGTTGATGTCATCGAGGAGATTGCGCGCGGCATCGGCTATGATTCGATTCCCGACGTGGCGATCGTCGCCGCACCGCAAACTGTTGATGAAGGCCTCTACGATCAAGAGTCGTTGCTCGCAAGGCGATTTGCGACATTGGGCTACAATGAGATCGTCAACCTAACCCTCCAAGGCGCAAGGGTTACGGCGGCGTGGGGGCGCTCGGGACTTCCCTTTTGGCAAGACGTCGCAATACTTTCAAATCCGCTGTCCGAAGACCACCGCTTCTTGCGGCCAAGCCTCTTGCCCGGATTGCTGATCACCGCCGCCAAATGGTGGCCGCGTGCCCACGGAGAGCTACGGCTCTTTGAGATCGGCCATGTCTTTCACCCAGTGCGCGCGGAGCAGCACGAGGATGAGCCTGTCCATAATCCGCACGCAGGCGTCTATACGGAGAATGGCGTGCGCGAATGGCCTTCACTTGCGGGCTTCGTGGCGTTTGAGAAAGGCGGCCCCGATTCGTCCTTCGATCAGCGGTTGCTTGAAATCAAAGGCGAGCTCGAGGCTATCTTAGGCCCCCTTTCTAGCGCCGATCTTTCAGTCGAAGTACGCGAGCGCGCATATTTCCACCCGGGGGCGTCCGGCAATCTACGTGCTGGCGACAAGGTGGTTGCGAAATTCGGCCGGCTTCACCCAAAACTGGCGCGCGCCTTCGATTTGCCGGAGTTAAGCTATGCGTTCGCCCTTCATTTGGAGAACATCGCCCAACACCGGCCAGTGGAGCAGTACAGGTCCTTGCACAAGTTTCCGGCGACGCGGCGCGATATCGCCGTTGTGGTGCCGGTCAATGTTCAGGCAGCGGATCTCATGAACGCGGTACGTCAAAGCGGAGCGCCTTTCTTTGAGAGCGTTTGCGCTTTCGACGAATATCGAGGACCGCAAGTGGCCACGGGCCGCAAGAGTGTGGCGATGACGATCGTGCTGCGAAAGAACGACGCCACAATCACCGATGAAGAGGCCAATGCCTCGACGGAAACGGTTGTCGCCTCCTTAGCCAAGCGATTCGGCGCAACACTGCGGGAGTAGATTTGATGACATGGGCCGACGGGCTCGTCGCGCTCACGCTGGCTGTGGCATTTTGGGGCGGGTATCGCGCAGGCGTGGTACGCGAAGCTATCGGCATGGTCGCGATTATTCTTGCCTGGGTTGCTGCAGGCGCGTTTGCCGGCACGATGAGCCCAGCGCTCCAAAATATCTTAGGTCTTTCGCCTGCGTCCGCTCATTTGGTTGCATTTTGGCTGTTGTTTCTGTTCACGTTTGCTGCCGCGCGTGCAGCCGGCTGGGCTTTCGAACGAGTGACCGCTCAACCGGTGTTGCGCATCGCAAGCGGCATCGGCGGCGGCATTGTCGCCTGTGCCAAAGCCGTACTCGTACTCTGGCTCATCCTCTTCATAGCACTGTTCTTCCCAATCGCCAAAGACGTGAGGACGATCCTCAAACGTTCTCCCAGCGTCGAAATGATCGAAGCGCTTGACCGTCCGGCGTATGCGATGCTCACCGCGTCGCTGCCACCGCGCACTCACGCGTTCGTGCGTATGTTTTTGGATCACCACCATCTCTGATATATTCTAGAACGTTTCGCAGGTCGGATTCCACAGTCTCAGAATAAGCGCGAACGAATTGCCCGCAGTGTGCTTGCGGTTTGCTCCGGGCGTTTATTCGTTTCTTTCATTCCTGAGGAGTCATTCATGGCGAAACTTCGGTTTACAGGACGCTCGCTAGCACGCTTTGCTGCAATCGCAAGCGCTCTTCTCGTTGTCGGGTTACTTTCCAGCGCTCCAGCGAACTCGAGCGCAGCTATCACGTCAAAAGGTCTTGCACAAAAACCGGGTACCGCGTTGCATGTCGGCACCGTGAATCTCGGGCAACGCCATCAGTTCACGATCATCCTCAAGTCGGCTTCGCGCACCGATGCGGAAACGGTGGTGACGTACCTCCACCGCTTTAACTTGCTCTCGGAAATCTCGCCGACCGGCAAATTCATTCACGTCACAGGCACCTTCGGATCGAGCGCGGCAGCGGCCGGCGTTCAATTCGAACGCATAAAGGTCGCCTCGGAGACATTTGTCCGCACAACCGGACCTGCGCACTTTCCACCTGCGATCCAGCGGCTCATTGCCGGGACCTCGATCAGCCCGGGCGTTAAGATGCGTGCACTGTATGTAAAGCCACGACCGCAAGCACTGGTTGCGGGTCCACAAACAGGCTACGGCCCGGCTGATTTTGCCGGTATCTATCACATTAATCCGGTGTACGGATCGGGCGTTGACGGCACAGGTTCGACGGTCGACATTGCCGCATGCTTCAACATCGACCCGGCCGACATCGCTTACTTCGAGACCTTCTACGGATTGCCGGCGAACCACGTGCACGTCATTCACATCGATGGAACGGTCGATCAATTCGGCAACGTTCCACCGCCTGATCTCGAGCCGACGCTCGACGTCGAGCGCGTCATTGCGACAGCACCAGGTGCGAAGGTCAATCTCTACGTTGTGCCTGACTGTCTTATCTCACAGTTCGTCGATATGTTTGCGGCTATCTCTGAAGACGAAAATGCTGTTGCGATGAGCGTGTCCTACGGCCTGCCGGAGGCGGACTACGGTGTTTTCGGTATCGGAGATCTGCTGCTGGCACAGAGTGCAGCGCTGCAAGACGTCGCCAATGAACGTATCGCATCGTTCGCCGCATCGGGCGACAGCGGTTCGTGGGGAGACTTCTTTGCAACAGGTCTCGTCAACTTTCTCGACGTGCTCTACCCAGCATCGGATCCGAACATCATTTCCGTCGGCGGCACAACCGTTGAGGAAACTGTCATCGGCACGCGTCTCTTCGAGTACGCGTGGGGCGGCAGCGGCGGCGGCGTGAGTGGAATCTTCCCGATCTCATCGTGGCAAGCTGCCACTCCAGGCGTTGCTTCGGGCCTCTTTAAGAACTTGCCCGACGTGTCCGCCGATGCTGACCCGAACACAGGCGCTGCGGTTGCCTTCCTCGTCTCTTTCCCGCCACCGATATTCCCCGTAGGTGGAACCAGCGTGTCATCGCCAACGTGGGCCGGCCTCTGGGCGCTGGTCGAACAGAATCGCCGTCTCCATGGCCACAAGCGCGTTGCCAATGCAGCGGCCTCGTTGTACTCGCTGCGTGGCAGCCCGGCGTATTACGACATCACCGTTGGGGCGAACGGATACTTCCCAGCGCGAGCGGGTTACGACAACGTCACCGGACTTGGCGTGCCAGACGCTGCCAAGCTGGTGAAGGCATTACAATAAGGCTGGGGACATGAGAAGACACCTTTAGCCAAGCGGTACTTCCTTGGGGCGGCTTCACGGCCGTCCCTATTTTCATAGTCAGGCGCCGCGGTGTTACGCGGAGCCGTTCTCACCCGATCGCGCTATCCTCAACAGTGCGACGCACCCACTAAGTACTGCCCCCGCCTGTAGCAGAAGCGTTGCTGGCGTCCAACCAACGGTTATGATGAGGTAGGGTAACACCGCAGTACTCAAAACGAGAAACAGTACAAATGTCAAAATCAAGTTTGTACGGCGACTGAGGCCCAACGTCATTATTTCGCGCCATCTACCCTTGTTATACAACGTGGTTTCTCCTTAAGATGCCTGAACATCGTAAGAGTCGCTGAGAGTGTTATTCAATTGTGTTCGCTAATTTACCCTGACGGAGAAAACGCGAGGCCTTGGCCTCGCGTCTCTTTTTGTGCTAACGGACCCAAAGGTCCATTGCTACATCTATTGTGGATTTATCGTGGGTTCTTTGGCGTTGAATCCGGGTGCTGGGGCTGCGGTTTCGGTCCGCCGCCATGCGGTGGCTGTACGAGCACGCCGCCCTGCACAGTGATCGGCACTTGCTTGATGCGAGCCGCGTGCGGGACTGGGTGGTGTGCAAAAGCGGCCGTCACTGTTAGGGTATTGGCGAGTAGCGGCGCTGCCGACACCGATGTGATACTGGAGGTGAACGTAAAGATAAGCACGTCGCCAGGGTTGAGCGTCGAGGAATTGATGGTCAGCTGTGTATTTCCAGCGTTGAAACTCGGTGGCGCTCCGCCGAGGTTTGTGACAGGCGTACCCGCTGGCGTAATCACACTGCCGCCATTCATCTTTTCGTAACTCACATACGTGTTATTTGTAAATACGATCCCGGCGGTATTCACCGTCTGACTAAAGACAAAGATAAACGACTCGGAGGGTGGCGTTCCTGATTTCGAATTGAAGCTGACGGTAAACGCAGAACTCGAGCTTGTCGGCGTCGGCGACGGCACTGGCGGCGCGCCAGCCGAAGGATGGTTCACAGCGAGTAATGCCGCGCCTGTCGCGAACAGAATGCCAATGATGCTAAACGTGTTCGCATTGGTGCGTGCAGCAGGCGGCACGGCCGGCTGTGTTCCGATGCCTACGAGCTGATCGCCGATCTGCGGCTTGTACCCTGACGATGCGTTGTAAATATCGAGCGTCGCGGTATTAAGGTCAATCGAAACGATCTTCGCTTCGGCTACCTTCTGGCTGCTGCGCACGACGTTGAATTGGTCGCCGAGACTAAAGCCGCCAGCGGCCCCCATATCTGCCTTCACGCCGCCGTCCACCGAGTAAATGGTACCGATGGCTGTGCGTGGCGCGTGGAGCGTCGAGAGATTGGTGACGAAGCCTGCCGTAAGCGCGGGACCTGCGAGAGATGACTGTGTGAAAATCTGCGATCGGATAAAAGCGATCGGATCGACGCGGTACGCCGACAAGCGATAGGTGATCGTACCGCCCGTCACGCTGATCAGATCGGTGGTGATGATCTCCTCGGCGTGCACCTGCCTTGCGGCGTCGAGGGCATTCACAAGCGAGTCGCCTTCGCGCAGGGGATTCTTGACGTGTAGCGGTCCACCGCCGACAGCCGTATACTTGCCGGATTGGTCTATTGCCGCGTACAGTGCATTCCCGAGCGTGCTGACCGTGCTTGCTGGTGCGCCCCCATCGTTTGTAAACTCAGTGATAGCGAGCGTCGGACCCGAACCCCGAGCTTGTGGAGCAGCTGCGACGACCGCGCACGTGAAGATGAGCGCAAAGGCTGCCAGTCGCGAGAGAATTGCAGATTGGGATTGTGGTTTTACGGCCATCTGAACTCCTCACAAAAATTAGTACCCTCCGCTGTGCGGAGTGCAACGGGGATACCCAAGACGACCAATGCTGAGTCGATCCCCCTCTTCATTATTATCGGCTCAGCAGGGGCAGGCAATAGGTCCACATGCGGGGACAACAGCAAGGTGCTTTCGTGCGCCAGGGTCACGCGCCAACCAATTGAAGTGAGGCGTGTCAAACGAAGGAGTGTGCAGGTGACCAAAGCCGATATCTTGCGGCTGACACACCTCTCCAGCTGCGCCGGTTGAGCGTCAAAAGCTGACGCGAGCGTGCTCGCGCAAGTGCTGGCTGGACTGCCGCCGATCGACGATCCCAACGTCCTGGTCGGCACGTCCACGGCTGATGACGCCGGGGTGTACCGTCTCACTGACGATATTGCGCTCGTGCAGACGGTCGATTTCTTCACGCCCATCGTTGATGATCCAAAAACTTTCGGACGCATCGCCGCCGCCAATGCTTTGTCTGATGTGTATGCCATGGGCGGGAAGCCGTTGTGCGCGCTGGCCATCGCAGGCTTTCCCGCGGACGGCGACATGACGATGCTCGCCGATATCCTCGCCGGCGGCGTCGAGAAAACACGCGAGGCCGGCATTTCCGTCATCGGCGGTCACACGGTCAAAGATCCGGAACCCAAGTATGGGCTTGCGGTCACGGGCATCGTTCATCCCAACAAGATCCTGCGCAATTCAACTGCGCGAGCTGATGATTTGCTCATCCTCACCAAGCCGCTCGGCACTGGGATCCTAACGACCGCGCGACGAGAAGACCAGATAGGCGAGCCTGAGCTCGCCGCCGCGATCGCGTCCATGGAAACACTTAACCGCGCCGCGTCTGCGGCGGTGGTTGCGCTCAACGAGAGCGAGGGCGGTCGCGAGAAACCAGTACATGCCACCACGGATATCACCGGCTTTGGGCTCTGCGGGCATCTCATCGAGGTTGCTCGCGGGAGCGGCCTGGGTTTTGAGCTGCGCGCCGCAGACGTACCTTTTTTCGACGGCGTGATCGAACTCGCCGCGCGCGACATCGTCCCAGGCGGTACGAAAAGTAATTTGTCGGCCGCGCTATCCGCCGGAGTCGCGTTCGCTGATTACATTAGCCTACCGACACGGCTCGCGCTGTGCGATGCGCAGACTTCGGGAGGCTTGCTCGTCGCGGTTGACGCCGCTTATGCAGAAAAGCTCGCAATGAGCTTGCGCCACAACGGCGTATCGGCCGTATCAGTCATCGGCACGATGACCTCAAGCTCGTCGTTTCGGGTCATTTAACAGCGCCGCAAGGTTGGGAAGCGGGTAAAAAGAAAGCGAGCCCGCTCGGCGCTCGAGACAAGCTCGACCGCTCCAAAGCTCTGGGAGGCAGGATTGAAAACCACAACGACGCTTGACGCCACGGCACTTGCGCAGCTGAGCATCAACACCATCCGCACGCTTGCGATGGACGCAGTACAAAAGGCGAATTCGGGGCACCCGGGCACGCCGATGGCACTTGCACCGCTCGCGTATCTTCTCTTCACGAAGCACATGCGCTACAATCCGCGCAATCCGCAGTGGCCAGACCGCGACCGCTTTGTGCTCTCGGCGGGCCATGCGTCCATGCTGCTGTACGCCGGTCTGTTTCTCACCGGGTACGATGTCACGCTCGACGACATCAAATCGTTCCGGCAGTGGGGCAGCAAGACTCCAGGCCACCCTGAGTATGGTGAGACTCCCGGCGTTGAAGTGACGACCGGACCGCTCGGTCAGGGGTTTGGCAACGGTGTCGGATTTGCGATCGCGGAGGCTCATCTGGCGGCGCGCTTCAACCGGCCAGGCAACGAAATCGTCGACCATTATACCTACGCGATTTGCAGCGATGGCGATCTTATGGAAGGAGTCGCGTCGGAGTCTGCGTCGCTTGCCGGACATCTGCGGCTCGGCAAGCTCATCTATTTCTACGACGATAATCACATCACTATCGAAGGCAATACGTCTCTCAGCTTTGACACGGAGAACGTCTGCGAGCGATTTGACGCCTACGGCTGGCACACGCAAGCAGTCGAGGACGCGAATGACCTCGATGCCCTCGACCGTGCAATCGTCGCAGCGAAAGCCGATCCGAGGCCGAGTCTCATTCGCGTGCGCAGTCACATCGCGTACGGCGCACCGCACCGCCAAGACACGAAGGAAGCACACGGCGCGCCGCTGGGCGAAGATGAGGTGCGCGCGGCCAAACGCTTCTACGGATGGCCTGAGGACGCGCACTTCCTCGTTCCCGACGCTGTTCTCGCGCATACACGCGAAGCTGTTGCGCGCGGCGAGTCAGAAGAAGCCGACTGGCGCGCACGCTTCGACACGTACGCAGCAACATTTCCGGAGCTTGCATCGGCGTTTACATCCGAACAGGCTGGCAAGTTGCCGCAGAACTGGGCCTCGGGCATACCGACATTCAAACCAGAGGATGGGCCCCTGGCAACGCGCATCGCGTCGAGTAAAGTCATGAACGCGATTGCCAAGACCGTACCCAATTTTTTGGGGGGATCCGCCGACCTTGCCCCATCCACCGAAACGAATCTCAGCGGCTTGGGCGACTTCGAGCGCGGCTCGTACGATGGGCGCAACTTCCACTTCGGAATTCGCGAGCATGCCATGGGCGCTGCACTCAACGGCATGACGCTGCACGGCGGCTTGCGCCCCTTCGGAGCCACCTTCTTCATCTTCTCCGACTATATGCGACCCCCGGTTCGTCTCGCCGCGCTGATGAAGATTCACCCGATCTACGTGTGGACGCATGACAGCGTTGGGTTAGGTGAGGATGGTCCGACACACCAGCCGATCGAGCAGCTGGCCTCCTTGCGCGCAATGCCGAATATGACGATCATGCGACCCGCCGACGCCAATGAAACAGCGGTCTGCTGGCGTCTCGCGATGGAGCACGAAGGTGGGCCGGTCGGGCTTGCGCTCACGCGCCAAAAGCTGCCGGTGATGGACGCGGAGGCGACTAAAGGTGCGCGCAACGGCGGTTATGTACTCGTGCGCGAAAGCAAAAACCCCGCTGACATTATTCTGATCGGCACGGGTTCCGAAGTTTCGCTGTGTGTGAACGCTGCAAAGATGCTCGAGCAACGAGGTGTGGCGACGCGCGTCGTGAGCATCCCGTGCTGGCAAATTTTCGATCGCCAGCCGCAATCGTATCGTGATGAGGTGCTACCGCCGCGAGTGAGCGCGCGTCTTGCGGTCGAGGCCGCTGCGACCTTCGGCTGGCTGCACTATGTTGGCGACAGAGGCGCTGTCATTGGGATCGATCACTTCGGCGCTTCTGCGCCGGCCGAAGTCATCTTCAAGGAATTTGGCTTTACTCCCGAGCTCGTTACCGAGCGGGCCTTAAATCTGCTAGGACGCTAACACTTTTTCTGTAGCGAGGTTACTGCCATGGCTAATCCACTCCAGCGTCTCACTGAATTCGGCCAAAGTTTTTGGCTAGATTCTATCAGGCGTGGTTTCACGCGCGCGGGCCAACTGCGAAAGCTGGTTGATGCGGACGGTTTACGAGGCGTGACTTCGAACCCCACGATCTTCGACAAGGCAATTGGTGAAAGTGACGACTATGACGCCGGGATCAAAGCGCTTGTCGACGGCGGCCTCACGTCACCAAACAATGTTCTCGACAGAATCATCATCGAAGATATTCAAGAGGCATGCGACGTTTTTAGCGATGTCTACGAGCGAACCGACCGAGGCGACGGGTTTGTCTCGATTGAACTTCCCCCTGATCTCGCGCTCAACACCGAAGGGTCGATCTCCGAAGGCAGGCGGCTGTGGAAACTTGTCGATCGCCCGAACGTCTTTGTGAAGGTCCCTGCGACTGATCAGGGCATACCTGTCATTCGTACGCTCATCTCCGAAGGCCTCAATATTAACATCACGCTGATGTTCGGGGCAGAGTATTACGAACGCGTCATCGACGCGTACTTTTCGGGACTCGAAGATCGGCGTGCGCGCAAACAGCCAATCGATCACATTGCGTCTGTGGCCTCGTGCTTCGTCAGCCGCGTTGATACCGAAGCAGACAAGCGGCTGCAGGCATTGATCGATGCATCTACCGATCCGGCGAAGCGATCCCAACTCCAAACATTGCTCGGTAAGACCGCGATCGCCAACTCCAAGCGTTTGTACCGGACCTATCTCACGTCGCTCGACACCGATCGCTTCAAAAAACTCGCCGCAGCGGGCGCGCGGCGACAACGGCCGCTGTGGGCCAGCACCTCGACCAAGAACCCGGCGTATCCTGACACCTATTATGTCGAAGCGCTCATCGGACCGGATACCGTCGACACGATGCCACTAGCAACGATTGACGCATTCCGCGACCACGGTCGGGTCGCACGTACACTCGATAAGGACATGGCGGAGGCCGAAGCCGAGCTGGCCATGCTCGAAGCCGCCGGCATATCGCTCAAATCCATTACCGACCAGCTGCTTTCCGAGGGCGTGACGATATTCGAGAAATCATACGAACAGCTGCGCAACGTGGTCCGTCAAAAGGTCGACGCAATCCGCGGTGTGCCGGCAGCGACGAAGAGCTAGGGCGGGCTGTGGCGACGACCCAGCTCGTCAATCCGTTCCGCGAAGGGCTCCAACTTGCCGGGGCAACCCACCCCGTACAGCTGATTATCTTTGGCGCCTCGGGAGATCTCACCAAACGAAAGCTCCTTCCGGCAATTTACAATCTCGTGCAGGCCAACCTCGCGCCGCAAGCGTTTTCCGTCGTCGGATTCGCGCGCGCGCCCATGTCGGATGACGACTTTCGCGACGTTTTAGAAAATGCGGTTAACACATCGAGCGAAGTCCGCGTGAAAGATGATGCGGCGCTTAAGAAGCTGTGCGAACACGTCAACTATGTGGCCGGCGATTTTCACGACGCTGCGGCCTATGTGAAACTCAAGTCGCAGCTCGATGCGCTCGACAAACGCTTTAACACGAGCGGCAATCGTATTTTTTATATCGCCACGCCGGCAAGTCTCTACGGCGACATCGCGGCGCAGCTGCACGACTGCGGACTGACGACGCCCCCAGAAGCCGGCAGCTTCGTGCGCATGATTGTCGAGAAGCCGTTTGGCCGAGACCTCGAATCTGCCAAGAAGCTCAACGCGGAACTCTTGACCTACCTGCGCGAAGATCAGATCTACCGCATCGATCACTACCTGGGCAAAGAGACGGTGCAAAACATTCTCGTACTGCGCTTTGCCAACTCCGTCTTTGAGCCGGTCTGGAATCGCCGTTATGTCGACTCGATCCAGATCACCGTCGCCGAGTCTTTAGGCATAGAAGGACGCGGAAATTTTTACGAAGAGACGGGCGTCGTCCGCGACGTTATTCAAAACCACGCGCTGCAGCTGATGTCGCTCGTTGCCATGGAACCGCCAACCACGTTCGACGCACGGGACTTCCGCGATGAAAAGATTCGCGTGGTCGAAGCCATCCGGCCGATCTTGCCCCAGGAAGTCGATCTCTACGCAGTGCGCGGGCAGTATGGGCCGGGCAGTGTGGCGGGCGAACGCGTCGTGGGCTATCGTCAAGAGCAGGGCGTTGCTTCCGATTCCATCACGCCCACATATGCGGCGTTTCGTCTCCTCGTTGACAATTGGCGCTGGGCCGGCGTGCCGTTTTACATTCGCTCCGGCAAGCGCATGCCGAAGCGCGTCACCGAGATCGCGATGCAGTTTAAGGACCCGCCACACCTTCCGTTTCGCAAGGCGCAGGTTGAGACGCCCGAAGGCGACGTGCTTTCGCTCCAGATACAGCCGGATGAAGGCGTCGTTCTCAAGTTCGCCGCGAAAGTGCCCGGGCCGAGCATGCGCATCCGTTCAGTCGAAATGGATTTCGGTTACGGCGAGACCTTCGGCAGCGTGGACGCATCACCGTACGAACGCCTGATTCTCGATTGCATGAAAGGCGACCAGACGCTCTTCGATCGCGCCGACGGCGTCGAGGCAGCTTGGGCGCTCGTCGATCCCGTACTCAAGCAGTGGGAGTCGCAGCGTTCAGTTGCGTTCCCCAACTATGAAGCAGGCACGTGGGGTCCGCCTGACGCCGACGCGCTGCTAGCGCGCGACGGCCGCACGTGGCGGCGCTTATGACGAGATCAAACGACGGAGCGACGCGGACGATGGCTGAGGTGCTCACGCCGGTGGCAGTCGGAGAGATCGAGCGCGCTTTGCATCAGCGCCGGCTCGAGATGCTCGGCAAGGAAGAGCACCCGCACGCGCATTCGTGCTGCATGACCCTCATCATCTCTGTTGAGGACGAGGGCGATAATTTGGACGTGTTCAGAACGGTCGAATCGCTCGCCGGCAAATATCCGATCAGAGTCGTCGCCGTCCAAAGCACGGCACGCCGTGCAAGTGACGATCTTGCAGCCTGGGTGAACGCGGAGTGCGAGGGCAAGCCGTCGGCCCCTATCTGCAGCGAAGAGGTCGCAATTCAAGGCGGCATAGATTCCGTCGACCGCATTGTCTCAGTCGTACGCGGCTTGTTAGCGCCTGATCTTCCCGTCATCTTATGGTGGCGCGGCGGCACGCCGCACGGCGACATCTTATGGAACGGGCTGCGACCGCTGTGCGATCGGGTCATCGTCGACTCGATGCGCTTCGGCGATGGCGCAGCCGCTCTCGATACCCTGCGGCGGCTCGTCAATCTTGGCGAAACGCAGATGAGCGTGCGCGATCTCAATTGGGAGCGTACGGCTCCGTGGCGCGCGGCCATTGCATCCTGTTTTGACGATCGCAACGTGCTGGCGATCTTACCCGACATTAATCGCTGTGCGATCACCTATGCAGCGGGCAGCGACAAGGAGCTCCCGTCAGCACGTGCGATGCTCATGGCGGGATGGCTCATCAGCCGAGTACCACGCTTGCGCGGTCATGCGCGAACGGCACCCGGAAAGCGTCATTTAGAGGTGGCTGCTGGCCGGCTGGTTGCAATTGCGCTCACTTCAAGCGGCTCGAAAGCGAGCGTGATGCTCGTTCGTCAGCCGCCGCCGATTGGAATCGAGGTGCAAGCTCATGGCACGGACGGGAAACAGTTCCGGCGTTGGCAGTTTCCAGCGTATAGCCTGAGCGAAGCAGAACTGCTCGACTGCAGCTTGGAAACGCTCGGCCCGGATCCCATCTTCGAGGCCGCGCTCGATGTCTGACGCAAAGCGCGACATGAAGCGCGTCACCGGTTTCGGCGGCCTGTTCTTCAAATCCAAGGATCCGGATGCGCTTTACGCGTGGTACCACAAACATCTGGGCATCAAGCGCGCGTCAGCTGAGGAAGGCGTCATATTCCAATGGCGTGACACAGCCCATCCGCAGAAAACGGGCTTTACCGTCTGGTCAATCTTTCCGGACGATACAAATTATTTTGAGCCAAGCCATTCGGCGTTCATGATAAATTTTCGGGTAGAAAACCTTGACGCGCTCTTGACCGCGCTGCGCGAGGAAGGCGTGTGGGTCGATCCCAAAGTGGAAAAATACGAATACGGGAAGTTTGGTTGGATTATGGACCCGGAGGGAAACCGGATCGAACTCTGGGAGCCACCCGATAAATGACGGACTAGTCTTCGTGAAACCCCAAATATAAGTACGCAAAAAACGAGAGATAACCCGCAAGTGCACCCCAAATAACTGCGGCAATCATTATCGGAATCCGGCAAACGTGCCGCTGAGCGCCAACGCGGTATAGGACGCGAATTGCGCGTTCCAAAGCCGGCGCGACTCGTCGCTGGCTGTGAGACTAATGGGCTGCAGCTGGGAGGCGGCCGTTGCGTTTTCCGTTTTGGGTGAGAACCGGTGCGATCATACGGGCGCCAAGCGCCTCGCGCAATACCTGCGAAAGTTCGTCGACGTAGGTAAACTTCATGTCCTTGCGTGCTTCTGCCGGCACGTCTTCGAGGACGTCCGGTTTATTGCGTGCGGGCAGGATGACGCGATGAATACCGGCGCGGCGCGCGCCAAGAACTTTCTCTTTGACACCACCGATCGGCAACACCTGACCCGTGAGCGTGATCTCGCCTGTCATCGCGACCCCGGAGTCGACTTTTCTGTTCGTGAGCGCCGAAACTAGCGACGTGGCCATGGCGACGCCCGCGGAAGGCCCGTCTTTGGGAACCGCGCCCGCCGGAACATGGATATGAATGTCGTGCTTGTTGAAGTAATCTTCCTTAAGCCCGATCTCGCTCGAACGGCTGCGCACGAATCCAAGCGCTGCTTGGGCCGACTCTTTCATGACGTCGCCCAACTGGCCGGTGAGCGTGAGTTTACCCGTTCCGGGCATCACCTTTGACTCGACGAACACGATGTCGCCGCCCACCGGAGTAACGACGAGTCCGGTTGCCACCCCCTCGGTCGCCGTTCGCCGCGCAACCTCCGCGAAGAATCGCTGCTTGCCGAGATAGTCTGGGACGTCTTCCCTGCTGACGCGCACTGTGTAATTCGGCTTCTCTGCGATCTTGCGGGCGACTTTGCGCGCCACGGTTGCGATCTCTCGTTCGAGATTGCGCACGCCAGCCTCGCGTGTGTAATTAGCAGCGATCTCATCCAGGGCATCCTTGGTGATCGTCAACTGCTTGGTCGTCAAGCCGTTGGCCACGAGCTGCTTGGGCACGAGATACTTGCGTGCGATGGCAACTTTTTCAGCTTGCGTGTAGCCGGCCAAGCCGATGATTTCCATACGGTCGCGCAATGCCGGCTGGACGGTATCGATTTGGTTGGCCGTGGCGATGAAGAGGACGCGGCTCAGATCGAACGGCAGGTCAAGGTAGTGATCGCGGAACGTATTGTTTTGCTCCGGATCCAACACTTCGAGTAAGGCAGATGACGGATCGCCACGCCAATCGGCTCCGACCTTGTCGATCTCATCAATCATGATCAGCGGGTTGGCCGAACCTGCGTCGCGGATTGCCCTGATGAACGTCCCTGGCATTGCACCGATGTACGTGCGCCTGTGTCCGCGAATTTCTGCTTCATCGCGTACGCCGCCGACGGAAAGCCGAATGAACTTACGGCCCATCGCGCGAGCGATAGATTTGCCGAGCGAGGTCTTGCCAACGCCCGGTGGACCGACGAAACACAATATCGGGCCCGTCAGCGTGTTGCGTAGCTTGCGCACGGCGAGATATTCAAGAATGCGATCTTTGACTTTTTCGAGGTCGTAATGGTCCTCGTCGAGGATCTTGCGTGCCTTTTGAATGTCAAGCGAGTCTTCGGTTGTCACCGACCATGGCAAGGTAACAAGCCAATCGAGGTACGTGCGGATGACGGAGTACTCGGGGCTCGCAGATGGAATTTTGCCCAGCCGATCGAGTTCGCGCAACGCCGCCTTGTGAGCGTCTTCGGGCATTTTCGCCGCTTCGATTTTTTCACGCAGTTCATTGACGTCTGCTTGCGCGGGATCGGCCTCGCCAAGCTCGTCTTGAATTGCTTTGAGCTGCTGGCGCAAATAGTACTCGCGCTGGCTCTTGTCCATTTCCTTTTGGATGTCGGTCTGGATTTTATGGCCGAGCTCAACGACTTCAAGCTCGCGCGCCAAAAATGCGGTCAGCATGCGCATCCGCGCAGTGGTATCGCGCTCCTCGAGCACGGCTTGCTTGTCCGGCGTATCAAGTCGCATGGTCGAGGCGATAAAGTATGTCAGCATGTTGGCGTCGGAAATGTTGTTTACTTCCAACTCAAGTTCGCGCGGTGCTGACGGCAGATATGACAGAAGCTTGGTATACTGCGACGCGAGGTTACGCGACAATGCCGTAAGCTCGTCGCTCTCGGTTGTGATCTCTTCGAGTTGTTCGACTTTGGCGGCCAGATACGGCTCCGCTTGCGTGAACTCGACGATCCTGAACGGCACGGTTCCCGAAATAATGCAGCGCAGCGTCCCGTCCGGCACTTTAATCATCTTCTGAATAATTGCAAGCGTGCCAACCGTGAAGACGTCATCGGGCGTGGGCGGCGATGCATCTCGATCGCGCAACGCAACGACTCCGACCGGCTCGCCCGAGCGCAGCGCATCTTCAACGAGCTTAATGCCGTGCGGCTTTGTGACGGCTAAGGGCATGACGGTGTTCGGGAAGAGCACCGCCTCTTGCAGCGGCAGTATGGCGAGATGCGTTGGAATGGTAGCGCCGGTGGTTGGCGCAGTTGGCGACTTCTGAGCCATTTAGCTGCGGCCTCGCACAACCATGCGAATCTCAGTACGGTCGACGGGTGTCACCGCTGTTCGGGTCGCGACCGGGAGCTTCACCGTTAGCATGCCACCTTGATATTCGGCACGCGCGTGTTCGACGGCAACCGCCGTGGGGAGTTGGATCTTCTTAAAGAAGTATCCGTATTCGATCTCCTTTTGCAATACTTCGCAACCGTGCGCAGTGTTTGCACGGACGCCGGCTAGATACAGCGTGCGTCCCTCGACCACGAGTTTGATATTCTCGCGCTCGACGCCGGCAAGTTCAACACTGACGATAATGCCGGATCCTCCGTCGGTCAGGTAGACATCTGCGTTCGGATTAAATGAGCCGCGACGCGCGTGGCTGGTGAGCGGAAGACTCAGCTCAGCGAACATCCTGTCAAATTCCCGGAACAAATCATCGCGGTACATGATTGGTGAGACTCCAAAGGGTGGCGGAAATGCAATCTTCGTCACACACTCCTAGGCTACCCCCCGCGCTCGCCATGCGATGTACGCATGCGTCCTTCATTACATGCACGAGGCTCCGATAATTGATATGCGGAGGCAACTTTGGCGCAGGCTTTTCGAATTGAAACGCTAGATCGTTCCGGCAGGTGGTACCTCACGCCCGGAGCGAGGTCCATCTACGATCTACGTATCAGAAACGATTCCAAAAACGCGGTAGATTGTTCGCTCGTCGTCGAGGATCCGGCGACGGGAGTGAGCGTCGAGCCCAATGCATTCGCGTTGCGCGGACACGAAGTGAGAACGGTCACAGTGACCTTCGCGTCCGATGCTACGTCGGTGCGTTCGCACCGTGTGTTGCTTTCACTGCACGCCGATGACGACGGACGGCTGCTCGCAACGTTTGAACACCCGCTGGTTGCTACCGGCGGCACGGATTGCAGCGTCGCAATGGCGCTCAAAGGCGCGATCGTCGAGGCGGGCGAGCTCCGCGGCTTTGAGATGACGTGCAGCGTTCGCAGCCAGAGTGAAGCGAGATCGGAGTTCCAAGTTTCGCTTTCTCCGCATCCATCGTTCGCGATTCCAGAACTTCACGCTCTTGCACTTGAGCCTGGTCAAGTCGGCGAAGTCGTCATTCCTATCCGTTGGGATCGCTCGGTGAAGGACAACAATGGATGGAATCACCCGGCGATATTTGAGCTCGCTGTTCCGGTTTCTAATGGACGCCGAACGAGCCGCATGCGCTGGGAGCTCATTGAAGGCAAGCTCGAACCGTTTATGAAGAATGGCGCTGCAAGCCCCAATGGCCCAGCTGTTGCGCCGAACGCTACGGTCAAAACTGAGCCTGCCGCGGCACCGACCTCGCCCGCAGAAGTCATCGTCGCAACGGCTGCAAAAACCGCAACCGTAACACCAATGCCGGAACCAGCCACGAAAGCGCCCGCCGCAGCCGCCGCATCGGCAACTGCTGTGCAGACACTGTCGGCTCCCGCTGCGCAGCCAGAGCGATCAAAAGTTTCAGCGACGTCTGTTGCGCCGCTTATGCTTAATGGTTTTGTCGAACGCTTGATGCTCGCGGCACCTGTTGACGCAAAAC
>Ga0207416_1001723_pt1 | contig 27042 bp, 27 predicted proteins | sample PaiPotPPM11metaG_FD_184107 | JGI IMG/M metagenome (GOLD analysis project Ga0207416, IMG submission 184107) | Iron sulfur acid spring bacterial and archeal communities from Banff, Canada, to study Microbial Dark Matter (Phase II) - Paint Pots PPM... ... | reverse complement strand
GCCCCGGCTACCGGTGCAGTTGTGTGAGCACCGCCAGGATCGCGATCGCATTGTTGGTCCCGTGCAGCAGCATGGAAGCGAAGATGCTGCGCTGGCGCTGGAAGGCTGCCGCGAGCATACAGCCCATGGCAAACAGCACCGGGAGGAGCAGGGGCAGGACGTGGGCGCCGGCAAAGATGAGCGCGCTCAGCGCCACGCCGGGCACGACGCCGAGGTGGCCACGCAGCCACTGGTAGAGCACCCCGCGAAAGAATGTCTCCTCTACGAGCGGCGCGATGCCGGCGACGACGACGAAGGCCAGGCCAATTTCCACTGGACCCACGCTCTTGGCGCCGGCTGGACCGAACAGCTCGGTGGCGTTGGTGGGGATTGGCTGGCCGTGGTTGATCAAGTAGGCGGCCCCGACCGCGATGATGGCGAGCGCGGCGTACCAGGCAGGCAGCCAGCTCAGGACGCTGAGGAGCGACCTCCAGCCGGGGAAGCGGTAGCCGAGCGCCCGCCAGCCGGCGGCCCTCGGAATGACCAGGGCGATGGCCCCGTACAGGATGGCGTACACCACGGCCGTCAGGATCAGGGTCAGGTCGATTGGGTGGGCGCGGACCAGGGGCACGAGCGAGAGGTGGGCGAAGGCATACACCGCCGCCCAGCCGGCGACCGTGATGCCGAGCACGACGAGAATCTGGGCCAGGCCCCAGGGGACTGGGCAGTCCAGCTCGTCGCTCACCGAGCAGTGAGCCCCCCGTCGATAGTCAAGGCGGTGCCGGTGATGAAGGCGCTGTCGTCCGATGCCAGGTACAGCGCGGCCTTCGCGATCTCCGATGGCTCGCCCATGCGGCCCATCGGCTGGCGCTCCACCATGCGCTGCCGCTCCGCGACGGGGTCCGGCTGCTGGCTCAGGATCATTCGGATCCAGGGGGAGTCCACGGTGCCGGGGCAGATGGCATTCACCCGAATATTTTGCCCGACGTAATCGACGGAGATCGACTTGGTGAGGCCGACCACGCCCGCCTTGGCGGCGCAATAGGCTGCCCGGTTGAGCACGCCAACCTGGCCTGCCACCGAGGCCGTATTGACGATCACGCCGCCGCCCTGCTTGATCATGTGGGGAATGGCATATTTGCAGCCCAGGAAGACGCCCTTGAGGTCAACCGCCAGCACGCGGTCCCAATCTTCCTCCGTCGTATCGACCACGGTGGCGGCGACGCCGATGCCGGCATTGTTGCACAAGATGTCGATACGCCCCCAGCGTTCGACCAGACCATTGATCGTTTGCTGCACTTCGGCGCTCTGGGAGACGTCGGCCTGGAAGAAGTGCGCCTCCCCGCCGGCTTGCCTGATCAGACCGACCGTCTGCATGCCGCCGTCGGATGAGAAGTCGGCCACGCCGACCTGTGCTCCTTCGGCAGCGAACAGCGTCGCGATGGCCTGGCCAATACCCGAGCCTGCTCCCGTCACCAGTGCAATCTTTCCGGCTAGCTTCATGTGCCCGTCCCTTTGTTGCTGCCTGTGTCAAGGGTACGGACCGGGCCAGTGAGAGTCAACGCGGAGACAGGAGACAACCAGGAGTAACCGCGTCTTATGACGAGAAGGACCGTACGGGGAGTGCCAACTCAGGGGCCGTGGGACGTTCCGCCTTCATGCCGTCTTCATATGCGCGGGGGTAGCATGACCCAGGGCAAGCCCCGTGGAGCCGGCAATCCGGGCAGGGCAGGTGAGGCTGTTGCGTATTCTGGTAGTGGAAGACGAGCACCGGCTCGTCAGCATCCTTAAGCAGGGTTTGCAGGAGCATGGCTATGCCGTCGATGTCGCCTACGATGGCGCGGAGGGGCTCGACCTCGCCCAGACGGAGCCCTACGACCTGCTCATCCTGGACGTCATGCTGCCGAAGCTCGACGGTTATCGTATCTGCCGGCAGTTACACGCGAGGCACGTCCACATCCCTATCCTGATGCTCACGGCCCGCGACGCCGTGGACGACCGGGTGGCCGGGCTGGACAGCGGCGCGGACGACTACTTGACGAAGCCCTTTGCCTTTCGTGAGCTGCTGGCGCGGGTGCGGGCGCTGCTGCGCCGCGATAGCACGGCCAAGGAGACGATCCTGCGAACTGGGGACCTCACCTTGGACCCGGTGACGCGTGAGGTCCAGCGCGGCGGCCGGCGCATCGAGCTGGCAAGCAAGGAATACGCGGTGCTGGAGTATTTCATGCGCAATCCCAATCACGTGCTGACCCGCACACAGATCGCCGAGCACGTCTGGGACTACGACTTCGCCGCTATGTCCAACGTCGTCGACGTCTACGTCCGCACCCTGCGCCGCAAGCTGGCCGACGACCAGGAGCCACGACTGCTGCGGACCGTTCGGGGCGCCGGCTACCAGCTCCGCCCGCCACCCGGATGAGCCGGTTCGGCAGCTCCGCCCGCTGGCTGCGCACGCGCCTGCACACCATCCGCGTCCGGCTCACCTTGTGGTATGTGGCGCTGCTGGCGCTCATCCTGGTTGGGTTCAGCGCGTTCTTGTACGTCCGCCTGGCCCAGTCGCTGGCGGATGAGGAGAACCGCGCCCTGGCAGCCGAAGTGCAGCGCGTCGTCGCCACGCTGGACGTCCAGAACGGCACACCGGCGCTCGGGGACGCCCTCGACCAGTTGCCGGTCGGGATGGTCGTGGCCCTCTACGACCCGGTCGGGAGGCGCCTCGATGCCAGCGACACTCATCTGACCTTGCCCCCGCTCCCCCCTACCGCGCAACCTGCCGGCGCAGGTGGGCCGGCGCCCGAGACGTTGCAGCTCGGTAATGAGACCTGGCGAGTGCTCACGCGAGCGGTGGTCGAGCGGGGCCACACGATCGGCATCCTCCAGGTTGCCCAGTCCGACCGGCCCTACGAGGCGGCGCTGTCCCAGCTGGCGCTGCTGATGGGCCTGGCGATCCCCCTGACGCTGGTCCTGGCGGTGGCCGGCGGGCTGTTCTTCGCCAGCCGTGCCCTCGGCCCGATCGACCGCATCACGCGGGCGGCGCAACGCATCGGCGCCGAGGACCTCTCGCAACGGTTACACCTGCCGGCCAGTCCGGACGAGGTGGGGCGCCTGGCGACGACGTTCGACCAGATGCTGGACCGTCTGGACCGCGCCTTCCAGCGGCAGCGGCAGTTCACGGCCGACGCATCCCACGAGCTGCGGACTCCCCTGGCTCTCCTGACCAGTCAGGCGGACGTGGCGCTGGAGCGGCCACGCCGGCCGGCGGAGTACCGGCAGGCGCTGGCGGACATCCATGCCGAGGCGCAGCGGATGAGCCGGCTCCTGGCGGAGCTCCTGACGCTGGCACGGGCGGACGACGGGCGAGAGATCATGGCCCGGGAGCCAATCGCCCTGGACGCCCTGGTGGAGGACGTCGTGGCCACCATGGCTCCCCTGGCCGAGCGATGCGACGTGCAGTTGGCGCTCGGTGAGCGAAAGTGCTGTGTGACCGCGGGTGACCAGACGCGGCTGACCCAGCTCCTCGTGAATTTGGTCGACAACGCGATCAACTATACGCCACCGCACGGCGCCGTCCGGGTGAGCCTCGATCGGACCCCTTCCTGGGCAGTGCTGTCGGTGGCAGACACGGGGGTGGGTATCGCGCCCGAGCACATGCCGCGGCTGTTCGAGCGCTTCTATCGGGCCGATCCGGCCCGCGGCCGGGGCGGCGCCGGGCTCGGCCTGGCCATCGCGGACTGGATCGCGCGAGCGCACGGCGGTCGCATCGAGGTAGAGAGCGCGCTCGGCCAGGGCACGACCTTCACCGTCTGGCTGCCGCTGACATCCGCGGCGGCCTGCTGAGGGGCAAGCGCCGGTTCGTACCACCTGCGTCCGGAGGTCTAGTGTCCGGCTGCACTCTTACCCTACCGCGACTACCCTTCCCTCAACGTGTCCACCGCCGGCCGCCGAGAGGCCTCCTGCGCCCCGAGCACGGCGAGCACCGTGGTCGCGAGGGCGGCCCCTGCCAGGCCGACCAGGTAGCGCCAGGGCACGGCAAGCGCCTCCGGAGGAGGATCGAACACACCGGTGAGCACGGTGATCAGCATTTGCGCTACGCCGAAGCCCGTGAGCAGACCCAGCGCGCTCCCCCCGACGAGGATGAGCAATCCCTCACTCCAGAGGAAGGCGCCGAGCTGCCTGCCGGTTGCCCCGAGCGCCGCCAGGATCGCGAAGGTGCGCCGGCGCTCGGCCAGGCCGAGGGCCAGCACCAGCCCGGTCGAACCGGCGACCAGCAGTACGGCGAAGGCGAGCTCCAGTCGGGTCAGCCCGTGCAGATCTACGGCCGTTAGGTTGGAGGAGACCACCTGCTGCGCGGTGGTTAGATCGGTCACCTTGATGCCGGCGAGCGGGCTGACCACTGCCTGGGCGCGCCTTGCGATGTCGGTGGGGTTGCCGCTCACGCGCAGCAGCACGATCTCGGCCGCGCTCGTGCCGGTCTGTTGGGCCACGTAGCCGGCGTTGGCCACCAGGAAGGAGTCTTTGGGCGCCGTGGGGAACTCGCGGACGATGCCGACGAAATGGAAGGGGACGACGTGGTACTGATGATCGGCGGCGCTCTGCAGCCGGAGCCTGAGTTGATCACCGGGCCGCAATTGGTAGTCCCTGGCTGTCTCCGCCGAGACCAGCACGCCATCGGGGCGCGCTGCCAGGGCCGTCAGGGTCGTCGCGGCGTTCCCGCCGGCGAAGTAGGCGTTGGACATAGCCGTCGCCTGACCGATGTGGGCAGGGTCGATACCATACAGGTCTTGCAGGTCGGTCCCGACGTAGGCAAATCGATGTTGCATGGGCTGCGCGGCGACCACACCCGGCAGCGCCCGCAGTTCGGCCAGCGCGCTGCCCGGCGGCGACGCCGTACTTCCCGTGACCGTCACGTCGGCCCCATTGGTGAGCTGGGCGTCAACGCGCGCTTGCGCCTGGTAGGTGGTGTTGAAGACCGCGGTGGCGGCGGCAAAGGACAATGCGAGCGCCACAAGCACGATACCGCGCGTAACGAGGATACGCTGCCGGCCGAGCGAGGCGGCCACGACACCGGCCAGCCCCCCGGCGATCGGGCGCAAAGCCCCGGCCAGGGCACGCCGTCCCCGCTGGAGACCGACCTGCCAGAGGCGCACGGCGAGCAGGCAGACGCCGAGCCACAGACAGAAGGGCGCGAGGAAAGCCTGATACGCCACCGCCGACTGCGCGACGCCTTCGGGCGCCAGCAGGCTGGGCATCTGGAAGACGAACGCGACCTTCGCCGGGCGCAGGCTGCCCGGCGCCCCGAGACCCGGCCAGGACAGCATGCCGGACGTGGGCGTATCCAGGCCGCCCATGAGGTGGAGTAACGTGGACTTGCCGCTGCCGGATGGGCCAATCAAGGCGACACGATCGCCGGGCGACACCGTGCAGGTGGCCGAGGAGAGTGCCGTCACGGCAACCCCGCCGCGGCGATAGGTGCGTCCGACCTGGTGAGCGATTACCAGCGGCTGTGTGGCGGCGGCGCCCTTGTCGATGATCAGCCTAGCCCGACGCTCCCCGCGGGCGGGAGGGAGGAAGTCAGGCATCGACGACCCTCCCGTCGAGGAGACGGACCACGCGGTCGGCACGGGCCGCCAGGACATCGCTGCGCGTCGCGAGCAGCGTAGCCCCGCCTTCCTCGCAACGCGTCTCGAAGAGCTGTAACAGGTGCGCCTCGGTCGCGGCATCGACTTCGCCGGTCGGCTCATCTGCCAGCAGCACGCTCGGGGCTGCCGCTAGGGCCACCGCCAAGCCGGCCCGTGCCGCTTCCCCGCCCGAAAGCTGTGGCGGACGGGCGTCGCGCCGCGCCGCCAGGCCGACCGCATCGAGCAATATGCGCAGCCGCTTGGCGTCGAACCGGTGCGCCAGGCGCATCTGGAGGACGACGTTGTCGAGCACGGAGAGGTGGTCGAACAGATTGCCGGACTGGAGCAAGATGCCGATGTGTGCCGCGCGCAAGGCGGCGCGTTCCGTTTCCGGGCGGCGAGTCATGCGCCGGCCCAGCAGCTCCACATAGCCGCCGTCCGGCTCGTCCAGGCCGGCCAGGCAGGACAGGAGGGTGGACTTGCCGCTTCCGGACGGCCCCATCAGCGCCACGATGGAGCCCTCCTCGAGGCGCAGGCTCACCCCGCGCAGGGCCAGCGTCTCTGATTCTGGCGTGTGATAGAAACGATACAGGTCGAATGCTTCCAGAACCGGCATCTCACCCCCATCGGAAACTGCGGGCGATCCGCTGCCACTGGTCGACGTTGTCCGCGCCAAGGGGCGCCCAGAGCGTGAGCGTGGCTAGCGTACCGTTGCTGAAGAGCAGATAGGCGTTGTTCTCCAGCCGAACCTGCTTACCCGTGACGGGGTTCGGTTCCGAGTTGGACGTGTAGTCCACGAACACCGCCGGGCCGCCGGGGAGCTGGATGTCCTTCACTTGCCTCACCTCGACTGCCCGCCCCGACTGCTCAAGCGCGGACACCTCCTTGCCGCGGGCGCTGGTCGCGCTAGGGGCCGTGCTCGCCGGCGCGACGGCCACCTGCAGGCCGTCCAGCTTGTCGACGAAGCGTACTTCGGCAGCCGTGGTCGTGCGCGCCCACCCCTCCGGCACATCCAGTTGATAGCCGCCGTTGGGGGCGTGGTAGGCTACGAACGCCTGGGCGTCCGGGATGTCCCCCGCCGGGTTCTGCTCGGACGCCACCGGCTGCTCGCTGCTTTGGGCGGACAACGACGACACCAGGCTGGACGCCGGTGTCGACGCGGCGGTTGCTGCCGCCGACGCGGTGACACTGGACGTTCGGACGGTGGTACCGGCCGCGGCCGGGGATCCGAGCGCGCAGCCGGCGAGCGTGAGCGCCGCCGCCAGTGCTCCCGGCCAGGCGGCTCGCATTGATGGTATGCCCGTGTCCTTGACCTTCATTCGCCACCGTCTCCGGAGCCGCCGTCGCCGAAGCCATCTCCGCCCCAACCCCTATCGCCACCACCATCGCGATCTCCCCAGCCGAAGCCGCCGAAGAGGCCACGCCCGCTGCCGAGGAGGGAGCCAACCAGCAGGCCGCCAAGACCGCCGAGGGCAAGCTGTCCCCAGGGGGGCTTCCCTATCCCGCCGAGCGGGTTAGTAGGCGCTGTCGCCGGCGGCGTGGCGCCGCCGGCTGCCGCGACCAGGCTGGAACCGCAACTGGCGCAGAACCGGCTGACGGCCGGATTGCCGGCGCCGCAGCGCGGGCAGGCGCGCTGGGCGTTTGGATTGATGGCGGCGCCGCAGTGGTTGCAGAACTGCGCGTCCGGCGAGACAGCCTGCTCGCAGGCCGGACACGGCTTCCCTACCTCCGTCCACATAAGCTGGTTCATGAGATTGGCCTCCTCGACCTTGCCGGAGCTCGTCCGCTCCGGGGCGATCCGTTCACCACCTTGAGCCTAGGTGGCGGACATGAAGCCCGCATGAAGCCGCCACGGATCCCCGTGCAGCCGCGGTGCGGGTCGCGATTTCAGAAGCTGCGCACCGCTCCGTTGCTCTCCTGTCGCCATCGATCGCCGGCCGGTGCGCAGGCTGGCTCGGCCGATATTGCCCACCAGCCCGCGCACCGGTACGGCCTCGTCCGCTAGGCGTTCGGGCCGCTCGCAGCGTCAGCGCCGCCCGATTCCGATCCGTCGGTCCCTCCGGCATCCGCCTGGACGACCACGCCCTTGAGGGCATCAACTTGCACGTCGTAGGTCGTGCCGTTTGCCGTCACCGCGAAGCCGTAGGTGATCGTGCCGTTGGAGTCGTTCACCGAGTCGAACACCGCCGTGCCGCCCGGGTAAGCCTTGAGCGCGTCCTGCTGCGCCTGGGCCTGGGAGATGGTCCCGGACGGCGGCGCATCGGGAGTGTCCGCCCCGGCAGCCGCGCCCGATGCCTCCGCCGGGGCCGGCGGGCCCGACGCCGCGAAGGCGGCGGTGGACCCGAGACCCAGGGTCGTTACGAGCGCCGCGGCGCTCGCCAGTCGAACGAAGCTACGATGCATGCGATGTTCCTACTTTCTACAAGTCCTGCGAGGTTGGCCGAGAGCAACACGCTCCCTGCCTGCCGGCGGTCGCGTCGACCGCCTGGCCTGAGTCACAGTGGGGCGCCGTGGTCCCCGCGCAGCCCGGCCTGCCCAACTCTCTCGTTACCCCCGCCGTCCTGTTTCGTATGCCGCGTCGCGGGGCATGGCGCCAGCCTTCGTAGCGTCCTCGGACGGCGTGAAGCCGCCATGAAGTGAAATGACGCGCTGCTACCGCGGATCGAGAAGGAGCGGGCAGCGTGCCCAGCCACCCTTGGGCCAACGCCTGCGCGGAGGGGAGAAGCCTTCATCCGTCCCTCATGTTTGGCCCTTATCCTGCGAGCCGGCGTTCGGCTATTGGGGGACGGGATGGGCAGCCTGGCAACTGACGATGAGTACCGGGCCGGCGCTATCTCACGGCATACCTGGCGGGAGCACGGCCACACCGCCGACGTCGCCGATTTCCGGCACGTCGTATGACCCACAACTGGGCGGCTATAGGCCAGCACTTGCACGCCTTGCTCAACGTCCATGGACTGGCCGTGATCGCCATCGTCATATTCTTCGAGGAGCTGGGCATCCCGATCCCGGTGCCGGGAGATCTGGTTATGCTGCTCGGCGGCATTCGTGTGGCGCAAGGCAAGGACCCCCTCTGGGCTGTCCTGCTTGTCGAGGAGATCGCGACCGTCGCGGGCGCCACGTTGCTCTTCACCGCGAGCCGCCACTTCGGCCGGGCGCTAGTGCTGCGCTACGGCCGCTTCATACACCTGGGGCCGGAGTCGCTGGCGCGCGCGGAGGCAAGGGTCGAGCGCCACGGCGGCTGGGCTATCGTGGTGGCCCGTCTCGTGCCCGGCTTCCGCATCGTCACCGTCGTCGCTGCCGGAGCGCTGGGGCTCCCCTATCGGACTTTCGTGCCGGCACTCGCCGTTGGCGCCTTTCTCTACCTGCTGGTGTACACGCTGCTGGGCGTGTTTTTCGGGCCGACCGTGCTCGCCTTTCTGGAGGGGCTGGGGTTGCCGGTGACTGCGCTGCTGTCGCTGGCCGCGATCGTGGCGCTCGGGCTGGTGGTCCACGCGCTCGAGCGAGCGCGGCCGGATAGCCGGCCCCTGCGGCGCGCTTCACTGGGGATGTCCGCGCTGGCCGCGCTGGTTGCCGGCCTCGCCGCGCTCCTGCTGGCCAACGGTGCGCTCGATGTCGCCGGCTTCGCGGCTCGCCTCTCTGGTTACGCGGTGACGCTGTCCACGGCACAGGTCGGCGACGAGCTGCGTCTCCTCTTTGGCTGGCCAGTCTTCCTGGGCGTCGCGCTGCTGACGGGCGCGCTCTACGGGCTACTCCGACTCTGGCGGCTCCCCTATCAGGCCGGGCTGGCGCTGGCTGTTGGGGCGCCACTCGCCCTGACGCTGTTGCTCATCGATCCGCTCCTCGACGACCCGTCCAGCGATGTGGCCGGACCTACTGGCGTCATCCTTGGGGCCATCGCCGTGATCCGCTGGCTTGCCTACGGCGTCGCGCTCGGGAAGCTCCTGCCGCTCTTCGCCCGTCCGAGTTCCCCGTGACGCCCGGCTTGGCGGTCGCGCTGTGCCCGCCTTCGCGGCTTCATGCAAGTCGGCCATTTGGCTTCACAGGTGCTTCATGCCGGCTTCACCTCGGTGGCTCACCATGGGACGGTGAAGACATTCCTGTGGCTCCGCGGTCTCCTGGCACGGTTTCTGCCGCTCCTCGGACCGTATCGCGGCCGGCTGATCCTCGCGCTCGGCGCCAGCACACTGCGCCCACCGCTCAGCGCCGCTCGCCTCTGGTTGGTCAAAATCCTCATCGACACGGTACTGCATGGGCAGCAGCTCACGCTGTTGCCGGTCGTCGCGGCCGGCTTCGTGCTCATCGCCGCCGTCCGGGGCCTGCTGGTCTTCTGGGATGAGGGTTTGAGCGGCTGGGTCGGGGCGCACCTGGTGCGCGACCTGCGCGGGCAGCTCTACACGCACTTGCAAGGGCTCTCCCTGCGCTACTATCACGGGCAACGGCTGGGCGACCTGCTGACCCGGTTGTCCGGCGACGTGGGCGCCATCGAGGACCTCCTCGTGTCCGGCCTGGCCGATCTGGTGGCGCACAGCCTGACGGTGCTGCTCTACCTCGGCCTGCTGCTGTATCTCGACGCGCGGCTCGCGCTGGTCGCGCTGCTCGTCCTGCCTTTCCTGGCGCTGTCCACCCGGGAAGAGTCGCGGCGGGGCCGGCTCGCCCAGCAGCGCATACGGGAGAGCGCCAGCCACCTCACCTCGACGGCGGAAGAGGGACTCTCGGCGATCGCGCTGGTGAAGGCCTTTGCGCGTGCCCCGCACGAACAGGCGCGCTTCGCGGAGGCCGCTCAGCGGAGCGCCGCCGCGCGCTTCGGCGCCGTCCGCGTCCGCGCCATCTTCATCCCCATCGCCAGCCTCACCGCCGCGCTGGGAACCGCGGCGGTGGTGTGGGCCGGCGCCAATGCCGTCGTGGCCGGGCAGCTCAGCCTGGGCTCTCTGGTGGTGTTCCTCAGCTACCTCGGCGCGCTCTATGGCCCGTTGCAAGGGCTCAGCCGGCTGGGCAGCACAATCCAGCGCGCGCGCGTTGGCGTCGAGCGCATCTTGGAAATCCTCGAAACGCCAGCCGCGCTCCAGGAACGCTTGGGCGCTCCGCCGCTGCCGCCGGTACGCGGCTTGGTCGAATTCCGGCACGTCGCCTTCGGCTATTCTCCCGACCGGCCGGTCCTGCACGACGTCGGCCTGCGCGTCTGTCCCGGCGAGCTGGTCGCGCTCATCGGCGCGAGTGGGGCCGGCAAGACCACGGTGGTCAGCCTGTTACTCGCCTACTACGATCCCGACGCCGGTGAGATCTGCCTGGGCGGCTATCCACTAGGGGGCTACGACCCGGCCAGCGTCCGCCGGCAGGTGGCCGCGGTCCTGCAGGAGCCGATGCTGTTCAATACCAGCGTCCGGGAGAACCTCCGCTACGGGCGGCTCGATGCCACCGACGCCGAGATCGAGGCGGCCGCCCGGTTTGCCGAAGCCGACAGCTTTATCAGGGCGCTGCCCCAGGGGTACGACACCGTGGTGGGGCCGCGCGGCGGGCGGCTGTCCGGTGGCCAGCGACAGCGCCTGGCCATCGCGCGCGCGCTCGTGAAGCCGGCGCCGGTGCTCGTGCTGGACGAGGCGACCTCCGCGCTCGATCCGGCCACCGAGGCGCGGATTCTGGGACGGCTGCGACGGGATCTCAGCGATCAGGCCGTGCTGCTGGTGGCGCACCGCCTCTCCACGGTGCGCCACGCCGACCGTATTGTGGTGCTCGGCAATGGACGGGTGGTCGAGGATGGCACGCCGGAGAATCTGCTCCGCCGCGACGGCGCTTATGCGCAGTTCGTGCGTGACCAGGACAGCGGCTCCCCGACTGAGCCGGCCACGTGCCTGCGCCGTGCCGGCTCTGCAACGCCCGGCCAGTCCTGAGTCGGCCCCATCCCTCGCTTCTTCACGCGATTCCTCGGTTGGCTTCACTGCCCCTTCATGGGACCGGCGCATCATGGGTTCAGTGGTTGGGGGCACGAGTTCTCACCACAAGCGCAAGGAAAGGAGCGCATCTCATGGAGCAGGATCTGCTCGGAGCAACCCCGGAGACGGCCGACGCCGGCGCCGAGGCGAAGTCGAACGAGCCTGATACGGGCCCCGACGTCCAGCAGGACGGCGAGTTCCAGGGCGAGTACTAAGCTCGGTGCAGAGGGGGGCCGGCCTGTGACGGCCGGCCCCCCTCCCGCATGAGCATGGACAATGATCGTCGCACTTCGGCGGCACGGTATGGTAGGGTGAGGTATGCGACAGCGCACCCTGCTTGGCCGTCCGGTCGGCATCGGACTCATCCTGATTCAGAAGTCACTTTGGACGGCGGTGTTGCTTGTGTTCGCCGTCGTCTTGCTGGCGTTGCACACGCAGCACGTCACGCAGCCCTTTCAAGAGCTGTTCGAGAATGAGCTGGCGGAAGATCCTCACGACCTGCTGGCCAATCTGCTCATCGGCCTGGTTCCTCAGCTATCGGCCGGCGCTGGGCTGCTACTGGCCGGAGGGGCCGTGCTCTACGCGCTGCTCGAGGGCATCGAAGTGTGGGGTCTGCTGCGAGACGTGCTCTGGGTGGAGTTACTCATCGTCTTCGAGACCGTCGCACTCCTGCCCTATGAAGCGTGGGAGCTGTCGCGCCATTTCTCGCCGTTCAAGGTGCTCTCGATCATCATCAACGCGCTCATCGTCTGGTACCTGGTGGTCCGTTACTTACGCAAGCGGGAAGCGCGGCTGGTGGAGCGCCTGGAAGGCGTGGTGCGAGAGCACCAGCCGCACCCGCGGGAGCGTTCCTGACCGCATTCCTTGAGGGCGTTGCCGCTACTGGGCAGGTGTCTGGGCTAATGTAACCTGCTTGCTCAGCTTCTGGCTCGTTCCGGCCTGGACCCACTGGATGGTCACGTTAGTCCCCGCCTTGTCCGGCTGCAGCAGCCGCAACAGGTCACTGGCGCCCTGCACCGGTTGATTGTTGGCGCCGGTTATGACGTCTTTGGGTGCCAGTCCTGCCTGCTGCGCAGGGGTTACTGTTTGAAGCCTGTGCGGCTGGGGCTCCGTTAGGGCTCTGGCCACCCGGCGCGCTGTTCGGGGCAGGCTCTTGCACTGTGCGGCCTAGGGCGCTGACGACGCCTGCCGTGACGGTCGGGCCGCCCGGCAGCGCCAGGGCGTTGCCGATGGCCACGACCCACTGCCCCACCTGCAGCTTGCTGGAATCCCCCAATGGCAGCTCGGTCAGGTTCGCCCCGCTTACCTGGATCACAGCAAGATCGGTGCGCGAATCGGCGCCGACGAGCGTGGCCGAGTACTGCTTGGAGCCGTTGGCAAGTGAAACGCGCAGCTTCGATGCGCCCGCTACGACGTGGTTGTTGGTCAGGATATGTCCTTGACCGTCGATGACGACGCCGGTGCCTACGCCGGTTGGCACGGCCTGGCTGCCCATCGCGCCCAGCTGCACCTGCTCGTTCGTGATCTGAACAACCCCCGGCGTGACCTTCTTGGCAACGTTGATGACAGAGTCAGCCGCCATTACCCCTAGGGAGTTCGGAGCGCTGCTGCTCGCGGCTAGCAGCACTGGCGTGGTGGCTGCCGCCGCGGAGGTGAGCGATGCCGTAGAGGCGTCTGCGCTGGTAGCCGTTTCGGTGGCGCTGGCGGAAATGCTCGATTCGGTGGACACACTGGAGCTGCTCGCCGGCCCGGAGGTCGTCGCGTTGATGGCGCTCGACTCCGTTGATGCCGAGATGGCAGTCGAGCTGGACACGCTCGCCGAGCTAGATACGCTGGTCGAGCTCGAACTGGCGGAGCTGGACGTAGTAACGGCACAGCCGGCGAGCAGGAACAAGGACGTCAGTGCTCCGGCAACGGCGCCGCGTTTGCGGAACATGGCAGGTGATCCTTACGACAGAAACAGTCACATTTGCCCTGATAGAACCAAACGTCCGTTAGGCTATGCAAGAGTCGGGCCACTCCTCGCCGGATCCGCGCCAGGTGGAGTAGCCGCCTTGGCAGGCGACGCGGCGGTGATGCGATGATCGCTACCGCACCTGGCGATTCCGGCGCGATTGTCCAGGATTCGATGCGCGGCGCTCGTCGTGTCAGGGACCGATGATCGCCGTCACATCGTGGACAAAGGCGCGGGCGGCTTCCAGCACGCTCCGCGCCGTCTCCTCGGTAACGTCGGCGTCGCTAGGATACCGCGTGTCCACGGCGAAACGACTGAGGTTCCCGATCTGCTCTCGATGCCGTGCGGCCAGCGGGCCGCTGGCCGCCGAATTGAGCAAGACCGCGTCCTGAAACAGCGATGCGAGATTGTGGGTCCGGTTTGGCTCGGCGCCGAGATGATAGATTAGCGCCTTGCGCGCTTTTTCCGCAGCTTGCTGTGCGTGGAAAGCAGCGCTCCACCCTTGTCTGGCGGTCCCGGTAGGGCTCGCTGGTCGGAGGCAGCACGAGCAGGAGATCCGCATCACTGTCAGGCCGCGCCGTGCCGTTCGCCTGCGAGCCAAACAAGATGATCTCTTCCGGAGCGAAGACCGACCGAAGACGCTCCGCCAGGGCGGCGATCTCCGGAGCAACGACGGCCATGTCCTGCCCTCCCGCGCTCCTCCGAAAATAGAATTGTCATCGGCAAGGGTGGGTCGCCAGGCCCATCCATTGCTCAGGATACCAGAAGGACAAACCTGCTGTCTCCGGCTTGCCGCGCTGCCGAGCGGCGAGCGGCGCCGCCGCGGAACAGCATATACTTGCCGTTGGCTGTACCATGGAGGAGAGGACGATGGAGAAGCCGGTTCGCGTGGGTATCATCGGCGCCGGCTTCGCCGCCAGAGCCCACCTGATGGCCTACCAGCACTGTAGCCACCCGCCGGCGGAAGTGGTGGCCATTGCCGCTCGCGGCCGGGAGCGGGCCGCGGCGCTCGCCTCGCGCTTTTCCATTCCCCGTGTGGACGAGGGCGCCGATGCGCTCCTGGCTCGCCGCGACCTCGACGTTATCGACGTCTGCACGCCCAACCGCAGCCACGCCGCACTGGCGCTGGCCGCTTTGCAGTCCGGCAAGCATGTGTTCGTGGAAAAGCCGCTCACCGGCTATTTCGGTCCTCCCGATGCGCCGGCCGGCTCGCGGGTGGGCGATACGCCGCGCGAGGAGATGCTGCGGGAGGCCCTCGCAAGCGCCGATGCGCTCCTGGCCGCTGCTCAGCGGTCGGGCAAACTGCTCGCTTACGGCGAGAATCTCGTGTATAGCCCGGTGGTGCGGCGGGTGCAGGAGCTGGCAGCGGCGAGCGGGGGGGACATCCTGGAGCTGCGGGCGGCCGAATGTCACAGCGGCTCTCATGCGGCCTACGCCCGGCGCTGGGGGGACGCGGGTGGCGGGGCGCTGCTGCGCCTGGGCAGCCACCCGATTGGCCTGGTGCTCTCCCTGAAGCGCGCCGAGGGCCTACGCCGGCAAGGGACGCCCATCGAGGTCGCTGCCGTGTCCGCTGAGGTCGGTCTCCTCGGCGAGCGGGCCGATGGCGGGACTGCCTTTCTGGCCGCCGGCTGGGAGGATGTGGAGAACTGGAGCGCGACGACGCTGACCTTCACCGACGGCAGCCGAGCCGTCTGCCTGGCCTCCGATGTGGCGCTGGGGGGCATCGAAGACGGCTTGCAAGTGCTCACCAGCCGGGCCCGGTTCAACGTCAACTTCAGCCACAGCTCGTTGCTCCAGGCCTACGCGCCGTCGCCGGAGGTCTTCCCGGGCGAGCCGTTGCAGGAAAAGTCGCATACTAACGCCGGCTGGAGCTTCCCGGCCATCGACGCCGAATGGGTCTACGGTTTCCGCGCCGAGCTCCAGGACTTCGTCGCCGCTGTCCGGGAGGATCGTCCGCCGGTATCCGACGGCGCTCTCGGCCGCGCCGTGGTCGAAGCCATCTATGCCGGATATCTTTCGGCGGCGGACGGTCGCCGCGTTGTACTGCGCCCAGTGCCGGGGCGATAAGGCGATAAGGCGATAAGGCGATAAGGCGATGAGGCGAGGGGGCGCACGGGCGAACCGGGGAGGGGAAGCCCGGCATGCTGGATGGGGAGATGAGTCAGTCTCGTCTCCGATTTCTCAATGGCCAGTCGCCCCCTCGCCTCATCGCCTCATCGCCTCATCGCCCCGGCGCCCGGAAGGAGGGCCCATGTCCGTAGCATCGGAGTTCGGCGCCGTACTGCAGCGTGCCCGTGAGGCGGGCGTGCAGCAGGTGCGCTTCCTCTATTGCGACAATGGAGGGTTGATCCGCGGCAAGTCTACCCACGTCTCCGGCCTCCCGGGCCGCCTCATCTCCGGCATTGGGCTCACCGTCGCCATGCAGGCGTTCACGGCGCAGGATGAGCTGGCGTCCGTCCCGGGCATGGGGCCGGTCGGGGAGATCCGCCTGGTACCGGATCCCTCGACGTTCGTCGTTCTGCCCTACGTGCCCGCGACGGCGGCGATGCTGGTGGACATGCAAGGGATCGATGGGACGCCGTGGGAGGCTTGCCCGCGGGAGTTTCTTCGCGAGCAGTTGCGCCGCCTGGCGCAGCATGGGCAGCTTCGCGGGCGATTTCGCGCCGCGTTCGAGGCGGAGTTCACGCTGGCGCGCCACGACGCGCAAGACGACCTGATCCCGCTGGACGAGAGTCGCTGCTTCGCCACGACCGGCATGAATGCTGCCGCCGATGTCATCCACGCTGTCCTCAGCGCTCTGGAAGCGCAGGGCCTGACTCCGGAACAATACTATGCCGAGCTTGGTCACGGGCAACAGGAGCTGTCGCTGCGCCACGCCGAGGGTGTGGCGGCGGCCGACCAGCAGGTGGTGCTGCGCGAGACGGTGCGCGGCGTGGCGGCGAGGAACGGTGTGGTAGCGACCTTTGCGCCGAAGCCCTGGACGGACCAGGCCGGCAACGGCGCGCACGTCCATTTCAGTGTCTGGTCGGAGGACGGCATGCGCAACCTCTTCGCCGACTCGACCGCTCCCTACGGGCTCAGCCAGGACGGGCGGCAGTTTGCGGCGGGGGTGCTCGAGCACTTGCCGGCGCTGACCGCCGTGACTTGCGCCAGCGTCAACTCCTACCGGCGGCTGCAGCCGAATACGTGGAGCTCGGCGTACACGGCATGGGGCCCTGACAACCGGGAGGCGGCCATCCGTGTGCCGTCCGCGTTCCGCGGCAATGAGTCCGCCAGCATCAATCTTGAGCTCAAGGCCTGCGATGTGACCGGCAATCCGTACCTCGTGCTGGGCGCGCTGATTGCCGCCGGCCTGGACGGCGTCGAACGGGGTCTGAGCTTGCCGGAGCCGGCGCTAGCCGACCCCGCCGCCATGACTGAACAGGAGCGCACGGCGCGGCGCATCGTCCGCTTGCCCCGTTCCTTGGATGAGGCCATCACTGCGCTGGAGGCAGACACGTACTTGCGCGACCAGTTCCCCAAGCGGCTTCTCGTCGCCTACACCGCCGTCAAGCGGTCGGAGGCGGCGCATTTCTCCGGCCGTGACGTGAGCTATGAGCTGGCTCGACACTTCAGCATCTACTGAGTCGCCTTGGCCCGCCGGCGTTCGGTTCATCGACCACCATTGCCATCCCTGGCTGCGCGAGTGGCAAGCGCAAGGCGTGCCGGACTTTCGGGCCTGCTTTAGCGAGTCACCGGCGCGGACCTTGACCGACGAGCACGTGCCACGCTCGCTGCCCTACCGCCGTGCCCTGAGCGAGCTGGCCGCATTGCTCGGCTGCGCCGCGACCGAGGAAGCCGTGCTGGCGGCGCGGCGGTCTGCTACGGCCGAGGACTACCTGGCGCGCCTGTTCGCCGGCGCCGAGATCGGCTCGCTCCTGCTCGACGACGGCTTTCCGCCGCCGGGCACGGCGTTGACCGTGGCCGAGGTCGGCGCCGCCAGCGGACTGCCGGTGGGACGAATCTTGCGCATCGAGACGCTCGTCCAGGACCTCACGCTGGACTGCGCCGGTTTTGGCGAGTTGGTCGAGCGCTTTGATGGAGTGGCAGGCAACCTCCGGGCGTCCGGTATTGTCGCGCTCAAGAGCATCGCCGCCTACCGTTCCGGGCTGCGACTGGCGCCGGTCGACTATGCGGCCGCGGCGGAAGCGTGGCAGCCGCTGCGCGCAAAAGCTCAGCGTGACGGTGCGATCCGACTTGTCGCCAAGTCGCTCGTGGACTTCTTCGCCTGGCGGGCCGTCGCCCATGCCTCCCGCCAGGGCGCAGCCATTCAGTTCCACACCGGTTACGGCGATCCCGACCTGGACCTGCGGGAGGCGAATCCGTTGCACCTACGGCCATTGTTGGAGGAGGAGGCGCTGCGTGGGGCCAAAGTCGTACTTCTGCACGGCGCCTATCCCTATACACGTGAGGCCGCCTACCTGGCGGCCGTCTACCCGCAGGTGTATCTGGATGTCTCGACCGCGCTGCCACCCTTGGGTTTCGCGGAGATTGAAGCAGCGTTGAGTCAGGCGCTGGCGGTAGCGCCGGCGAGCAAGGTGTTGCTCAGCTCAGACGGTGTGCGCATCCCGGAGCACCACGTACTGGGGGCACGGGCCGCCCGGCGTGCTCTCGCGACGGTGCTGCGGCGATCAGTGGACGCCGGTGAGTTAGCGGCGGATGAGGCCGATGATCTCGCTGCCTGGCCGTTGCAGCGAACGGCGGAGGCGGTGTATGGCGTGACAGCGACGTAGCCACCGGATAGAACGCGAAATCTATCGTTTGGCATAGTCCCATTCCCCCTTCGGTGCGACAACCAGGTCAGGCGTTGCTCGTATCGTGATGCAGTGGGGCAGCATGAGGAGATGGCTCCTGGCCTGCCCCACTGGAGGGAGCAAGGATGGTGACACCCATGGTCGATCTGGATGAGGCAGGTGGGGCACGGGGACGAGATGATCCCTCCCCCGCGCTGGCGATTGGCAATCTGCGCGTTTCCTACGGCTCGTTGCGCGCCGTGGATGGGATCGACCTCACGGTGGGACGAGGGGAAACGTTTGGACTGCTTGGCCCGAATGGCGCCGGAAAGACGACGACGCTGTCGGTGTTGCAAGGGCTGAAGGAGCCGGAGCGGGGCAGCGAGGTGAGCGTGCTGGGCATGCGCCTGGACACCGAAGCGCGGGAGATCCGGCAGCGGATCGGCGTGGCGCTGCAGACGACGTCGCTGTTTGAGCGGCTCACGCTGGTCGAGCTGCTGCGCTACTTCGGCGCCTGCTACGACCGCCGCGTCAGCGACGCCGAGGCGCTGCGGCTGCTGGATCGGTTTGGCTTGGCCGAGAAGGCGAAGGTCACCGCCAAGGAGCTCTCCGGCGGGCAGCAGCAACGCGCCGCGCTCGCCGTCGCCATGGTGAACGATCCAGAGCTGATCTTCCTGGACGAGCCGACGACCGGACTGGACCCCCAGGCGAGGCGCAACGTGTGGGAGATCATTAGCGCATTGCACGCGGAGGGGCGGACGGTGGTCCTGACCACCCATTACATGGAAGAAGCCGAGGTGCTGTGCGGTCGCGTCGGCATCATCGACCACGGCAAGATCATCGCGTTGGGCAGCCCCACCGAGCTCATCGCCGGCATCGCCGGGCAGGCGACCGTGATGGCGACGGTCGAGCTCCCCATCGACAAGGTACGCCGGCTGCCCGGCGTGACGGCGGCGACCTATCTGGGCGAACGTCTGGAGGTGCATACCACCGATGCCCAGGCAACGAGCTTCGCTCTGCAGTCCATGGCAGTGGAGCAGGGCCGCATGCTGCGCGACCTGACCGTGCGCCAGCCCAACCTCGAGGATGTCTTCATCGCCCGCACCGGCCGCACTATCCGCGCCGGCGCGGACAGCTAGCCCGTCAGGGCGGGGTCTGGGATGTCCCCAGCATGAATCCCTCTTGTCACTGTTCAAGCATGGACCAACAGGACTCCTGCTGATGCACTCGAAACAGAAAGGAAACGCGGCATGTATCGCTTCTGGACAATCTTCGTCGCGCACCTGCAGATGACGTTGCGCAATCGGATGGCCATGTTCTGGACCATCCTCTTCCCCGTCGCCTATTTGCTCTTCTTCGGCTTTATCAACATTGGCAGCGGCAACAATAGCGTGGTGGCGGGCGCGGGCCAGTCGGGGAAGGTGGGCTACGTCGCCTACCTCACCATTGGCGTCCTCATCATGCAGGCGATGAGTGTGGCGATCATGGGCTACGGCCGCAACATCACGGCCTGGCGCGACCAGGGAGTGCTGCGACGGTTGGCGGTGACGCCGTTGCCGAGCTGGGAATTCCTCCTGGCTTTGCTGGCGGGACAGCTCGTCCTCATCCTACTCAATGCCGCCCTGGTGATGGCGGTGTCGGCCGTGCTGTTCGGCGTCCGCTTTAGCATCGCCGGCGCGGGCATCGGCTTCGCCGTCTTTCTGCTGGCGATCCTGGTCTATCTCGGCATCGGGCAGCTCACGTTCGCGCTGGCCAAAAAGACCGATACCGTGAACGCGGTGTCGCAGGTGATCTACTTTTTCTTGATCTTCCTGGGCGGCATCTTCCTTCCGGTGGAGGTCTTCCCTCAGGTCGTTCAGCAAGCGCTACGCGTATTGCCGACGACACTGGCGCTGGACGTGATGCGCCCGTCGCTGTTGCTCGGCGCTGTGTCGGGAGTGGTCGCGCTCGACGCTATCGGGCTTGCCGTATACTTTGTGGTGCTGTTCGCCCTCTCGGCGCGCAGCTTCCGCTGGGAGCAGGCCGCATGAATGATAGCCCACCACGCCGGTTCATCAAGCGCTTTATCCGGGTGATGGATGCAGTGGCCTGGCTGTGGCTGGTCCTCAGTGTCGGCAGCACCTTCACCGTAGGACACGAGCGGCTCGATTCCGCCGGCGGCGCCGCCACCATCGCGTTGGTGGCGGCGTTCGTCGCATGGTGGCGAGGCATGCCGCGCCTGCTCCATCCGAGCCCCCATGCGCAGCCGGTGGAACCCGCGGGCTGGCGAGGATTGCTCATCCTGGGCGGACTGGTGGCGATTACCCTGGCGCTCATCCACCAGAGCGGCTTTTTCGTCTCGCTGATGTGGATGGTGATGGGGATGAGCTTCGCCCTGCTCAAGCTGCAGCTCGCCATCCCTTCCGCGGCTATCACATTTGGTCTCGCTGGATTCTTCTCGGGCATGTTTCCCCAATCCATCCGCGGCGGTCAGGACGTCTACCAGCTTGTCACCGGGCTGCTGGTGCTGGCGTTGTGGGTGGCGATGGGCGTGACCATGCACCGGCTCATCAGCACCTGGTACGACAACACGCGGCTCATCAAACAGCTCAACGAGGCACAGGACGATTTGCGACGTCGCGCCGACACCGACCGTGAGAACGCCGTCCTCCGTGAGCGAACACGCCTGGCCCGCGACATGCACGATGGCCTCGGGCACGCCCTGACCCTGATCGCGGTGAAGGCGGAGGCGGCGCAGCGACTGCAGCAGGTGAATCCGGAGCGGGCCAGGGCGCAGCTCGAGCAGATCAAAGAGGTCGCGCGAGACAGCATGCAGGATCTGAAGCGCTCCGTGGCCTCGCTGCGCTCGCCGATTCTGTACCAACGTTTGCTCTCCGAGGCACTTGACCAGTACGCAAGCGATCTGGCCCGGCAAGCCGGGTGGCAGCTCACCCTCGACCTGGCGACGCATCTCCCCTTGCCGGCAGATGTTGAGGAGACCATCTGGCGCACCGCTCAGGAAGCCTTGACCAACGTGCTCAAACACGCCCAAGCTGCCCACGTCGTGGTGCGGCTGACGGCCTTGTCCTCCCTGGTGCGACTGTCGGTGCAGGACGATGGCATTGGCCTGCCGGCGGCCCCGACGCCCGAGGGTCATTACGGGCTGCGCGGCATGCACGAGCGCGCGTCCGCGCTCGGGGGCGGCCTGAGTATCGCCTCGGACCACGGCCGCGGCACGACAGTCACGCTGGAGCTGCCGCTGCGAAATGCCGCTACGGAAGCGGAGGGGGCAGGTGCCGATACGCTTGCTGCTGTGTGAGGATCAGACGCTCATGCGCGAGGGCCTGCGCACAATCCTCGATCTGGAGGAGGGCATGACCGTTGCCGGTGAGGCGGCGGATGGCGTGGCCGCTATCGAGCGGGCGCTGGAGTTGTCGCCGGATATTGTGCTGATGGACATCGAGATGCCAAGGCTGGATGGTATCGCCGCGACCCGTGAGCTGCTACGCCTGCAGCCGGGCGCACGCGTGATCCTGCTCACTACCTTCGACTACGACGCCTACATCCTGGATGGTATCCGCGCCGGTGCGCGCGGCTACCTGCTGAAGAGCGCCCCGGCCAGCGAGCTGGTGGAGACGATCCGCCACGTCTACGCGGGAGAGCGCTTCATCCAGCCCGGTCTGGCAGCGCGGCTGCTGATGGAGATGAGCGGACGAGATCGCAAGACTGGACCGAGCGAGCTGGATGCGCTGAGCGAGCGCGAGGTGGAAGTGCTACGCCTGCTCGCGCAGGGCAGATCAAACCGCGAGATCGCCCAGGTGCTGGTCATCACTGAGGGGACGGTGAAAAACCACGTCTCCAACATCCTGTCCAAGCTGCACGCCGCCAACCGCACCGAGGCGGCCAACCTGGCGCGGCAGCGGCGGCTGGTATAACGGTGTGGGTGTCGATGTACCCGTTATCGATCAGCCAGCTTGTCGTAGTCCGCATGCGTCCCAATCCATTCCCAGATGCTGTAGTCATGTTGACGTATTCCAACGGCGCGATACCGTAAGCCGATGCGCGCGGAGTAGATTGTCGGATCCCTTGAGCCTATCGGCTTGAAGTGCAGGCTCGGCTGAAACGGATCTATCTTGAACAGTCGGTATGCTTCCCGTGCCTGACGTTGGACCGCCTCGGGAAGCTCGGTGAGCATCGTCCGGAACCTCCTGGTAGTCTTTGACCTCACAAGAGCTCGTCCAAGTCCCGGGTTTCGTTTGCAGCGTCCTCCCTGCGCGCTTCCTGGGCCAGGTGCTCAAGAAACCGCTGCGATCCGGGCGTACGCACGATGGCGTCCCATTCTTGTTCTTCGATCTCTTGTTCCAGGATTTCTGCGAGCGCATCCTGTACCTCCGGTGAAAGCTGCTCGACTTGAGCTACCACCTGCCGTAGCCGTTCGGTCATGGCGTCCTCCACTTTCCGCACCGTCGTTCGCTATCGCATTGTATCGCTGCATCCCCGCGGCTGCGCGACTGGCGTTGACTCACACCTCGATATTAGGGTACCCTAACTCTTGCCCGCCAGTGAGGTCGCGGCCGGATACGAACGAAGGAGTCAATGCGCTCGTGAACCTACCGACGACCCTGGCGCTCGGCGCGATCGCCGGCTTCACCATCTGTCTCGGTCTGCCGATCGCGCGACTGCGTCAGCCCCGCCGTTCCTGGCAGGCGTTCCTCAACGCGTTGGCGACAGGTATCCTCGTCTTCCTCCTGTGGGACATCCTCAGCAAGGTGAGCGATCCGATCCAAGGCGCCGTGGAGGCCGCCAAAATGGGATCTCCCGGCGAGTTCGTCACCTTGCTGGGGCTCTTCGTCGTCGGTTTTGCCGTCGGGCTGCTTGGGCTGGTCTACTTCGCGCGGACCGTCATCCGCCGGGGCAAGGTAGGCCCGCCTTCCCCGGTGCAACTGTCCCTCCTGATCGCCGCGGGCATCGGGCTTCACAACTTCTCCGAAGGGCTGGCGATTGGGCAAGCGTCCCGTGCCGGGGCAATGGCGCTGGCTGTGGTGTTGATTGTCGGCTTCGGGCTGCACAATACGACGGAGGGGTTCGGCATCGCCGCCCCCCTGGCCGGAGGTACGCCACCTTCCTGGCCCTTCTTGGGCCTGGCTGGGCTAATCGGCGGCGGGCCGACCTTCGTGGGTACTGCGCTCGGCTATAGCGTACAATCCGAGCCGTTGTTCGTGCTCTTCCTTGCCCTGGCCGCCGGAACGATCCTCTACGTGATCACCGAGCTCCTGCACGCCGGCCGGCGTCTCGCGCTTCCGGAGCTCGGGATGTGGGGGCTGTTCCTGGGCTTCTTTGCCGGCTACGGCACCGATCTCCTCCTCACCTGGGGCGGGGCCTGATTCCGAGTGGTCGGCCAGACTGGGCTGGTTCGGTGGCCAGGGCGTATAGCAATACGCCCCTACAAGGGACGCCGGCATTTCGTAGGGGCGTAATGCTATACGCCCTGGCCTTGCCGACCGGCAAAGGATTGCGAATCGCCACCGGCATTGGTTTCCGTGCCTACGAGCCGCGCACGGTAGGCAGAGAAACCTCCGAGGGCGAGGTCGTCCGCTGCACCAGCACCTCGACCGACTCGACGCGCACGCCTTCCACGACCTTGGGGAACAAGATACGGTCCGCGCCAGTCTTGGCCAGCTTGCGGCCCAGCCAGACCGGATCGTGGTGGAGGGCGATGATGGTGCCGCCTCCGCCGGCGCCGGCGAGCTTGGCGCCGAGGGCGCCGTGCCCCACCGCCGCCGCGATCAGCGCTTCGTTGGCCGGGCCGGAGCCGCCAAGGTCGCGCTGGATCGTGTGGTTTTCCGTCATCAGAGCGCCCAGGAGGGACCAATCGCGCTGCAGGAAGGCCTTCTTGCCCTCGCGGGCGAGCTGGCCGATGCGCACGTAGGCGTCGCGCACCTCGCGGTCACCCTCCAGCCAGCGCTCACGGATCGGCTTGTGGACCGCTCCGGAGGAGTGGACGATGCCGGTGTGGGCCAGGACAAACGGCAGGCTGTCCAGGTCGGTCGCATCCGCGTTGAGGCACTCAATGGCGGCATACGGCTCCTGGCCGACCTCACGGTAGAACTCCTTGTCGCGGAAGTCCATGTAATTGAGCCCACCGAACGAGGTCATGTAGAAGTCTTGGTAGCCGCAGATCACGCCCATGCGGTTGAGCTCGATGGAGCGGGCGACCTCGGCAAACTGGTAGCGATTCCAGGATCGGCCGGCGTACATGCTGAGCGCCTTCAAGGTCGCGCAGACGAGCGCCGAAGAGGAGGAGAGCCCGGACGCAAAGGGGATATCGCTCCAGACCGTCAGCCGGATCGGCGCGTCGTAGAGATGCAACTCGGAGAGGCAGGCCTTGGAGATGTCGTAGACATCGCCGCGTATCGTCAGGTCGTCGCGTCCGCCGACCAGAAGCGGGCGCTCCTGGGCCACCAGCGTCAGCCGCTCTGAGGATTCGACCAGGGCGTAGGCGCGCGGCTCGATGGAGCAGCTCAACACAGAGCCGCCGTACATGTCCGTGGGGTTGCCGATGATGCCGCAGCGGCCGGGCGCGGAGGTCCGGATCGGGTCGAACATGGTCAGCCGAGCTTTCGCGCCAGATGCTGCCGCAAGAGGTACCCGTAGCGCTCGTCCGCCAGCGCGAAATCCACGAAGGCGCGGTAGTAACTCTCGAAGTTGCCGATGTCGTAGCGCTGCTCGCCGTCTCGGAGCTTGACACAACAGACGGTGCGACCTTGCTTCAGCAGGATGCGGATGGCGTCGGCCAGCCAGATCTCTCCGCCTTTGCCAGGCATGGTGAGGTCCAGCGCATCGAAGACCTCGGGACTGAACACGTAGCGCGCGGCGATGGCCAGGTTGCTCGGCGCCGAGCCGCGGGTCGGTTTCTCGATCAGGTCGATGATCTCGAAGTCGTCGCCTACACCGTCCTTGGGCTTGACGATGCCGTACTTGTAGGCGTCGTCTTCGGACACCTCCTCGACCGCGATGGTGCAGCTCGCCTGTCGCCGAGCGTGCGCTTCGATCATTCGCTCGATCACACCGCGGCGGCTCTCGCCGCGGATGATGCTGTCGCCGAAGGCGACGACAAACACTTCATCGCCCACAAAGCGCCGTCCGAGGCGCACGGCGTCGCCGTTGCCGGCCTGGACGCTCTGGCGCGTGTAGAAGAACGCGGTCTCGGTCTCCGCGAAGCTGAGCACCTCCGCGAGGTCCTGGCTACCAGAGGAGGCCAGGCGCTGCACCAGATCGGGGTCGCGGTCGAAATGATCTTCGATGGAGGTCTTCTTGCGCCCGGTCACCAGCAAGACCTCGCGAATACCTGCCTGCTCCAGCTCCTCGACGACGTACTGCACGGCCGGCTTGCGTCCGACCGGCAGCATCTCCTTAGGCTGCGACTTGGTGACCGGGAGCAGGCGCGTGCCGAGACCGGCCACGGGTATCACCGCTTTGCGCACGACCAGCGGGGTCATAGCACGGCCCTTCTTCAACGCGGGCAGGGCGCTCAGGCATCGGCCCCAGCCCGAAATCGTCGCTGCGGATTCCTGAACGGCTACACTACCACGCGCGGCCGGCGATTGCATAGGCGCCGTACGACGCCCCTCTCGGTGCGGGAGGAGTGGCGATGGCAACGGCAACAACTGGCAGTGTGGACTCGCCAGATCATTGTTGCGGTTGCGAAACCTCTAGGGCTGGCGGGTCGGCGTCGCCCGGGTCGTAGTCGAAATTGGTCGATTCACGGACGCGCTGCCCGGCGAATGGGGTGAGAGTGCGCGGCCCAGCGTACAGGCGGCGCTCTAACTGCCGGTGGTAGGGGGTCCAGTTGCCGGGTCGCTCCACCTGCCGCAGACCGACGGTGAAGATGGCGAGCTGGGTGCTGGTGTAATCGGCCAGGTGCAAGGCGACTGCTTCCAGCGTCTTAGGCTCCTGCGGCGATTGCCACTCGTGCCGGCCGTGATGGCTGAGCAGCATGTGGCGCAATTGGAGCAGCAGCTCGGGAGTCAAGGCGGAGATTCGCGCCGCGTTTTGGACGATTAGGGCGTCGGCGATGGCGATGTGGCCCAACAGGCCGCCCTCGTCGGTCACATCCAGGGAGGTGATGTAGCTGTACTCGCGCGTCTTACCGATGTCGTGCAACAACGCGCCGGTGACGACCAAGTCGGCGTCCAGCTCGGGGTGGATGGCGACTTGGGCGCGGCAGAGCCTGGCCACTTCCAGGGTATGTTCCAGCAGACCGCCCAGGTAGGCATGGTGGATGTTCTGGGCGGCGGGGGCGAGTGCGAAAGTGGCAAAGCCCTCGCGATCGAAGATCAGCTCGAGGAGCATCCGCAGTCCGCGGTGGCGGACGCTGTTGACCTCGGCGCGGAACTCGCGTGCCATCGCCGCGGAGTCGCGGGTGCTGGAAGGCAGGAAATCGGCCGGATCGAACTCGCCGTCGATGGCCGGAGCCAGGTGCTCGATGACGAGCTGGACCTCGCCATTGTAGGTCTGGCAGTGGCCATGGGTGAAGAGGACAGCGCCCTCGCGCGCCACCTGGTGCCAGCGATCGGCATCTTCCCAGGCCACCGCGGGCATGTCGCCGGTGCGGTCCCCGAGCACCAGCGTCAGATAGCTGCCGGTGCGGCTGCGATGGGTGCGAAGCTGGCGCGATCTCACCTGGAACGCCGCGGAGACCTCCTGCCCTTCGACGAGTGACGATACCCAGGTTCTCTCCACGAACTCTCCAGTGCCTAGCCGGTTGGCGGTCCATCCTGTCACGCTCGAATGTGCAGCAGTGTTACAGC
>Ga0207416_1001722_pt1 | contig 27043 bp, 26 predicted proteins | sample PaiPotPPM11metaG_FD_184107 | JGI IMG/M metagenome (GOLD analysis project Ga0207416, IMG submission 184107) | Iron sulfur acid spring bacterial and archeal communities from Banff, Canada, to study Microbial Dark Matter (Phase II) - Paint Pots PPM... ... | reverse complement strand
CTCTTCTTTGAAACTGCGGCGTCGGGAAAACCGCGCTTTATCCGTCCCGGCAAGCACGGCGGTCCCGAGATAAAATTCGGCATGCTGGAGCGATCCAACGTGACCATCGTGGAAGCGATGATGCAGATTCTCGCAGCTCAGCGAGCGTACGAGGCCAACGCGAAAGGCGTTCAGGCTGCCGACGAGATGATGCGCATCGCCGATAACTTGAGCCGTGGTTGAACCCGCGATCGCGGCGCTGGCGCTGGAACCGCTGCTGGAGCCGATGCTCGCGCCGCTGGCCGATGGAACAGGCGAATTCGGCGAACTCGTTGCACAGCTGTGCGCGCAGTCGGTTGCCGCGCGCTTGTCCCGGTGAGCGATCGCGAAGCGCTTATTCGTTCGTTTTTTCCGATCGTGCGAAGCATCGCGCGCCGGATTGCGCGGATGGTTCCGGGGAGCGATCTCGATGATTTGATCGGCGACGGCTGCGTCGGCCTCATTCGCGCCGTCGATGCGTTCGATCCGGCGCGCGGCCCGACGCTGAACTCCTATATCTCGCGCGTTATCGCGGGCACGATGCTCAACGGCCTTCGCCGGCTCGATCCCGTTTCGGAGCGCGTGCGGCGCGAAGTGCGCGAAGCCGAACGCGAACGGTATACGCGCGCGGTCGAGGACGGCGTGCTGCCCACTCAGCATGAAATGGAGATCCGCCGGCCGGCGTTGCGGCGCGCCGCATTGCACGCCTATCGTTATACGCCGCTTTCGCTCGATTCGCCGCTCCCGGTCGACGAGGCGCTTTCCGGAGATTGGACGCAAGACCCGGCGCTCTTAGCCGGCGAACGCCTCCACAGCGAATATATCCGCGGCGCGCTGATGAGTTTGTCGCGGCGCCAGCGCAGCGTCGTCGCGCTGTATTACTTCTGCGACAAATCGCTGTACGAGATCGGACGAACGCTCGCGATCTCGCCGCAGCGTGCCTCGCAGCTGCATGTCGCGGCGCTGCGAAACTTACGCAAGGTGCTGCATGCTCCGTCCTTGGGTTGAGTCGCCGGCCATACCGGCTGCTTCGCCCTTCGCGCTGCTGCCCGATGACGAACTCGAAACGCCAATTCTACCGCGGGAACATCCGCGCTGGGTCAAGGATGCGCTTGCGATATCTCAGCGTGCGCGCAAACTTTTTGCCGGACTGCGCCCTTCGGCCATTGTGGTATTCGGATTTTGGGATCATGCGACGCGCGGCATTACTGTCGGCGGACGCGGTTTGGGCGTAGATTCAAGCGGCAGCTATTACGCCGTCCAATAAGTTTGCAAGCCGGGCAGCGGCGCCTTTTGCGATCTCGGTCACCTCGGCATGTGATGTGTCTGCCGCGGCAACGGAATTGGTGATCAGGCTGACGCCGAAAACTTCGACGCCCGCTGCGCGCGCCGCAATCGTCTCCAGCACGGTCGACATGCCGACGGCGTCAGCGCCGATCGTGCGCAGATAATGTGCTTCGGCCGGCGTTTCATAATTCGGCCCGAGCAATCCGGCGTACACGCCTTCGCGCAAATTGCCGTCTACGCCGCGGGCTGCGTCGCGCAGGCGCGAACTGTAGGCGTTTGTCATATTGACGAACGGGTCTGCCAACTCGGATCCCACTAACGGATTCATGCCGGTCAGGTTGATGTGATCCTTGATAAGCATGAGGTCACCCGCGCGAAACTGTTCGTTGATCGCGCCGGCGGCGTTGGTCAGCAGCAAGGTCTTGGCGCCGTGATCGCGTGCCAGTATCACGGACCGCGTAATGTCTTTGGCTGTAAAGCCTTGGTAGCCGTGAACGCGTCCCGCAAAAGCCAAAACGCGTTTGCCGTGCCAATCGCCGACGAGCGCTTCGCCCGCGTGGCCGGCCAGCTTCGCAACCGGAAGTTTCAGTTCTGCAAAGGGAATACGGTCGCCCTTCGACAGGCTCAGGATCGCGCGCTGCGCGAGAATCTCCGACAGGCCGCTGCCGAGCACGAGCGCTAGATCGATTTTTCCAATGTTCATGCCACGAGGTCCTCGCCGGTCATGGCGGCCGGCACCGGCAGGCCGGCCAAATGGAGCAGCGTCGGCGCGACGTCGCCGAGTTTTCCGCCGGGTTTGAGCGTGCACGTGAAGTCTTTGGCGATCAGGAGAAACGGCACGGGGTTGGTCGTGTGCGCCGTCAGCGGATTGCCTTGCGGATCGATTTTATCTTCGGCGTTGCCGTGGTCGGCAGTGATCGCAAGCAGGCCGTTTGCGGAAAGCACGGATCCCGCCAGACGCCCGAGACATTCGTCCAGAAGCTGTAGCGCTTCAATCGTCGGCTCCCATTTACCGGTGTGTCCGACCATATCGGCATTCGCATAGTTCATGACGATGACGTCGTAGGTGCCGGCTCCGATTGCATCGACTGCATAATCCGTTATCTCTCGCGCGCGCATCGCCGGCGCGACATCGTACGTCGCGATGCTGCGGTCCGATGGAATCAACTTGCGATCTTCGTTTGCGAATACGTCTTCTCTTCCGCCGTTAAAAAAATAAGTGACGTGGGCGTACTTCTCCGTTTCGGCGAGGCGCAACTGCCGGAGACCTTCGCGCGAAACGATCTCCCCGAACGTATCGGATTGCGGGCGGGGGCCGAAAAGCACCGGATTAGGAAAGGTTTCGTCATATCGCGTCATCGTCGCGAACAGTAAGTCATCGTAGCCGGCGCGGTTGAACGCGACGGTGAGTTGCCGCGCGCGATCCGGCCTGAAGTTGAAGAAGATGCATGCGTCGCCGTTGCGAACCTGCAGTCCGCCCGCGATCGTCGTGGGTTTTACGAATTCGTCGTCTTCGCCGCGCGCGTACGCGGCCGCAAGCGCGGCTTCGGCGGCCGGCGCGTCAGACTCAGCGCGGGCGTTCGCGATTGCATCGAACGCGGCATCCGTTCGCTCCCACCGGTTGTCGCGATCCATCGCGTAGAAACGGCCGATGACCGTCTTGATTGCATCCGGAACGCCCGCGGCGCTTAGGTTGGCTTGTAAAACCTGCAGAAAAATCTCGGCCGAGCGCGGCGGCACGTCGCGCCCGTCGAGGAAGGCATGTACGGCGAACGGCACGCCGGCCTTGTGTAAAGCAGTTACGAGCGCGAAAAGGTGATCGAGCGAGCTGTGAACTTTTCCGTCGGAGAGCAGGCCCAGCAGATGAACCGTTCCGCCGCTGCGTTTGACGTGTGCGATGCACGCCTGCAGCGTTGCGTTCTTCGCGAATTCGCCCGCGCGAATATCTTCGTCGATGATCGTGACGCCCTGCGGCACGACGCGGCCGCTTCCCATATTGGTGTGACCGACCTCGCTGTTTCCCATGATGCCCTTTGGAAGCCCGACGTCTTCGCCGCTGGCTTGCAGCATCGTCCAAGGATACCGTGCGAAAAAGCCGTTCCAATTCGGCAGGCGAGCGGCTGCGATCGCGTTCCCGTGTACATCGTCGCGGCATCCCCAGCCATCCAGAACGCAAATGACGAGCGGCCGAAATCTCACAGTTGGCACGGTGGTAGTGGTGTCATGGTGAACCACGCTCGAGCAGCGCCGAAGGCGCGTGACGAGAGCCGCACGCTACGCTCGTTGCCATGCGGCCCTCGCCACCGCTCGGGCGCCCTTCGACTACGCGCATCAAAGATGCGTGCTCAGGATGACACACTTACGGCGGCGTTGCTGCGCTCGTAATCGCGTCATGGAGAGCGGCGCCCTCAAAGGATGGCCCGCTGCCGCGGGCCTCTGTTTAAAGAGTGTCATGGTGAGCGGCGCATCCCAAATTTGTCATGGTGAGCGGCGTTCGCTTTGCGAACGCCAGTCGAACCACGCTCGAGCAGCGCCGAAGGCGCGTGACGAGAGCCGCACGCTACGCGCGTTGCCATGCGGCCCTCGCCACCGCTCGGGCGCCCTTCGACTACGCGCATCAAAGATGCGCTGCTCAGGATGACACACTTGCGCTAGCCGCAATGCAAAGCTGCGCGAACACCGCCGGATCGAGCGACGCCCCTCCGACGAGTCCGCCGTCGATCTCAGACTGCGCGGTGTACGCTGCGATGTTTTCCGCCTTGACGCTTCCGCCGTAGAGAATCGGCACGTCGTCTAATCCTGGCACGCACGAACGTATCTCCGACATCACCTTATTCGCTTCGGCCGGATCGCAGTTGCGTCCGGTCCCGATCGCCCAGACCGGTTCGTATGCCAGTACGATGCGCGCAAGTTGCATAGCGCTCAAGCCTTCGAGCGCGGCGCGCGTCTGCGCGATCACGTGCTCCGAAGTGTTGCCGGCATCGCGAACCGGGAGCGTTTCGCCGACTGCGACGATCGGGGTCAACCCATTTTCCAGCGCGGCCGCAGTTTTCAGCCGCACGATTGCATCGGTGTCGCCGAAGTATTCGCGCCGTTCGGAGTGCCCCACGATAACGTAGTGTACTCCGAGGTCGCGCAGCATCGGCCCGGAGATTTCACCGGTAAAAGCTCCGCTGCGCTCCCAGTGCATGTCCTGCGCGCCCAGCCGCACGCGACCGGTTGTGAGCAGGTGCGAAACGGCGGCGAGCGCGGTGAACGGCGGACACAGCACGATCTCTGTCGCGAAGGGTACGGCCGCCGCGAGCGGCAGAAAAATCTTGACGAAATCGGCGGCTTCGTGCGCCGTCTTGTACATCTTCCAGTTGCCGGCGCAGATGAGTCGTCTCATCGCTGCAGCGCCTTGATGCCCGGGAGTTCCTTGCCCTCGAGAAACTCCAGTGTCGCGCCGCCGCCAGTGCTGACGTGCGTTACCTTACCGACGAAGCCGAGTTCATCCGCCGCGGCGGCTGCATCGCCGCCGCCGACCACGGTGCGCGCACCGCGCTGCGTAGCCCGCGCCATCGCTTCGCCTACGACGCGCGTGCCTTCGCGATAGGGAGTCTTTTCATAAACGCCCATCGGTCCGTTGAAAACGACGGTCCGCGCCGTTTCGATGGTCTTTGCATATGCGGCAGCAGTTTTTGGCCCGATATCGAGAATCATCGCGTCGCCGACGGCGTCGAGATCGACCGTGCGCGCGCCGGTGTCGTTGTCGAAACTCGACGACACGACGGCGTCCACCGGCAGCATCATCGCAACGCTACGGGTCTGCGCCAATTCCAGCATCGCGCGAGCCGGGCGCAGGTCGTCGTCGCGCAGCGATGCTCCGACGTTGCGGCCTTGGGCAGCCAGGAACGTGTTAGCCATCCCGCCGCCGATGCAAAAAGCGTTCACGCGATCCATCAAGTTGCTAAAGACGCCGACCTTGTCTTTGATTTTCGCGCCGCCAATCACGCAGACATACGGCCGTTCGGGATCGAGGAGCAGCTTGGAAAGTTCGGCAATCTCGGCTTCCATCAACAAGCCGGCGAAACTCGGAAGATAATGCGCGACGCCTTCGGTGGACGCGTGCGCGCGGTGCGCGGTCCCGAACGCGTCGTCAACGTAAAGATCGGCCAGCGATGCGAGCTGCTTGGCAAAATGCGGATCGTTTTGCTCTTCGCCGGGCTCGAACCGGACGTTTTCCAGCATGGCGATCTGCCCGTCGCGCAACGATTCGGCGATGTCACGCGCGGATGGGCCGACGACGTCGGAAGCAAGAGTCACGGCGGCGTGCAGCCGCTCCGCGAGCGCATCTGCGATTGGCTGTAGGGTATATTTCGGATTGCGCTTGCCGTCGGGCCGGCCCAAGTGCGAAACAATGATCACGCGGGCGCCCTGGCTGGTGAGATAACGCGCCGTCGGCAGGGCCGCGTCGATGCGCTTCGGATCGAGGATAACTTGCCCTGAGCCCGTCGAAGGGTCACGCATCGGGACGTTCAAGTCCTCGCGAAGCAGCACGCGCTTTCCGCGCACGTCCGCGTCCTTGAGCGTGTGAAGCGTCGGCACTCCTTACGCTCGCGCAGGTATTTTTTCGAGCACCAGCGCCGTCAAGTCAGCCAGCCGGCACGAATACCCCCACTCGTTGTCGTACCACGCGGCGATCTGCACGAGATCGCCGTTCGCGCCGGTAAGCAGCGAATCGACGATCGAACTGTACGGCGACTTCTTGAAATCGCTCGAAACGAGCTCGGCCTCGCAGTACTGCACGTATTCTTTGAGATCGCCGTGCGCGGCGCTCTTGAGTATGTGGTTGACTTCGTCTTTAGTCGTTTCGCGTTTGACTTGCGCCACCAGATAGATCATCGAGACCGTTGGGGTCGGAACGCGCAAAGAGAATCCGTCAAACGTTCCTTTGACCTCCGGAATGGTTAAGTATAAGGCTTTGGCGGCGCCGGTGGACGTCGGGATGATGTTGGTCGCGGCGTTGCGCGCGCGGCGAAGATCTTTGTGCGGGGCGTCGAGGATGTTCTGATCGTTCGTATAGGAGTGAACCGTGCACATGAAGCCTTTGACCCAGCCCAGATTGTCCACGATCGGTTTGACGGCGGTGGCCAAACAATTCGTAGTACACGACGCATTGGAAATGATGTTGTGTTTCTCGGGATCGTAGCGGTCCTCGTTAACGCCGAGCACGATCGTGATGTCCTCGCCTTTGGCGGGAGCGGAAATAAGAACTTTTCGCGCGCCGCCGCCCGTAATATGCGCGCGCGCTTTATCGGCATCGGTAAACAGCCCGGTCGACTCGATGACGACGTCCGCGCCGAGATCTTTCCACGGAAGCTTTCCGGGATCGCGTTCGGCCAACACCTTGATCTTGCGGCCGTTAATGACGAGCGAGTCGCCTTCACAGGAGACGTCTCCTTCGAACGTGCCGTAATTCGAATCATACTTAAAAAGATGCGCGCATTCTGCGGCGCTGGTGAGATCGTTGACCGCGGCAATCTGGATCTCCGGATGCCGTTCGAGCAGGGCTTTACTGAAGTTTCTTCCGATCCGGCCGAAGCCGTTGATTCCGATTCGCATAGAGTTCAGGTTTTTAGTCATCGCGCGGCGGTTTCCCCGCGCAGCCGCCGCGCCAAGCGTGACAGTGCGGTCAAACGGCTGTTGACGGTCGGTTTCGAGATAGGCGGGTTGCACCGGCGGCCGAGCTCCGCCAGGCTTTCATCGGGGTAATTCAAGCGTAGTTCCGCGATCTCGTGCAACGCTTTGGAAAGATGACGCAGCCCGTGAGCAAGAGCCAAGAATTCAATGGTGTCGCGTTGCGCGGCGGCGGCGTTGGCAACGCGTTCGAGATTCGCAGCTTCGGTGTTCACGAGCCTGTGAATGCGGTTTTTGGTTTCTTTTAATGCGTGGATGTCTTCGAGCTGCAGAACCGCAGAATGCGCCCCGATCACGCCGAGGAATTCCACGATGGCCTCGAAATCTTTGTAATACAGCACGGTGCGGCCGCCGCGTTTCATTCTCTTGGGCGGCCCCGCGACCGCTCGCAAGATCCATTCCAAGCGTAGCGCCAGCTCGCCGTCCGAAGGCGCGAACTCCAAATGGTAACCCGGCGTTCCCGCCGAGAGCGAACCGCACGTCAGAAACGCCGCGCGCGCTTCCATGATGCGATCGCACCGGCGCACCGGCTTTCGTGGTTGCTCTCGCTTCGGCTCGGGAATCGCGATGCGATAACTTCTTTGTGTCATTGTGGGTTTGAGTTGTGTCATCGTGGGTTTGAGTTGTGTCATCCTGAGCTTGTCAAAGGACCCCCGAGCTTGTCGAGGGGAGAGCTTCTGAAACAACCTCGCTACCGCGTTGCGGTGCGTGATGAAGTACGAACCTTTGCGAACCGAGCGGGACCCGTAAAGCGCCAACCCTGAAAGCAAAGCGTCGCGACAGTGCGCCTCGGACGGAGTGTCGCGCGTCAGTGCATCCTTTGTGTCCGCCGAAAAGTTACGCATCGTCCACATTCTCATTGTCATCCTGAGCCTGTCGAAGGACGATCTCGTAGAGCTCGGCGGGTTTCACGCCGGGCGTCATGCGCAGCGGAACTTCACGAACGCGTACCGTGACGTACTTCGTCGCGTAGTGAATCACCAACACGTCGCCCGGATGGACCTCGTAACCGGGTTTGAGCGGTCTGCCGTCCTTGGTAATGCGGCCGTGCACGAGCGCTTCGTGCGCCTCGCTGCGCCGCTTGCTCAAACGCGATACCTTCATGAATTTGTCGAGCCGCACGGGCATCAGTTCCGGGAAAAAGAGATTGGCACCCTGCTCGCCAACCGGAGCGCCGATGGCAACAGCAGCTCGCCCCGCCATGCGCCGCGGCCAAGTCAATATTTTTGACGAGAGCCGCCCGATGTGGCGGCTTTTCCTGATTTTTCTGGTGCCGCTGCTGCTGAGTAACGTCCTACAGTCGGCGTCGCAGACCGTTGCGAGCATCTACCTTGGCCAGCTTATCGGCGTGCGCGCATTGGCGGCGGTCTCCGGCATCTTCCCGATCATTTTCTTGCTTATTTCGTTCCTCATCGGCTTGTCGAGCGGCAGCACGATCTTGATCGGCCAGGCCTTCGGCTCGGGAAACGTGCCCGCGATGAAACGCGTAGCCGGCACGACTCTTTCGATCAGTGTGCTCTTGGGCGTCGCGGTAGCGTTGGTCGGCATTTTCTTAAGCAACGACTTGTTACGCCTGATCCGCACGCCGGCCGACATCTTGACCGATGCGACCGTGTACGCGCAGCTCATTTTCTTTTCGTGCCCGATGCTGTTCCCGTATCTAGCGTATACGACGTTCATCCGCGGAACGGGCGATTCACAAACCCCATTTTACTTCCTGATCGTCAGCGCCATTCTCTTGGCGATATTAACGCCCGCATTCATTTTAGGCTGGGGCGGCTTCCCGCGGTTAGGGGTTGCCTCGGCTGCCATCGCGGGGTACATCAGCAACTCGATCGCTTTCGTGGCGTTACTCGTGCTGCTGGCGAGACGTAAGGATCCGCTGGCGTTTGATTTCGAGATGATGCGCGACATGCGCATCGATTGGAACGTATTTAAGACCGTCGTGCGCCTAGGCGTGCCGATCGGACTGCAAGTGATCATGGTGGCGCTGGCGGAGATCGCGGTGATCACGTTCGTTAACCGCTTCGGATCGGATGCGACGGCTGCATACGGTGCCGTCAACCAAATCGTCGGCTACGTGCAGTTCCCGGCCATCAGCATCGGTATCGCCGCCTCCATATTCGGGGCGCAGTGCATCGGTGCAAAGCGTGAGGACAAACTCAACAGTGTCATTCGCTCCGGCGTTGCGCTCAATTACATTATCGGCGGCATTATCATTATCGTGTGCTATGTGTTCGCGTGGAATATTCTCGGATGGTTCGTGACTTCGCCGCGTCCGCTGGGGATCGCGCACGCGCTGCTGATGATCACGCTCTGGAGCTACCTGCTCTTCGGCAACTCGTCGGTACTGAGCGGTGTGATGCGAAGCAGCGGCGCGGTTTTTTGGCCGACGGTCAACGGCATCTTCGCGATCTGGGGGGTCGAAGTTCCGGCTGCGTGGATACTCATGCACAAGTACGGCATCGACGGCATCTGGATGGGCTACCCGATCGCCTATGTCGTCGTTGTGCTATTGCAATTTACGTACTATGAATTTTTCTGGAAGCGCAAGACGCACGAACGGCTGATTTAGGGTTGTGCTGGCTTCAGCGCACGCGGCTGCTTCATGCATCGTGGCGACCCTGCGTGTCATGGTGAGCGGCGTTCGCTTTGCGAACGCCAGTAATGTCATCCTGAGCTTGTCGAAGGACGAACCACGCCCGAGCGAAGTCGAGGGCCGCGTTGAACGCTCTTAATAAATCGGACATCGCCAGGAAACTACCGGGCAACGTGAGTATCGCCTAATCTCTTTATGAGTAGAAGGCCGACCACACGCGAGATCATCGACGCTATGCTGGATTTTCAGAGCGGCATGGCGGATAAGTTCGGCAACGTGACCGTTCAATTTGGAGAGGTGTACCGCCGATTTGATCTCGTCGACAAAGAACTGACCGGTGTGAAGTTTCATCTTGGCTCGCTTGACCGTCGGATCGGTCATATTGAAACGCGAATAGAAAACGTCGAAACCGCTGTCCAGGAATTGCAGCGCAGGCTCCCGGCCTAATCTCTTTATGAATAGCGAATCGGCGTTCCGTGCGGTCATGGGTGCCCTGCTCGAATTTCAGGGCGCTGTTTCCAGCCGCTTCGATCGAGTGGACGCAAAGCTGGCCGAACACCACGTGCGCCTTGGTGCCATCGACACTCGCCTCGGCGGTCTGGAATTCCACTTTGGCTCGCTGGACCGGCGAGTAGCACGCATTGAGACTCGCTTAGAGAATGTCGAGACGCGGGTCGATGCAATCGATACCAAAGTTGGGCACATCGGCGCCGACGTCAAGCAATTGCACCAGCAGTCTGCCGGCCTAAACTAATCTCGCTTCTTATTCTTCGGTGTAACGCACGTGCCGGATGCGCGGCAAACAACTATCGGCTTCGCCAATGCGTCCGCCGCTGAAGGGCTAACGTCCGGACGCGCCGCGATCACCTTGCGCGCTTCGAAACTCATTTTACGCGATGTGTTGCCGACGTGTTCGATCCGGCCTTCCGCCTCGATATAGTCGCCCGCTTGCACGGGCGCTAAAAACTCGACGCTGTCGTACGCTGCGAACAAGCCTTCATCGCCGTCCAGTTTGATGAGCAACTCGGTCGCGATGTCGCCAAAAAGTTCGAGGATGCGCGCGCCGTCGACGAGATTGCCGCCGTAGTGCGCATCGCGCGAGCTCATGCGCACGCGAATCAGGCTCTTTAGGTCTTTGCCAGTTTCCACAGTTCCTCGAGTTCGTCGAGCGACATGTCGGCTAATGATTTGCCTTCCTTGGCGGCACGAGCTTCCATGAAGCTGAACCGTTTGTAGAATTTTTCATTCGCTTCGCGCATCGCGGCTTCCGCGTCGATGCCCAGCGCGCGCGAAAGATTCACCAGCGTGAAGAACACGTCTCCCAGCTCCTCGCGCACGTGCGGATCGTCCTGTTTGGCGCGGCGCGCTTCGGCAAGTTCGCGCAGCTCCTCGACGAGCTTATCGAGAATTTGCTCCACCGCGGGCCAGTCGAAGCCGACGCGCGCCGCTTTTTCTTGCATGCGCTGGCCGCGCTGGAGGGCTCCCAGATGCTTGGGGATGCCTTCGAGCCGGCTGCTGCGCTTGCGCCCGGTTGCCTCTTCGGCTTTGAGGCGCTCCCAGTTTTTCCACTGTGCGTCGACGTCTTCGATCACCGCTTCGCCGAAAACGTGCGGGTGCCGGCGGATCATTTTGTTCGAAAGCGCGTCGATAACGTCGGCGCTCGTGAAGCGGCCCGTTTCGCTGCCGATCTGCGCGTGAAAGACGATTTGCAGCAGCAGATCACCCAGCTCTTCGCAGAGCGCGGCTTCGTCGGCATTTTCGATCGCTTCGACGACTTCGAACGTTTCTTCGATTAAGTACGGCACGAGCGTGCGGTGCGTTTGCTCGCGATCCCACGGGCACGAGCGCCGTAGCCTCGCCATGATTTCGATCAGGTCGTTCCACGTATGATGCGCGGACGCGGGCGGAAGCGGCACGAGCGGCATCGCGATCGCCGCCGACAACGTGTCGCGCGGGACTCCGGGCACGATCTCCGTTTTTATTCCGCGCGCTCCCAACGCGCGCACCAGTTGCGGCAAGCCGGGGAAATCCGAGAGCGGGTTACCGAGGACGCCGATTGCGACCCCCTCGTCATGCGTCCCGTCGGTCAACGCATCAATGAACGCATTGACAGCTTCGGTGCTGCCGCGCACGAAGAGTGCCGGATCGGGAATGAGATCGCGGACGATCTCGACGCCCTCCGCCTCAATGTAGTCGGTCAGCTCGCTAGGCGCGAGCATCAGTGCGGCACGCCGCGATGCGCGCAGCGCCTCGAGACTTCCTAGCGTGAGCAGTCCCGGATCGCCCGGCCCGAGCCCGACGATGCGCACCCTTCGACTCGCTGCGCTTCGCTCAGGGCGGGCTATGCTCGGCCCTCTCGGGCTACTTCGTTTGCGCTGGCGCCGGGGCCGCCGGAGCGGGCGCGGCCGGAAGCGGCGTTGGGAAGAGTCCGGCAAAGCGCTGATCGCTGACATTGATCTTCGCGCTCTGTTGCAATTGTTGCAAGAATTGCTGGATCAGCGGACTCTCTTGCTGCTGGCGCAACATTTGCGTGATCTTTGCCGTCGAGTTTGCCAGCGTCGCTTTCACCGCGGGCGTGCGCGATTCGATTTGGATGATGTGATAGCCCAGCGGCGATTTGATCGGCGCGCTGATCTTGCCGATCGGTCCGCTGAAAACGTAGGCGTCGAACGCCGGCACCATGCGGCCGCGCGGGAACGTCCCCAGTTCACCGCCGGCGTCCTTGCTGCCGGGATCCATCGAATACTGCTTGGCGACGGCCGCGAAATCTTGGCCGGCTTTGAGGGCGGCCTCGACTTTCATCGCGGTCGGCGGATCGGCGACCAAAATGTGACGCGCGCGCGCTTGGGCCGGCGTGTCGAGCTGCGCGTGGTTCAGTTTGAAGTACGCGGCAATCTGACTCGGGGGAATGTGCACGTTGACGCCCACGGCTTTATCCAAGATTATCTGGCGGCGGATCAGATCTTGAACGTCCTGCTCGGTGAGGCCGCGCGCCTTCAGCAGCTGGTCCCACTGGTTGGCCGGATACTGCGCCTTGTACTGATTCTCGATCTTTGCGATTTCAGCCGGCGTGACGCTGATTTTGTTCTTTTGCGCGTATTGATCGATCAGATCATCGGTCACCATGAGCTGCAGCACGCTGCGCGCGGTGACCGGCGACGAACTGTTTTCGAGTTTTGTATCGAGCTGATCGCGCGTGATCGCCTGTCCGTTTACGGTCAGAACGGTGCCGCCCGCGCCGCACCCGGTTAATGTAGCCGCAAGCAACAGTGCGGCGATTCCCATACATTTTAGCACCGCCGCCCGTTTCGCGCCGGGGCCTAAATCGCCTCCAACAGCTCGCGCAGCAGCGGCATCCAAATTTCTTCGGGCGACGCTCCGCCGTGCAGGGCAGGCAGATCGACCATCACCTTCCCGTCGCCGAAACGAAAGCGGTTTTGGGCCAGCGCCGCAAAACGCGTGATCGCGCTGGGAGCAAGCGCAAAGCCCGTTCCCACGCCCAGCGTCAACCGTTTTTCGTCGACCACGACGCGCGTCACGTGTTTCTTCAGCGCGATGGCGCGCAGTTTGGTCAGTTCCACGAGGTTTTCGAGCGGTTTCGGGAACGGGCCGAAACGGTCGCGCACGCCGGCTGCGATGTCTTCGACTTGCATCTCCGTGCGCGATTTCGCCAGCTGCTGATAGATCGCGATTTTTTGTGAGACTTGGGGGACGTATTCGTTGGGCACGTAGGCGTCGATCTTGACGTCGATGACGGCTTCCCGCTGCTCTTCGAGCGCAGCCTGCTGTCCTTTGCGTTCGGCGATCGCTTCGGCCAGTAGCTGGCAGTACGTATCGAAACCAACCGAAGCGATAAACCCCGATTGCGCCGATCCCAGCAGATTGCCGGCGCCGCGGATCTCGAGATCGCGCATGGCGATTTGCAAACCGCTGCCCAGATGTGCGAACTCACGAATGGCTTCGAGCCGCGCCTTCGCCTCCTCGGAAAGCGACTTGTGTGCCTGATAAAGCAGATACGCATAGGCTTGGTGGTTCGAGCGCCCCACGCGTCCGCGCAGTTGATAGAGCTGCGCGAGCCCAAACTTGTCGGCGTCGTTGACGACGATCGTGTTGACGTTTGGAATATCGATGCCGTTTTCGATGATCGTCGTCGCGACGAGCACATCGAGCTTCCCCTCGATAAAATCTTGCATGATGGGTTCGATTTCCGCTTCGCGCATCTGACCGTGTCCGACGGCGATGCGCGCGCGCGGCACCAGCCGCTCGAGCGCATTCTTGACGGCGTAAATCGATTCGATGCGGTTGTGCAGGTAATAGATCTGCCCGCCGCGATCGAGTTCGGCCGTAATGGCGCGCTGCACGACCGCGTCGCTGGCCGGTACGACGACGGTTTTTATGGACATGCGATTCTTAGGCGCGGTTTGTATCAATGACAGATCGCGCACGCCCATCAGCGACATGTGCAGCGTGCGCGGGATCGGCGTCGCCGAGAGCGTCATCACGTCGACGCTGGCGCGCAGCTGTTTAAGCCGCTCTTTTTGCATCACGCCGAAGCGCTGCTCTTCGTCGACGACGATCAGGCCGAGATCTGCAAAGACAATATCTTTCTGCAAGAGGCGGTGCGTGCCGATGACGATGTCCACGCGACCTTCAGCCAGTTCGCGCAGGATCTCGCGCTGTGCTTTCTTGCTCTTGAAACGCGAGAGCTCTTCGATGCGGATCGGAAAACCGGCGAAACGGCTCGAAAATGTACGATAATGTTGTGCGGCCAGCAGCGTTGTGGGAACGAGCAGCGCGACTTGTTTCTTATCCGCAATCGCTTTGAACGCGGCGCGAATCGCCACTTCGGTTTTGCCGTACCCAACGTCGCCGCAGACGAGCCGGTCCATCGGCCGCGCGCTCTCCATGTCGGCCTTCGAATCGACGATCGCTTTGAGCTGATCGGGCGTCTCTTGGTACGGAAAGGCTTCTTCGAGTTCGGCCTGCCAAGGCGTGTCGGCCGCGCAGGCATGGCCTCGTGCGAGCTCGCGCTCGGCGTAGAGTGCGACCAGTCCGTCGGCAATTTTTCCGAGCGATTCCGAGACGCGCAACTTCGTGCGTGCCCAATCGGCGCCGCCCATGCGCGAGAGCCGCGGGGTTGCGCCTTCGGCCGCACTATACTTCGCCACTTGGTGCATCTGCGTGACCGGCACGAGCATGCGGTCCGTGCCGGCATACGCGAGATCCAAATAATCTTGCGTTGCGCCCAGGATCGTCTCGGTTCGCAATCCCAAATATTGTCCGATGCCGTGCACGCTGTGCACCACGTAATCGCCGACGCGCAGATCCGCCAGCGTTACCGGCACGCCTTCTTTAACGGCGCGGATTTTTACGCGCTTGGGCGGCTGCCCGTAGATTTCGCGATCTCCCAGCACGCGCAAGCGCAGTTCGGGAATGACGAATCCACTTTCTATGGAGCCATGGTCCACCAATATGTTGTCGGGCCCCTTCGACTCGCTGCGCTCGCTCAGGACTGCGCTTCGCGCAGGCATCAGTGTGTCATGGTGACCACGCTTGTCATCGTGAGGTTCTCGAACGACCCCGAGTAGCGCGCCGTCGGCGCGCGTATCGAGGGGACCCACTCTTAAGCCAGCGGCGTGGACGATATCCGCTGTGCGTCCGGCGCCGGTGGTTACAAGCACGACCGTTTCACCCGCGTGCGTCCAATCGCGGAGCGATTGCGTGAACATTTCAATCTGCCGGTTGAAGTGTTCGGCGGGGCGTGTTTCCAGCACGAATGATTGAACGACGGGCGGCAGCCATTCCAACGATTGCGCGCTTTCGATTGCGCCCGGGAACGTCAGGCCACGGTGGCGCGCGATTGCCGGCGTGAGATCGCTCAGATGCGGATACGGCGCGATCACTTCTCCCAAGAGCGATTCTTGAACGTCGGAGGATCGCACGGATAGTTGATCCGACGCGAGCGCTTCGAGCAGCACGCTCTGCTCGCGCGAGCGTTCTTCGTCGAGCGCGCGCTCGATGGTCGCAAGCATGCCGGGCTCGTCGAGCACGATCGTTGCGTACTGCGAAAGGTAATCGAGCACGGTCTCACGTTCGTCGAACGCGAGCGACAACCATGACGGCGGGATTTGCGCGCCGGACTCGAGATGCGATCGGACGGCGGCCGCCACATTCTCCGGTGCATCCAAACGCTCGAGGACGCGCGCGCGCAGCGCCTCGTCGCGCGGTATCTCGCTCCACGGAACGATGTCGAGCGACTCCAATGTGCCTTCGCTCCGCTGCGATTCCAAATCGAAGGGCCGGATGCTCTCGATCCCCTCGCCGAAGAATTCGATGCGCGCCGGGCGATCGGCGGTCGGTGAAAACACATCGACGATGCCGCCGCGAACCGCGTATTCGCCCGCCGCACTGACGACGTCGGCGCGGTGATAGCCGAGGCGATAGAACTCGCGCAGTATTCGGTCCCAGCCGGCTTCATCGCCGGTTCGTAAAGTAAAGCGCGAGCTTGCATAGAGTTCGCGCGGCATCACGTACTGACGCAGCGCCCCGAGCGGCGCCAGAATTATGCCGGGTTTGCCGTCGGCCAGATCGGCCAGCAGCGCCATCCGCGCGGAGTGCTCGGACGGACTCTCCAGTACGCCGACGGCCTCGTCGCGCGACCGCAGCAGCGAAACGCTGCGCGCCTCGTCCTCTTCCAGAAAGTAGAGCAGGTCGGTGAAGGCGCGCTCGGCCGCGTCGGCCGTCGGGACCGCGACGAAGATCTGCCCGCCCAGCGCGCGATAGAGCGCCGCCAGCAAGGCCGGCCGGGCCGCCGGGATGGTTTCGTGCAGTGAGTACAGTCCTCGGCTTTGACGCAGCCGCGCGATGGCCGCGGAGACCGGCCTGGCGCCTTGCAGGGCATGGACCACCCTCCCCGCCAGGCTTCCCCTGGGGGTTGTGTCGCTTCGCTCCTGCGGCGCTACGCGGACGCTGCGGCTGCCTTTTTGCTTGTCATCGTGAGCTTGTCGAACGACCCCGAGTAGGCGCAAAGCGCCGTATCGAGGGGCCACCTCGCTGCAACCCGCGATTTTCAAGGTTGGTTTCTAGCCTTAGCAGTCCTTGATCGAGAGTGCTAGAATATTGACAAGGAGGTAGTTATGAGCAATCTTCTTAGCCGAGATCGCAATGGCGCAAACGGCGGCGGCTTGCTTGCCCGCCCGGTTGGAGATTTGTGGGGCGACCCGTTCCGCAATCTCTTTTCGATGAATCAGCTTTCCGGGATTGAAGTGACGCGCACCGAGACGGGCTATAACATCGAAATTCCGGTCGCCGGCTTCCGTCCGGACCAGATCGAGGCCACGCTCGAAGACGGCGTGCTGACGGTCAACGGAAAGAACGAAAAGCGTTCGTTCACGCGCAGCCTGGCGGTTCCCGAAGACGTGGACGACGAAAAAATCGACGCTAAGGTGGAGGACGGTATGCTGATGCTGGCCCTGACGCTCCATCCGAAAGCGCAGCCTAAGCGCATTACGATCAAAGCTTAAAAGTAAGAGTAAGACAGCAGGCGCCGCTCGAAAGGGTGGCGCCTCATGTTTTCAGCGATCGTTCTCGTTGCAGCTGCGGTTTCGACGTGCGCGCTTCGTCCGGACCTGCAGTTGGTGCCGGCCGTTTCGCGCGTGCGCCTCGTGCACGACACCCGTTCGTTTCGCGCAAACGCGAACATCACGTTTACCGTCAGAACGATCCGAAAGCCGGCGCCCTCGGGCGATCCTGGATTGCACGCACACATAGCCGGATATTACGCGATCGCGCAGCGGCTCGCGCAAGCTTCGCAGGTGCGCGCAGTCGGCACGACGCCGGCGCAAGCGCGCACGCGCTTAGTGAAAGCGGTCGCGCAACTCGCCCACGACGTGAACGTGGAGTATGCGCGTCAAGCGCGCGTCTACGATGCGGTTACCGAGAACGGAAGAGCGCAGAATCAGGGGCCGGCGTACGGTTTTCCGGGAGGACCGGACGCGGACGCATACTGCCCGCAATAAAGACGCCGGCCGGAGTGAGGAGCTGCGCGCCTAATCTGTGATGTTTTTGGCTGAACGGTTCAGCGTCAGACTCGGTGTCGTCTTCGTTACGGCGTTGGTCGCATATGCCGTTACGCTGCGCTTTTTTTTCCCGGGATACCTCGCGCTTCCGATTCCTTATCATCCCGACATGTATTGGTCGGTCGACTTTGCGTCTAAGGGATTGAACTTCGCAGACTTTTTGTCGGCGCCGCGGCCGCTTTTTTACGAAGCGCTCTTATTCGCCGGCCATTTTGGACTCGTGGGGTCCCTGCTTTTTCTTAATGCGATCGTCCTGCTCGACCTCGCGCTGGCGATTGTGCTGCTCGAGCGTGTCATTCTTCGTCGCAAGGTTCCATGGTTAATCGTGCTCGGCATGCTTTTATTGGCGATGGTAGGCCCCGGCTTCTTCAAACAACCGGGCTATGACGTTGGCTTCCACATCGCGCTCCTGTGTGGACTTCTGGGCGCCGCCGTTTGGGAACTGCGTTCGCAGAAACATCGAATCGCGGCGCTATGTCTGACGGGGCTGCTCTTCGTTCTGAGCGTGCTGGCTAATGAAGGTCTCATCCCCGCGATCGTTATCTACGGCGCAGTGGCTGCATTTCGCAGCCGCCGCTCGCCGGCGATTGCCGCAGCGATGGCGGCACTTCCGCTCCTTGCCATCGGCGTATCATTTAGCGATAGCCAGCTTACTCATTCGCCTTTTATTAAGATGAGCGCTGCTAGCGCTTATCCATACCGGATAGATCTGTCGTTGTCTTCGATTTTGTTTTGCGTTCGATACTACGCGATGTCGCTTTTTAACGTCGGCTTCCTCGTTTTATTGGTCGTGAGCGGATTCGGCCTTTGGCTGCGGCGGCGCTTGAAGGTCGGCGCGATCCTCGCCGTCGCGGCATTCTCGCTCTATTTGCCATATTCCGTGCTCCCCAATCACCTGGACGTCACCTATCAATGGGTGCCGATGCCGTTGCTCATGCTGCTCGTTCCCCTTGCGTGGGTCACGTCTCCCGACGAGTTAAGCACCGGCATCATCCTGAAACCTGCCGCACGCGCGGCGCTTGCCCTTGCATTGTGTTTTGCGATTGCGTTTCAGAGTACGCAGTATCTCGATCAAAAGCGCTGGACAGAGATTACGCTTGCTCAGAACCGTTCGGTCATCGCCGGACTTAGTTCCCTTAAGCCGCGGATCGGCGCTTCGCGCTTCGTGCTTGTCTGTGGATTGTCGTTCGGAAGGTGGCCCTTCATGCAAAGCGCGGCTTTCCTCTCACGAGATTTGAACTTTCACGGCGAGTGGACGGTGGCGTCGGAGCCGGGTTTTTCCCCGATCGAAAATCAGACCAACGCTCGGCCGATCGATTATGGCCACATACGATGGAGCGATTACGATCTGATCATCATTTTCAATCGGGACGGCCGCCTTGCCAGAGCTTATAGTCGTAAACAATTCGGAATGGAAATCGCGCGGCGCGGGTTAGGGAGCCTGTCAAATCGCGGTCTCGTCGACTTGATGAATCTCTACTATCCTCCCGGAGTGATTCCGCCCGATAGTGCGGCTGCGGGGGCGCGGCAAGGGATCTATCTTGATACGGCGCCGGATCTCTGCTGCTTTTTGAACGGAAAGCCGTCGCTACGGTTGCGCAGGCCGTTTGCAGCCAGAGTCGTCGTTTTCAAATTTGACGTTCCACACACCGCGCCTTTTGCCAATCGCCCGGAACGGATCGAAATATTTTTCAACGCTCTCTTAGCAGGGCCGCCTGTCAGCTTAAACATGGGTATCCACGAAGTCAGTTTTCGGCTTACGCCATCCCTGGCGAGGAGGTCTCCGCTAACGGCCACTATGCGTATGTCGGTTGCGTACGTTCCGAAGCAGATTGGAATGAACGATGACACGCGTCAATTAAGCATCAAGCTTCTGCGAGTAGATTATAGGCGCTAACGACGCGGTTACCGAGAATGGGGGAGCGCAGAATCACGCGCCGCTGTACGGTCCGGGCGGACCGAAGGCGAACGCATACTGCGCACAATGAAAACGCCGGCCGGGACGCCGAGCATTACACACACGATTGCCAGATTTAGATTTCGCGACAGGGCCGTCGTGGCGTCGGGCAGATAGCGCACGACGCTGCATAATGTTAGCGCCACGATCGCCCAAGTCGCGGGAGTTTCGAACGCGACGAATGCCACCGGCAAAATCCACAGCGCATACCAAGGATACGGATCGGGAATCGCGATCCACAGCGCGAGCGCCAGCAGCGGCGCGCCCGTGACGTTCCGCCGCCACAAGAGAGTGCAACCCGCGGCGGAGCAAGAAAAAACCACCGCTGCCGTAATTGCGATCGCAGCGGAATCGCCGAATGCCGAGCTCAGGGCGTATTGCAGGGAGAACTGTGGAAAGTAGTGTCCGCGCGCGACTGGGTTGTACGATAGTTGCGATAGGGCGGCCCATGCAGCGAACGCGGCGAGCGCAAACCCCGCAATCGTTCCGAGGAGAACGCGTGCAAAGCGCGAGCGGTCGCGCGCATAGGCACATGCGGCCACCGCGGCAGCCAGCAATCCCGGCAGTTTTACCAGTGGTGAAAGTGCTAAGAGAAATGCGCCCGCGAGCGGAAGCGAGCGCGCGATCAGTGCGAAGCCCCCTAAGACGATCGCAATCAGCAAGACATCATTATGTCCCTCCGCCGCGGACCAAATTGCGACTGGATTGAGCGCGATGCCGGCCGCGGCCGCCAAACGCGTGCGTGGCGGAAAATTCGCAAAGGCGTAAAATGCAAGCGGCGCGCAGAGCACGAGCGTCACGCAAGCCGAAACTCGCAGTGCCCATAACGGCGCCGCGGGCCCGAATCCCCCAAACATCGCGACGATGGTTTGCGCGAACCACACGAACGCGGGACCATAGACGCAGACCGGCGGCGGATTTCCCCATTGCCAGAGCACCGCGTTCATCAGCGGATCGCGGATCGTCACGGCAGCATGCGCGTACGGGCTCACGCTGTGGAGCGCCAGCCATCCGTAGCCCGCGTACGCATATGCATCGCTTGAGAACACGACCGGAAACGCGAGCGCAGCCACACACGCGAGCGCACTATAGAGTGCTATGGTGACTACCGGTGTCATGGTGAGCTTGTCGAACCACGCCCGAGCGGAGACGAGGGCGGCAACATATCCAACGCTCGCAATAGCGATCGCGATAAACAACGCGGCCCACATTTCGAACCCGAACTGCTGCCAATATGTGACGACGACGAGCGGCTGCGCGCGATCGACGGCAATGCTCGCCGGCGCATGCGATAACAGCGCGCGTGCGAGCAGCGTGCCGCTAAGAAAACCCAGCGGAACGAGCAGAGTTACGCGCAAGCCGGTTTGGCGACGCGCGCCGGCGCCGCTAATTGCGCGGCGCCAAGCCCGAGCACGATCCACCACCAGCCGCCGACCTTCGGATAAAACACCAGCAAATCGACCACTTGGTGCAGCCCAAGTGCGATGCTGGCGGCAAAAGCAGCCACGATAAACGGCGAGCGCGAACGATCTCGCGCGAATGTTGCGATGGAAACGTACGCCAGCCACACCGTTGCCGCGAACAACGGGATGCCGCCCTCAACCAGCGATTGCAGATACAAACTATTGGCGTGCGTGCGTACCCCGTGTAGACCGGTAGTCGGAATCTCCAGCTCGAAATTTCCCGCGCCGACGCCGAATATCGGATGCTGCCGCCACAACTTGAAAGCTGCCAGCCACAGATTTCCCCGGGTGCCTACGCCACCGGACGCAGTGGCGTCGTTCCAGATGCGGAAAATTCCCGGTGAATGAGCGAGCAAACCAATGAGGAGAATCCCAGAGACAAATCCCGCGGCCATGAACGCCATCGGCCGCACAATGTGTCTGCGGAACGTTACCGCAACGGCCAGCGCGCCGGCCGCCGCCCCGATCGCGCCGCCGCGCGAGAACGTCAGCACGTCCGCGAGCACGATCAGCAACAGCGTCGCTTGTATCACGATCGACGGCGAGTCGATCGCGAGCGCGAACAGCAACGGTATCGTGACGTCGAAATAGCCGGCCAGCTGATTGGGACCCTCGAGCGGTCCCGCGATGCGGGGCAATTGATGGCCGTTTATTCGCAGCCCCGAAGTCGCTCCGTAAAACTCTTGCGAGAGCGCAAGGAGCGCAACGAGTATCGCGACGGCCACGCACGCGTTGCGAACGACCGCCTTGTCCGGATCCAACCGGTATGCCGCAACGATCGCGACAAACAGCAGCACGTACTCGACGGCCTTCAGCGTTTCGCGCGCGACCGGCGCATAGTAAGCCGCATGCGCCACCGTCAACAGCGTCGCAGCCAGCAGCAACGCGCCCGCGATGAAGATCGCGCGCGGTCCGGGCGAGGCAAACGGCCGCAGCACTCCGCGTCGCGCGGCTAGTCCGAGCAGCACCCCGAGCAGCGTCGCTTTGGGAAGCGTAACGGTCGTCACCCAAACGTCACCGTAGATCGCAAACGGCTGAACGACGATGAGCAGCGCTATGGCATAAGCCGGCCGGCGCATCGCGATCAGCGCGCCCGCCGTGAAGACCGCGGCGTACGACATTGCTGCAAATGCGTCGGGAAAGGCGTACGTCGTCACGCGGCGGGCTTCGCTATGGCTGTCGCGAACCCCGGCGCTATGGACGAAACGGCGATGCGCTATTGCATCGAACGCAAACGCGACGGTCACGCGCTTTCGGCAACCGATTGGGACGAGATCATCGACGGTTTCATGGAAGGGCGCATCGACGAAGCGCAGACCGCGGCGCTGTTTATGGCGTGTGTCTGGCGCGGCATGACCTTTGAAGAAGCGCATGCGCTGACCGACGCCATGGTGCGCAGCGGCGAGACGGTTTCGTTCGATCGCAGCAAAGGCATCGTCGTCGATAAGCATTCCAGCGGTGGTGTCGGCGACATCGTCTCGCTGGCCGCGGTTCCGTTGGCGGCGGCATGCGGCGCGCGCGTCGCCAAGCTTTCCGGCCGTGCGCTCGGCCATACCGGCGGCACGATCGACAAGCTCGAGGCGATTCCGGGTTTCAACGCGGCACTTTCGCTCGACGCATTCGTCCGCCAAGTGGAATCGATCGGCTGCGCGATTGCGGCGCAGACGCAGGCCCTGGTGCCGGCCGATAAACGGATCTACAACTTACGCGACCGCACGGGAACGGTTCCCGCCATGGGCTTGATCGCCGCATCGATCGTTTCGAAGAAAATTGCCTGCGGCGCGCACGCGATCGTCTTCGATGTAAAAACCGGGCCCGCATCGTTTACGCCGGAGCCCGAACAAGCTCGCGAACTTGCGCGGTGGCTCGTCGAGATCTGCAAGGGATTCGGCCGCAAAGCAGTTGCTTTTGTCACCGACATGCATCAGCCGCTCGGGCATACGATCGGTACGGGAATCGAAATGGTAGAAGCCCGCGACATCCTGCGCGCGGGGGCGACGGGCGACCGAGCAACCGAACTCATCTTAAAAATGGTGGCCGCGCTGTTAGACGCGTCTGAAATTTCCGGGGGCGAGGAACGCGCCGCCAAAGCGCTGCGCGACGGAACCGGCTACGCGAAGCTCGTTGAAATGCTCGAAGCTCAGGGCGCTTCGCGCGGGGCACTCGAGGGTATGGAACTCGACGCAAAGCCGCTTACCGTCAAAGCCTCGCACGCCGGCTTCGTGCGCGCGATCGATGTAGTGAACCTGGGGAATGCGGGCCGGCGATTGTCGCAGCACGACAAACTCGGCGGCCTATTCGTTAGCGTGCAAATCGGCGATCGCGTCGAAGCCGGTCAGCCGCTCGCGCGCGTCTATGGAAAAGACAAAGAGCACGTTCGAAATTTAGAGGCGTCGTTCAAGATCGACGACAAAGCCGTGGATCGGCCTCCGCTTATTTACGACGTGGTGTCATCCTGATCGCCGCGCGCGCGTTTCGGCCGCTCGAGCTCCCACCGGCCCAGCTGCGCATATTGCCGGATATCCTCGATCGCTTGCGGATCTCGCAGATGTCTGCTGACCACGGCAATCACGTTTTCGAGTTGCGCATCATCGAGCCGGCCTAGCATCCGGCTCAGGTCGCCCTGGTCGATTCCGCGCGCCGCGTCGAGTTTCATCAGCACGAGATAGGGCAACGCGACGACGCGCAGCCCGGTCTGATCGTAGGCTTCGACCGAGAGCGCTTCATTGGCCCAGGCTTGCCCGCTGCTGAGAATATCGAGTTCGCTTTCTCGCTTCCATGCGGTTCCGCGCAGTCCGAGTGATGCGTCGGGGAAGGCGAGGTCGTTTCCGGGCTTCCAGCCGTCGCTTTTGAGGCGCCTGCGAACTTCGTCGAAGCGCGCGTGCTCAACGAGTATGTCGACGTCCGCGGTGCTGCGCTCGGGCATGTAGGCCCGCGTTGCGATCCCGCCCACAACGGTCCACGGTATGTCGCCCAGGAGTTCGCTGATTTTCACGTCGATCGGCCTCCGTTGAAGGCGCATGAGCCCCTCCAGATCGCTGCCCGCGCCGATTGGTTTCTTGCGCATGCCGCGATCGAGGTAGAAGCGGCGGCGGTTGCGCGCGATGGTCACGTCGAGCATGGTTTTAACGTTGTCATAGTTTTATTGATGTCATGGTGATCGTTCTATATCCGAAATGAGATAGAGCGGGCGAGCTTTCACCTCGTCGTTGATGCGGCCGATATATTCGCCCAGTATGCCGATGCCGATCAGCTGCACGCCGCCCAGAAACAGAATCGCGACCATCGTCGATGCCCACCCTCGCGTGTACTCGGGAATCCCCAAATGAAATACGCGAAAGAAGATAATGACGAGCGCGTAAATAAACGCCGCGGTGCTGACGGTGAATCCCAAGTACGAAGCAAACCGGAGCGGCACGTCTGAAAACGACGTGATGCCGTCGATCGCGAATTTGAGCATCTTCGAAAGCGGATACTTGCTGGCGCCGTACCGGCGTTCGTCGCGGTCGTACTCGACCGCAGTTTGTTCAAAGCCGGCCCAGCTCACCATTCCGCGCAGAAACCGGTGCCGCTCGCGCGATCGTTTGAGTACGTCGACGATTCTACGGCTCATGAGCCGGAAGTCGCCTGCGTTCATCGGTATCGATACGTTCGTGAGCCGGCGGATGATCCGGTAAAACGCGTTCGCCGTGGCGAGTTTGAACGCGCTTTCGCCTTTGCGCGTTCGCCGCACCGCGTAGATAACGTCGAACCCGGCCCGCCAGCGCTCGACGAATTCGGGAATAAGCTCCGGCGGATCTTGCAGATCGCCGTCCATCAACACGATCGCCTCGCCGCGTGAAACGTCTAGCCCCGCAGTAGCGGCCAGCTGATGGCCGAAGTTCCGCGAAAGACTTACGAAAACGATGTGCGGGCGCCGCTGCAGCTGCTCGTGTATCCGCTCCGCGGTGCGATCGGTGCTCCCGTCGTTTACCAGAATGAGCTCGTAGGTCGGCCGGTCGGGCAGACTTTCGAGAATGCCGGTCACGCGCTCGACGAGCGGCGCGACATTTGCCTCTTCATTAAAAAGCGGTACGACCACACTCAAGGTAACGGGCGCTGCGCTGGTAGCCATCCGGGAGCGGTTCGCCGCTCGTTAAGAGTATGGCCTCTAGCGCAGGAATGGAACGGCCGAGCGGACCAGCACCGTTGGAATAACGATGTCGCGCACGTTCGTAGTCGCCGCACTTGGGGTTCTCATTCTCGCCGTCGTTGCGGCGCTCGATTGGTACAGTCACGTGCTCGCGGGGATAACATCAGGTGGCCCGGTTCCGCTTCAATCGATCGCACCTCGGACTCCGGTCGCATCCGCAACACCTGTCTCGCCTGTGATAAGACGAAGCCCAGCGCCGGCGCGCATTCAAGTTACGCCGGCACCCGGCGTCGCGAGCACGCCTTCGCCAAGAGGTTCGCCGAAGATCGTCAACGTGTCGCTAAGTTCCTCGGTCGTTACCGGCGGGCAAATCGTTACGGGAACGGTGACAACCTCACCCGACGTCACAAGCGTGCAAGCGCGTCTCGCCGGCTATTCGTCGGCGTTAACAAGAGTGAGCGCAGGCTACTTTGCCCTGTCGTATCGCGTGCCCAATCTGCCCTCGTTCTTGCACCGCACCTACACGATCGAAGTGATCGCGCAAAACGCACGGGGCGACACGGTTTCGAGCTCTTTGCCCATCACCATACGTTAGGGGTGAAGATGCTCAAACTGCTGTTCGCCGCGCTGATTGCGGCGGTTCCCCTGGCCGCCCTCGGCCAAACGCCTTCACCGAGTCCGGCGCCGGCGCCCACACCGATTTCTCTGTGCGCGCCGTCTGCGTCACCTTCACCCTCGCCGGCGCCCTCGGCGACCATCTCGCCCGCGCCGCTTCCGACGCCGTTGATCCTTCCCCCGGAAGCTCCGCCGCAAATTCTTGCGATAGCCATCAATTGTGCGGTATTTCACAGCGGCGATACATTTGCGGCGACGGTGATCACATCGACGAACGTCCCGGCAGTTGAGCTGCGAGTGGTCGGCAAGGTCGTACGCTTTGCGCGGATTGATTTCGGGATCTGGCAGTTAAACTACAAACTACCGCACATTCCGCGGCGCTTTCTGCGCGATTACGCGGCCCAGATCGTCGCGTGGAATACCATGAACCTTACCACGAGCCGCGACATCACGCTCTCGTTGCGCTAAGGCGCCGAGGTCGGCACCGGCGGTTTCGGCAGGTTCGGAAATGGCGCCGGATTGTACGGGGTCGGCATAGTCTGCGGAATCGGCAAGGACGCGCCGGTCTGCTGATCCGCCCAATGATACACGGTTTTTGTGAACGTTTGTGCGTCTTCGTCACCGATGCAGATCGTGTACGGGTCCTGCTCGATCCCATTTTGCCCCACTTGCACGGATTGCATCGAACCACGATCGAAGAGCAAGTGTAGAACCGTCCCCGACAACAGCTTGAGTTGCATGCGATAATGTAGAGAATCGCGGCGATCGAGCCGGTAAGCCTGCGCGTTCCACCCGCTTTGATCGGTTGTCATATACACGGTATCCGTCAGCGGGGTAGTGGGCGGTACCTGCACCGTGACGTTGAGGCTGACCGATTTTCCCGGCCGCACGTTCGCGCACGGTGAAGTACTTATGTGCTGACCCAGCTCCGGATTTGGCGCCGGCGTCGAGAGCGCGACCGCAAAACGGCGCACCGCTGCTAGATCTCCCTCGGGCGCCACCTTCGGCTTCGAGAGCTCGATCTTGAGCACGATTCCCGTTTGATCGAAGGTGACGCGAGCGTATTCGCGCGGCTGCGGCGGCCCGGCGGGCTTCGCGGTTTTGTAGTCCACGATCGCCACGGTGGGCGAAACTCGAAAACCGTCGCCTGTCGTGAAGAAGACGTAGCCGTTTTGGTAGTCAAGGAGCTGCGCCGTCACCACCACCGCCGGAGCT
>Ga0207416_1001721_pt1 | contig 27050 bp, 25 predicted proteins | sample PaiPotPPM11metaG_FD_184107 | JGI IMG/M metagenome (GOLD analysis project Ga0207416, IMG submission 184107) | Iron sulfur acid spring bacterial and archeal communities from Banff, Canada, to study Microbial Dark Matter (Phase II) - Paint Pots PPM... ... | reverse complement strand
CGCAACACCGTGATTGGGATTCTGCGGCGTGCCGGGCAGGCCAACATTGCCGCGGCGCTCCGCACCTATGCCGCCACACCCGATGCCACCCTCTCACTCATAGGTATCGCACGATGCAAAGGCCCTGGGCAGAGGCGCTTGCACATGAAGCAGGCCGCACGTTTTTGCTACAATTCCGTGAGCAGCGCCAGCAGGGAGCGATACGTGGCCGAAACGGTGCAGAACCGGCAGAATTCCGGACCGGGCAAGCTGGCGGTGCGGAAGCAGCGCACGCGCGCGGCGATTCTCGACGCCGCCGAGCGGCTGTTCGACGAGCCCGGCTACGCGGCGACGACGATGCAGGACATCGCCACGCTGGCCGAGATCGGCCTTGGCACCCTCTACGGCTATTTTGTCTCGAAGGAAGAGCTGCTGCGCACCGTGCTGTCTGCCCGGCGAGACGCGGCAGTGGTGCGTGGCTCCGTGGAGCTGCAGCACGTGCGCGGCTCGCTGGACCGCGTCTGCCTGCTGCTGCGGCAAGTCTGGGAGTATTTGGACGCCAACCGCCGTATGTCGCTGGCGCTGACGGCGATCGATACGTCCCGGCCCACCGTGCGCCAGCCCAATCAGCAGGACCTGTTCGGCACACTGGTGCGGCTGCTGCGCCGCGGGCAGGAGCGCGGCGAAGTGGCGCCCGTGCCGGCGGAGGCGGCCGCCCGCTCGCTGCTCAGCACCTACACATGGTCCGCGCTGCGGCTCGGCATCTGGCGCGACGCCGGCGAGCCCGCGGCGGTGCTCGAAGACCTCGAACGGCTGACACGCAGTTTGCTCACCCCGGCTGCCGCACGGTCTTCATAGCCTGCTGCCGGCGCTGGCGTCAGGAGGCCGGCAGGCGCGATACTCCCTCCGTTGCTGAGCCGCGGAAGAAGAGGGATGCCAGCGTTCTGAGCGTGTGCGAAAACTGGCATGAGCAGCAGCGGCAACCGAGGCAAGGCGCGTGTCGGGCAGCGCGGGGATGCAACAGGGCGAGAGCACGGCGGCCCGCTGGCGGCGCCGGAAGCTCAAGGCGCTGCGCCGACGTCGCGAGCCCCACGCCGCCGTGTCGCTGGACGACAGCGGTGCGCTGTTTCGCAATCCCTTTCGCATCGCCGATCTGGCGGCGCTGGACGATGCCGCGCTGCGCTCGCGCCGGCAGCGATCGTTGCTGCGTGCCATGAACGTGCCGGCCGCGCCGCGTGTCTGTGCGAACGCCGGACGCGCGCCGTGCCGTACTCCGTGCTCGGCGTCAACCCGCCGCACGACTTCTGCTGGCTCGTGATCGACGCCCGCGATACGGAACCCGCCTGAGGCGAGCCAGCCGGTTTTGAAGCCGTCTGTTAGCCGACCATCCAGGCGCCGCCGGAGACGGAGAGCACCTGGCCCGTGATCTGGCGCGCGTCCGGGCCGCAGAGAAAGGCCACGGCGCCGGCGATCTCCTCCGGCGCCGTCACACGGCGCAGCGGCACCGCCTCGGCGGCCGTGCGGATGCGCTCCTCGCCCAGGTTGCGCTCCACCCAGCCGGTGCGCGTCACGCCGGGAGCCACGACGTTGACGGTGATGCCCTCCGGCCCCAGCTCGCGCGCCATCTGCCGTGCCAGCCCGATCAGCCCCGCCTTCGAGGCGGCATACGCCGGCGACGCACCCATGCCCGCCGCGCCGATCGAGCCGACGTGTACGATCGCGCCGGCGCCGCGCCCGCGCAGATGCGGCAGACAGACCGCGCTGCAGACAAACGGTCCTTTCAGGTTGACCTCCAGCACGGCGTCCCAGTCGGCGTCGCTCTGCGCCAGCAGGCCGCCGGGCCGGTTCACGCCGGCGTTGTTCACCAGCGCGTCCAGGCCGCCCCAGCGTTCGGCGATCTGTGCCGCGACGCCTGTCATCTGCGCACGATCGGCCACCGATGCGACCGCGAAGTGCAGGCGCTCGCTCTCGCCGGCCAGCGCTTCGCGCGCCGCGGCCAGTGCCCGCGCGTTGACATCGACCGCCGCAACGCGGAAACCGTCCGCCAGCAGCCGCTGCACGCAGGCGAGGCCGATCCCGCGACCCCCACCCGTCACGAGCGCCACGCGATCCTGCGACATTCCTCTTCTCCCGGGCCGTGACCGGCGACGCACCCGCCGTGCGCCGTCACGCTGCGCGATTCGCGCAGGCGCCGCGCTCAGTAGCCCTGGTCGTCGCCCGGCAAGACATGATGCGTCCACTCGCGCCCCAGGCCGGTGAGATCGGCTTGCAGCAGATCCTCGCCCCGCGGCTTCACGCCGTGCTCGACCCAGGCGATCAGGTCGTCAAAACCCTGTTCGAGGTCGGCGGTGTCGAACTGGCAGTGCTTCGGCGCCCGCACGGTGCGCTGCACCAGCAGATCGCCGTTGCCGGCCGCGTCCACAGTCTTGCGGTAGTTGATCTCGTGCAGCAGCGGCACGAAGTTGTCGCCGGTGGTGTGATACGTCAGCAGCGGCACCGTGATCTTGCCGGTGGGCAGCGCAAAGACTGGATTGGTCTCTGCGTTGCGGTAGGCCGGGTCGGCGGGCACGCGCAGCACGCCGTTATTTAGCTGATCGTCGGTGAAGCCGAGGCCCGGGTCGATGTGATAGGTGAAGTAGTCGTTCGTCGCGGCCAGGCCGGCGAGCGAGGCCGGCTGCTGCTGCGTGATCGCGCCAAAGGCGCCAGTGTAAAAATCGACCATGCCCTCGTGGCGAAACGGCCGCGCGCCGCCGGTCAGATTCTTCACCGCCGACTCGAACGCCTGGCCGAGCTGTGTCCAGTTGTCCGGCGTGCCGAGCGCGGGCTCGATCTGGGTCATCAGCGCGTCCTGAAACGCCTGCGTGTTGGCCGCGGGCAGGGCGTTGCTGCCCGAGATGAAGTCCGCCAGCGCCGAGTAGGCTTCGAGGTAGTCGATCTCCTGCTCCTGCATCAGCACGCCGCACTCGGCCAGTGCGCCGTCGTAGACACCGGCGTGCTGCTCCAGCGAGGAGACGACGATGTGTCCGCCCATCGAGGTGCCCTCAAGATAGGTGCGCGTCGGTTGGCCGAAGGTCTTGATGAAGTAGTCGCGCAGGGCGAGGGTATTGGTCACGCCCAGGTCGGGGTCGTAGCCGTTCTCATCGTAACTGGAGGCGGCCCAGGCGAAGCCGAGGCCGATCAGGTGTTTGCGGATGGGCGACATGCCGGCCTGCAACAGCGGCCCTTCGCCCGCGTAGCCGTGCGCGTACATCACCAGCTCGCCGTTCCAGTTGTCCGGCAGTTCGATCCGGTAGGCCGAGCGGTCCAGCACGCCGAAGTAGGCCTTCGCGCCCGGCAGCGCTGTGAACGACGGATCGGTGATCTGCCAGGTGCCGAGCCGGGCGATCACCGTTGGCGTCGGCGTGGCCTGCTGCGCGCCGATGGGCGTCTCGCTGCCGCCGAGTATCGCCACCAGGGCAAGCACGCCGACGGCGGCGCCGATGAGTCCGAACCGCCAGCCACGCATCCGAGACCACCGCACTCCCGCGTTCATACCGCTCCTCCGCGCCGCGCCGGCTTCGGCGCGGTAGACTGCGTTCAACCGGGCGCCGGCCGCGAGCCATGTGCCGGGCGCCGCGAGTGCCAGGATTACTGCACCGGCTAACGCCCGCGCTCCGTTTCCTGCACAGTCCCCCGGTGCAGCATGACGCGAATCTCGTTCGGTGGAAAGAGGGGCGTCGCCGTGCGCTTCGGTCTCGCCTATGATTTCCGCAACCCCGCGCCGTGGGCGCTGCCCTGGCGCGATCTCTACGCCGCCACGCTTGATCAGATCGCGTTCGTGGAACACCTCGGCTTCGACTCGGTCTGGATCGGTGAGCACCATCTGCTCGAAGACGGCAGTATGCCGGCGCCGCTGACGATCGCAGCGGCGATCGCGGCGCGCACGAGCCGTATCCGCATCGGTACCTTCGTTCTCAGCCTGCCGCTGCACAGCGCCGTGGCGCTGGCCGAGCAGATCGCGGTGCTCGATCAGCTTTCCGGCGGGCGGATCGAGCTGGGCGTGGGGCCTGGCTGCCGCGCGGAGGAGTTCGCCGCCTTCGGCGTGCCGCGCCGGCAGCGGGCGGCGCGCTTTCGCGAAGCCGTGCAGGTGCTGCGGCTGTTGCTCAGCGGCGAACGCATCAGCTTCAAGGGCCGCTTCTACGATCTGGACGGCACGAAGCTCGGCCCGCCGCCCGTGCAGCCGGCTGGGCCGCCGCTCTGGACCGGGGCGATGAGCGCCAAACAGGCCGAGCGCGCCGCCGCGCTGCGGGCGCACCTGATGCCGCGAGGCGACCGGCGTGAGACCTGCGACGTCTGGGCCAGGGCGCTGCGCGGCTTCGGCGAGGATCCGGCGGCGTATCGCGTGCTGGTCAACCGCCCGATCGTCGTCACGGACGATCCGGCGGCGATCTGGCAGCGGCTGCGTCCGGGCGAACAGTACCGCACCGGCCAAAACGCCGGGTGGCTGGAGGCCGGCGACCAGCCGCCGCTACGCCCCACGCAGCCGATTGGCAGCCCCGTCGTGCCGGTACTGGAGGGGCGCTACATACTCGGCGACGCCGCGCACGTGGCCGGGGAGATCGCCGCCTACAGCGAGCGCGTGCCGGTCACGGACCTGGTCGCATGGGGCGCGCCGCTCGGCCTGCACCCCGGCGAGATGTACCCGGCGCTGGAACGCTTCGCCCGCGAGGTCATGCCGCGCTTCCGCTGAACCATCCCGGCGCCAAACGCCAACACACCAGCACCGAACGGGCCGAGTCAAACGGGGCGAGGAGCGGCAGCGGGTGCGGCAGGGCGCCGTGACCGCGGTCGGCGTGGCTGTGAAAAATGCGCGTCTTCTTGCAGTCGCTGCGGACGTTTATCGGAGCCGCCCCTCCGCCTCATCGTCATCCAGCGGCAGGACGATGGTGAAGGTCGAGCCCCGGCCCTCCACGCTCTCGACGTGCACGGAACCCCCATGCTGCTCCACGATTTGACGCACGCCCGACAGACCGATCCCCGTGCCGACGATCTTGCCCGGTACGTTCGAACCGCGGTAGAAGCGCTCGAAGATGCGCGGCAGATCCGCCGCCGGCACGCCGATGCCCTCATCCTGGATGCGCAGCACGGCCAGGGACGATCGGCCATGCTCGCGGGTCAGGCGCACGCTGATCGCGCCGCCTTCAGGACTGTAGCGCACGGCGTTGCTGAGCAGATTCGAGAACGCCCGCTCCAGCCGCGCGCTATCGAACAGGCCGGAAAGACCCTCCGGCTCGATCTGCACGGCGACGCGGTGCAGATGCGTGAGCCGCTGGTGCTCGGCCGCCACGCTGCGCACCAGCGCGGCCAGGTCGCAGCGCTCGCGGTTGAGCTCCAGCGGCCGGCCCGTTTCCAGCCGTGTCAGGTCGAGCAGTTCGCCCACGAGGCCGGACATGCGCGTCACGGCCGTATCGATCGTGCCCAGCACCTCCTGCAGCGTGCCCGCATCGCCGCCCAGCCGTTCGGCGCGCCGCTGCAAAATCTGCGTCATGCCGCGGATCGCGGTGAGCGGCGTTTTCAGATCGTGCGAGGCGCTGGCGAGGAACTCGTCGCGCACACGCAGCGCCTCCTGCGCCTCGCGGTGCAGGCGGGCGTTGTCCACTGCCGTGGCCGCGCGGCGGGCGAGGTCTTCGACCAGATGCAGGTCCTCCGAACCGTAGGGGCGCAGCGGGTCCGTGCGGGCGAGGCTGAGCACGCCGAGCGTGCGCCCGCGCGCCAGCAGCGGCACGTACATGAGCGAGGTCGGATTATAAGCGCGGGCCAGGCGCAGATGCTCGGCGTTCCGCGTGGCGCGGGCGAGGAAATCGTCCGGCACCGTGGCCAGCAGCACGGACTGCCCGGTGCGCAGCGCCTTCGGTGCGCCTTCGGGCGTCTCGCGGCGCGGCGGATAGTTGCGCAGCGCCTTCGCCAGCTCTTCGTATGCCGGGTCGGCACAGCAGACGGCCACGCGGCGCACCTCGTCGTCGTCCTCCACCAGATCGACGAAGCACCAGTCGGCCAGCGCGGGCACGGCCAGACGGGCGGCGTTCTCCAGCGTGATCGCGTAGTCCAGCGATGAGGACAGCACGGCGCTGGCGCCCGCGAGAAATGCGAGCCGGCGCTGGGCGGCTTCGGCCGTGGCGCGTGCCTGCCGTTCGGCCTCGTAGAGACGGGCGCGTTCGAGCGCCTGCGCGCAGTGGCGGGCGAGGGCGAGCAGGAAGGCGCGCTCATCGGCGGTGAACTGCCGCGCCTCGGGAAAGTTCAGCCCCATCCCGCCGATCACGCGCCCTTCGATCTTGAGCGGCAGCAATGCCGAGGCGACGCTGCCCGTGCTGGGCCGCAGGCTGCCAAGCAGCGGGTAGCGTTCCTCCCAGTCGCGGTTCGACTCGAGCCAGACCGGCTCACCCGTGCGCGCCGCGTCGGCGATGGGCGAGCCGGCGTTGGCGCGGAAGCGTTGCCAGTTGCTGGCGATGCGGCGCGAATACCCGGTCTGCCCCAGCATCTCGAACTCGGAGCCGTCGTCGTGCAAAAGCGCCACGTAGCCGGAGGCGGCGCTCACGGCGGAGACGGCCTGATCGACGATCACCGCGGCCACCTGCGCCGGCGTCAGCGCCTCGGCCAGCGATGCGGTCAGCGCCTGCAGGCGGGCGGTGCGTTCGCCGGCCAGTTCGGCGGCGCGGCGGGCGCGGCGCTCCGCCTCGTAGAGGCGGGCGTGATCGATCGCGAGCGCGGCGCGTCGGGCGAGGTCTTCCGCCAGCGCCAGATCCGCTGGGCCGTACGGCCGTGCGGCATCTGCCGAGACAAAACCGATCGCACCGAGCACCCGGCCGCTCACCACGAGCGGCACGGCCATGTAGGACGTGATCGGCACCGCGCGCAGCAGCAGCACGTTCTGCGCACCGTCGGCCAGCAGTTCGAGCAGCGCTTCAGGCGCCGTGGCATGCAGCGTCGAGCGCCCGGAGCGCACGGCAACGGCGATTGGATGCCCCCCCTGCACGTCCAGCGAGCGCTGCTGCAAGCTGCCCTGCAACAGCTCGCCGCGCGTGGAGCCGATATGCGCCGCCTCGACGAGCGTGATCGCGCCGGCGTCGCCGGCGGTGTAGACCAGGCACAGATCGCCGAGCGTGGGCACGGCCAGACGGGTGATGCGCGCCAGCGTCTCGCGCGAATCGAGCGAGGCGCCGAGTACAGCGCTCGCCTCGCTCAGGAAGCGGCCCGCGTCCTCGCTCTGTCGGGCGCGCAGCATCGCGCCCACGGTGGCGATCAACGCCGGCGCTTCCACCGGCTTCAGCAGATAGCCATCCGGCCCCGGCGCCGACTCGACGGCGGTCTGGCCCTCGAGGTAGGAATCCGCCAGGTACAGCACGGGGATCAGCGCCGTGGCCGGGTCGGCGCGCAGGCGGCGCTGCAACTCCGGGCCGGCGAGGCCGGGCAAACCCGCATCGAGCACGATCAGATCGGGTTGCTGGCAAGCCAGCGCCAGCGCTTCGTCGGCGCTGGCGGCTTCGGCTACCTCGAATCCCGCTTCCCGCAGTGCTCGGCTGCTGCCGGCACGCGCGCCGGGGCCGTCCGCGTTCAAAATCACCGGGCGCGGCTTCTCCACCACGAACGCTTCGCCTGCATCCGCCAGCGCCATCGCTGCGCCGCTTATCTGTTGCACGCTGCAATACCGCGTATTTAGTGTGATGCAAAGCTATCACTGAAAGCTTGCATCCGGCAATGTGCACAGCGCGGGATCGGCCCCCTGGCGGTCGGCGCTGAATCTCCGAACCCGCGCCCGCGTCGGGCCTGCCCCACAGCAGCTCGTCACAACGAACGGGTCGTCAGGCCGGCGTCTCAGCTCGGCGAAGGCGGCCGTTCGGCGTCGCGCTGGCGCAGAATGGCCGGTCTGCGATCGAGCGGCGTGCCGCGATAGGGACAGTTGCGGCAGCTACAACCGCAGCAGTACCCGCGCCGCAGCAAAAACTCGCGCGTCGCCACCATCAGTCCGTCCGCGTTGGGTTCGAAATCGGGCATTTGCTCTCGTCTGACTGCCGGTCAGGCCGTACGCCCGATCAGTGTATCGTCCCGCGGACGCCACGGTGTTGATGATTCCCGCTTTGGACCCCGATTGCGGCGGCAGAAGGGCCAGCCCGCCCCGGAGCGACCGCGTGCGTGACACCAGCGTGCAGGCACGCTAGCGTAATGCGCAGGCCGCGTGCATCGAGCCGCACCGGCCGCGGAGACGCCGATGCTCACATGGATGGAGAATGTGACCTTCGTCTATGCGAGCGCTGCGCCCGGCGTGCTGATCCGCGTCAGCCGCGAGACGGTCGGCTGGTCGTGGTCCGGCTGTCCCGAGCTGGTGGTGACACGATGAGCGAACGCCAGACGGCAAACAGTTTGGTCGAGATGGAGCGCGAGGACCGCGTCGCCTGGCTGCGGCTCAACCGGCCGGAAAAGCTGAACGCGCTCAGCCGCGAGCTGGTGGCGGCGCTGGCCGATGCTGTCGCGAGCTTCGCCGGCGATCACAGCGTCGCGGCGATCGTGCTGACCGGCAACGGCCGCTGCTTCAGCGCCGGCGCGGACGTAAGCCAGTTGCGCGAGCTGAACGGCGCGAGCGGGCGCGAGTTCATCACGCGCCTGCACCAACTGATGGCGGCGATCCGCGCGCTGCCGCAGATCGTGATCGCCGCGGTCCACGGCTACTGCTTCGGCGGCGCGGCCGAGCTGGCGGCGGCCTGCGACCTCCGTATCGCCGCCGACTCCGCGCGCTTCGGCATGCCCGAGATCAAGGTCGGGCTGCCGTCGGTGATCGAGGCGGCGCTGTTCGTGCCGCTCGTCGGCCTCGGCCGCGCCGCCGACTTCGTGCTCAGCGGCGACGAATGGGACGTGTCCACGGCAGAGCGCCACGGCCTGGTCACGCGCGTGGTTGCGTCAGACGCACTGGCGGCCGAGGCCGCGCGGCTGGCGCAGCAGATCGCCGGCTTCAGCGGTCCGGCGCTGCGCCTGCAAAAGGAATTGATTCGCGCCTGGGCCGGCGATGAGGTCGACCGGGCGATCGCGCGCGGCATCGAGATCTTCGCCCATGCCTACGACACGCCCAACCCGCGCGAGGCGCTGGACGCGCTGCGCGAGCAGCGTGCACCGCGCTTCAGTGTCGAGTAGCGTGCTGCCGTGGACCGGAATGCCGCAGCGAGATGCTAACGGCTGGGATAGGTCTGCGTTATAGTCTTGGGCCGGTCTACTGCCCGAACGCTTCGCCCGCGAGTCCGTCGGTGTGAGCGGTGAGCAGTGGGCGGTGAATCGCGAGCGGCCAGCGCCGTGCAAGGCCGGCCGTCTACCGTCATCCGGTAGGAGCGGTTCGTGAACCGCCCGTCGCGGCGAACGCCGCGAGCGCGGGGTTGCCATCTATGACTTGGCATGCCTCCATTGTTTCGTATCCGGATCGAATACATAGCCGGGTTCGCCCGGACCGGGTATAGCCATGCTGCCCAGCGACTGGAAAGCTTCGCGTCTGGCCGCCTCGTCACCAACAATCGTCGCGTACGGTCTGGTCCGTCGGCGCTCTCCTTCCCCTTCCGTGATTGAGATGACGACTGCAGGCATCTTCTTTGGATCATCTCCCAGCCGGTTTCTGCGGCGGAAGAGAGCTTCGACTCCATCGGACAGGAGCGAACTCAGGACACTGAGGGGCAGTTGCATACCTTGGCCCAGCAGGAAACCTGCGATGCCAATGAACACCGCATATGGCTGAGCGGTACCGCCGATGCGGCGCCCATCCGGTGCGTAGAGTCCGGGGCGTACCAGCTCCCCAGCCACTTCGAGATGCATGGCCACTACCTGGCAGAAGGCGTCTACGTCCTCCTGATTTAGGTGCGTCGCCATCGGCACGCGAAGCGCAACTGCGCTCTCTTCCCCAGGGTAACGCTGCACGCCCACCTGATCCCTCCTTCATGCCAGTCGCGTGCAGATCGCTATGCCAAGAGCAGTCGGCGAGGAGCTATCGATCCCTTTTGAGGCTCGCTTACGTATTGTTGCACGGCGGTGAGAAAACTCCGCTACGTCAGCTTCGAGAGGAAGCGGCCGACTTTGGCGATCGTCTGCGGGTTCTCCTTCAGCACATAGTCGTAGAGCGCCACGGGAATGCCGAACGAATACGTCGGGTAGGCGTGAATACTGGCGATCACGTCGTCCACCGTCAGGTTGTTGTTCATCGCCAGCGTCAACTCGTTGATCAGCTCGCCCGCGTTCGCGCCGGCGATATGCACGCCGATGAACTTGCGCTTCGCGTCGATCAGGAATTTCATCAGCCCAACCGGGTCCTGGTCGGTGATGGCGCGTTCGAGCACGCTGTACGGGCAGCGAACGACGGTAAACTCCTTACCCTGCTTCGTCGCTTCAGCCTCAGTCAGACCGACGTGCGCGATCTCGGGGTCGGTGAACGTCACCCACGGCACGCTGCCGGGGTTGAACTTGAGCTTCAGCGGCAGGAAGATGTTGCGCACCGCCGCAGCGGCCTGATAGCCGGCGTAGTGCGTAAATTGCAGGCCGCCGACCACGTCGCCCGCGGCCCAGATGTTTTCGACGTTCGTCTGCAGCCGCTCGTTCACCTCGATGCCGCGCTTGCCGTACTTCACGCCGGCCGCTTCGAGCTTCAGCCCCTCCACGTTCGGCGTGCGGCCCACCGCGGCCAGTATTTCGTCCACACGCAGCTCGCCCGCGTGCTTGCCGGAGAGCGCCACGATCTTCTCAGCGCCCTCGCGGCGCACCGCGTCCACGCCGGTGTCGTAGCAGACCGTGACGCCCTCTTCGCTCAGGGCCTTTTCCAGCAGGGCCACGACCTCGGCGTCGTCCTTCGGCAAGAGACGGTCGCCGCGTTGCAGCACCGTGACCTCGGAGCCAAGCCGGGCCATCGCCTGCGCCAGCTCGACACCGATCGGCCCGCCGCCGACCACGGCCAGCCGCCTGGGCAGGTTGCGGAGGTCGAATACGTCCTCGTTAGTGAGATAGCCCGCCTCTTTCAGACCGGGAATCGGCGGTACAGCCGGGCGCGAGCCGGTGCCGATCAGGACGTACTTGGCGCTGATCGTCGCCTCGCCGGAGCGAATCGTGTGCGCGTCCTGAAACTCCGCGCCGCCGAGGAAGACATCGACGCCCGACTCGCGCAGGTGCTCCTCAGAGTCGAGCTCGCCCACCTGCTGGATGGCGAACTGCACGCGGCCGTTGACATCGCCCAGATCGACGCTCTCTTTGCTCAGCCTCAGACCGAAGCGCGCGGCGGTGCGCACTTCGTGCGCCACGCGGGCTGTCTTGATCAGCGCCTTGCTGGGCACACAGCCGTAGTAGAGACAGTCGCCGCCCAGCCGCTGTTTATCGATCATGGCGATGCGCTTTTCGGCGAAGAAGCGGGCCATGCGCGCTGCCGTCAGCCCGGCCGAGCCGCCGCCGATGATCGCCAGGTCATAGCCGTAGGTTGTCGCCACCGTGTCCTCCTTCGCCGGCCGCCGGCGCTGGTCTTGCAGCGGTGTGTCAGCGCAGCATAGCCGATCGCGTCATCGGTGTGTGCGTCTCTGTTTGGTCGCCGGATCATGGGCCAACGTGACGGAGGCCACGCGGCCGGCGGCCCTCAATCCCCCTCCCCTTTCCCCCAATCTCTGACATCGCGCGGAGCGCGATCTAGGATGAGGGAAAGGGGCGATCCGGCGGAGCACGAATCGGACGGCGTCGGGTTAACCGTTTGGTGCTCGGAACGCTCCACGCGGGATCGCCCCTCGCCCAGGATTGGGAGAGGGGACGGGGGTGAGGGTCGAACACGGCGAAGGCCGGGGCAAATGCCCCGGCCTTCTGCGTTCGGCCAGCGAGTCGCGCTACGGCGAGATGGTGATGGTCGCGCCGGCGTCGCTGAAGACCCAGGCGCCCTTGCCCGGCGGCAGCACGTTGCTGGCCGTGTACATGTTGGCCGTTGGGTCGAAGAGATAGACCACGTCGGCGCCCCGCACGGTCAGCGTCTGCGTCTGGCTCGGGTTGCCGACCATGATGAACTGCCCCGCCGGCGCACTGATCGTGATGCTGCTCTGCGTCGAGGGCGCCAGCGGCACGTTCGTCGGCGCATTGAAGAAGGCCCAGTAGCCGCGGCCGGCGACGATCGGACTGCCCTGCGGCGCAGTCTCATAGTTGGTATCGCCGGTCTGGAAGGTGTAGAGTGGGCCGCTCGCGCCGGGGAAGGTCTGGCCGGTACCGCCGGCCACGATGTTCCAACCCGTCGGATAGAGCACGGTCGGGCCGGTCGGCGTCGGCGTCGCGGCCGGACCAGACACGGTAACGGTGGTCGTCGCCGTGCCGGTGGCGGCCGGTGTGCTGGCGCTGCTGGACGCGACGGTCACATTGTAGACGCCCATCGTGGCAAAGATGTGCGTGACGCTCTGGCCCGTCGTGTTGGCGCTGCCGTCGCCCCAGCTCCAGGTGTAGACGATATCGGCGGGCACGCTGCCGGTGGCGCTGACCGAGTAGCTGACCGAGGCGCCCGCGGTCGCCGTGGTCGGGCCGCTGATCGTCAGGCTCAGGCCCTGGCCCGGCAGGCCGATCGTCGCGGTCGTCTTGTCAATGCCGACCTGGCCGGTGCTGGCGCTTGAGGCCGTCAGCGTCACATTGAACGTCCCGGTCGTGTTGTAGGCATGGGCGACCTGTTTGCCCGTGGCCGTAATGGTGTCGCCGAAGTCCCAGGAGAAAGCCGTGTCGGCCGGCACGGTGCCGCTCGCGGAGAAGCTGATCGGCTGGCCGACGCCGCCCTTGTACGGGCCGTTGGCGCTGATCGTCAGCGACTGCGTGATCGTCACGGTGGTAGCGGCGGTCGCGGAGCGACCGTTGCCCGTCACGGAGACGGAGACGTTGTACGGCGTGGTGCTGGCAGTCGCATAGGCATGCTGCACGGTGGCGCCGCTGCCGAAGGAGCCGTCTCCGAAGTTCCACAGGTACGTTAGGTCGGAGGTAGATGTGCCGGCGTTCTGCACCGTGGCCGTGAACGTAATCGGGATGTTGGTCTGGCCGGTGCAGGGTCCGCCGATGGCGACGGCGAACGGCGCCGTGGCGCTGGGCGTGGCCGTGGTTGCCGGTGATGGCGACGGGCAGCCGCCCGCGCCGGTCTGCGCAAGCGCACCTCGGGACGGCGCCTCGCCGAGCGTGAGTGCCGCGAGCAGGCCAGCGCTTACCAGCGCCGCCCCCGCGATCCACGCCGCCCAGCGGCTCTTGCTCTTTCCTCTCATGAGAACCCTCCTGATATTCACCGCGGCGGCTGCGGACCCGCCGCGTTCGGCCTCTGCAGCTTCAAACGAACTACACGGCTGTTGGTTAACAACAAATGAATAGCACTTTTCTTTCATAACCGTATAATGTGCACTCATCCGGCCGATTGCGGTCACGCTGCCAGCATTCCCTGTACGCGCCGCAACGTGAAGATTCCTGAAGAGGTATGCAGCCATCGTCTTTCGGCGCCGTGGAAGTCGCGGCGGACCGCCGACCGTGCGGCAGGCGTGGGCTATAATAGCGTGTCGCCACCAGCGGCACGACAGGGAGGGCAGCCAGCATGGGTGAGTACAGCTTCGAACGTGAGGCCCGCACACCCTACTCCGAGGCGTTCACGATCGAGAGCGACGACGGCGCCGACGTTGGCCGCGTCGATCTGCACTACACCCCGACCATCACCTACGCCACGCTCTGTGTGGGCGAGTCGCTCACCGAGGACGACATTCAGGAGCTGATCGGCCAGATCGACGAGCGGCTGGTGATGACCAGCGATCCGTACCGCGAGGATTTCATTGTCACCGTCTGGACCGGCCGCGAGAGCGGCGTCTATTCCGATGAAGACGAAGAGGATGAGGACGAGGAGGAATAGCGCCTGCCGCTGCGGACCGTGCGCTCAGCGCGCCGCGAGTGTCTTCACCAACACCAGCGCCGGCTGCGCCTCGCCCCAGAAGGCCGTGCTCTCGAACAGCGGTGCGAAGCCCCGCGCGGCATAGAATGCGCGCGTACGCGCGTAGTTCGCGTCCGGGTCGCTGGGGCCGAGCGTCAGCAGATAGACGAACTGCTTGCCGCGCGCCCGCAGCCAGCCTTCCGCCTCCGCGATCAGCGCGCTGCCGATACCGCCGCGGTGCTGCTCCGGCGCCACGGCGAGCACGTGAATCTCCGCCGAGACGGCCGTTTGCTGCTCGAGCGCAATGAAGCCGGCGATCGCGCCGTCGCGCCGCGCCACCCAGGTCGGTAGCGTGCCAAGCGCGGCGATGTAGGCCTCGTTCGCCCTGGCAAAGCCGAACCACTCCGGCAGTTTGGCCAGCACGGCGGCGCAGGCCGCGCGGTCTGATGCGGCGAATGGGGCGATCTCGATGTCCGCGCTGTTCATCGCGCCTCCGGCGGCTAGCGCCCCCAGCCGTCCAGCAGCCGGGCGGCCTCGCCGCGCAGCCGCTCTGCCTGCTCCGCGTTGAGCAGGTCTGCGAACGCAGCGATGCGGTCGTTGACAAACGTGAGTCCGGCCGCAGGGCTGGTCACATCGTCGCTGGCCGCCGCCTCGTTTACCAGCTCGGCCGCGACATTCTCCAGCGCCGCGTCCACCAGCGCACTGAGCCGCTGGCGTTGTGGTTCGCTCAGTGCGGCGGGGTCTGGCTCGCTGTCGACGTCGAGCGCGGCCAGCGCGTCGTCGCGTCCGAGTAAGCGCAGCAGTTGCACCAGCGCCGGGTACGCCGCCATCATGCTCCTCGCCGGGAACGATTGTAGATGGTCGCCCGAGAGCCCGCACGGAGTTCGCCCAAACCATGATCGTGATCGTCGGCGGCGGACTCGCGGGCATCACGGCGGCGCGGGTGCTGTTCCGCGAGCGCGTCCCGTTCCTGTTGTTCGAGCGCGACGGCGCCCTGGGCGGCCGCGTGCGCACCGAGATTACGGCGGAGGGCTTTCGGCTCGACCGCGGCTTTCAGGTGCTGTTCACGCGCTATCCCGCCGTGCGCCGCCACGTCGAGTTGCAGCAGCTCGGCCTGTGTCCATTTACGCCCGGTGCGGTGATCCTCGGTCCCGCCGGCGAGCGCAGCGAACTGGATGACCCGCTGCGCGTGCCCGCTAAGGTCTGGAAAACGCTGCGTTCGCCCGTACTGTCGCTGGCCGACAAGGGCCGGGTCGCGCTGGAGGTGGCCGACCTGCGCCTGCGGATCGCCGAAGGCATTTGGACGGACCGCGACACGACCACGCACGCCTATCTGCATCAACGCGGGTTTTCCGAGCCGGCGATCGAGCGCTTCTTCCGCCCGTTCTTCGGCGGCATCTTTCTGGACCGCTCGCTCAACACCAGCTCGAACGCCTTCCGCTTCATCCTCAAGATGCTGGTCGAGGGCGATACTGCCGTACCCGCGCTCGGCATCGGCGAGCTGGCACGGCAGCTCGCGGCGCCGCTGCCGCCCGCAAGCCTGCGGCTCGGCGTCGCCGTGGATGCGCTGTTGCACGAGGGCGAGCGTGTGGTCGGCGTGCGTGCCGGCGGCGAAGAGTGGCGCGCGGAGGCGGTGATCCTCGCCGCGAACGCGCCCACGGCCGCGGCGCTCAGCGGCCTGCCGCTGCCCACCGTGGGCCACGGCGTGACGACGCTCTACTTCGCCGGCCCGCGGCCCGTGACGGAGGAGACGCGGCTCCTGTTGAACGCCGACCCGGAGGGCACGATCAACGAAGCGGTGCAGATCAGCAACGTGGCGCCGCAGTACGCGCCGCCGGGCGAGCATCTGCTCTGCGTCACGATCCTCGGCGACCGCGATGAGCCGGAGGCGGACCTCGAGGCGAAGGCGCGCACGGAGCTTTCCGGCTGGTTCGGCGACGACCTCGTCGCGCACCAGCGGCTGCTCTCGCTGTCGCGCATCGCCTTCGGCCAGTTTGCGCAGCCGGCGGGCTTCGCGGAGCGCCTGCCGCCGGTGCGCAGCGGCGTGCCCGGCCTCTATCACGGCGGCGAATATGTCCGCGCCAGCAGCATCAACGGCGCGATCGAGGCGGGCGAGGCCGCTGCGCGGGCCGCGCTGGAAGACTATGCCTGACACCGCCGGGGAGGCGCGCGAACGGCCGGGAGCAGTCAAACGCTCCCGGCCGCTCGTTACCCGGCGATGGCGCGATGTGCAGGGCGCCGCCCACCGATCGTCGTTCGCGTCAGTCGGCGGCCACCGCGGCGACCGGCTCGCCCGGCGTGGCGATGGCGATCTTCTTGACCTTCACCGCCTCGCTCTTCGGCAGCGTTACGGTCAGTATGCCGGCCTCGTACGACGCTTGCGCCGCGCCGCTCTCGACGGCCGCGGGCAGCGCCACGCTCATATGGAACTGGCCCTCCGCCAGGCCGCGGGCGTGCCAGGTGAAGGCCTGCGCCTCCTCAGCCGGATAGAGGCTGCGCGTGCCGCTCAGCATCAGCACGTTCTCGCGCACGGCAAGATCGAGATCGGCCGTATTGATGCCGGGGATGGCAGCGCGGAGCACGTATTCGTCGCCTGCCTCGTAGAGATCGAAGGGGAAGGGGCTGGACGCGGCCGCCCGCGTCGTACGCGGAGCGGATTCATTGAAGAACTGGTTGGACAGGCCGCGCATGTAAGCGAAGTCGCCGAAGGGATCCCAGCGCATGGTCATGGTCGCGTTCCTCCGAGAGTTGAGTCTCTCGCTGTAGACTTAGCACTCTCAATCGATAAGTGCTAATAACTGTATACCTCGAATTACGGGCTCTTGCCAACGTCGCTGGCGGGCAAACTCGGGCTGCTGCGTCGAAGGAGCGCGCGATCGCAGGCGATGCCATCCCGGCGCGCAGCCATGCTCGCGTATGCGGCTCGTCATGCTGCAGCGTCGCTCGCCCCGCCCACGCTGGCAGCGCGGAGGTGAGCGCGGGGGCGGGACTATTCGCGCAGAAACGCGGCGATCGTGTCGGTCGTCTGCTCGGGATTTTCAAAGACGAAGAAGTGCCCGGCATCGATCAGGGCGACGCGCGCCCGCGGCATGAAGCGCTCGACGCCTTCATAAAACTCGCGCGGCTGCCGCGGGTCGAGTGCGCCCTGCATGATCAGTACGGGAAAGTCCCACGCCGCCATCAGACGGGTGCGTCGGTCGATCCACTCCTGGCGGAACGATGATGAATTGAAGTAGCGCGGCACCGCCCAGCCGATCTTCTCGTAGCCAAACTCCTGGATCGAGCGGGCCACATCCTCAGCCGCGATCGGCCGCGCGGCCAGGCTCGTGTAGGCGCCGACCACCATGCGCAGCGGATCGTCGAGGATGCGGTTGCGCGCCGGGTCGGTGAACAGCCGTTCCTGCGGCGCCAGATCCGGGTTGAAGTGGTAGAGGTGCTGCTCGCCGCGGGCGTAGCGCAGCACACGCTCGGGGTGGTTGGCGCCGAGATAGTCGGCGATCACCGTGCCGCGGTCGTGGGTGACGAGGTTGAAGCGGTCGAGGCCGAGTGCGTCGAGCAGCGCCAGCAACTGCTCGGCCACCCCCTCCTGGCGATAGTCGCCGGTTCGCTTGTCCGACTGACCGTAGCCCTTGAGGTCGATCGCGAGGACATGGTGCGTGCCCGCAAAGGCGCAGAGCTGACGGTGCCACATGAACCACGACTCGGGTACGCCGTGCAGGAAGACCAGCGGCTCGCCCGCGCCCGCCTCGACCAGGTGCCAGCGCACCGTCTCGCTGTCGCCGTCCGCCTCGACAAAGCGGTGCCTGACCTCGACGCCGCCGGGCAGCCGCTCGAGATCGCCATCGTGGTTGCCGGTTGCCGCCGGCACGCCGGCAAAGCGCGCCAGCCGCTCGGCGATCAGCGCGTTGCGTCCGCGCTCCTCGGCCAGGGCCGCCAGCGCCCGCTGCGGAATCGGCGTGTACTCCAGATCGACACGCGGCACCGGCGCCTCCTCAACGAGGGGCGGTTCGCTTACCCTTTCCTGTCACCTGTCACCTGTCACCTGTTCCCTAAACCCACGAGCGCCTCCTCAGCCTCGCGCACCATGCCCGACACGATCTCGCGCGCCGGGCGCACTTCGTCGAGCAGACCCACGGCCTGGCCGACCGGACCGTAGACCAGATCCTCGAGGTGGTTCTGCGAGACGCTGCGCTGCGCCTCGGCCACCAGCAGCCCTTGCAAGGGCATCGGCAGCGCGGCTGGCGCGCCGGGCTCTTCCCAGGCGTCGGACCACGGGTTCTTCAAATGGCGCATCGGCTTGCCCGAATACCAGCGGCCGACCTTCGCGTCCTGCGGCTGCGCCCGCACGTACTTCTCTTTCAGCGTGCGCACGTACCACTCGGTCTGCAGCTCCATCTCGACCGCGTCCTGGTACGCCTCTTCGGAGAGCAGGAAGGCCGTGCCGCACCAGACGCCGACCGCGCCGAGCGCCAGCGCCGCCACGAGCTGTCGCCCGGTGGCGATGCCGCCGGCCGCGATCACCGGCGCCGGCTTCACCGCCTCCACGATCTGCGGCACGAGCACGAGCGTGCTGATCTGGCCGGTGTGGCCGCCGGCCTCGGTGCCCTGTGCGACCACGGCGTCGCAGCCGCCGTCGATCACGCGGTTGGCGTGGCGCAGGTTGCCGGCGAGGCCGATCACTTTCATGCCGCGCTCGTGCGCCTCCGGCACCATGAACGCCGGGTTGCCGAGGCCCGAGGCGAAAACGGGTACGTTCTCATCGAGGACGACACGCACCTGTTCGCGATAGAAGCTGGCGCTGAGCGTTGGGCGCTGATGCCGGGCCGGGCCTGGCTTCGGCACGCCGAAGCGCTCCTGCAACTGCTGGACGAACTGCCGGTTGGCATCGGGAATCGTCGCCGCCACGGCCTCGCGGTCGCCCTCTTCCATGATGTTGGAGGGCAGCAGCAGATCGATGCCGAACGGCTTGTCGGTGAGCGAGCGCAGCTTGCGGATCATCTCGCGCAGCTCGTCGGGCGTGTAGCCCGTGGCGCCGACCACGCCGAGTCCGCCGGCGTTGGAGACGGCCGCGGCCAGCGTTGGACCGGCGGCGCCGCCCATACCGGCGAGAATGATCGGGTATTCAATGCCGAGCAGATCGCAGAGTGGGGTGCGCAGGGCGCTGGCGCCGGGCATATCGTCGCTCCTTCGCGGGCACGGCCGTGCCCGCACCAGCGCGTCCGACACGCTCTGCAGTCGCGGCCACAGTCGCCGCAGCCCATCGTAGCAGGGTGTGCGGCGCCACGCGCCGTGTGAGCGATCGCATCGTCCGGCCGTCCGGCGCCGCACAGCCGCTGCGGCGTGGCCCGGATATGCTGGCGCTGCGCCTCGCTTGCGGGGACGCTTTCACGCTGTGTGTCCGCTGTCGTATTGCAACACTTTTGAAGGTGAGAACCCGTGCAGAAGAACCCCGCCGCCCTGATCGCCGGCGCTGCCTTGCTCGCGCTCACTGTCGCATGCGGAGACAGCAAAGCCCGGCCCGCCGCATCGGCAGGAACGCCGGCGACGACGGCCGCCGCTGCATCTACTCCGACCGTCGATGTGGCCTCAGCCACCGCCGTGGCCACGGCGCGCTCCGCAACGGCACCCGCGGCCAATGCCAGCGCGATGCCGGCACGGCAGGCGAGCGCGATTGCCACGACAGCGTCCGCCGGCGGCCCGGACCCGTGCTCGCTGGTGACGCAGCCGGAGGCCGAGACGGTGCTCGGCGGCGCCTCGGCAGGCTCGCGCACGCAGATGACGGCGTTGCTGAATCAGTGCCAGTACGCGCCGGCCGCGCCGAGTGCCGATCCAACCGACGCTGTTACGGTGCAGGTCTTCCCCGGCAGCGACCCGCTCACCTGGCCGTTGCGCCGCGACACCTTCAAAAGGACGGACCCGACGGTGCAGACCGTAACGGGCGTGGGCGACGAGGCGTTCTGGGTGGGCGACCAGAGCGCGCTGTTTGTGCTGCGTCATGGTGTGGTTTTCGACGTGCGCGTGCCCGGTTCCGGCGCGGTGGCGCTGGCCAACGCCAGGTCGCTGGCGCAGAAGGCGGCCGGCCGGGTGGGGTGAGTTGGAGTCGCACTTGCGGCGATCCACCCTCACCCCTGCCCCTCTCCAGTTCCTGGAGAGGGGCAGGGGTGAGGCCGCGCCTGCTATGTGGGCGAAGGCGACTGGCCCAGGGAGGGAAGAGGGTACAGGGTGAAGGGTAGCGAGAGCCGAGGTCTGCGACGCGTTCCGGCTACCTCTCATTCCTCTACCCTCTACCCAGTGCCCTATTCCCTCGTCAGATCGGCCGGGTCCAGCACGCGGAAGCCGACTTTCATCGTGACCTGGTAGTGCTGCACCCTGCCCTCGGCGATCTGCCCGCGGACCGAGACGACTTCGAACCAGTCCAGCCCTTTGAGCGTCTGCGAGGCGCGGCTGATCGCATTCTGGATCGCCGCGTCTACCCCGTGTTCTGATGTGCCGACCAACTCGACGAGCTTGTACGTGCGATCCGGCATGGTGCCCTTCCTGGTGTGCTCAAGCGGGGCGCGTTCCGATGCGGCATAGCATACTCCGCTTGCGCCCGTTCGCCGCCGGCGGTGCGATGCCAGCCACGCCTGGCGCAAGGAAACCGCGTCCCGCTCAGGTCAGGATCTCAACTGTGTCGCGGTCCTGCACGGCGTGTTCGCGTGCCACCTGCTGGCCGTCGAAGCGTGCCGACGGCCCCCAGACCCGCGCCCCGCGGAAGCTCGCGGCCAGATCCTTGTGGATCGCGGCCGCCACCTGCGCGACCGTGGCGCCCGCGGGCAAGGCCAACGGCTCGGCGTCAGTCTCGGCGGCGCGGCGCAGGTAGACGCGCACCAGCCCGGTCAGACGCCAAACGGCCTCGCGGAAGGCGTCGAGGCTGTCGTCGTCCAGCACCGAGACGCCGACGACCGGCAGATCGGGGTTGGACGTTTGCAGCCGCGCCAGCGCCTCCGCACCGGCTTCGTCGAGCTTGGTAGCGGCGAGCAGCGCCGGCAGCTCGATGCCGGCCGCGGCGACCTCGCAGCGCACGTCCTGCAATGCCTGCTCGGGCGCCGTCACGTCGTGGCAGAAGACGATCGCATCGGCCTCGCGCAGCACGCCGAGCAGGGCACGTCCACCGCCGCGGCCCTCCGCCGCGCCCGCGATCAGGCCGGGAATCTCTACGAGTTGCACCAGCACGCCGCCGATGCGCGTGAGCGCGGGCACGGGGCGCAGCGTGGTGAAGGCGTAATCGCCCAGCTTGATCTGCACGTGCGAGAGCGCGTGCAAGAGCGATGACTTGCCCGCGTTCGGCGGCCCGACCAGCGCCACCTGCGCGGCGCCCTCGCGGCGCACGGCGATGCTGTCGCGGTGCACCACACGGGCGCGCAGCCGCGTGCCCTCGATCTCGTTCTGGACCCACAGGCGGATGTCGGCGTAGGGGCCGTTCTTGTAGCCGGGCAGATCGTCAAGGATCGTGCGCAGCTCGCGCAGCCGCTCGGCGCCCTCCTTGCCGGTGAGGCGCCGCTTGATCAGTTGCATGTACGTGCGATGGGGCATGGGCATGGCAAACCGCTCCTGAAAGCTCGTTGAGCTACGCAGGAGGGTGCGCCCGTCCGTCCGCCCGAGCCGATGCTTCCGTGGGCGGAGCCGTGTGCGCCTCACTCCCGCTGCTTACGCCGACGCAGGCATCTGTAAGCAGCGGTCTAGCCGTTCTTGCTGGTCACCACCAGGCGCCAGACGCGTTCGCGCGCCTCGTTCATCGCCGCCGTCCTTGCTCGGTGTGTCGAATGGTTACGATCGAAAGGGTAGCATACCCCGAGCGCATCGCTTGCCCCGGGGCACCTAACCCTGCTTTGCCTGGCGGCAAAGCTGTCCCTTCCCGACACAGGAAGGGTTTGGACTGAGGACACACAACCAGACGGGAAACAACCCAGCTGCGTGTCCCACAAGGACACCCAGGCCCCGCCGCCGTCGCATGGCGCAGGGAGCGCTCAGAAGTCCCTTCCCGCCTCGGGAAGGGACAGCTTTGCCGTCAGGCAAAGCAGGGTTAGGTGCCCCGGGTGACCAGCCATGCTCCGCTTTGCCGCGATCGCCGCGATCAGCGTATGCAGGCCGAAGTTGCGATCGTCGAGCTGGTGATGGTCGGCGCGAAAGGTGCTCGTGGAGACGTAACGCAGTAACGATGACGTGGCCGACTCTGCGGCTGGGAACGCGGCAACATGGCGCCTTCAGGCCTTCGCTCCCTGTGCTGCGGCCATGCGATACTTGCAGTGATGGAAACCGAAACCGCGCCTGCCGCCCAGCCGCAAAACCTCTCGGTCGAGCGCCTGCTCGTCGCCAACCCGCACGGCTACTGCGCCGGCGTGCTCTTTGCCCTGCGCGGCGCTGACCTGGCCCGCCAGATCTACCCGGACCGGCCGGTGTGGGTCTACCACGAGATCGTGCACAACCCCGATCCGGTCAACGAGCTGCGGGCGCTGGGCGTCGAGTTCTGCGATGACGTGGCCGAGGCGCCGGACGGCGCCGTGCTGCTGTTCAGCGCGCACGGCGTCTCGCCGGCGGTGCGGGCGCAGGCGGCGGCGCGCAGCTTTCACGCCGTGATCGACCTCACCTGCCCGCTCGTCGCCCGCGTGCATGAAGCCGTACTGCGCCACACGGCCGACCACATCATCCTGATCGGCAAACACACGCACGACGAGATCGCGGGCACACTGGGCGAGGTGCCCGAGCGTACGCGCGTCGTCTCCTCGATCGAAGACGTGCAGCGTCTCGATCTGCCGCAAGACGAGCAGATCGTCTTCGTCACGCAAACGACGTGGAGCATTCAGGACGCACAGGCGATCATCGCCGCGATCCGTCGCCGTTACCCTCGCGCCCGGCCGGCGATCGCTAGCACCGCAGGTCCGGACGGTGAGAACGAGCACGCCTCGATCTGTTATGCCACCGAGAACCGCCAGCAGGCCGTGATCACCGGGGCGCGTGAGGCCGATCTCGTGCTCGTGATTGGCGGTGACAAGAGCGAAAATACGGCGAACCTGGTGCATACGGCGCGGGCGCACGGCGCACGGAGCCAGCGGGTGCAGGATGTGGGCGAGCTGCGCCCGGAGTGGCTGGAGGGCGTAAAGACGGTGCTGATCACGTCGGGCGCCTCGACGCCGGAGTACCGGCTGGAAGAAGCAATCGCCTGGTTCCGCGCCCGCGGCGTGCGGCAGATCGAGGCGCTGGGCGAGCCGGAGAAGATGCAGCGCTCCGTGCCCGAGGGCTTCGCCCTGCCGTCTGAGCTGCGCGCCGCCATCCGCCGGGTGGAAGACGAACGCGGCGAGCCGCTGCAGCCGCGCAGCCGCGCCGCGCAGGCCTGGCGCGGCACGGAGATGCAGGAGCGCAGCCGCAGCAGCGGCCTCAGCGCAGGCGGCGCATGATTTTCGGCGTCAGCAGCCAGTCCAGCTCACCGGCGCCGGCCGCGGGCGGGCCATCGAAGCTGATGCAGGCCGTCCCGCCTTTATCGAACGGCAGCGCGTAACCCGCCTCCTCGCCGCCCAGCAGCCAGGCGGCCAGCAGACCGATGCCCGGCCGGTGCCCGACGAGGACCAGGCCGCGCTCGGCAACGGCGTTCTGCCCTTCGCCCTCGTCTTCTCCGCCGCTGCCCGCCCCGTAGAGCCGCGCCAGACAATCGTGCAGCACTTGCTCAAACTGACCGCCCGGACGCAGCGCCTCGCAGACGACGATTTCGCTTTCGCCGTGACCGGCCGCGGTGCAGAGGATCGCCGCCGTCTGCGCCGCGCGCGGCAGCGGGCTGGTGAGGATCGCCGCCGGCGGGTCGATCAGATCCAGCAGTCCGGCGGCCGCCTTCTCGAACTGCTTGCGGCCCTTCGGCGTGAGCGGCCGCTCGTCGTCGTTGGGAAAGTTCGGATCGCCATGCTCGTAGGCGACGGCATGACGCACGAGATAGAGCTTCATCGGCGCTGCCACTCCGCAACGGTTTCTACGTGCCGTCAGCATGCCACAGGAAGGCGCGGTGTGACGGCTCCGGCAGACGGATCATTCGTGGAAGTGCGGAGGTTGGTGAACGCGGCCGGGCAACCGAGCCGTCAGTGAAAAGGACGGCACCGGCGGCACGTTGGCGGCGGCGTTCGCCGCGGGCAGCGCCTCGGAGCTGCCGGTGCGTGCCCTCCTGACGCCGCGTGCGCTGGCGCAGCGCGATCGGGTTGAGCCGGGCGGAGCCAGACGCCGTGCGCACATCAGCGCCAGATCGTGCCTGGAACGCCACCGGCGAGCGGTCGTCCGCAGCCGCCCGTTCGCGCCGGTACGGGTTGCGGATCGCGATCACGGCTCTGGAGCAGGCTCGCTCCGCCGGGCGCAGGCGCACCGTGGGCGTCAACCTGAGCCCCCGCCACTTCGCCACGCATTCCGCAACGTTCATCAGCCAAAGTTCCCTTCCTGTGTCGGGAAGAGACTTCTGGAGCGTTCCTCTCTCCGCCGGGCGGCGGCGAGGCTCGGGTGTCCCTGCGGGACGCGCAGACGGATTGTCTCCCAGTCTTTGTCTGTCCTCGAACCAGCCCTTCCTGTGTCGGGAAGGGACAGACGCCGTCTGCGGCGTCAGGGTCAGGCGACCGGCGGGCCACCGGGCCCGGGTTCGTGCGACAATCTCTGTGCAAACCCGGTGCCGGAGCCGGATACGAGTCGATCTCCCCGGGCGATACGATGACGGATGCTGTTACCGCGCACGGCCGCTCTGCCGCATTCACCGACGCCGCGCGGGCGGTGCTGGCGACGGATGGCCGCCCGCCGCTCGTAGCGCTGTTCGCCTTCGTGCAGGCGATGCCCTACCGCTGGCCCGGCCCGCGCGATGCGGCGCACACGCTGGCACATGGCTGGGGCACCTGCTCCGGCAAGAACTACCTCCTGGCCGAGCTGCTGAGGGCGTCCGGCATACCCTGCGCCCACACGCTGATCACCGGTGACCTTAGCGTCCGCCCGCCCGATGTGCCGCCTGCGCTGAGGGCATTGCTGGACGAGGGGCCGCTGCCCGACGTGCATTCCGCGCTCACGGCCATCGGGCCTGCCGGTCCAGTCACGGTCGATGCCTCATGGGATCCGCCGTTGGCTCGGTTTGGCTTTGCTGTGGCGCCCGCGGACTGGGACGGCACCTGCGACACGCCGCTCGCGATCACGCCTACCGCCGTCTACGCCGTCAGCGGCCCGGACCCGACGGCGGAGAAAGAGTTGCTGCGCACCCGCGTCTTCGGCAGCCGGCCCGCGCTGCTGGAGCGGCGCAACCGCTATTTGCAACTGCTGTCTGATTGGATCGCGGCCGTCCGGCCTTCATAGCCTCCGTCCCCTTCTCTGCCCTGCACGGATGCTGGGAAATTCGCCTCCCGCGGCGAATCGCGGCCGCGGCGTAAGCAAATACACGCCCGCCCGGCGATCTGCCACAATGCGGGCGACGCCGACCAACCGCGGGGGTCTTCGCATGCCAGACGAGCAAGTGGTTCTCTACGAAGAGCGCGACACGGTCGCACTGATCACGCTCAACCGGCCGGAAAAGCTGAACACGCTGAACGAGGCAGTGATCGCCGGCCTTGCCGCGGCGATCGACGCCGCGGCGGCCTCGCGCGCGGTGCGGGCGATCGTGCTGCGTGGCGCGGGGCGGGCCTTCACCGCCGGCTACGACCTCAACCCGCACGAGCGCATCCCGCGGCGTCCGCTGTACGATGCGCCCTCGCCCGATCAACGGCCCGGCGCCTGGGACCCGGTGCGCGACCTGCAGTTCATGGGTCACAACATGCGGCGCTTCATGAAGCTGTGGGAGTGTCCCAAGCCGGTGATCGCACAACTCCACGGCTACGCGCTCGGCGGCGGCACGGACCTCGTGCTGTGCGCCGACCAGATCTTCATGGCGGAAGACGCCTTCATCGGCTATCCGCCCTCGCGCGTCTACGGCACGCCGACGACGATGCTCTGGGTCTACCGTCTCGGGCTGGAGCACGCCAAGCAGTTCCTGCTCTCCGGCGATGCGATCGACGCGGCCACGGCGTATCGTATCGGCCTCGTCTCGCAGGTGTTTCCAGCCGAGCAATTGGCCGCAGAGACGGAGCGCTACGCCCGCCGCTTTCAGCACATTCCCGCCAACCAGCTCGCGCTGAACAAGCTCTTGATCAACCAGGCGTTCGAGAACATGGGCCTGCGCACCACGCAGCTATTCGGCACCTTCTTCGACGGCGTCACGCGCCACACGGAAGAGGCGCTGCGCTGGCGCGAGAGCTTCGGCGAGATCGGCTTCCGCGAGACGATCCGCCGCCGCGACGCCCCCTTCGCCGACTACGGCGAACGGAGGGGATAGGGATTAGGAGGTAGGAAATAGCGGCGTGACTTTCCCCATTCAAGGGCAAGTCTGGTTGGGACCGAGACGTAACGCCCCAGTAAGGATATCGACGGACACTGCCTCGCCGCTTGGCGTATGCCAGCACGCGTTATCACCGGCGAGCCCGGCGAACCCGTGAGCAGCGTCTGGGACACCGAGCCAGGTAACTCGAGCAAAGCCGATGAGGGCCACGCCCGGCTTCCCTGCAATAGCGAAGAGCCAGAGGGCTGCCTGAGCGCTTCCGATGCCAACGCTCCGGCAGTCGCGGACCTGGTAGCTTCCTGCTTGAGGTAGCAGCGGAGCGATTGACAGCATGTACGATGCTGAAGCACAGCGTGACGGCGGATCCAATGTCAGACCTGCAACTATAGTCCCTGCTGTCGGCGCAGAGGTACTTGAGATGAATGGCGCCGGTGCGCTCGGAGTGCCACAGACCGCCTGCGGATCATCCAGACCCGCCAGTCCCGAATCATCGTAGAACGTCGCGCCGGTATCAAGCTCAGCACGGGCAGTGCTGGATCCCGGCTCTGCTTCCCAACAGGCACTGCGGCCGGTGAACCGATACAGCGTTGGGACAGCGGTCCCGTGGAAGATGAGTTCGGTCTTCCCTCTGTAGCTGACCTGGATAAATCCCCAGCCCATGTATGCGAAGGTCGAGACTAGTAGGCAGTCACGCCGGGATTGTGGGATAGAGATGCTGCAACCGAATGCGGGCGTCTGTGGTCGTAAAGCGCCACTTCACACCGACCCCGGCGCGGTTGCGGTCTGCGACCCACGCGGCCACTT